>Ga0209346_1001154_pt1 | contig 16176 bp, 15 predicted proteins | sample AutmiccommunBRH9_FD_187381 | JGI IMG/M metagenome (GOLD analysis project Ga0209346, IMG submission 187381) | Deep subsurface microbial communities from Mt. Terri, Switzerland - Autotrophic microbial communities BRH/9 (SPAdes) (version 2) | ecosystem: Environmental > Aquatic > Deep subsurface >...
TCCTGGGAAAAAAAGAAGATAATCCTGCAGACCATCCTATGGTAAAACCTTCCCTAAACGCAGTTGCCATGACCTATGAGCTTGCAGGGGATCCCCAATATCAGGAATTAACTACAGTAGTTTCAAATATAACAGGGAAAAGGGTAAATAGGTTTACCCATACCCATCAAAGTACTCAAGACTTAGTGAGTAAAGTTAAAATGCAGCGGCTTTTAGGTCAAAAAACCGCTACCTGCTTTCAACGGTGTGTAGGTATGGATGCTATAAATGCTTTATCCATAACAACCTATGAAATGGACCAGGACTTAGGCACAGAGTATAACAAAAGATTTAATGAGTTTTTAACATATGTTCAGGAAAATGACCTAGTCTGTGATGGCGCTATGACTGATCCTAAAGGTGATAGGGGTAAGCGTCCCCATCAGCAGGCGGAAAAGGATGTTTTTGTCCATATTGTTGAAGAAAAAGCGGATGGAATCATTGTCAGGGGTGCTAAGTGCCATCAGACAGGAGCATTAAACTCCCATGAGATTATCGTCATGCCAACAATGTCTATGAAAAAAGAAGATGGGGACTTTGCTGTTTCCTTTGCTGTTCCTAGTGATACAGAGGGGATAACCTATGTATTTGGTCGTCAGCCTTCAGATACCAGGAAGCTGGAAGGAACCTTTGATGTAGGGAATATGAATTATGGCGGACAGGAGTGCCTGGTTATTTTTGATAATGTTTTTGTTCCCTGGGACAGAGTGTTTATGTATAAGGAATATCAATATTCTGGACAGCTGGTAGAAAGATTTGCATCTTACCATAGGCAGAGCTATGGTGGCTGTAAATGTGGTGTAACAGATGTTTTGATTGGGGCAGCAGGAAACTTGGCCGAATACCATGGAGTAGAAAATGCTTCCCATATTAAGGATAAATTAGTGGAAATGGTGCATCTCAATGAAACCATGCATGCCTGTGGTCTAGCTTGCTCCACTGAAGGAAAGGCTACCCCCTCTGGCACTTACTTTGTTGATTCGTTATTAGCCAATGTCTGCAAACTCAATGTTACTCGCCATCCTTACGAAATTGCTCGAATTGCCGAAGATATTGCCGGAGGGCTTTTAGTAACTATGCCTTCTGCATTAGATTTTGAAAATCCTGAGATTGGTCCAATAATGGAGAGACTCTATGGTGGCATTGAAGGCATTTCTACCCAATGCAGAATGCGGATGCTTCGTTTAGTGGAGAATCTTACTATAGGTGCAGGTGCAGTTGCTTACCGGACAGAATCTATGCATGGAGCCGGTCCCCCTCAGGCTATGAGAATTATGATTGCCCGCCAAGCTGATTTTGAGAAGAAGAAAGAGCTAGCGAAAAAGATAGCTGGAGTGGAGTGATCAGGGACCGGGGACCAGGGATCAGGGACCGGGGACCAGGGACCAGGGACCAGGGACTAGGGATGACATAACTTTTGGGACAGCTTTTGCGTCTGATATACACCACTGCAACATTATGGGTCTGACGATACTTTTGGGTGAACATTGTGCGTCTGACACGAGCATTGCATGTCTATTCTGTAGAGTCTCGTCATCCTGAGCGATAGCGAAGGATCTTACGTAGTGAATAACCCTAATACGAATGTAGAATGTAGAATGTAGAAAAAACGAACCCCTTCTGGGCACATGGATAAAAAGGAAGAAGATTAACCATAGACCAGTCACTAGTAACCAGTAACTCCAAGGATGCGGGGCATCCTTGAACATAAGGAGGTTTATGAATGAATTATAAATTGACGGAAGAGCAGGAATTAATTAAGCAAATGGTTCAGGAGTTTGCTGAAACAGAAGTAAAGCCCATCGCGGCTGAAATTGATAAAAACCACCGATTTCCAGTAGAAACTATGGATAAGCTCAAAGACTTGAGCTTAATGGGAGTAATTATCCCTGAGGAATATGGCGGTACTGGTGCCGATTCTATATCCTACATGATAGTAATTGAGGAGCTTTCGCGGGCCTGTGCATCTACAGGAATTATTGTGGCAACCCATATATCCCTCTGCTGTTATCCTATTTTAAAATATGGAACAGAGGAACAAAAGCAGAAGTATCTGACTCCGCTAGCCAGCGGTGAAAAGCTGGGAGCTTTTTGTTTAACAGAGCCGGGAGCAGGAACCGATGCTGCTGCTCAGTTAACAACAGCAGTATTGGATGGCGACCACTATGTTTTAAATGGCTCTAAGTGTTTTATTACTAATGGCGGTTATGCAGATACCTTTATTGTCATGGCCATGACTGATAAGAGTAAAGGCACCAAGGGGATTTCCGCTTTTATTGTAGAAAAGGATTTTCCGGGTTTTAGTGTCGGGCAATCAGAAGATAAGCTGGGTATTAAAGGCTCTAGTACTACTGAGATTATTTTCAAAGACTGCCGTGTACCCAAGGAAAACCTTTTGGGGGCAGAGAGTCAGGGCTTTAAAATCGCCATGCACAGCTTAGATGTAGGCCGGATTGGGGTAGGTGCTCAAGCTTTGGGTATTGCCCAAGCTTGTTTAGATGAATCTATTAAGTATGCAAAAGAAAGGCAGCAGTTTGGCAAGTCTATTAGTTCTTTCCAGGCAATTCAGTGGATGCTGGCTGATATGGCTACTAAAATTCAATGTTCACGACATCTGATTTATCATGCTGCTTGGTTAAAGGAAAACAATTTGCCTTTTTCTGCTGAAGCGGCTATGGCGAAGCTTTATGCTTCTGAAACAGCTATGGAAGCTAGTGTTAAGGCTATTCAGATTCACGGCGGACATGGATATACTACAAATTATCCTGTAGAGCGTTTCTTAAGGGATGCAAAAATAACAGAAATCTATGAAGGAACCTCAGAAGTAATGAAAATGGTTATTGCAGGTAATCTAGTAAGATAAGGAGGCTCAATATGAAAAAAATAGTTGCCTGTTATAAGTGGGTAGTTGATGAGGCAGATATCAGGGTTGAAGGTAAGGAGCGGTCCTTAAGCTTTGACAGAGTTAAATATAAGATAAGTGAATATGATCGCAATGCAATTGAAGCCGGTGCTTTATTAAATGAAGAGAAAGGCTGCCAATTCCTAGCAGTCACCTGTGGAGCAAATGTTGAAACTTCTTTAAAAGATGTGTTATCCCGGGGACCGGAGAGTATTGCCTATGTTAATGATGGAGCCTTAGGAGAAGCCGACAGTTTGGTAACCTCAAAAGTACTGGCAGGCATTATAAAAAAAGTTGGTGAGATAGACCTGGTTATTTGCGGGGAGGGTTCTAGTGATGGTTACTCTCAGCAGGTAGGCCCTAGGCTAGCGGCTTTGCTGGGTTATGCATCAGTTACCTTTGTCAATAAATTGGAGCTCACTGAAGATGGTATAAGGGCTGAGCGGAAGCTTGAGGATGGAGTGGAAGTAGTAGAAGTAACAGGACCAGCAGTTGTAACAGTCCTACCTGATATCAATAAACCTAGAATACCCAGCCTGAAACAAATCCTGGCTGCTAAAAAGAAGACTGCGGAAAAACTAGGACTAGACGCTATTGGTTTAGACTCTGTTGTTCTGAAAGAAAAAACCCTGAGTATCTCCGGCACTGTTATGGAAAGGAAAAACATCCAAATAAACAGTGGCGGAATGCCTGTCGAAGAAGCAGCCCAAAAATTAATCCAGCAGCTTAAGGCTGACGGTTCTTTAGCTTAGAGGAGGAGAGTTATGAGCAATTTATGGATAATTTCCGATATAGTTGAAACTGCTTATGAAATGCTGGCCAAAGCTAGAGAATTAGTTAGTGATAGTGGTGGCAGTGTTACAGCTTTTCTTAACGGCAGTGAGGCACAAGCTCAGGAAGCAATCAGCTATGGAGCTGATTTGGTAAAACTCATGCAGATACCGGAAAAAACCCCATGGGAAGAATATGTGCCTGTACTTGTACAAGAGGCCCAAGGGCAAAAACCGGATATTATTTTGGTAGGGGCTACCCGCAGGGGGAAAGATTTGGCGGCCCAGCTAGCTGCCCATTTGGACTGTCCTTGTGTTACGGAATGCAAGACAATTCAATATGGCGGCACTAAGGCTCTCTTGAAGCGGATGGTTTATGGTGGATTGGCTGAAAAGACTGTCGAGTGTAATGAGTTTCCGCTAATAGCTACCGTAGCTGGTCGCACCTTCAGTAAATGGGAAGTGAACGATACAGCACGGCAGGGCATTGTGAGCACCTTAGCCTTACCTGATAAATTGAAAGTAAAGGTAGTTGAACGAAGACCTAAGCCTAAAGAAACAGTAAATATTAAAGATGCCCCCTTGGTAGTGGGCGTAGGCAGGGGTTTCTCCGAGGCAAGTGATGTGAAGCTGGCTGAAGAGCTGGCTCAGGCTATGGGTGGAGAGGTGGGTTGCTCAAGACCTATTGCTGAAGACCTCCATTGGCTGCCTGAAGATAGATATATTGGTATATCGGGACAGGTGATTAAACCTGAAGTATATCTAGCTGCAGGTATTTCCGGTCAGGTCCAGCATGTGTATGGAATTAGGGATGCCAAGACTATTGTGGTAGTTGATAAAAATGAAAATGCACCTATTTTCCAGGTTGCAGATTACTATATTGTCGGGGATTTAAAGGAAGTTCTGCCTGCTTTAACTAAAGCGGCACAAGAAGCAAAGGGTAGTTGACACAAGGGGTGATTTAAGATGTCGGGAGAAAGATTTGATTGCATTATAGTAGGGGCTGGACCCTCGGGCAGTATTGCCGGATATTTGCTGGCTCAAGCGGGGCTTGAAGTCCTTATAATTGAGCGGGGGAGTTTTGCTGGCAGTAAAAATATGACTGGCGGCAGATTATACAGCCACAGTCTAGAAAAAATAATACCTGGGTTTTCTAAAGAAGCTCCTGTAGAAAGAAAGGTAGTCAAGGAAACGGTTACTATGCTTACCGGCGATAGTGCCCTTTCCCTGGATTTCCAGTCTGAGCTATTAGGGGAGGAAAAAAAAGATTCCTATACAGTATTAAGGGCGGATTTCGACCAATGGTTAGCAGCTAAGGCTGAAGAAGCTGGGGCAATTTTAGCTTCCGGTGTCAGGGTTGATGACCTCATAATCCGGGATGGTAGGGTTACCGGGGTAATTGCTGGTGAAGATGAAATGGAAGCCGATGTGGTTATTCTGGCTGATGGCGTTAATTCCCTTTTAGCTCAAAAAGCAGGGCTTAAAGCAGAGTTAAAATCTGATCAAGTGGCTGTAGGGGTTAAAGAGGTTATCGAATTACCGGCTAATGTTATCGAGGATCGTTTCAACTTAAATCCTGGAGAAGGTGCGGCACGGCTTTTTGTGGGTGATTGTACTAAAGGAAAAATTGGTGGAGGCTTTCTTTATACAAATAAGAACAGTATTTCCTTAGGCTTAGTTTTTACCCTTTCTGATTTAGGTACAGAGGGACTTTCTGTTCCACAAATGTTTGAAGAATTTAAACAGCATCCTGCTGTTAAGCCGCTGATTAAAGGGGGCAAGCTGGTGGAGTATTCCGGCCATCTTGTACCTGAAGGAGGCTTAAATATGCTTCCTAAGCTTTATGGTGATGGAGTATTAGTAGTAGGGGATGGGGCTGGTTTAGTTATTAATGCGGGGTATACTGTGCGGGGCATGGATTTGGCTATTGCCTCAGGAGAAGCAGCAGCTCAAGCAGTAATAGCGGCAAAGGAAAAAGGTGATTACACTGCTCCTAGTCTAGCCCATTATAAAAGACTTTTAGATAATAGCTTTGTTATGAGAGATTTAACTAAATACCAGGATTTCCCCCCATTCATGGAAAACCATCGTATTTTTAACCAGTATCCTCAATTAGCAGTAGACATTTTTAAGGACCTTTATGTGATTGATGGTAGTCCGCTCAAACCATTGAAAAAGACAGCATTAAGTCATATGAAAAAGGTGGGTATTGTAAATCTGCTAAAGGATGCTTGGAAGGGGGGCAAAATCCTGTGAAGCCTATTGGTATTGAAGAAAAATTAGGGGTAAATAAATTTAATGTTGATGAAGGAAATGCACATATTATTATTCTCAAAGACACGTTAAGCAGAGAAGCCCTCAAAAAGTGTGTTATAGCCTGCCCCGCAGGTTTATATACAATCAAGGAAGACGGCAATATCGGCTTTGATTTTGCTGGCTGTTTAGAATGCGGCACCTGTCGGGTCCTTTGTGCCGGCACGGAAACATTAGAATGGAATTATCCCCAGGGCACTTTTGGAGTAGAGTTTCGGTATGGGTAACAGCCGCAGGCTGTTTAGGTTTCGCTTCGCTAGGTTAAGGCTGAGGTTAAGGAAAGAATTTAGTCTAACCATATTACTGGTAATAGGACACGGGTTTTATCAGACGCGAAATATTCGCCCGGGAGTATTGTCAGACGCAATATTTTAACCTGGAAGTACTGTCAGACGCATTAGTATGACCTCAAAGTATTGTCAGACGCGAAATGCAAACCCAAAAGAAAGGAAGTTTTAGGATGAAAATCATGATCTGTGGTGCAGGAACAATGGGTTCCGGTATTGCTCAGGTAATTGCTGAGGCAGGACACCAAGCCTACCTGCGGGACATTACTGATGATTTTGTAATGAGGGGCATAAAGACTATTGAGAAAAACCTCAATCGAAAAGTAGAAAAGGGCAAAATGACCGAGGAAGAAAAAGAAAGAGTCCTATCTTTAATTACGGGCATAACTTCTATGGAAGCAGCGGCTGAAGTGGATTTGGTTATAGAAGCTATAGTAGAAAAAATGGAGCTAAAGAAAGAAATGTGGCAGGAGTTAGAGAAGGTATGTGGCCCTAACACAATTTTTGCCACCAATACTTCTGCTTTAAGTGTCAGCGAATTAGGAGCAGTTACTGGCCGTCCTGATAAATTCATCGGCATGCACTTTTTTAACCCTGCACCTGTTATGCAGTTAGTTGAGGTTATTAAAGGAGCAGGAACCAGTAAGGAAACATATCAGTTTATCATGGATTTTACTAATTCTTTGGGAAAAACCCCTGTTACTGTTGAAGAGGCTCCAGGTTTTGTAGTTAACCGTATTTTGATACCCATGATTAACGAAGCTGCCTTTATTTTGATGGAAGGGATTGCTTCCGCTGAAGACATTGATGCTGGAATGAAGCTAGGAGCCAATCATCCTATTGGTCCCTTAGCTTTAGGGGATTTAGTGGGCTTGGATGTCTGCTTATCAATAATGGAAACCCTGCATACAGAGACCGGCGATGATAAGTATCGTCCCTGTCCATTATTGAAAAAAATGGTTAGAGCAGGCTTTTTAGGGCGGAAAAGCGGTAGAGGGTTTTTTGCGTATATAGGCCATAAGCCATAATCATTAGATTATTCTAAATAAGATTTAGCCACTAGTAACTATGAAAGGAGGTCTATTGATGAGAGAAGTTGTTATCCTTAGTGCTGTAAGAACACCTATTGGTGCCATGGGGGGATCTTTAGCCGGTGTATCGGCTGTGGAACTAGGTAGTATCGTCATTAAAGAAGCTTTAAAAAGGGGTCAAGTTTCTCCCGAAATGGTAGATGAGGTGATAATGGGGTGTGTGCTTCAGGCTGGTTTAGGTCAGAATGTTGCCCGGCAGTCAGCTATAAAGGCAGGTCTACCCATCCATGTACCGGCAATGACCATTAATAAGGTTTGCGGCTCCGGCTTAAAAACTGTCAGCCTGGCGGCACAAGCTATAGCTCAGGGCGATGCTGATATTATTATAGCGGGCGGAACGGAAAACATGTCTCAAGCCCCTTATCTTCTTGGTAAGGCACGATCTGGCTATCGAATGGGCCATGGAGAATTAACGGATTCAATGATTAAGGATGGCCTGTGGTGTGCTTTTAATGATTACCATATGGGTATTACTGCCGAAAATATTGCTGAAAGATGGGGTATTAGTAGAGCGGAACAGGATGAATTTGCTTATGTTAGTCAGGTTAAAGCTTTAAAAGCTATTGCTGATAATCATTTTTCCGATGAGATAGTACCGGTTCCTGTTCCAATAAAAAAAGAGATTGTTGAGTTTAAGGCTGATGAATATCCACGCCGGGGTGTTACTCTAGAAAGCTTAACAAAGCTTAAACCTGCCTTTAAAAAGGAGGGGACTGTAACTGCTGGAAATGCCTCCGGTATTAATGATGGTGCTGTGGCTTTAGTAATTACAACCCGTAAAAAGGCTGAAGAATTTGGTGTTAAGCCATTAGCTGCAATCACAGCATCAGCTAGTGCCGCAGTGGACCCGTCTATCATGGGAATTGGCCCGGTAGCTGCAACAAAGAAAGCGTTGGCTAAGGTCGGTTGGCAGATAAATGATCTGGATTTAATAGAAGCTAATGAAGCTTTTGCCGCCCAGTCCTTGGCTGTGATGAAGGATTTAGGACTTAATAAAGATATTACAAATGTAAACGGCGGAGCCATCGCCTTAGGTCACCCTATCGGGGCAAGCGGAGCCAGAATTTTAGTTACCTTACTTTATGAAATGGCTAAAAGGGATGCAAAAAAAGGTCTAGCAACCTTATGCATTGGCGGGGGCCAGGGAGTCTCGTTGTTGGTTGAAAGGTAACTTAGTGGAAGAGTGGGAGAGTGAAAAAGTGAAAAAGTGACGAATAGACGTTTAGACGAACAGACGATTTTAACGCGCTCACTTGCCCACGCGCCCACTGACAGATAAAATCAACCCAAAAGGAAGACGTAAAAAAACGTCTATAACGTTTTTTTATAATATTATGAAAAAAATGAAATTAAGGCAGATATTAAAGTAATTTAATAGGCGTAAGGTTTTACTTGTCGAATTAATGGTCATCGGATAAAACAGAGATAATTTTATTTAAGAGGAGGAGCAGAAAATAAATGCTAATTAACAAAGATAGTTGTATTGATTGTGGAATTTGTGTATCAAGATGTCCAGTATCTGCCATTAAAGAAGATACTACTGAAGGAATCCAGATTGACCTAGAGGTTTGTTTAGAGTGTGGTGTATGTAAGCGCTGGAATATCTGCCCAACAGAGTCTTTTTATCAGCAGGAATTAGTATATCCTCGGACAGTTCGTCATTTAATGAGTGATGTTTTAACAATAGCTCCAGAATCCGGTATTTCAGGTCGCGGTACAGAGGAAATGAAGACAAATGAGGTTACCGGCCGTTTTAAGCCTGGATTTATTGGTATTGCTATAGAAATGGGTCGTCCTGGTATTGGTACCCGTTTAGGAGATGTGGAAAAAATAGCTCAAGCAGTCATTAGTGAGGGTGTTGAATTTGAGAAGGATAACCCCATTACTACTATGATGGCTGATACTAAAACAGGAAAGTTTAAGGATGAATTATTAAATGAACGGTGCCTGTCGGCAATCATTGAGTTTGGTATTGTTGAAGAAAAAGCACCTAATGTTTTAAAGATAATACAGGATGTTTCTACTCAAATTGAGACTGTTTTCAGTTTGTGTATCGCTTCTAAAGCTAGACCTGATGGAACTATCCCCCATGTAAAAGTAGTAGAGGATATGGGATTATGGATATCTCCTAATGGGAAACACAATCTTGGCTTAGGCAAACCTGTTTATAAATTTGACTAAAGGAGGAAATAAAAATGACACATACACTGCATAGAGTAGGCAATCTTGAAAATCTAGATGGAGATTATGTTTTTCTCTGTATGCCCAGTAAAGATATTAACCACGTTGGCTCAGGACCAAAACTGCGCCGCTTCTTTGAGATAGCTTTAAAACATAATCCGGTAAAAATTGGTGATGCCCGTTTAGGTAATGAATATCACCAAGGCGGAATAGATAAAATTTTGGAAAATGTTGAAGATAGGGCAGTTATCCAAGCTGTTTTCAACAACAAAGAAGCAGTAGTAGCTATGATGAAGGATTTAAAAGAAGAAGACTTGGGACTTTCCGTAGTTCTTTCGGGCTTAGGTGATCATGTACGGGAGTGCTGTTCCAAAGCAGATCTTAAAGTTCACACTGTCAATCAGTCCTTGGGAAGATGGGGTAAAACAGAATTACTGCCACCACAGCATCTTTTAGAAATTGCTACTATGTGTGGTCATGCTATGGTTGCAGTTAACTTTATTCAGGAAATGATTGATGATGTAAAAAAAGGTAGAAAAACAGCTGAACAGGCTGCTGAGGAAATGTTTAAGCCATGTATGTGCGGTATTTTCAATACAGACCGGGCAGCAAAATTAATTACTGCTATTGTTGATTCTGAAAAGTAATTAATATTCTAGTGATAAGCTGCTGAGGAAGTGGCTTATCACTAGAGATATATTAAGCAATCACATTAATTTTATCCTTCTAATACTGGCGGTCATAATTATCTGAGCAATGGTCGATATATGGGAGGAGGGGGTTGACAAACTAATAGTTTCAAATTTTAGAATCTTATAATATTTTAAAAGGGGTGTATTTTAGTGAAAAAGAGTTTATTGATTGGATTAATCTTAATTCTTGCTTTCAGTTTAGTGGCAGTAGGTTGCGGTCAAAAACAAGAGGCTCCAAAAGAAGAGCCTAAAGCTAGTGAAGCACCAAAAGACTGGAAACCCGACAAGCCTGTAGAATTTGTAGTTCCTTACAGTGCCGGTGGCGGTAGTGACATTTATGCTCGGGTTACTGCAGATATTATCCAGAAAAAAGGCTGGTCTGATCAGCCATTTATGGTTGTGAACAAGCCTGGCGGTTCCGGTGCAGTAGGTAATAACCATATTTATGCTAAAAAGGGCGATAATAATGCTATCATGACCTTTGTTACTGGTCAGATTGCCAGTGCCCGCGCATCTAAAGCCGAAGTTACACCTGATAAATTAACTATCATTGCCGTCATGGCTCTTGATGAGTATATTATAGGTGTAAATCCAAATAAATATAAAACTCTAGAGGATTTTGTAAATGCCGCAAAAGCTAAACCAGGTACTATTACTGTTGGTGGCTCTGGTACAGCTAATGAAGACCATATGTCCTTCGGTTTAATGAATAAGCATATGGGTATTGATTTGAAATATGTATCCTTTAACGGCTCTGGTGATGTTATGACTGCTGTTTTAGGCGGACACCTTGATGCTGGTATCTTTAATCCAAACGAATGTTTAGGTCAGATTAAATCAGGAGATATCGCTGCCCTTGCAACTTGGTCAACAAAGAGATTAACTGGCGATCTTAAAGATGTAAAAACATTTACTGAATTAGGTTATCCAGAAGTTGTCTTCCAACAATTCCGTGGTATTGCCGGTCCACCTGATATGCCTGCGGATGTACTAAAGTATTATCAGGAAACTATTAAAAAAGTTGTTGAATCTGAAGAATTTAAAACAAGTTATTGGGAACCAAATATGCTTACACCTAATTATCTAGCTGGGGAAGAATTACAGAAATTCATCAATGCTGAAGATAAAAAATATGTAGATTTACTAACTGACCTTGGATTAATGAAATAAATTTCCCCTTCAATAAATGCATACAGAAGGTTTCTAGTTTACTAGAAACCTTCTATTATGCTAAACCATTAATTTCATTAATTAATTAATTTTATTATTTTTGTGGTGGGAAGGTAGTGAAAAAAAATGAAACCTATCTTAGGAATTTTATTAGGAGATGCAACAGGGATTGGACCTGAACTAATTGCTAAAATGTGTGCAGAGGATAAATTTTCCCCATACTGCCGGCCCATAATTATTGGTGACAAAAGAGTATTGGAGATGGGGAAAAGGATTGCTAATGTTGATTTCCCTATTCAATTAATAGATGATATTTCCATGGCGGATTGGGATGGCTCGATAGCAATATTGGATCAAAATAATTTAGATCCACAAAGTATAACTCGCGGCAAAGTGGATGCAAACTCCGGCCGTGTAACCGGTGCTGATTGTATAACAGCAATGGAATTATGTAAAAAAGGTCAAATTAAAGGGATAATGTATGCTCCGTTTAATAAAGCGGCGTTAATACTTGGGGGGCACAATTTTGAATGCGAACATCATTTGTTCGCCCATTATTTCGAAACACAAGGAACTTTTGGTGAAATGAATGTTTTAAATAACTTATGGACATCAAGGGTAACTAGCCATATTCCCTTAAAAGATGTAGTCCAAAACCTGAATAGTGAAAGGGTTTTAGCCGCTATTAAGCTGGCTTACAATACCTTAACAAAAGCTGGATTTGAGTCACCCCGGATCGCAGTAGCTGCAATAAATCCCCATGGCGGGGAAAGCGGCTTGTGTGGAAGGGAAGAAATTGACATTATTGCTCCCGGTGTGCAGATGGCTAAGGATGAAAATATTAATGCCATGGGGCCGTTCCCATCAGATACACTTTTTATTAATGCCTTCAAAGGTGATTATGATGCTGTTGTCACTATGTATCATGACCAGGGGCAGATTGCTATTAAACTAATGGGCTTTCAGTTTGGTGTTACCGTTGCAGCGGGTCAGCCTTATCCTGTTGCTACTCCTGCCCATGGAACAGCTTTTGATATTGTTGGCAAAGGAATAGCTAAAACAAGTGCCACAGAAAATGCTTTAATTTTAACCGCCAAAATGGCTGGTTGGACACAGAATTAAAGGGGGGCTGATAATGAAAAAGATTAGAATTGTTCCAATACTATCCATATTAGTTGGAATTTACTGGCTCTTTTTTGCTGTTACTAAGTACGGTCTTTGGGGAAACACTTCGCCTGGTGCCGGTTTCATGCCAGCCGTAGTTGGTATTTTGTTAATAGTTTTCAGTATATTTATACTTAGAACTCCTGTTGTCTATAAAACTGGAGCACTGCAAAAAAGGGCCTTCTATCCTTTGATAGCTGCTGTATTAGCATTAGCTTCAGTCTCTCTACTGGGTATGATAATTTCCATGGGTTTGTTTGTCTTATTATGGTTATTAATCCTGGAAAGGTTTTCTTTTATAAAATCAGCAGTTATTGGGGTCAGTGCCACAGTTTTCGTTTATTTTGTATTTAGAGTTTGGCTAATGGTACCTTTCCCCAAAGGTCTACTGGGCATACTTTAGCAGAGGAAGGGGGATAAAAATTAATGGAAAATATTCAATCATTAATTTATGGTTTTCACGTTGCGCTGACCGTTCAGAATTTAATAGCAGCCGTTTTCGGAGGGGTAATGGGGCTTATTGTTGGTGCGATGCCTGGCTTAGGTTCTTTGACAGGGGTTGCTCTGTTATTACCGCTAACCTTTAAAATGGAGCCTACCACAGGTATTATCATGCTGGCCGCAATTTATTATGCTAATATGTATGGTGGTTCATTTAGTGCAATATTATTGAACATTCCCGGTGATTCCCCTGCTGTTATGACAGCCTTGGATGGGTATCCACTTTCTAAAAATGGTAAAGCAGGTAAAGCTCTATTTGCCGCCAACATATCCTCTTTTATTGGTGGAACAATTGGGATAATTATATTGACAATGGTTGGTCCGGCCTTAGCTAAGGTAGGTTTAGCTTTTGGTCCGGCAGAGCAAGCAGCATTGATTCTTTTTGCTCTGACCTCTATCGGCTGGCTTTTAGGGGATGCCCCTCTAAAAGGTTTGTTGACAACTTCCTTTGGTCTTTTACTGGCTACCATAGGTGTTGACCTGCAACTGGGTTCTATAAGGTATACCTTTGGCTCAATAAATCTTTTAAGTGGAGTAACATTCATTCCCTTGGTTATAGGTATGTTTGGGTTTAGTCAGGTTATGGATATGATGATCAATAGAAAGAATTTTAATGAAATAGCCACTACAAAATTAACTATAAAAGAGAGTATGCTTACTTTTTCTGAACTGAAGGGTATACTGCCTACTATATTTCGATCAGGATTTTTAGGAAACTTTGTAGGCTTACTGCCTGGCGCAGGGGCGACAACAGGTTCCTTCTTGTCCTACATTCTTGAGAAGAAAGTAGGAAGAGATAGAGCGAATCTTGGAACAGGCTCACTTTCTGGTGTGGCCGCCGCTGAGTCTGCAAACAATGCTGCCGCAGCTGGAGCCTTTGCACCTCTTTTAGCATTAGGTATCCCAGGGTCAGGTACTGCTGCTGTATTGCTTGGTGGTTTAATGATGTGGGGATTAAGGCCAGGTCCGCTGCTCTTTAAAGAAGCACCTGATTTTGTCTGGGGTTTAATTGCATCTATGTATGTAGGTAACATAATTGTTGTTATCCTTGCCCTAGCCATCATACCTTTTGTTGTGAACATCTTACGGGTACCCCTTTCTATTATGGCTCCTTTAGTTGCTGTGGTTTGTATAGTAGGCTCTTATAGTGTAAATAACAGCATGTTTGATGTCTGGTTTATGATTGGCTCCGGGGTTATTGCCTATTTGTTCAATGTCTATGATTATCCAGTTGCACCACTATTATTAGCCTTCGTTTTAGCACCACGCTTTGAACAATCAATTAGACAGGCTTTTGAGATTTCCAATGGGAGTGCAATCATTTTCTTTAAAAGTCCAATAGCTTTAACCTTTATCATATTAATCGTAGTCTTTGTCCTTTCTCCAATTATCATGAAGATGTTTAAGAAGAATGGTAAGGAAGCATAAAGAAATAATAATTTTAAAACGCCCTGGTCTCTCAAGACAAGGGCGTTTTAAAATTATATGGACTATTAAGCTAACCCTAAAGGTAGCTTTTTTCGAAAATTTGTATTTTTAAGCTTTTAATAATAAAATAAAGAAGAATGATTACTGTTCTTATTTAAGGGAGGGTTTTTTTTGAAGACGCGATTGACTGAACTCTTGGGGATAAAATACCCTATAATCCAGGGTGGGATGGCTTGGGTTTCAGAGGCTAACTTAACTAGTGCTGTATCTAATGCTGGTGGAGCAGGAATAATAGCTTCTGGCGGCAGAGATGTTGAATGGGTACGAAATGAAATAAGAAAAACAAAGAAGTTAACAGATAAGCCTTTTGGTGTAAATATTGTCCTCTTGGATAAAGATAAGGATGAAAAAATAGCGATGCTTTGTGAGGAAAAGGTTGATTTTGTGGCTTTGGGAGCAGGGAATCCTGTTCCTTATTTTCAAAAGTTAAAAGATGCTGGCATCAAAGTTATCCCGGTAGTGCCTAGTCTTAAGCTGGCTAAGAGGGTAGAAGAAAGTGGTGCCGATGCTCTAGTAATTGAAGGGATGGAAGCGGGTGGTCATATTGGGACACTAACTACTATGGCTTTATTAACTAATGTTATTCCCGATATTAAAATTCCTGTTATTGCAGCTGGGGGTATAGCTGACGGCAGGGGAATGGCTGCCGCATTATTAATGGGTGCTCAAGGTGTGCAGATTGGTTCTAGATTTTTATTAGCTAGTGAATGTATGCTCCACCCTAAAGCTAAGGAAATGATTATCCAAGCTGTTGATACAGATTCAGTTGTTACTGGTTATTCTAGAGGACATGGGGTACGGGGATTAAGAAATGTTTTTACAGATAAGTATTTAGAACTGGAGAGGTCTGGGGCACCGGAGGAAGAATTAAATAATCTGGCAACAGGAACTGCACGATTAGGTTTAGTCGACGGTGATGTAGAAAATGGCCTAGTTCACGTCGGTCAAAGCCTTGTCCCTTTAAAGGAAATTAAAAGCGTAGCAGAGATTATAGACGAGCTTATCGGGGTAGCACAGGAAACATTAAGAAATGCAGGAAATTTGGGAAGAGGATAGGGTAAAAAGAACGCAGTTAACTGCGTTCTAAGGGAGTTCTACTTCAAATTGACCGTTTTGATTAAACACTTTAACAGAATCAGGGTCAACATTTAAGTATTCGAGGTAGTCCCACAGAACTTCCTGAGCTTCCTCTTGGGTTGATGCGCTGTTATTAATAAGTTCTAGTAAATATTCAACAAATGAATCCTCTGTTGCCTCAGGGTATTCTTCGGCTTTTCGAAAACGTTCTAAAACATATTTAGTATTATGCATAGAGGGTCCTCCAATTCATGTATGGTATCTCATACATAGAGTGAAACTAAAAGGACAAAATTATGCATTTATATCTTAAGAGTCTATAGTCTATGGTTTATAAACAATTTTACATTATCTCATAGAACTTGTTACAATTAGCTAGCCACTAGCCACTAGCCACTAGCCACTAGCCACTAGCCACTAGCCACTAGCCACTAGCCACTAGCCACTAGCCACTAGCCACTAGCCACTAGCCACTAGCCATATTGCCCAAATAATAGGATT
>Ga0209346_1001155_pt1 | contig 16175 bp, 19 predicted proteins | sample AutmiccommunBRH9_FD_187381 | JGI IMG/M metagenome (GOLD analysis project Ga0209346, IMG submission 187381) | Deep subsurface microbial communities from Mt. Terri, Switzerland - Autotrophic microbial communities BRH/9 (SPAdes) (version 2) | ecosystem: Environmental > Aquatic > Deep subsurface >...
GGACACCACCGAGGAATTCGCCCGGCAGATGTGCGCGGAGTATGTCGACGACCGGCGGCTCTGGCGGTGTCCGAACAACAAGGCCAACCACTATTGGGACTGCAGTGTGATGGAGCTGGTCGCCGCCGATCTGTTGCAGCTGAAATTTTACGAACCGGGGGAGGAGTAATGGCAAAACTGAGTCTCACACTGATTGCCGCAGCGAAAGCTCGGGCTTCTGCGGGAGTTGACTATTCGCCCCGCTACGGGGCTATTTGTCCCTGGTGCGGCGAGCGAGCCAAGATAACCAATACCACGCCATGGGAAGACAATATCAGGCTGCGTTATCACCGCTGCTTAAATGACCGATGCGTTTTGAAGAGTCTTAATATTTCCATCAAGTCGATAGAGGTGGACACCATCGGTAAAACGGAGACGGTGAAGTGACGTCAAAAAACAACAAAGTTCCCCAATGCCCGGTAACCGGCGGCGTACCGCTGAAATGTACAGAGAAAGGCTTTACCGAAGCCTGCCGGAAGTATCGCGAAAACCTTCGGCTGAAGAAAGGCACCCGGAGCGAGTTCTGCGACACCTGCCGGGGCAAGGTGCCGGGGGAAATAATATTTGTGCGGATCAAGGATTACAAACCGGGAGTACTGAAGGCCATGAGCGAGGCGGAGAAAAAGATTTGTTATCTGTGCGGTGAGGAAAAGACCCTGAAAAGCCAGTATGGGCATGAGGTATGTTCCTACTGTCAGATTGTCCGGGTCCAGGCCAAGAACAGGCCGGATGTTCTCATCAAGGCCCTGCAGGAGGTTGGGCAGTTGCCGGAGGATTCCGGCGCATCGGGATTGCAGGATGAAATAGACCGGCTGCGGACCGAATTGTCGGTGGCCAAAAGCGCCTTGCTGAGCGGAGCCGGGCAGGAGACCGTCCCTTCGCTGAAAGCGGAGCTGCTGGCCGCCAGAAGGAACCTGGACGCGGCCACTATGCGGATCGAGCAGTTGGAGAACTTGGCGGGGAGAAGTCTGGACCATTTCCGGCTGCAGGAGCTGGCCTGGAAGTTCGCCGAAGGAGTGATGACAGGTGAGGTTATCGGGGTCGATGTGGAGGATATTCGTCTCTTGCGCGGATTGCAATGAATGTGCTGAGAATCGGTTCTCAACAACGTTTCCCGCTATGCGGCACTGCCTATTCGTTTTCCCCTGAGATTAAATACAAGGAAAATGTGGGTACGGATCCACGCGACCAGGTTGCTGTTTTTGTACCCAAAGGAGAACCCAAATGGATGTTGACGCCAAGCTGAAGATCATCGGCAACTATCACGGCAAGCTCCTGGAGCGATACCACGCTCTGGGAACAACCATCGCCCAACTGACAGCCAAGGGCTGCGTCGATGCCAAGGAGCATTGGAAGGATGGGAAATATCTCTACCTGCTGTACAAGATGAAGGACGGGGTGCGGAGAAAGAAGTATGTCGGCAATCATCCCTTGCGGGTGGCCGAAGCCCGGCAGAAGCTGCAGAACTACCAGGCCCGGCTGGCATGCATCCTGACCCAGGAGAAGGTCAAGGCCGATCTGGATCAGATTGAAGATGTCGTTCACCAGCTCTTAGGCATCTGTTCCCGCTTCGATCTCGCCGCTCGGTTTGCCTTGCAGGAAGAAGAAAATGGGGACAACGATTTTCCCTTGATGCGTGGATCCGCCGAGATCGTGTACCCAAAGGAGCTGATGAGATAGACATAGGTCGGCCTGGTAAAAATCCTCTTCATTATAACTTCCGCAAATTAACAAGGGTTGGAATAGTGAGCTTCAGTGATAAATTCTGCCTGAGACAGCTGACCTGGTTGAGTCCATCGTGGTATCACCTTGGTTTGGGATTTGCGTCGTAGTAGATCCAAACTCCTTAATCGCGGTGAAGTTCAGCAAGATCGTAACACCAGTGGGGGCCGAGTGCCTGGCGTCGCCTATCAAGGCTTCCCTTTATGGCCCCTGATGCACGGTTTTGTATTTTCGTATCTGTTATATCCCCCCTCCCGTCAAAAGAGTAGAGGCTTAAAATCTATCTGCCACCTACTCCCTGTCTCATTTGACCTCTTCCACGATAAAATTGGAAAAGGTGCCGTATTTGTAGCTCCTCCAGCTGACACAGCCTTAAGATCTTTTATTGTCAAGAAATTCTCACATTTATTTTGTTTGACCGCCACGAATAATTGTGCTTTATCGCTGAGAAGGTGCGAAGGTTCGCCGCGTCTGGTCTACCGACTGGTAGTATCAGCGTCCTAAGGAGATTGTCAAGCTCGAAGAGCCACTCTGACCTGGCAAAGCAGAGAGCCGTGGCAGCCTATAACATGGACCTGAAAACTCCGGCAAACGTTCCTCCAGCGGTAGCGTCAACCGGTTATGATATATTGGAAATATGTGGACTTTGGAAGGACCTTGACCAAGGTCACTAAAATGATGGCATCTTTCTGTATAACATTCCAATCCAGGGAGATATGCAAGTCAGCAGAATAACCTGTTATGCATGGAAAAAATTATGATGCACGCATTTAAAGCTCTCGGAATGAATAATCACTCTACAAAAGGAGGAAATCTTGAATGGTATCCACCTAAAAATGATGTACCAGGAATTTGGATGAGTGAGTCGCCAAGTGCAAGGGAGCAATATTATCTTTGTACTAGAGATAACATATTAATTTGGCTAGATGAATGTATTTTTATTGCTGAGATACGTGGTGATTACCAAAAAGAAAATGGTGATCTCACTGTTGAAGATGTACGTCTAATCAGAAAATTAGCTGCATGGAATAGAAAATCAAAAACAGAATTTGCAAAAGAATGCCAAAAGGCTATTCAAAGCACTCCTGTAACTCGAGAGAACGAAGTCGATTTCAGGGAGTTCAATAAAGCCTTTGAGACAATGAATATAGTAGCAATCTCAAAGCAGACTGATAGAATTAAACCAGACTTTTTTGAAAAACAAAAAGCAATGATACTGAATATTGTTGATGAAGAGTTGAAAAAGCATAATATGAATTTTGCATAACCAATTGGTAAACTCGGACTCGATAAGTTCGCCGGATACTCGACGAGTTCCCATAGTCAAGATATCTATCAATCAGTCCAGAACGTTTGGAAATATGTTGACTTTGGAAGGCCTCGACAAAGTCATTTAAAATGATGTCATCTTTCTGTATAACATCCCAACCCAGGGAGATATGCATGTCAGATTGGTAACTTATTAGAGAAAAATGAAAACAATACAGCTTACTTCGTTCGATGAATGGGAAGAGACATCAATTAAGTTAATTAAAGATATAAACCTGAAGAAAAGAATAGAAAAGGGCTCTACTTATTCCGCACCCTTATTCCGTGGTCAATCGTGTGAGTCTTGGAAACTTGATACAACCCTAGACAGGTATGTCAGCAGACAGGTTGGCATGAATACTTATCATTTATATTTACATGCAGCTTTACCTGCTTTTGAGGCATATACGGGAAAGAAATGGGAGGTTGAGAGAAATCCAACTGATTGGGATCATCTAGGTGCACCCCCGGCATATGAGTTCATGCTTTATCTAAGACACCATGGCTTTCCAACTCCACTACTCGATTGGTCTCGTTCACCATATATAGCAGCTTTCTTTGCTTTTCAGCATGCCAGTGTAGAAGATAATGTCGCAATATTTACTTTTACTGAATATATCGGTGGAGCTAAGGTTGGAATAATGGGTGGACCAACTATTTGCCAATGTGGTCCTTATGTAAACTCTCACAGACGTCATTTTCAGCAACAGGGGCAATACACTATATGCAAGGAAAAATTGGATGGTAAATGGCATTATTGCAATCATGATAAAGTTTTCATGCTTGAAAGCACCACTCAAGATGTTTTGATAAAATATCTTTTACCTTCAAGTGAGAGACATAATGTATTGAGCAGATTAGACTTGATGAATATTAACGCCTTTTCCCTTTATGAAAACGAAGAAGGTTTAGCAGAAATGGTAGCTTATAGAGAAATAATGAAAAGAAATCTCTAATTATACATTCAATTAGTACTCGCTGAAGCTCGCCGGTTAAAAGTCTGGATAACTCCTATCGACCTGGAAAGACTGATAGGAAATATGTGGACCTTGTATCTCAAAAATGATGTCATCTTTTTGTATATCATCCCAAGCATGGGAGATCTACAGATCAGCTGAATAACTTGTTATGACATTTATGACATGAAAAAGACATTCCAACCTTATAGTTTGATAAAATTTTTCTCAAACGAAGAATATTTAAACGATTTATTAGAGGGAAAAATTTATTGCAATACACCTGAATATTACAGGCTCGCAAATCAAGAAGGAATGGCTGATAAGAACGAATCGTGCGTTGTTGCTTACAGAAAAAGCAGAAATGATGAACCGATTAAGGTAACTGTTGATGGGAAAGACATGACATCAGTTATATCAGCTACCATCTGGAATAATGTCAGAAAAGATTCTTGGTTGCATTGTTGGTTTATGTTGCATTTTGATTCGAATGTAAAAGATATTTTACAACTAATTTTTGATCTTGATAAAGTGAAAAGAGAATTTGGGAAATATTATGTTGTTCTTAATGCAAAAAATATCTCAACTTTAGAGAGCAGACTCAAAAAGTATTCTCCTCATACTGTTTCCTCAAGTCCGATTGTTTACAGTAGCGACAAAAACGACTGGTCTTACAAATGCAAAAACAAAGGTTATGAATACCAGAGAGAATTTAGATTTCTTTTCGGTAATTGTGAAACGGATCATTCAAATTCTTTATGTTTTGAAATTAAAGAAGGGCTTAGCGATATTTTAGAGATAAGTCCCATAATTGAGTTGAGCATTAAGTCATTAAATCAAAAATTCCAAATATTAAAGCCATAACAAAACGCTCCAGTGGAATCCGCGAATGCGCGGCTTCCGCTGAGCTTATCGTTAACCGTCGGTGAACCAATGCTCTATTGTGGAAAATACAACGGGTGGGTTGAAACAGCCCTTAAATATTTGCCTTATGATATCTTTGAAAAAGTTCAAGGGAAAGTTGCAATTACCATCCTAAAAAGTGATGCTTGCCGTTTGGCCCAAAAAATACGTAACCATAACGAAATAATTGTGCTCTCCCCTTGGATTTTTTCTTTTATACCTCCAGGTTCAAGTGAGACTGACAAGGAATGGAAGTATTTAATTTTCTGTCTATTACATGAAGTGGCTCATATTATTTTCAAACATTCTCCACCTGATGAAATATTAGCACAAGAAAATAGCGATCAAGAGAAAGAAGCCGATAGATATGCTCAAGACTGGTTCAACGAATATGCGTCTGAGCATGCAGATAGAGGAATGACAGGCCTTACTATTCAGGAAATCAGAGAACAGCGAGAAAATTACCAAAACAAATTGGAATCAATCTTAAGTTGCGGTTAACCAGCTGCTGGAAGGGCCGAGCAAAGGACCGCGCGCCCCACAGCAGCTGCTGTTAGACTGTTCCGAAAGAATCAAGAGGCAAAATGAAGAAGACATCAAATGGGCAAGAACTACGATCCATTGATTGTCCGCGGCAAAACCTGGTAGCCGTACAATATTCTTTGGAGGACTCCTAATGCTAAAAGTATACGTTATCACCGGAGTTTCAGTAGACAGCGCAAGACTTACTTCATTGCTCTTAGAACTCGGAGCATCAAGCACATCTATTAACCCCGGTGTTCCCCTTGGACTACCGGCGGTTGATACTGTTCTAAAAGAAATTCGCAGTGCTGACTTTACAGTAGTGATTGTAGGCCCTGACGGATTGTCAGCCAATGCACTGATCGAACTTGGCATTGCAGTTGCAACTTCAAAAACCCTTGCACTTTTTGTCCACAAGTCTGCGGATGTGCCTGTTATTCTATCTAACTTTCTGTACGTAAAATACGAAGTCATCGGCGATACTGCAATGCGATTTGGCCTTCGAAATATTATTCAAGGACTTGGGCATTCAGTGTCCACCCAGCCAAAAGAAGTTTCTTCTGTAATAGCGCCCTTGTCAGGAACAATTGCTGTCTCGGTGAAGGCTGAATTAGATGAGCTTCGAGAAGACCTGCTAATTGGACGAAAACAGAAATCAACACAGCTTGTTGATATTGGCAAGCGTTTTGAGGAATTTATAGGAAGAGTCTTGAAACTCTGTGCTAATCAAGTCGTTGGAGAAGGTATAGAGGTTGACCATGGTTGGGATTATGCGCTGTGGGACAGCAACCTATCAGGAACTGCTGGCGGTCCAATTACTGTGGAGGTTAAGACTAGCATCAGAAACCGATCTATCGAGGCAGCAACGCTTGGCCAGATGCGCAAAGCCATGCTCACTACGAAGACCAGAATTAGTTTGGTGATCTATCTTGATGGTCCAGCCAACGGCCATGTTACTGAGTTTCCCGTGGAGGGCATCACAATCCTTTTCATACCTGCTGACATCCTCGTTTCGCAACTTGAAACAAGTGATCTGGCTACTTTTATCAGCAACTTCAAGAAAATACACAAGGGGAAGGATGATGCCTGATTACGATGAAACAATCATCACCCAGTATATCAAAGAAGGTGACGACGCTGACACATCAACGGGAGAGGGAAGAAGCAACAAGGGAAAAGCCCTTGAGAGACTTCTTGGTTACTTGTTCACTCAGATTCCTAGCGTCACAGTCACCGCTACCAATATATTGAATGGAGAGAAAGACCAGGAAATTGACGTGGCAATTTTCCACACTGGTCCTGACGATCCCCTCTCTGAGTTCTTTATGGTCATCCTCATAGAATGCAAGTTCTGGAATGCTGCCATTGGACCTGATGAGGTCACACGCTTCTCCACCAAATTGGTTGATCGAGGATTGGACTTTGGGATTATTGTGGCGATGGCTGGCATTTCTGGGAAATGGAAACCAGCGGAAGGGGCATACGCGACAATAGGCAAGGAATTAACAAAGGGGCAAAGAATAATAGTTTTGACAAGAAAAGATATCGAAGGGTTGAAGACTACAGACGCTTTCGTTGGGGTCATTCACAAAAGACTATTAGACCTTATTCTATATGGCAATCCCGGCCCGTTTTTGCTGTAATATTTGAAGTCTAACGAAGCCATCAACCGGACGCGCGTCCGTGGCTGGCCAAAGGTAATCGCGTCATCCAACATCTCGATCAATTCGGGCGCTCCGGTTAGGGCTGATGTTATCAAAGTCCAAATATCTCCTATCAATTTAACTCTCAACTAATCAATAAATGAACAAATGTGTTTGACCAAGTTTTGGAGACCGGATTATGGTTGCATAAGAGCGACCTGAATGTAATAATTTGATATATAAACCGGCGGAGAAATAGAATGAAACATCTATGCACTGCATGTTAATCATCTATTATGTCTCTTACCGATATTCCACCTAATGCGGTACTTGTTGGACAAATGGCCGATGTAGATGAAGTCTCGGCCATTGCTCAATTTCCAGGCTTCTCAATTTCCCCTTATTGATCTATCAGAAAAGTTTCAAGAGATTCTCCCTCTTCTATTTTCTTTTTGAAGATGTTTGGCATCCTACCTTGCCCGGTCCAAGAGATCCGCTCTCCGGCTTCGTTCCAGACCTCATATTTCCGTCGGCGAGGTGCTCTTTCCCTTTGATGTTCTGAACCCGTTGTTAATTCTTCTAGCTCAATACCATCTGCCGCAAGCATTTCCTTATACTTTCGAATCTTTTCGAGTCGTTCAGCATTCTCTTGTTTCTCCGCCTCTACTTCAGCGATACGTTCATCTATGATCGTTTGAAATTTAGTCTTGATCTCCTCAATTTGCTCAATACTTAATTCTTTCACGGCGGTCTTTAACCGTCTAGAATGTGTCACGACTTTGATAAAATCACTCATTTGGTTCCTTTGAATTTAAGAATATTATAATATTTCTCTTGCAGCGCGTAACTCAGTAATAATTTCTTCCTCAATGAAGGTAAAGAGAAAAGCATGAAAAATTATAAAAATTGGGCATTTATTCAAACTTCAGGAGGTGGAAAAGGCACTTGCAAGCAAGAAAAGGACACCAACTGCCGGATTTTGTCCAACAGCGTAAGATGTTAAGAAAAAAGCTTTTCGTATTTTGCCCGAAATTCCTTAAGATAATGAAATGACGGTGCACACTCTATCCTGTCGGTGCTTATGTGTGTTTTTCGTCCATCGCACCTCAAACCCCATTACCGCAAGATTCGCGCAGTTGCCACTTGGATAGCAACAAATTATTTATAATAAGGATTGAGACAGAGGTGTTTCAGTAGTGTTACTGTGATCTCCAAGAGATTGGCAGCATTTTCTCTAAAATTTCACGACTTGATCATTTACTTTCAACTTGCAATCATTGTAAAAAAGCAGGAAGTATTAAGCTAGCTTAGGAGGTGGCAATTTGAAGTAACTATCAAAATGTCATGCCGTTCATCCAGGCAGAGAGAGTGGGTTGTCTCTTTTGTAGTTACGTATAGTTTGGAAATATGTGGACCTTATAAGGAGACCAAGGTCACTAAAATGATGTCATCTTTCTGTATAACATCCCAATCGGGGGGAGATATGCAGATCAGCTGAATAACTTGTTATGCAAAGGAATAGATAATTGGAAACACTTGCAACCACATATGCAAAAGCAATTGATGATCTATCGACCAAGATATTCATCCCAGCATTAATCTGTTCTTTATTTGTAGAAGTGGGTCCTACAATTCAAAGCAAATTCGGTTTAGGATTTGCCATAACATATATAACCGTTTTCTTCATAGGACTAATTCTAGCAGGAGGAGCTATTTATCTTTTAGTCTTAGTTTCAATATTTGTTTTCCAAGGTAAAGAAGTCAATCCTTACATTGGCTTCTTCATAATGCCGCTTGGTTTTATTGGTTTATTTCCTGAACACTTCGGGTTGTACCAGCCTCTTTACTCACAAGTAACGGGGGTTTGCATGCTGGCTTGGTCTTTTGTTCTAATCAAAGATTTTAAAGCAAGAACAAGTGTTTGGGATGATTTCAAATAATATGCATAACAACCGGCTTCACGCGGAAGCCGATAAAGCCCGGCTCCGGTGAGCCGGACGTTGGTCGCAATAAGGGGAGGGAATCCGTGCCAATAACAATTTTTTACAGCTGGCAGAGCGATACGCCTTCGAAGACGAACCATAGGTTCGTCAAAGAAGCACTCGACAATGCGGTTAAGCAGTTGGTAGCGGATGGGCACGTTGAGGAAGCTCCTCGAGTAGACCACGATACGAAGGATGTCCACGGAGATCCCGATATATTTCCGACAATCCTGAAGAAGATAGAGGCATGCGATATTTTCATAGCTGATGTGACTATTGTCTCCTCTACTGCTGAGGGCAAGAATATTCCAAACCCAAACGTTCTTCTGGAGTTGGGATATGCCTACAAAGCTGCCGGGGCCGGCAGAATAATAAAGATAATGAATGACTCTTACGGTGACCCCAGCAAAGGGCTTCCTTTCGACCTTGCACACAAAAGATGGCCTTACATTTATTCGTTATCTCCAGATATAGAGAAAACGAAAATAGAAAAAGTTAAGGAGAAAGTCGCCAAAGACTTGGCCGAATTTATAAGGCTGATCTTGGAGAATGAAGGGGCAAAAGCTGAAACTGGCCAGTTTGCCAATATCACTGTTGGCTATGACAAGAAAGAAATGACTGCAAAATTGCATAAGTACAGCTTATCGCTCTCGGTCAAGTGGCAAGGCCCACGAGATCAAGATTTCTTCAGCATTTCCCTTCTCTGGCCGAAAGACATAAAGATCTCCAATCTTGCAGGTTTTGAAATAGGCGAGGAAGAGGAAATAGATGGGATTCTATATGAAGAACTATCTCTGTTCGTAAATCATCGACTTTGGCCACAGAAAACGATAAAGGCCATAGGTGGCAAGGCTGCCGCGCAGTTGGAATATGCTTTTGACGATGCGACTTATATGAAGGTGCATGGCAACCTCAACCCAAAAGCCTACAAACTATACTACAAATTTCACTCCCAAGAGTGGCCGCCTATAGAGGGTGAGGTTTCATTCAAGGAATTGAACTTCTATTAGGAAGGGCTATCGCAAGCCTGAAAATGAAAAATCGGGAGCGAGTCCCAACAAGATACTTGGACCGGCCCAAAACCTGTCCGGTCAACTTCAAGCCGTTCACAAACAACAATCAGCGTGGAGACGCCTGATGCCGGTTTGCTATCTTTGTGATGAGCCCGCTGTAGGTGTAGAGCACGTTCCACCAAGGTGCCTTTTCCCGAAAGGGAAAGATCTACCAGCGGGAGTCGATTTGCGAAAGAACTTGATTACAGTCCCGTCCTGTGATGAGCATAATTCGGAAAAATCCCGCGATGACGTATATTTCCAGAACGTAGTTACTGGTTGCGACTGCATCAATAACGTGGGTAGAGAGCACTACCGTAGACAGATAAGGCGCCAACACGAACACAGTACAAGCGTAATTGCGAGGTTTGCTCAAAATGCCCTTACTGTCGATGGCAGATTCGGGCACAAAGTAGAGATTGAACGCTTGGATAACTTCGCTGAACATCTCGGGCACGCACTATACTTTGCCCATTTCGGAAAACGCTGGCACGGTGAGTTGGGATGGGTACCCGAGTTTCTTTCGAGACTGACTGATCCAGATCCAGTAGCCGAGCAAAATCGTCTTGATTTGATTGATCTAAATGATCGAGAGTTTCGCGATGTGCTCCACCATGGAGAGAATCCAGAAGTGTTCTCCTACCAAGTAATCGAGATTGATGGACACTGCAAGATGAGGCTGCACTTTTATGAAGGTTGTAAGATCTTCCTCCTTTTTACTGATGACCCGAACGGAACATAAAAATGTTTTTCAGTGGGAACCGAAACCTGCATGGTTTCCGCTGAACCCCGAGTAAAAATAAAAATATAGGAGTTATTCTCAATATGACCGATCCGAATCCTGAAGAAAAAGCTATTTTTGAAAATTTAATTAGATATATTGAAATTTCACATAAACGTATAAGTGAAGGAAATGTTAGTGCAGGTGTCGCACTCAACATGACTGCTAGAATAAGGCAACAATTAATTGCTTTGTACGGAAAAGAAAGCCAAATTCCGAGTTGCCTCCAAGGTCGCGACCAAAATAATATTACCAGTGAAAATGCAAGAGAGATTTTATCAAAAAGAATAAGAAAACTAGAATAGTTTATCAGAGCTTCGACATGTTGGCAATTTATCTTTCTGTAACAATATGGAGAGACGTGTTTTTATTGGACATGGCCGTTCTCCATTATGGCGAGAATTAAAAGATTTTTTACAAGACCGTCTAAAACTAGCATGGGATGAATTTAACCGAGAAGCAGTTGCTGGATTGCCAACATTTGAAAGAATTGGGAATATGTTAAATAGTGCCAAATTTGCTTTTTTAATAATGACCGCCGAAGACGAATATTCAGACAGGTCTACTCATGCTAGGCAGAATGTGGTTCATGAGGTAGGACTATTTCATGGTCGCCTTGGTCCTCGAAAACCAATAATATTACTTGAGGAGGGATGTGAAGAATTCTCTAACATAGCTGGATTATCTCAAATCCGATTTCCAAGATCTGATATTAGCGCAAGATTTGAGGAAATTCGCAGAGTTCTAGAACGTGAAGCAATAATTTGACAAATTTTAAACTAACATTATGTGTCGAATCGAAAGAAAAATCTTGAGAACTCCAGGAACAGGAATTCCTAGGGCACGATATTGATTTCCAAATAAACATTCTGTGGACAACCCGCAGATACATGCGTTCTCGAAGTCAAGATATCTTTTATGAACCTGGCAATACTGATTGGAAATATGAGGACTATTCTGCGTGCAGCTTTCCCGCTGGAGATAGGATTGAGCTCAAAGAATGGAACTGCTATATTGAGGCAAGATAGGAAGCTTCTAGATATCATTCCAATAAGCAGGATAACCAGTTAGAAAGCGCCCGTTGCTGGCTATCTTTGCTAGTCGTGTGTGCCAGTGTCTGGAGATATCTGGAAAACTAGATAATCACTTGTTCGGCGATATATCAACCTTCGAATACAAAGAATTTATAGGATTACATTTTAATGAGAGATGAAAGCAAAGATGCCTTTGAATCGGTTGTAAAGAACGCAGAGGTTCTCAAGAATTATAGCTTTAAAGAGAATATCAAGAATATTCAGATGGTCTGGACATGGCATAAAGATAAACCAGAAGATCTTGCAATTAAAGGTCCCAATAGTGAACAAGTCGCCGCCTTCCTATTGACATTTCGAAAATTCATTCAAGAAAAAGATCAGTGTTCTTTCAAGTATTTAGCTAATAATACTCTTGATGATCCAGGAATATCTGAAGAATGGAAAAAAGAATTTACAAAATTAAGGAATGAATTGAACAACTTTCTCGATGCCTCCCCTTCATGGATGCCGATCCAATTTGGCAATGAACCGGTTGCCAACCAGAGGGAAATTTTAAGAACATATATCTATGGAATGTACGCACACGAAAATCCGGATAAAAAAGCGGTTCTTGAAAAATGGAGGGAAAAAGTCAAAGTTATGCAAGGCGTATTTGACACTCAGTTTCTACGAATAGTTGTTGGGGTTTTTGGGGCTATTGTTGTACTGGGAAGACTTTGTGAAAAGGAATTAAAGAATCAAAAGATATAAAGAGAAATTAAGTTTTGTAATTTTGGGCGATATCCTTCGCTAAATTAAAACTCTGCAATTGCTATATCAGCAGAGCCGAACCATGCTTTTGCAGCGGAGCGCAAAAAGCCGAGCCCGCTGAAAAAAGCCGTTAAGTATCAGTACAGAAACGAACTCCAACTATAATATAGGTATATGATTTATGGTGAAAATTTTTATTAGTCATAGTTCAAATGACTCAGCAATTGCAAAATTAGTGGCAGACCTCTTACGTACTGCCATGTGTCTTTCGAAATCTGATATCAGATGCACAAGTGTAGATGGATACAGGTTACCAGCAGGTGCGATCACTGATGAGCAATTAAGAAGGGAAGTTCTTGAAGCTCAGGTTCTAATAGGTCTAATCTCCCATCAAAGTTTTGAGTCGGCTTATGTTCTTTTTGAGCTAGGAGCTCGGTGGGGCACAAAATCATATATGGTGCCACTGCTAACTCCTGGCGTATCAACATCAATATTAAAAGGGCCACTGTCTGGTTTGAATGCTTTAAGCTGTGATAGTAATTCACAAATACATCAACTGGTTACAGATGTAGCTTCAGAACTGGATAATGTAACTCTAGAACCTCCAGCATCATATCAGGACCAAGTCGATTCATTAGCTAGATATAAAATAGATAAAAGTGAAAATAAAACGTTTATCATAAATCTAACTTTTGACCAAAGATCTGGAACCTTAATATCAACAAAAGACAAAAGGCTTCGCTACTGCCACAAGTGTTTTCATGATACCCCTTCAAAAGAAATTGAACTCCGTGAGTTTGCTGAAGGTTGGCAATGTTCTGTTTGTGGAAAAAATTATTCAAATCCGGATTGGCATCCTGATACAATGCCTGATTTTGAAAATGACTACTAATTCAAAGAAATAATAATATCGAACAACCTGTTGGTGGGGACGCGAAAAAGCAGCGCCCCACAATAGCACGTTAAGTCCATCTTGGGAGACACCGTGACTCAACAACTCTTGTGGCCATTGTTGGCCTTGGCCTCCGGAATAGTCGGCTTCCTGTTTCGGGGCTACTTTGGCTCCTACGTTAGCGAGAAGGGCAAAAATATTGCAACAAGGGAAGACATAAAGGCGATCACATTGCAAGTCGAGGGCGTGAAGTCATCGATCCAAATGCTCTCGCAGCTACAGACCGATTACGAACAACAGCGTCGTGACTGGTTGCTATCGTTCTACGACGCTGCTGTTGAATTGTTGCACGAGAAACTTGCGGTGAATTTCGGCGACCTTCCATCGGATGATGGCAAATCTCTCTTTGAGTTCCAACAATCGTTTAGCACACTCGTTGTTGAATTACTGAAGCGCTATCAAAGAATTGTCGTATACTTCGATAACGACCACGTTCTCCGAACGAGTGCTGAAGATGTGGTTACGTCGGCAGTTGATGCGCGCAAAGTGGTCAAAAAACACTTCGGTGGAGTGAAGCTCACCCTAGTGGAGGAGTGTGAAGCATATAGGTCAGGGGATCGTGACTGGTACCACTCTGCCGTCGAAAAGTCGAACGTGGCTTCTTGCAAGTATTGGGACACCATGAGCCCAGTTGCTGAGAAGTATCGGGAACAACTCCAGGCCTACCTCACCAATCTCAACATTTTTATTGCAGGTAGAGGAGCCTGACCAGTCAATAAACCTGGCAAGAAATAGCCGAATTCTTAAAAGGTGGGAATCTCTCGGCCGGCAGGATATTTCACCGTTGGCTTTAAGGAATAAATTGGAAACTGATCGTATGGATGACAGGAAATACCAAATTTTTATCAGCTCTACTTATAAAGATTTAGAAATTGCGCGTGATAAAGTGATAGAAACTATCCTCAAACTTTATCATTTTCCTGTAGGTATGGAGATGTTTAGTGCAGATGATGATGAACAATGGGAAGTTATCAAAGATACTATAGACATTAGTGACTACTACATTCTTATTTTAGGTCATAGGTATGGTTCTGTAACGAGCGAGGGTATTAGCTATACAGAAAAAGAATATGATTATGCAATGAGTAAAAATATTCCTATTCTCGCTTTCATTCGTAACAGAGATGTAGCTACTAAACCTTATGAAAGAGATGAGGATCCTTCATTCGCAACAAAAGTAAACGATTTTGTAAAGAAAGCATCTAGTAGTAAAATGTGTGATTTTTGGGATAACGAATATGATTTATCAACTAAAGTAGCGATTGCACTTCCAAAAATATTTCGAAAAACTCCAAGGATAGGTTGGGTCAGAGGTGATCTTGCCATCTCCCCTCAAGTGTCTGAAGAAATTGCCTTGTTGAGCAAAGAAAACAGGGAGATAAGGAAGGAAAATGAAAAACTACAACAATTAATTCTAGATAGAAAGCCAGAGTTAGTAACTACAATCAATGGAGAAAATTCAGTTGAAATAGATTTTGTTGGCACAGACAATTTAAGTATCGAATTTAATGGCAATAACAGACCGTTCCGGACTGTAGAATACCCAGGACGTATACAAATTGAAAAAATTCCTAAACATTTAAAACCGTTTTTGAATACAAACAATTATTCCAAGATACATGAGTATAACGATTTACTACCTAAAAATGAAGAAATCGATCAGTACAACTACTATCGCGAATTATATTTTCGTATGAATGGTACTGCTAAAGAATTGAATATAGTTGTAGAAAACACTGGGAATTCAAAAGCTAAAGAAATTCATATCGATTTGGATTTTCCTGATTTTGTAGGAGTAATGACCTCATCAGATATAGAGTCATTCGACTTCCCAAAAAGCCCTATCCCTGGAAATCCATTAAAAATTGCTGAGGAAGAATACCAGAAGGAACAAATAAGAAAACTCACACCGTTTGCCTTATCAAATTTTACAGATCAATTTAGAGACCTATCTTGCCTAACAATACCAGGGGGGACAAGATCTTGGCAAGACACTATTGCTAATATTGATATTAACAAGGAAGTTATCTACGGTTATGATCTAAGCACTCGCAGATTATCAATTCGAATCAAAGCACTATTACATACTAGGAAGCAAGCAATCGATAAGTATCGAATTATTCCATTAAGGAAGGGTGAAGGTAGTATTGAAGTCTCAATAGTTTGTGAAGAATACAATGAACCTGTTTATTCTTCCATCCAACTGAATATAATATAAAAATTATCCTACAAACTGTTCAATTGGACCCGCAGACAGCGCGGTCCAATGAACGCCACGTTCGAAAGTCCACATATCTCCTATCGATTTTGACAGGAATTGTTCAACTCGCAAAACAGGAATAGTTATCCTAAAGAAAGTGGTATGGCTCGAGAACTTTCTACCAGATTGAGGTAGCTGCTGTACAGGCGACATTATCATCAAGCTCAAGTTCCATATATACGTCAGCCGTTAAATATGGCTGATCCACTGGTAATGGCTTTCGTTTGAAGCCAATCGATTCGTAAAGTCGTAAAGCCTTCTCCAATTTGGT
>Ga0209346_1001158_pt1 | contig 16138 bp, 15 predicted proteins | sample AutmiccommunBRH9_FD_187381 | JGI IMG/M metagenome (GOLD analysis project Ga0209346, IMG submission 187381) | Deep subsurface microbial communities from Mt. Terri, Switzerland - Autotrophic microbial communities BRH/9 (SPAdes) (version 2) | ecosystem: Environmental > Aquatic > Deep subsurface >...
ATGTCACGGTCTACGCCAACCCCCGCGGTTCGACCGGCTATGGTGAAGCTTTTGCCCAGCTGATCGATCTGGATTATCCCGGCAAGGATCATGATGACCTGATGAGCGTCGTCGATGCCCTCCTTGCGAAAAATTATGTCAGCAAGGACCGATTGTTCATAACCGGTGGTTCCGGCGGCGGCGTGCTGACCGCATGGGCAGTCGGCAAAACCGATCGCTTTGCCGCAGCGGCCACCGTGAAGCCGGTGATCAACTGGACCAGCATGGCGCTCGCTGGGGATATCGCCCGCTTCGTCAGCCGTCACTGGTTCCGCGCACAGCCCTGGGAACAGCCGGAGGAATATTGGCGGCGCTCCCCCCTGTCCATCGTCAACAATGTCAAGACACCCACGATGGTGATGGTGGGCGAGGCCGACTGGCGCACACCCGCATGGGAAGCCGAACAATTCTATACGGCGCTGAAGGTCCAGAATGTCGATACGGTGCTGGTGCGGGTTCCGGGGGCCTCGCATCTGATTGCCCGCCGGCCCAGCCAGCTGATAGCCAAGGTCGACAATATCATGGGCTGGTTTGCCAAATATGATCCGTTGCAGAAGCCGGAAGATGCAGATGAGCCCGAACGACAGGAACCTTAGAAATGCAGGACATTGTCGTCGACACGGATCAGCCAGCCGATGAATTTTACGCCGACCTCACCTTCGCCGCCGCCGCGCTGGTCAAAGGCGAGCCGGATGCGATCGCCAATATGGCCAATGTCGCGGCGTTGATCTGGCAATATATGCCCGATCTCAACTGGGCTGGCTTCTATCGCCTGATCGGCAACGAGCTGGTGCTGGGTCCCTTTCAGGGCAAGACGGCCTGTATCAGGATCGCCGTCGGGGCTGGCGTGTGCGGTACGGCAGCGGCGACCGGCAAGCCGCAGAGGGTCGCCGATGTTCACGCCTTTCCCGGTCATATCGCTTGCGATGCCGAAAGCCGTAGCGAACTGGTCGTGCCGGTCGTGCAAGAGGGCAAGCTGGTCGCCGTGCTTGACCTGGACAGCCCGCTCCCCGACCGTTTCCAGCCCGCAGATGAGGCCGGAATGGTCAAACTTGTCACGGCAATTGCGTCTCATATTGGTTAAGAGCGTCTTAACCATTATGCCCCATTTCGAGACAAATCGTCAGTTCTGGTATATTTTACAACCTGCTAATGGTCAAACCCCGCGAAAAATGGTAAATATCCGTTAACCAGATTTCGGTCGGCCATGCTGCCTGCATGTCCGGAACAAGGGAGTTGTAAACCATGAAGAGCCTTTTATTCACTGGCCTTGCCGGTATCTTGGCGGTGGCACCGGGCACCGCCATTGCTGCCCTCGACTCGGCTTCCAGGAGCGTCACGCAGCCATCCGTGGACGTCGCTTTGGCGGCATCCATCCCGCTGGCAAATCCGGCGGCGGGGGCCAATACCATGCCGCGCATGGGCAATATGGGCACCATGCAGAAAATGAACGGCTTTCATCAGGCCGGCAGTCAGGTCCAGCGCGGGCGGATGGGCTATGACAGGGGATATCGCAAACCCCATCGCGGATTCCGGCTTCCGCAGACCTATATCCGGCCCAGCTATTTCATCGGAAATTTTGGCTATTACGGACTGAGCCAGCCCGATCATGGCTATGGCTGGTCGCGCTATTATGATGATGCGGTGCTCACCGACCGCTATGGCGTGGTCCAAGACGCGCGCTATAATGTCGACTGGGACCGCTATAACCAGGGCTATGACGACGGCTATCGTGATGGCCAGGCGAGCTATGACCCGAGTGTATTCACCGGCGATGACCGCGTGGTTGCCACGCCGCATGCCTATGGCGATCAGTCAACCTATCAGGGCGACTGGAACGGCGCCTATCGCGAGGACGGCAGCTATCAGGGCGAATGGCAGGGCACCTATCGCGATGCCGACGGCCGGGTCTATGAAGGCGAATATTCCGGCACGTTCATTGGTGATGCCAATGTGACCCCACACTGGGGACCGCGGGCGGACCACGGCACCAGCTATGATCAGCCGCGCTATCCGGACCATCCACGATATGACAATGGACGGGCCGAAGAGCTCGCCTATCTCGAACATTGCAAGAAAAGCAGCGGTATCGGCGGCGCTGTTGTCGGCGGCGCGATCGGTGCGCTGGCGGGCAACCGGATTGCCGGCAGCGGCAATCGCCTTGCCGGTTCCCTGATTGGCGGCGGACTGGGCGCAGTCGCCGGTGCCGCCATTGAACAGGGCACCGATCGATGCCGGCAGCTGCTGAAGAAATATGGTTATGGAGACCAGCATGCCGGCCGCTATCCCGAGGTCCAGCACCATCGTCCGCAGCCACCGCAGGGCCATCCGACCTATCCAAGCGGCTGGAACGGATATTATAGCCCAGGCTATTATTATCCGCAGGTCCAACAACCCATGGTCACGACGATCGTCGTGCATTCGGCACCGGTGACGACGACCACGACCACGACCTATGTCGAAGAGGAAGTGGTCTACAGCAAGCCGACCTACAGGAAACGGTGGAAAGCGGCGCCGAAAAAGATGGGGAAGGCTGAACCCCTCAAGGGTTGCCAGCAGGCACGCTGCATGTACGACTGATCGCATGGTGCTTATTAGAAAGGCCTGCCAGCCGCACCGGTTGGCAGGTCTTTTTTGTGAAGAAGTCCCTCGCTATCGGTGGATCAGTTGGGACGCTGCAGCTTGAGCAGTTCGACCGGATCGAATCTCTGCCAACCATCGGGGCCGAGCCGTTCCAGCGGACGAAAGCGGACCTTATATTCCATCTGCGGCGAGCCGTCGACCCAATAGCCGAGATAGACATAGGGCAAGCCTGCGGTCTTGGCCCGCAGGATATGGTCCATGATGATATAGTTACCGAGACCGGCGCGCGCTTCATGCTCGGCATCGAAAAAACTGTAGATCATCGACAGTCCGTCGCCCTGCTGGTCGGTCAGGCAGGCGCCGACCAGGCGGCCCTTGCTGCCATCCTCGGTCGGCTCGCGATATTCGATGACGAAGCTCTTGACCGGCGACTGCTCGATCATGTCGGAATAGTCCATCTCGTCCATTTCCGCCATGCCGCCGCCCGGGTGGCGTTTCGCGAGATAGTTTTGCAGCAGCTGATATTGTTCGTCGGTCGCCCAGGGCTCGCAGGCTTCCACGACCAGATCCTCGTTGCGGCGGATCAGCTTTCTCTGCGTGGTACTGGGACGGAATTCATCGGTTAGCACGCGCACCGACACGCAGGACTTGCAGTCCAGACAACTGGGCCGGTAGGCGACATTCTGGCTGCGGCGAAAGCCGATCCGGCCGAGCGCATCATTCAGTTCATCGGTATGCGGTCCGTTCAGCTCGGTAAAAACCTTGCGTTCACTTTTTCCGGGCAAATAGGGACAAGGACTGGGGTTGGTCACAAAGAATCGCGGGAAGCGAACGGGTGCAGTCACAAAGATGGCCTTTTGTTACATTCCAGAGAATCGACGAAGACAATATGCATCGCGACAAGCAAAATGAAAAGGCGGTTTACCACATTCATTCATGATAGGGGTGGAGGGAGCAGGGCAAAAAAAAACGGAACGAAAATCGTCCCGTTTTTCAAATCATTGTCCAAAAGCTCAGGGGCTTGTTGGATCATCATCGTCAGCGATGATGATGATGCCGGCGATAACCGCAGCAGCCGCCAGAACAGCAATCAGAATGCCATTTTCGCCTTCCAGCTTTTCAGAAGACGTCGACGATGCTGCAATACGCTCAACAGCGGGTGCTGCCTGAGCAGCTACAGGGGCAGCCACAAGAGATACCGCTGCGAAACCAGCTGCCAGTTTACCAAATTCCATAATTAAGCTCCAAAATATATATTACAAAGGTAAACGTCCAAGGAAATGAACGTTCATGCGCCCCACTGCAATTAGACGGGATTCTTTAATTTGTGTCCCGACTATCTGGGACCCTAACGGAATTCGTGATTCGCCACAACGGTAAACTGCGGAATATTTCCCAACTTCGCTTATTTCCAAGCCACTTAACCCCTGCTCACCGTTTCCGGACAAATACTGGCCGGCCGGCAATCCATGTTTCCATCACCGTCATGGTCCGGATCTGCGCCGGCGTTGCCAGCAGGATATCCTGATCGACGATCAGGAAATCCGCCCTTTTTCCGGGCTCGAGACTGCCCAGCCGGTCCTCGGCAAAGGCGGCATGGGCGGCACCAATGGTATAGGCCTGCCACGCCTGTTCGCGGCCCAGTCGCTGCGCCGGCATCCAGCCGCCGAATGGCTGGCCCGCGGCATCCTCGCGGGTCATCGCCGCGGCTATCCCGGCAAAGGGATTGGACGATTCCACCGGCACATCGGTGCCGAAGGCCAGCTTCGCGCCGGAATCAAGCAGCGACTTCCAGGCATAGGCCCCGTCAAGACGCCCTGCCCCCAGCCGGGCTTCCGCCATCAGCCGGTCCGAGGTCTGGTGTACCGGCTGCACCGAGGCGATCGTGCCGGTAGCGGCGAAGCGGGGAATATCGGCGGGATCGATGATCTGCGCATGTTCCACGCGCCAGCGCCGGTCGCCCTTGTAGGTTTCCCGCAGTTCCTCGATCGCCGACAGCAGCTCGTCATTGGCCTTGTCGCCAATCGCGTGGACGGCGGTCTGGAACCCGTCCATCGCCGCGCGGCTCATCTTGTTCTTGAGTTGCGCCGATGTCAGCATCGCCAGGCCGCTTTCACCGGGCACGTCGGCATAAGGCTGTTTCAGCAGTGCGCCGCGCGAGCCCAGCGCGCCGTCGACATAGAGCTTTACCCCGGCCAGCCTGAGATGGTCGTCATAAAGCCAGGGCGATGGCGACGGTCCGGCAATGGCGATCATGTCGTCTATACCGCCAGCATAAGAAATGATCCGGATTTTGAGCTGGCCCTTGTCCCCTGCCCGGCGAAAGCTTTGCCAGTCCTGCATGGTGGTGCCCATATCGGCGATAGATGTGACCCCGTTGGCCAGCAATATGTCCTGTGCCTTGCCAAGCGCGAGATCGAACTCCACCGGTTTCGGAGCGGGAATGGCGTCGCCGAAAAGATCCATGGCGGCATCGACGAAAATGCCCGAAGGCTGCCCGCCCGCCTTTATGATAGCACCGCCGCCCGGCGATTTGGAGGCAGCCGTGATCCCTGCGGCCTTCATCGCCGCTCCATTGACCCATGCGGCATGGCCATCGACCCGGCTCAGGTAGACCGGGCGATCCCCGACCACCATGTCCAGCTCTGCGGCGGTCGGAAAGCGGCCGAGCCCCCACGTCTCCTGGTTCCAGCCGCCACCGATGATCCATTGCCGGTTCGGGTTGTCCGCAGCATAGCGGGCGATCCTGGCGAGCGCCTCAGCCAGCGATTGCGCGTCCGACAAATCCAGCGTCAGCGCGCCGAAACCCATATCCATGACATGGCCGTGCGCATCGAAAAATCCTGGAATCAGCGTCTGGCCCTTGCCGTCAAACTGAAAATCCACATCGCGCGGCCGCTTGTCCCGACGGTCGAGCAACTGTTTGACCTTGCCGTCGTCGTCAACCAGCATCGCGGTAAAGCGGATCACCTTGCCATCGCTATCCAGCGTCATGCCGTTAACATTTTCGATCAGGCTGTCGGCATGGGCCGCAGCGGGCATCAGCAAAACACTCGCCGCACCCGCGCATAATGCCAGGCCATATTTTGTCAGCCAACCGCTCATGATATTTACCTTGTTCATTTTCTTTTCGGAAGACGGGAGACCAATGAACTCGTGTCATTGCGTCCGCCGCCAGCGGCTTGCACCTCGGCATAAAATTGATCGACCAGCGCCGCCACCGGGAGTGTCGCGCCATTGGTCCGCGCTTCCTCGATCGCCAGCCCGAGGTCCTTGCGCATCCAGTCGACCGCGAAGCCGAAGTCGAATTCATCCTTCGCCATCGTCGCCCAGCGATTGTCCATCTGCCAGCTCTGCGCCGCGCCTCCCGAAATGGCCTGGTGCACCTTGTCGAGATCAAGCCGGCTGGCCTGGGCAAAGCGCAACGCCTCCGACAGGCCTTCCAGCACCCCGGCAATCGCGATCTGGTTGCACATCTTTGTGGTCTGCCCGGCCCCGGTGCGGCCAACATGCACGATCCGCGCGGCATAGGCCGACATGATCAGCTCCGCCGCGGCAAAGGCTTCCGCGCTGCCACCGCACATGATCGACAAGGCCCCCTTTTCCGCGCCGGCCTGTCCGCCGGAAACCGGAGCGTCGACGACATGAATGCCGCGCCCTTCCGCTTCCACCGACAGCTGCCGGGCGATCCGCGCCGAAACGGTCGTGTGGTCGACGAACAGCGTTCCCGCTGCCATGGTCGAAAAGGCACCGTCGCGTCCCATGGTCACGGAAGCAAGATCGTCGTCATTGCCGACGCAGCTGATCACGATCTGATTGCCGCGCGCCGCCTCGGCAGGATTGTCGGCAATGGCACCGCCATGTCGGGCGACCCATGCCTCGGCCTTGGCTCTGGTCCGGTTATAGACGGTCAGACTGTGGCCGGCTGCGGCCAGATGCCCCGCCATGGGGCCGCCCATCACGCCAATCCCGATAAATGCTATTTTCACCATATGAATCCCTGCCTTGTGTCACGGCCATAATCATTGTTTCCCTCGATGACCAGATGCGTTAGGGGCACTGCCAATATGAATGACATCCAGACCATAGCTCGCCCGTCTTTCGATTTTGATGATGTGAAAGCCGCCCACGACCGGATCAAGGGCCGGATCGTCCATACACCGACGCTGAAAAGCATCACGCTTTCGCAACTCAGCGGCGCGGAAGTTTTCCTCAAATTCGAGAATTTGCAGTTCACCGCTGCCTACAAGGAACGCGGCGCCCTCAATGCCCTGCTGCTAATGGACGAGAGCAAGCGCAAGGCGGGCGTAATCGCCGCTTCGGCCGGCAATCATGCCCAGGGACTCGCCTATAACGCCCGCAATCTCGATATTCCGGCGACCATCGTCATGCCCAGCACCACGCCGATGGTGAAGGTCGAACAGACCCGCGGCCATGGCGCCGAGATTGTCATCTTCGGCAGCAATTATGACGAAGCCTATGCCCATGCGATGCTGCTGTCCGAACAGCGCGGCCTCACCTATATCCACGCCTTTGACGACCCGCATGTCGCCGCCGGACAGGGAACCGTGGCGATTGAAATGCTGGAAGCCGTCCCTGATCTCGACCGGATGATCATCCCGATCGGCGGTGGCGGCCTGTTTTCCGGCATGGCGACGGCGGCGAGCGCGATCAAGCCGGGGATCAAGCTGACCGGTGTCCAGGCGGCGCTCTACCCCAGCATGTATGCGAAGCTGAACGGCAAGACCATGGCCGCCGGCGGCGACACGCTGGCCGAAGGCATTGCCGTGCAAAATCCTTCGGAATTCACCGCCGCGATCATCAAGCAGCATGTCGACGAGATCCTGCTGGTCAGCGAAGCCCAGCTCGAGGCGGCGGTCAGCCTGTTGCTGCAGATAGAAAAAACCGTGGTCGAGGGCGCCGGCGCCGCCGGCCTCGCCGCGCTGCTCGGCAACAAGGAAAAATTCGCTGGCGAAAAAGTCGGTCTGGTGCTGTGCGGCGGCAATATCGACACCCGCCTGCTCGCCAATGTCCTGCTGCGCGACCTCGCCCGCTCGGGCCGTCTGGCTCGCCTCCGCCTGCATCTGCGCGACCAGCCTGGTGCGCTTTACAATGTCGTGAAGCAATTTGCCGAGCATGAGGTCAATATCATCGAGGTCTATCACCAGCGGGTGTTCACCAACCTGCCGGCCAAGGGTCTGATCACCGACATCGAATGCGAGGCCAAGGACCGCGAGCAGCTGGAAGGTTTGATCGCCGATCTCAACAAGGCGGGCTATGATGTCCGGCAGGTCGAACTGGCCGATTGACCGGGTGATGCGAGACAGACCTTGTTCGACCGTCTGAAAGTCGCGTCCCAGTACGTGCTGCCAAAGCGTTGGCTTACCGCATTTGCTGGCCGCATTGCGGGAGCGGAAAAAGGCGAACGGACGACCCGGCTGATACGCTGGTTCGTTGCGAAATATGCGGTCGACATGAGCGAGGCCCGAGATCCGGACATCGCCAGCTACAACAGCTTCAACGCCTTCTTCACCCGTCCGCTCAAGGCCGGCGCGCGCGCCATAACGACAGCAGATTTTGCCTGCCCGGTCGATGGCGCAATCAGTCAGCTTGGGGCTATTGATGACCAGCGCATTCTTCAGGCAAAGGGCCATTCGTTTACTACGACCGAGCTGCTGGGCGGCGATTCAGCACTGGCAGACAGGTTTCGGAACGGCAGCTTCGCCAATCTTTATCTCTCACCCAAAGACTATCATCGCTTGCATATGCCTTGCGACGGCAGGCTGGTAAGCATGACCCACGTGCCAGGCTCGCTGTTCTCCGTCAATCCCGCCACTGCGCGCGGCGTGCCGAGGCTCTTCGCGCGCAACGAACGGGTAATATGCGTGTTTGAATCCCCGGAACATGGCACGTTCGCGATGGTCCTGGTCGGCGCTACCATCGTCGGCAGCATGGCAACGGTCTGGCACGGTATCGTCAAGCCAAAGCCGGCGAACAAGATTACGCAGTGGACTTATACCGACCAGAACATCACGCTCGAAAAGGGCGAGGAAATGGGACGATTCCTGCTCGGCTCCACGATAGTCATGCTGTTCCGGCAGCAGGCGATCGCTTTTTCAGCCGACTGGGCGCCGGAAAGACTGGTGCGTCTCGGCGAAACAATGGGCCACCGGCCCGGTTTTTGAAGTTTCACCGGCATGACGGTGACAGGAATATCGGTGACGGAGCACTTTATTCCAGGCGCTGAAGCGAATTGGTGCACTGTCACCGTTATCTTCAATAAATAATCGGTCTAGACCCTGTTTCAGTGAAGTGGAAACGTCGTCATCGCGTCTTCCACTTCACTGAAACAGGGTCTAAGGCTTCTTGTCGGAGATCGGTATTAGCCGGTGGCATCCGCCCTGCGGAGAGGTCGTTTATTCAGCTAGACTTTCCATCTTTTCCAGATCGATGGCAGCAACTGCCGATTTCAGTTCATCAATCGAATCAACCTTGCCTCTGGCCTCAACATTGAAGCGGTCAGCAAAAATGGTGCTGTAACGCCCACTTCTGTTGCTGCTGTCATAGCGCTCGGTTGTCATCCGGCCATCAACTTTACCGGTTCGTTCTTGAACCGTACCGCGTTGTTTCTGGGATTCAATGTTCAACGCACCGCCGAGAGCAGCAAGGCCGGCGACACCGCCTAAATCAGTCACTTGAAGGGTGATCTGATTTTCGCCTGTGCCATATGTTGCCTCAGCGGATGACCCGCCAATGCCCGCGACCGAACCACCATTTGTTTCAAACCCAGAACGGGTCAGACCACCCGGCAAGCTCGGTGGCAAAAGTTTCAACAGTTGATCGGGAGCTGCAGGCGACGTTGTAGTTCCGTTCTGTGCTCGTGCGGTAGCAGCTTCCATCTTCTTTCCCGCCTCTTCAAGTTTGCCCAGATCAAGAGAGCCAACCCCCGGTACGGAAACAGTTCCGGAAATTGAGCTATCATTATCGAGTGAAGATGATCCGCCAGCAAAGAGCAACATCAAGGGCGCCATGATCGCGCTCAGAATGAAGCCGGCTACAGCGGCAGTAACCACTATAACAACCGTGTAAACAACGTTTTTTTCTTCCGGCACTCTCATCAATATGGGTAGACCGGTATATAATAGATAAATGCTGTAGAGCCCTAGAATCGACAGTATCCCCAGGCCTGGAACCAGATTGAAAATCGCCGCAACCCAACCCGCCGTTGCGCTATAGGCGGCAACCTTGAAGGCATTGTCTCGATTAGGCGTAGCTTCAAATTTCGGAGCCAAAAAATCTATCAGCAAAGCCAGAAGATAAACGACTACGAGCGTTGCCAAATAGCTAATCACAGCCGTTGATATAGCGCTCATGAAAGATGGGCGGTAGGTGATGCCAAAAGCACCTTGCCCGAATGCCAGCGAGTGGATCAGTGTTGCGACAGGCCCAATGGCAGCGAGGGGAAGAACGTAAGATTTGTAAATGCTGGCGATAGATGATGTTTCATCATTGATAACCGACCATTCGGCCTTGGGCTTCATCAATATGCTCTTGACCCGCTCTACTAGGCCACTTGTTCCAGTTAGCGAATTTTTCTCGTTCACCATAGTATCTTCCTTTTGCCATCAATACGCTCGATCTTGAGGCCGCCGCAAACCGAACTGATCGTTTTGAATGTAATCTTCACCCAAAAAGCTCTCACCAATATCGGTGTTCCTGCCCTGCCTACCCAAGCTGAACTTGGCTTATAGCTCGTCGAACGGTAACAAGAGTGAGTAAGATCACTCGGTTGTGCGAGCAACTGATAGACTTGAGAATATCAACAGGAACAATATGCCCTTTGTTGGCAAATGTCCGCTTTGGGTATGCTGCTGCCCGATTTCCGGATATCGCAGTGTCCACCTTAAACCGCCGCCGTCAACCCCGCATCGCGCATGCCACGCCAGACCTGCAACGCCTGCACCGTTTCCGGTACGTCATGCACGCGGACGATTTGCGACCCTTGCTGGATCGCGTGATGGGCGAAGGCGATCGAGCCGCCGAGCCGCTGGTCGACCGGCGCCTCTTTCGACAGGGCCCCGATCATCCGCTTGCGACTGGCGCCGATCAGCAGCGGCTGGCCGAGCGCGTGGAACATCGCGATATTGTTCATCAAGGCGAGATTGTCGGTCAGAGACTTGCCAAAGCCGAGGCCGGGATCGACGATGATTTTCTCGCGCTCGAAACCCGCGGCAACGACATCGGCGATCCGCTGCTCCAGCCAGTCGAGCGTGTCAGTAACGATATTGCCATAGCCGGCATTCTGGTGCGGGTTCTTGCCGCTCGACGGCGCGTGCATCAGCACCACCGGTCGGCCAGACACTCCGGCAACTTCAAGCGATCTCTTGTCGTGCAGCAGCGCCGACACGTCATTGATCAGATGCGCGCCGGCGGCGAGCGCCGATTCCATCACCGCGGCCTTGCGGGTGTCGATCGACAGCACCGACCCGCAATGGGCCAGCCGTTCGATGACCGGTACGACGCGCTTGATCTCGTCGCCTTCCCAGACCGGGTCGGCACCGGGCCGGGTGCTCTCGCCGCCGATATCGAGGATCGACGCGCCGGCGGCGGCCATCGCCAGTCCAGCCTCGGCGGCCTTGTCCGGGTCGTTCTGATGCTTGCCGCCATCCGAAAAACTGTCGGGCGTGATATTGAGTATGCCCATGACATGCGGCTGGTCGAAGCGGATGATCCGCTTGCCGCATTGCAAGGGTGGATGCTGGCGGGTCAGATGGGCAAATTGCCTCGCCGCCCGCTGCGCCAGCGGCTCCGGCAGGGCGCTTGACCATTCCGGCCATTGGGTGATGTTGACCAGCCCTCTCCGGTTCGGGATTCCGCTCTCCACAATCAGATATTCTATCTGAGAAAACCAGACCAGACTATTGTTTAATCTGCTATTTTTATCCTCATGCCATTGCGGACTGTCGACCAGTCCAACCGGCTTGAGATAGAGCCTGGCATGTGCTCCACATGCTTCCAATTCTTCCAATATATCGCCCATTTCAGGGTTCGGTGGCGAGCAGATAGGTCTGCCGCAGATCGTCGATCGGCTTCAGTTTTGTGCCATCATCATAATACCAGTAGGTCCAGCCGTTGCAGCTCGGCGCAGCCTGCACGGTCGCGCCGATCTTGTGGATCGAACCTTCCTGCCCTTCCCAGAGCAGTGAACCGTCGGCGCGCACTTTCACCTTGAACTTGCGGTTCTTGCTGCACAGTTCGTCGCCGGGTTTCACATAGCCGGTTTCGACCAGCGTCCCGAACGCCACCCGCGGCTTCGATTTGGGCGACTGCATGGTCTTGAGCGAGCTTTCGTCGAGCGGCAGCGCTTCGGCGATCCGCTGCTCGGCGACTTCGCAATAGCTGTCCTCTTTCTCGCAGCCGATCCATTCGCGGCCGAGCCGCTTGGCCACCGCTCCGGTGGTACCGGTGCCAAAAAACGGGTCGAGCACGACATCGCCGGGATTGGTCGTCGCCAGCATGATCCGGTAGAGCAGCGCTTCCGGCTTCTGCGTCGGGTGCGCCTTGGTGCCGTTGCGTTTCAGCCGTTCCTGGCCACCACAGATCGGCATTACCCAGTCGCTGCGCATCTGCAACTCGTCGTTGAGATTCTTCATCGCCCGATAGTTGAACGTATATTTCGACTTTTCCGATTTCGACGCCCAGATCAGCGTCTCGTGCGCATTGGTGAAGCGCGTGCCCTTGAAATTCGGCATCGGATTGGCCTTGCGCCAGATGATGTCATTGAGGATCCAGTAGCCGAGATCCTGCAGCGACGCCCCCACGCGGAAAATATTGTGATAGCTGCCGATCACCCACAGCGAGCCGTCGGGCTTCAATATGCGGCGCGCTTCCGCCAGCCAGGCGCGGGTGAACGCGTCATAGGCGGCAAAGCTGTCGAAATGGTCCCAGGCATCATCCACCGCGTCCACCTGTCCGCCTTCTGGGCGATAGAGATCACCGCCCAGTTGCAGATTGTAGGGCGGATCGGCAAAGATCATGTCGACCGATGCGTCGGGCAGCGACGCCATCGCTTCGACACAATCCATTTTCAATATCTGCCCCAGTGGCAGCTCGACAGCCTTTTTCGCGGTGCGCTTTGCGGTGCGTGTCTTGGGCGCGTGAATGCGCTCGATAATCCCCATGAACCTCTATTCCTTTTTCCAGCCGCGCTCACGGTGAGTCCGAAAAGGTCGGCGGTCAAGGCCGTTAACATAGGTTAAAGGCGTATCTTAATGGTTAACGAAACATGGCGGGGGAGAACGAAACGAGTCCGCCACCAGATATGGAGTCAGACCTTTCGCTCCAGACTCAATCCCTAGTGGTGTGACGGAAAAGACTCGTTCGGAATATATATTCGGAGATTTTCCAAAATCGGCAGAATATGATTTTGGTTCACAAGAAATACTGTTCGGGCTATATGACCGGTCAACTAGCAGCTCCCAAATATAGCGGGCCGGGGATCAGTAGACGTTATGGCACGGAATTTTCGCGACAGATATCAGCATGAATATGGCATCGCTCAGGAGAGTGATGAACCGCGTCCGCATCCCGGCGTCATTGTCGGCGGCGAGGCCGGGCGCGAGAAGCGCCGCGAATATGCGATCGTCTTCGGATCGAAGATATTCGGATCGATCGCGGCGGTCTGGTGGATGTTCACCTATGACACCGGCTGGGTCGAATGGTCCGCCTTCATCGCCGGCTATATCATCCTGATGCTGGGTATCGTGCTCGGCTTTCACCGCTATTATTCGCACAAGGCGTTCGAGACCTCGGTACGGATGCAATATATACTGGGCGCGATGGCGCAAATGTCGATCCAGTCCTCGGTGCTGCGCTGGGCTTCCGATCACCGCCGCCACCACGCCCATTCCGACGAAGTGGGTGACGTGCACAGCCCCTGGCTTGATGGCCGCGGTCGCCCGACCAGTCGGCTCAAGGGCATGTTCCACTCGCATTTCGGCTGGTTCATGGATGATTGCGTCACCGACATGAGTATCTACGGCAAGGGCCTTGCCGACAATGACGTGGTGCTCTGGCTGCACAAGACCCGCTGGTACTGGCTGATCTTCTCGCTGATCATCTTCCCCGGCATCTGGGGCCTCGTCTTCGGCGGCTGGGACCATGTCATCGGCACGATCCTGATCGGCGGCTATTTCCGCACATTCGTCGTCCTGCAGATCACGCTCGGTATTTCCAGCTATGCCCATGTCGTCGGGTCGCAGCGGCATACCAAGGGCGTCGGCACCGCCAGGAACAGCTTCATCTTCTCGCTGCTGACCTTTGGCGAAGGCTGGCACAACAACCATCACAAGCATCCGCGCGCCAGCTTCCAGGGCATGGCCTGGTGGGAAATCGACATCGCCGGCTATGTGCTGCTGCTGCTCGAAAAAATGGGTCTCGTCTGGAACGTCACCCGCCAGCCCAAATATGTCAAAAGCGAAAGCGGCGAATGGGTTCTGGCAGAGCGCAAGATCGCCCCCACGCAAGCGCAGGCCGAAGTCTAGAGCAGTTCCATTTGTGCGACCGGCGCGAAGCTCCTGCGATGGAGCGGCGTCGGGCCATATTTCCTGAGCGCCGTCAGATGCTCGGCCGTGCCATAGCCCTTGTTGCGTTCCCAGCCATATTGCGGATATTGTTCCGCCGCCGCGATCATCAGCCGGTCGCGATATTCCTTGGCCAGGATCGACGCCGCGGAAATGCAGGGATAGATTGCATCACCGCCTATTACCGCCTCCGCCGAATATTTCCAGCGCGGCAGCCGATTGCCATCGACCAGCACGTGCCTGGGCACCCGATCCAGACCCTCGACCGCCCGCGTCATCGCAAGCATCGTTGCCTGCAGGATATTGATAGCGTCAATTTCGGCCTGGCAACATTGAGCGACCGAAAAATGCGCGCAGGCCATGATTTCCAGTTCGAGACGCGCGCGCGCCCTAGCGGTCAGTTTCTTGCTGTCGTTGAGCCCCGTGATGGCATGATTGTCGGGAAGGATGACCACCGCCGCCACCACCGGACCGGCGAGCGGCCCCCGGCCCGCTTCATCGACGCCCGCAATCATCGATCCTCATCCTGGAAATCGGTGACAAACTGATGGCCCAGCGGACCACTGCCTGCGCCCAGCCCCGGTGCTTCGAGTATCGCGATGCGAGTGAATGAAATGGCCTGTTCAAAGGCCGCCGTCAGATCGAGGCCGCTGCCCAGTCCGACTGCAAGCGCGCTGGCAAAGGTGCAGCCCGTGCCATGGGTTTCGCTCGTGTCCAGTCTTTTGCCTTCGAGCCTTCTGATCAGGCCGCCGGGCGAATAGAGTTCGTCAACGACCACGGAACCCTCGCCATGACCACCCTTGACGACGAGATGGCAGCCGTGGCCCAAGATCTTGTCCCTGCCCCCCAAGGTCTTTAGCTCCGGCAAATTGGGCGTCACGACCGAGGCGACGTCCATCAGCCTGCCAAAGGCCTCTATGGTGTGGCTATCCGCCAGTTCGCTGCCGCTGGTCGCGACCATTACCGGGTCGAAGACGATCGCGATGCCAAGTTTTTCGAGATAATCCGCCACCGCCCGTGCCGCCTCGGCGCTTCCGATCATCCCGATCTTGACCGCATCGACGCCAATGTCGCTGACCACGGATTCAATCTGCGCCAATATCATATCGGTGGGTATCTGGTGCACGGCTTGCACGCCCAGGGTATTTTGCGCTGTGATAGCGGTGATCGCCGTCATCGCGTGCCCGCCCAGCATGGTGATGGTCTTGATATCCGCCTGAATGCCCGCACCGCCGCCGCTGTCCGAACCGGCAATCGACAATATCCGCGGGCAATGTCCGATCACAGGAACAACGGCCCCACCTGCACGATCAGAAACCATTCCAGCGCGCCGGCGACGAGCAGGATCGGAAGCCAGAAACGGCGGAAAAAACCGCGGGCGAAGAAGTAGAGGACGACGGTCACCAGGACCGGGAGGATCAGCCCCAGAACAACGATGGTCCGGGCATCAAGAGCATCAAGAAAGGTCACGGCCTGTATCTCCGCTCTGTGGAGGCCGGATATTTCGCCAGCAATGCTACCGGGCGCGTCGGCCTGGCTGTCAAAATGCCACCGCAATTGGGACATGTCCCGTGCAAGGTCTCGCTGTTGCAATCGTTACAAAATGTGCACTCGAAACTGCAGACAAGCGCGCCAGCCTGCTCGGGCGGCAGATCCCTGCCGCAGCTTTCAGAATCGGGACGCATTTCCAGCATCAGCCAGCCACTTCCTCTACCACGGCACAAATCCGGTCGACCACGGCATGGACCTGATCTTCATCATCACCTTCCGCCATCACCCGGATCAGCGGTTCTGTCCCCGATTTTCGGATCACGAGCCGCCCCGCCCCGTCCAATTCCCTTTCCGCTTCCGCGATCACGGCCTGGACCCTGTCGTTCTCGAGCGGCTGACCGCCAGCATAGCGTACATTTTTCAGCAATTGCGGTACCGAGATC
>Ga0209346_1001163_pt1 | contig 16033 bp, 12 predicted proteins | sample AutmiccommunBRH9_FD_187381 | JGI IMG/M metagenome (GOLD analysis project Ga0209346, IMG submission 187381) | Deep subsurface microbial communities from Mt. Terri, Switzerland - Autotrophic microbial communities BRH/9 (SPAdes) (version 2) | ecosystem: Environmental > Aquatic > Deep subsurface >...
CCCTACATTTGCTACAGAAATTATTCCACAATTTAAAGGTGGCGGTGAAAATCATTCACATCAATTTCTAGTCGAAAAAGCTGTAAACATTTTAAATAATGATGGTAAAACTAATGCATATAATGAGCTATTTGGAAATCTTACAGATTTTAAAGCTGCTGCTGATTGGCCCGATGACTATCAACATGATAATTATACTTGGAAAGGTCATTTTTATCATGCTGTCACACATCTTAACTGGGCTAACGAATCAGACCCAACAGCCATGACAAGGTTCTTATATTACATGAATCTTGCAAAACAGTATTACGATAAAAATAATACAAATAATGAAACAGCCATAATATACTTGGGTAGAGCAATGCACTATTTTGCTGACCTCAATGCACCACATCATGTTGCTAATTTAACTGCATTAGATTCATGGCATGATGGTTGGGAAAGTTTTGCCGATACTAATAAGAATAATTTCGTAACATCATACTCTACTAAATATAATGCTCACGGTACTAATTTCGAAGCCTATGGTGAGGAATCTGCTGACTATGCTTATAATTATGTATCTGATGCTACAGCTACTATTCCTGGTTCGCAGGGAACACCAGATACAAATAGGTGGTATAACGCAGCTGATAAATGTTATAAATTCTGTCAAAATAATATGGCTGCTGTTTTAGATGCTTTCTTCAGATCCGAAGGCGTATATTAAAATAGGAGTGCTTTTTGCACTCCTATTTTTGGTATAATTTAATAAAACAGGAATATATGGAGGGCCCTATGAAAAAATTCATTTTTTTTATAATATTTCTTTTCTTATTTGGTTTTTTCATTAATAAAATTACCTTTTATGGATATGAAAAAGTTAAACCATATACTTCTTATTTGAATTATCAAAAAAGTATTTATAGACGAGAAGCATTTAATATTATTGATAATAAAGAATATATATCAAAGGAAAATGAAAATTATAGAGTTTATAACATTTCGATAAATTATCTTTATCTCTTCAAGCATAACGAGAAAATATTTGTATTATATAAAGATTCTATATATTCAATAAATGGTAAAAACATAATAAATAAAAAATTTCTAGAAAAAAATGCGGAAGGTTTTTTCCTAGCAGATAATAATTTATATTTTGCTCATGGTGATGAGGCAGAAAAATCAATATTCGGATTAGGTGATGTCTCTTATTATAGAATAAAGAAATATATGTTTACCAAATTAGATCTTACTACTTTTGAAAAACAAGATATCGATAGAAAAGAATACGAAAGCCTATACTACAGCTACAACAATATAAAAAAAGATAAAATATATCTAGAAAAAACCGATGAGATTTATTCGATGCTATCTTTATTTAAAGAAAAATATCCAAAAGTATTTTTTTGGCAATGTTATGTTGAAAATAACACCCTATATATTTTGAGTTTGCCTAATTGTTTTCATATGATTAATTTAACGGATAACTCAATAGAAGAATTAAAATTAAACACTAATATCTATTTTAATAGTTTTGTTATTGATAATGAATATTACTATTTTAAAGGTGATAAAGAACTCTTTTTATATGATAAATCAAGTAATAATTTAGAACAAATAAGGATAGAACAAAATTATCCTGCGGTAGAATAAGAATAAAATCTGTACTGAAAATTTGACACTTCAATAAATAACGTCAAGATAAAAAGAAAAACAAACCAAATGGGGGGACTATTCTTGGCTTTCAAATCAAGAACAGTCCCCCTTCTTATTTTACTGCAGCAGCTATCAGCTCTGCCATTTCTTTTGTTCCAATAACTTTACTTCCAGGTCCTGCAATATCACCGGTAGCATTCTTATTGGCCCCGTTTACTTGCTTATAACAAAAAATAATGCCTAATATTTGTAAATAGAAAGGTGGTTACATATGGCCGGATTATTATAGATGGGATAGAGCTGCGGAAGCTACTTATGAATTCTGCCAAAACAATATGGCAGCTGCTCTTTATGCATTTTTTGTATCTGAAGGAGGAGTTTAATTACTTAATAAATTATTTTAGTGTGAATTCCTAACTTATTATTATTTGCGTTTATCTGATTATGCATTTTCAACCGAGAGCCTGATTATTAATAATTTTTTAAATTTTCATACCTGGCCAAGCAATTATAGCATCATATAATTGCGGCAAATACTTAGAAATATAAAATCTTAAAACAAGTTAGTGAAAGGATATTTCGCTACTAATGTGGAAATATTCCCACATTAGTAGCGAAAATAACTGCAAATTAAAAAACCCTTAGATATTTATAGGACTTTTTCCCCTAAATTTGGTCCGGAATAATAAACTTATTTGAAAATCCTCCCCAACCAAAAACCTATTAGTAGATAAAATTCCTCAATCGCAATATAGTGGTGATTTAGATTTATCAAGTACTATTTTGTCGTTCTCGGCGCGGAGTAAAAAACAAAAATGGCCAAGGAAAGACTTGAATGATATAACTATCGGCTTTTCTTAAGACTATTAAAAATATCCGGAGGAAAATATCTTGAGTAAATTTTTAAAAGTGCTAATTTGGCTTGGTTTTTTCCTTTTAGCAAGTCTCTTATTTAAAAAGAATATACACTATACAATCCAAGGTCCTATTGGAACTGCTAATTTCTTTAACACATTAGTATCTATTATATTCGTAATACTTTCATTCAAACTATTATTATGGGCCAGAATAAATAATAAAGCGGAAATTTTGATAGCATACTTTCTTTATAGTTGGTTTCCTTTTCTTATGTTCTTTTATTTCGTACCAAAAATAGGAGTAAATTTATTACAGATAGGATTTATATCCACAGGACCTTTACAAGGTTTTGGAATGATTTCATGGACTCCTATTATTCCACTCATGTTATTATTTTTAGTTTATTGTGTGTCAAAGTAAGGAAAACTCGAGGTCCCCAATAAGATTAATCTTTAAAAATTTCCCATAAATTTATAGTTAAATTTGGAAAAACGTTTACCTTTATTGTTTCTTCTGCATTATAAATTTTTGGCTTTCCATAGTCATTGTCCGCTAATAGCTTATATACCATAACGGTCTTTTCTTTTGGGTCGACAATCCAATACTCTTTAACTTTATACTTACAATAAAGGTTTAGCTTTTTTATATAATCGGTAGATACAGATGTGGGAGACACAATTTCAATAATTAAATCGGGGGCTCCCTTACATCCTCTGTCATCCAATTTATTCTTATCACATATCACGGAAATGTCAGGCTGAACTACAGTATCGATTTCCTCCAAATTCACACTTTCCTCTGCAAATCTCACATCAAAAGGCGCACTGTATACTTCGCAGTTTTTATCTTGCAGGTAGTTATACAAGTGATTGAATATGAACCCTAGAATCTTTTGATGTAATCTGGATGGAGATGGAGTCATCAGAATAGGCTCCCCGTCAATCAACTCCCATCTCTCTTCCCCATCCCAATTTAGATAGTCTTTATAAGAGTATTTTTTGTTTTTCTCCAACGGAGTACCCATGCTGATTCACACCTTTCCTTATCTTATTAATTAATTCTATTATGCCATACTTTTAATTAAATTTAACCCTTTTCCTTACAGATTAACCTCTTGCAACCCAAAAGGGAGATTGCCACGCTCCGCTCGCGATGACTTTATAACTAAGACGTGTGTTTTTTCAGGAATATACATTACTCGCCTCTAACAACAGAAGAAGACCGGCGGTGCCGGTCTTCTTCTGTTACTAATTTATTGAGTTAGCTATCAGCTCTGCCATTTCTTTTGTACCCACAATTTTACTTTCCGGCCCTGCAATATCCCCGGTAGCATAACCAGCTGCCAAAACCTTATCTACTGCTTTTTCCACCGCTTGCGCAGCATGCTCATTACTACAGGTAAATCGGAGCATTAATGCTATTGAAAGGATAGTTGCAATGGGATTTGCTTTATCCTCTCCGGCAATATCCGGCGCTGAGCCGTGGGAAGGTTCATACAGATTGACTTTCCCGCCTAGGCTGGCTGAGGGCAGCATCCCTAAGGAGCCGGCGATACTGGCGGCTTGGTCGCTTAAGATATCGCCAAACATATTCTCGGTAACAATTACATCAAATTGTTTAGGGTTTATCACCAGCTGTAAAGCCGCATTATCAACATACAGATGTTCCACCTTAACATCAGGATACTTCTGATTCACTTCGGCAACTACTTCCCTCCATAAACGGGAGGTTTCCAAAACATTTGCTTTGTCTATAGAATGCAGTACTTTTTTGCGCTTTTGAGCTAGCTCAAAACCCCGTTCTACTAAGCGATAAATTTCTTCCCGGGTATAACTGATAGTATCATATGCCCCATCATCAGTGCGTCCCTTTTCCCCAAAGTAGGCCCCTCCGGTTAGCTCTCGGAATATTACAATATCTACTCCATCTAAATAGCCTGGCTTCCAGATAACTTTACTTTCTAATAAATTATAATATTTGACAGGCCGGAGATTACAATAAAGACCTAAGCTTTTCCGTAATGCTAATAAACCTGATTCGGGTCTGAGCGTTCTATCAAGATTATCCCACTGGGGGCCCCCAACAGAACCTAGAAAAACAGCATCACTATCTAAAACCAGCTTCCTGGTCTCTTCAGGGAAAGGGGAGCCGGAAGCATCGTAAGCTACCCCACCAAACTGACCATAATGGAAGCTAAAATCTATTCCAAACACTTCTGCTACCTTGTTAATAACAACCATTGCACCATCAACTATTTCCGGACCAATACCATCACCCGGTAAAACTGCAACTTTAATCATTGAATTTCACCTTACCCTTGACATAATTTAAAAGATTCCCCGCTTTGATAATCTCCTGAATAAAGGGCGGAAAGGTTTCTGTTTCATATTCTTCACCTGTTGATACGTTATAGATATAGCCCTGATTGACATCTACTTCAACATTATCGCCGGTGGATATCCCCCACACAGCCTCAGAAGCTGTCACAATGGGCAATCCGATATTAATGGCATTGCGATAAAAAATTCTTGCGAAGCTCTGAGCTACTACACAACTAATACCAGCCGCTTTAATAGCTACCGGCGCATGCTCCCGCGAACTGCCGCAACCGAAATTCTTGCCTGCTACCAGAATGTCCCCCTTTTGGATTTTTCCGATAAAATCGGGGATTACATCCTCTAGACAGTGTAATTTTAGGAATTCTTCACTGGCATCATTAAGATATCGGGCTGCAATTATCAAATCAGTATCGATATCATCCCCGACCCGCCATACTTTACCGATATATTTAGTCATTTATCTTACCTCCTCAGGAGAACTTATTTTTCCTTGAATAGCCGTTGCTGCCGCTATTGCAGGGCTTGCCAAATATACTTCACTCTCAGGATGTCCCATTCGGCCCACGAAATTACGGTTTGTGGTAGATACGGCTCTTTCGCCTTTAGCCAAGATTCCCATGTAACCTCCTAAACAAGGGCCACAGGTAGGTGTACTAAAAACTCCGCCCGCATTGATAATAATATCTACAATACCCTCCTTGATACACTCCTGGTAGATAGCCTGGGTACCTGGTATGACTATCAACCGCAGATAGGGATGAACTTTCTTACCTTTAAGTACCTTGGCAGCAGTCCGCATATCTTCCATTCTCCCATTTGTACAGGAACCAATTACTACCTGATCAATGGCCACATCCCCCGCCTTATCGATATCCCGGGTATTAGAAGGAATATGAGGAAAGGCTACTTGAGGTTTAAGAGTGCTTAAATCCATTTCTATTACCTCAGCATATTTAGCATCAGGGTCACTATGATAGAATATATAAGGCCTTTTAACCCTGCCTTTAACATAATCCCTGGTTTTTTCATCAAAGGCCATAATCCCATTTTTTGCTCCTGCTTCAATAGCCATATTGGCGATACTAAAGCGGCTGTCCATTGATAAATGCTCCAAGCCTTCACCTGTAAACTCCAGAGCCTGATAACGGGCTCCGTCCACCCCAATTTTCCCAATTAGAGCCAAAATGACATCTTTACCTACCACCCAGGGGTTTTCAGGTTTACCTTTTAATATGACCTTAATGGTTTCCGGAACCCTTAACCATACCTCCCCGGTTGCCATAGCTGCTGCCACATCAGTACTTCCTACCCCTGTAGCAAAGGCCCCCAATGCACCATAGGTAACAGTATGGGAATCAGCCCCGATAACCAAATCTCCCGGTCCCACAATCCCTATTTCAGGGAGCAAACAGTGTTCAATTCCCATCTGCCCTACCTCATAATAATGAGTAAGTCCTTGTTCCTTAGCAAAATCACGAATTGCTTTACATTGTTCAGCTGACTTTATATCTTTAGCAGGAGAAAAGTGATCCGGAATCATCACTACTCGTTCTTTGTCAAAAACCTTTGTTGCTCCTAACTTCCTAAATTCATTAATAGCTACCGGTCCTGTTATATCATTACTTAGAACAATATCCACCCTTGCATTTATTAAATCTCCCGCCTGTACTGTTTCTACTCCCGCATGGGCAGCCAATATTTTTTCCGTAATGGTCATCCCCATTATCATCACATCCCTTCAGCTTTTTCACTTGAATAATTTTTAGTCATATTTAAAGCCTTATTAATGGCATTAAGGTAAGCCCTAGCACTAGATTCGATGACATCAACACTTATCCCCCGGCCAGTAAAGGATTTGCCCTGGTAAGAAGCCTTAACAACTACCTCACCCTGGGCATCTCGCCCTGAGGTCACAGAGTTAATTGCATACTCCTCTAAAATAAACTCCTGTTTTACAATACTATTAATGGCTGCATAGGTTGCTTCAACTGGCCCCTTGGCAATAGCCGCCTGCTCATAAAGAACTCCGTTGACATTAACCCCTACCGTTGCTGTGGAAACTATATTTGTGCCCGATGAAACATTAAGATAAGAAAATTGATAGGTCTCGGGGCCCTTTAGAGCTTCAGTATCAATAAGAGCAATTATATCTTCATCCAAAACGATTTTCTTATTGTCACAGAGTTCCTTAAAGCTTTTAAAGGCTTTATCCAGCACTTCCCCTTCAAAGTCATAGCCTAAATCCTTCAAATGCATCTTAAAAGCATGGCGGCCAGAATGCTTCCCTAGAAATATATTGTTGCCTGGTACACCGATCATAGCGGGATTCATTATTTCGTAAGTTTCTCTTTCTTTTAAAACACCATCCTGATGAATACCTGACTCATGGACAAAGGCGTTTTTCCCGACGATAGCTTTATTGGGTTGAATTAACATACCAGTCAAGGTGCTTACCAGCTTACTGGCTCGATAAATTTCCCCTTTATTCACATTGGTATCAGCTTTCAAATAATTACGGCGAGTATAAAGGGCCATAACCAATTCCTCCAAAGAGGCATTGCCGGCTCTCTCCCCTATACCGTTAACAGTGACCTCTACCTGAGTTGCCCCATTGTTGATAGCTGCTAGCGAATTAGCTACAGCCATCCCAAGGTCATTATGGCAGTGGACACTGATAGCTGCCTGGTCAATATTGGGAACCCTCTCCCTGATAGCTTTAATAAATTCACCGAATTCCCAGGGGGTTGCATAACCTACAGTGTCAGGAATATTTATTGTTTTAGCACCAGCGGCAATTACCGCTTCAAACAATTCACACAAATAGTTTAGCTCACTGCGGAAAGCATCCTCAGCAGAAAATTCCACATCCTCGGTCAAAGAGGAAGCCAGCTTTACAGCATCTACAGCACTTTTTAGTACCTCATCTGGGGTTTTTTTCAGCTTATGTTTCATATGAATAGGAGAAGTAGCAATAAAGGTATGAATTCTTGGCCTTTCGGCATTCTTTAAAGCTTCCCAAGCCCTTTTAATATCTGCTTCACTAGTTCTCGCTAACCCTGCAATTATAGGGCCTTCTACTGATTGACTAACTGCTCTAACAGCCTCAAAATCCCCCGGCGAGGCAATAGGAAAACCTGCCTCAATACAGTCCACACCCAGCTTAGCTAACTGCCTGGCTAAAGCAATTTTTTCCTTAACATTCAAACTTACTCCTGGAGATTGTTCCCCATCCCTTAAGGTAGTATCAAAGATAAAAATGTTTTTCATTTTAAACATCCCCTTCCCTGTATTTGTAGGGGCGCCCTTTGGGCGTCCGCTAGGTGACTAGTGACTAGTTATTGTGACTAGTTATTGTGTCTAGTATTTGGTCATTTTTCCTGGTTTCGTGTCCAGTGCTCAGTGACCGGTGCTCAGTAATTAAGGTTGAGGTTTCGCTTCGCTAGGTTAAGGTTGAGAAAATACCTTAAACTTACTGCTTACTTTAGTCTTAGCTTTAGTCTCAGTCTTAGTCTCAGTCTTAGTCTCAGCCTTAGCCTTAACCTTAGCCTTAACCTTAACCTTAACCTTAGCCTTAACCTTAACCTTAACCTTAATTTTCCCCTTAGGGGCCCGTGGTTAAATAATAGGTTGAAATCTGACTAAATAAAAAAACCTTTCATCTCTAAAACATAGAGACGAAAGGTTTAAGCTTCCGCGGTACCACTCTAATTGATATAAAAGGTTAACAAAAAATAAATAACCCAAATATCCACTCTTTCGGGTACTAACATACCCTATCCCTTTTTACGGTGGGCTTCCGGCCAAATCTACTTTCCGAAGATTTCGGTTGGCAACTCCAGGGTGAGTTTCAGCCTTAATATCTACTGCCTTCCACCAACCGGCAGCTCTCTGAAAATACTCCAGCTTACTGATCCCTATCACAGTCTTTAATCAATATTTAGTTAATGTGTATTTTATACCACATTTCCAAAATTGTCAACCAGGAAAAATAAACATTTTCTCCAAACCATCACCGGCTAAAACTATAGGGGAAACCAAGTCCTCTGGATTTATGGGACACTCAATAATAGTAAATTTATTGTTTCCTAGCGCTTCTTTTAGTACCTCCGGTACCTCTTGGGCATTTTCTATCCGGAAACCTTCTGCACCATAAGCCTTGGCTAAATACATAAAATCTAAAGTCTTTTTAAAGTTGACACCAGCATAACGTTTTCCACAATAATGATGCTGCAGCTGGCGAACCATTCCCAATACTTGATTATTAAAGATAATTATTTTTATAGGAAGATCAAGCTCTGCGATAGTACCTAGCTCTGGCATGCCCATTTGAAAGCTGCCATCACCCGTGATAACCACCACAGTTTTATCGGGTTGAGCTAGCTGAGCACCTAAAGCCGCTGGTATCCCATAGCCCATTGTCCCTAAGCCCCCGGATGAAATTAATGTCCGCGGCCTGTTAAATGGATAGTGCTGAACAGTCCACATCTGATGTTGTCCCACATCAGTAGTAATTATCAAATCCTGAGGCGCAAGCCTCTTTAAGCTTCTTAAGACCCAAGGAACATTAAGCCCCTCTTCTATTTTCACATTGTGATGAGGGTAATTTATACTTCGAGGCTTACTTGTACCTTCTGAAAGGTGTTGAATCATTTCCTTTAAGATATTTTTTAAATCACCTACAATTGGTACATCAACAGATACGTTTTTACAGATTTCTGCTGGATCTATATCAATATGAATAATCTTAGCTTTAGGAGCAAACTTTTCAGGATTACCTACTACTCGATCATCAAAACGCATGCCTAAGGCTAGAAAGTAGTCACAATTCTGTACAGCCATATTTGCGGCATGATTGCCATAGGTTCCTAGCATACCCAAAAAAGCCGGGTCATTGCCTGGAAAGGAACCCAAGCCCATTAGGGTAGAAACCACTTTAGCACCAGTAATTTCTACAAGTTTTTTTACCTCTAAGGATGCACCAGCGTTAATAACTCCGCCTCCGGTACAAATTACAGGGCTATCAGCTTCACTTAATAATCTGATAGCATTTTTAATCATTGTAGGATGACCCTTAAGGTTAGGCTTATAGCTCCTAATATCCACTTTCTCACACGGCTTATAGTATTCCATGGCTAAGGAAACATCCCTGGGTATATCAATCAATACTGGCCCAGGTCGCCCACTTTCAGCTATATAAAAGGCCTCAGCCACAATCCTGGATAGATCCTTTACATCCTGGACGAGATAGCTATACTTGGTAATCGGTGAAGCTATGCCTGTAATGTCGACCTCTTGAAAGGCATCTGTTCCTACCATAGCTTTGGGGACTTGCCCCGTTATCACAACTAGAGGCACAGAATCCATATATGCTGTAGCAATACCCGTTACTAGATTTGTAGCTCCAGGACCCGAGGTAGCAACACAAACCCCTGTTTTCCCTAAAGCTCGTGCGTAACCGCTGGCAGCATGGGCACCACCTTGTTCATGTCTGACCAAAATCTGACAAATGGAGCTTTCCCTTAAGGCATCAAAAATCTCCAAGACCGCCCCTCCCGGATAACCAAAGATAATCTCAACACCTTGGTCCTCGAGAGCTTTAACAAGTATCTGCGCCCCATTTATATGCATATAATCAACCCCTTATTTTCGCAGCCAAGGCATATGTGCCCGCAATTCTTTTCCTACTGTTTCAATTAAATGTTCTTCATCTATTCTTTTCAGGGAATTATAAGTAGGTCTGCCCACTTGATTTTCTAACATCCAATCTTTAGCAAACTTCCCTTGTTGTATTTCTGTAAGTATTTTTTTCATTTCCTTTCGTGTATCTTCGTTGATAATACGACGTCCAATAACTAAATCGCCAAACTCAGCGGTATCACTAATGGAGTATCTCATATTACTGATACCACCTTCATACATCAAGTCCACTATAAGTTTCATTTCATGCAGGCATTCAAAGTATGCTGATTCCGGCTGGTAGCCAGCTTCCACCAAGGTGTCAAACCCAGCTCTAACTAATTCTGTCATCCCACCGCAAAGCACAGCTTGTTCTCCAAAAAGGTCAGTTTCTGTTTCCTCTTTAAAAGTAGTTCCCAAGACTCCAGCCCGTGTGCAGCCTATACCCTTAGCAAAAGCCAGAGCAATATCCCAACATTTTCCTGTTGCATCTTGGTGAATAGCTACCAATCCCGGAACACCTTGGCCATCTACATAAAGTCTTCTAAACACATGACCTGGACTCTTCGGTGCAGCCATAAATACATCAACATCAGCAGGAGGAACTATCTGCCCAAAATGAATATTAAAACCGTGAGAAAAGCTTAGACCTTTCCCGGCCGTTAAATTTGGCTTAATATATTTCTCATAAATATTGCCTTGTTGCTCATCAGGAATCAACACATGAATTATATCGGCTTGAGCACAGGCTTCATCAATAGTTAATGCTTTCAATCCATCTGCTTCCACTTTGTCAAAGGATTTACTGCCAGGTCTTAGACCTACTACCACATCTAACCCGCTGTCCCGTAAGTTTTGAGCCTGAGCATGCCCCTGACTGCCATAACCAATTACTGCAATTTTTTTACCCTGTAATACCTCAACATTTGCATCCTTATCATAATACATCTTCGCCATTTTTTACCTCCAATTATTAAGTTACTAGTTACTGGTGACTAGTGACTGGATATTTTATTATTAGTATGATAATAATACTCATTTACCCTGCCGTCAACCAGAAGAATCATAAGGTCCAGATAATGCATCATCCAGTTTTCCCTTAAAAGCAAGGCATCCCAATAAATTTCCATTCATAGGATGCCTTTTTTATCCGGACACCGGACACTGGACACTGGTCCCTGATCACGGGACCCAAAAAGTCACCCAGCAGCAAATATTACTTCGGTCCCCGAACCATAGAAATTATTCCTGCTTTGACAATTTCCTGAATGCCAAAGGGCTGTAAGGACCTTATAATAGCTTGAATTTTTTCTTCATCCCCAGTAGCTTCGACAATAAGGGATTTTCTGCCAATATCAACGATTCTAGCCCGAAAGATATCCATAAGCTGTGCTATTTCACCTTTTGCTGAATTATCAGCATTAACCCGAACCAGAAGCAGCTGTCTATTTACTGTATCTTCATTTGTAACATCATTAACTTTAATAACATCTATAAGTTTATTGAGTTGTTTAGTGACCTGCTCAATTATCCTTTCGTCACCATCTACTACAATGGTCATCCGGGATATGGAACTATCCTCTGTTTCACTGACCACTAGGCTTGTGATATTATATCCCCTCCGGGCAAACAGACCGGAAACTCTTGAAAGTACACCAGGATGGTTCTCAACCAATACTGCTAACGTGTGCTTCATTTTTCCAACTCCTATACATTTGGTCTAAACTACATCCAGCTGGTACCATAGGAAAGACATTGGCACCTGGGTCTACTTTAATATCTACTAACCAAGGTTCCCTATTTGCCATAGAAGAATGTAAGGTTTCTTTAAGTTCTCTATTTTCATATAGGGTTTTGGCTTTAATATTATATGCTCCTGCCAGTTTTTCCCAATCCGGGCCCACTTCCAGGATAGTTTCCGCATAATTTTCTTGGAAGAAGAGCTCCTGCCACTGTCTAACCATACCCAAAGACCCGTTATTTATCAAGAATATTTTTATGGGCAAATTCCACTGCTTTATTACCGCCAATTCTTGAAGATTCATCTGCAGACTACCGTCTCCGGTAATGAGAACTACTTTCTTGTCTGGATAGGCCATTTGAACACCTATAGCGGCTGGTAGACCAAAGCCCATTGTCCCTAGTCCTCCTGAAGTAATAAAACTTCTGGGTTTTTTAGGATGGACAAAAAGTGCTGCCCACATTTGATGCTGACCTACATCGGTAACAACAACAGTATCATCATCTAATAATGAATTAATTAAGTTCATTACTCCCTCAGGATCCAGACCTCTCCCAAAATTAACTTTTTCAACGGGATTCTGGATAAGAATCGACCGCAACCACTCTTTGTTGTTTCTACTAGCCCAAAGCTTTTCGCATAAAACTTCTAGAAAGTCTTTACTATCACCCACAATAGGAATATCTGAAGCCCGGTTTTTATTATGCTCAGCAGCGTCAATATCCACATGAATAACCTTGGCCTTAGAGGCAAACTGTTCTACTCTCCCTGTGACCCTGTCATCAAACCTCATTCCTACTGCCAATAAGCAATCACAATTTTGCATAGCCCAATTGGCTTCAATGGTCCCGTGCATACCCACCATTCCCAAAAATAAAGGGTGGTCTGCCGGAAAGACACCTTTACCCATCAAGGTTTGTGAAACAGGTATTTCATTTTTCATGGCAAAATCCTGTAACAGCCGATTACTACCCTCAGAATTATTAACACCACCCCCAACAATAATTAGGGGCTTTTTAGCTTTTTTCAGAGCCTCCACGGCTTTTTCCACTTGGGTAAAATCAAGCTCAGGTTTTTTTAGCTTTTCTAGAAGATGTTTTCGTACCCCAGGATTACGAACCTCCGTTACCTTTTGAGTAAAAACATCTTTGGGTATATCGATAAGGACAGGTCCTGGCCGGCCTTGGGTTGCTATAAAAAATGCCTCTTCGACAATACCAGGAATATCATTAGCATCCCTTACCAAGTAACTGTATTTGGTTACAGGATGACTTAAACCAAGCATATCAGCCTCCTGAAAGCTGTCTTTCCCTATAAAACTGCTGGCTACCTGACCTGTAATAGCAATTACAGGCGAAGAGTCCATTTGAGCTGTAGCTAGACCGGTAATCAGATTAGTACCACCGGGACCAGAGGTAGCAAAACAAACACCAGGCTTTCCTGTTACCCGTGCATAACCATCCGCAGCATGGGCTGCTCCCTGCTCATGTTTAGTTAGAATATGTTTAATGCTGCTTTTTTTCAATACATCATATAGAGGAATCACAGATCCTCCGGGTATACCAAAAACCAGTTCCACACCTTGTTCTTCCAAACTTTTTAATAAGAGCTCAGCTCCTAACATAAAGCACCTCCAAAATTTTGGCTTTAATTTGTTAGAATTACCGGCTCCTCAATGCTACCCAAAAAAAGGTATCCCACTACTTGCTCTACCTTATTTCTGGGAGTCATCACCCCCACTAAGAGGTGGGACTTTTCACAAGAACCCACACCTATCACCCCATTATTTTAGTAAATTACATAAGCTTGTGGCTAGTTACTAGTTATTTGAGACTAGTTTTTATTACTATTGCCTCATTACAGTGACTAGCGGTTAAATAGAAAACGGCAAACCCCAAATTTGCTTTGGAACTTGCCGCCGGGCATTTTATTCCCACGGTGTACCAGAGTTCAGTGACTAAAGTCACTGTAGGCTAAGGTCGAGGCTGAGGTTAAGGTTAAGGCTATGTTAGTTTTAAGGTCTTTCTCAACCTTAACCTAGCAAAGCGAAGTGAGCGAAACCTAAACCTTAGTAATGCGTTAGCATTGCTACTCAACCTTAACCTAGCGAAGCGAAACCTTTACCTTAGTAATAATCTGGCTGTACCGCTCGGTCCAAGACATTCAAGATAACTAGTCTAGCCTCTAGCTTCTAGAACCGGAACCCTAGGTACACTTCCATATATATAGTTGTTAGTTACTTCCCTTTTTACCATTATACTATAACACATTATTAAAGGGTTATTTTTATATAACAGCTATTAGTATTAAGTATACAAAGATCACCTCCTCCCGTCAATATTAAAAAAGCATTTTTTTAAAATTTATTAAAAATTTTATTATTTTGAGAAGGATAATTTTAAAGGACATAGAATATATAAAAAGTGGTCATACCACCGACCTCATACCAGAGGTCAGGTACTATATATCAATTCTATCTATATTATTAAGGAGGTTTTTTTTAATGGCAGTAAGAGTTGCTTATGTTGTTGATGAGGCTAAAGATAATGTTGCTACTATCCTCTCCAACGACATCAAAAAAGGAATGGCTATCCCCGTAACCTTTGATGGTCAAGAACAACAAATCACCGTTAGTGCTGATATCCCCCACGGTCACAAAGTGGCAATCAGACCTATTACAAAGGGTGAAACTATCTGGAAGTATGGTCTAAGTATTGGCGATGCTATGGTTGATATCGCAGTTGGTGAGCATGTCCACATTCACAATATTGAGCCTGTAAGGGGTCGTGGTGACCTCCATGCTGACAAGAAAGGAAGTGCATTCTAAGATGGGTAAATGGTATGGTTACCGTCGTCCCGACGGTCAAGTTGGTTGTCGTAATTACACTTTAATTCTTTCTGCTACTGTTTATGCTAATAGTACAGTAGAAAGGGTTGCAAACACTATTTATGGTGCTATTCCCATAACACACCATTTAGGCCGCTGCCAAACTAAGTCTGACTTAAAAATGACCTTTGATGTACTTTGCGGTATGGCGAAAAACCCTAATGTCGGTGGTGTTGTAATTGTTGACCATTTCCGTGAAGATTTATGTAATATTGACGAAATGGCTGAAGAAATCTCCAAATCCGGCAAGCTAATCGAAACTGTTAACATCAGAGATGTTGGTGGTGCTATCAATGGTACTGCTGAAGCTACTAGAAAAGCTATGTATATGACAAGAGAATTATCCACTTATCAAAGGGAAGAAGTAGATATTAGTGAATTCCTCTTTGGCTTAAACTGTGGTACTTCGGATACTACCTCCGGTATTGCTTCCAACCCTGCTTTGGGCTTCTGTTCTGACAGAATTGTCAAAGAGGGCGGCCGCTCAATTTTAGCAGAATTTCCTGAGTTAATGGGTGCCGAGCCTTGGTTGAAAGCTAAAGCTATCAATGAAGAAGTAGCTAGAAAAATTGATTCTGAAATTGATGCTTATGAGCAAAGAATTTATGCTACCGGCGAAGATATCCGTGGTTCACAGCCAACTGGTGATAATATTGCAGGTGGTATCAGTACTATTGAAGAGAAATCTTTGGGTGGAGCTAAAAAGAGTGGCTCCGCACCTATTCAGGACGTAATAGGTTATGCTCGTATTCCTGGTAAGGCACCTGGTGTGTATATGATGAATACTCCTGGTCATGGCGCAGAGTCCATTACAGGTATCGCTGCAGCAGGTTCACAGTTAATGGTATTCTCCACCGGCGGCGGACATACTATCAGCCATCCTATCATGCCTAC
>Ga0209346_1001164_pt1 | contig 16011 bp, 18 predicted proteins | sample AutmiccommunBRH9_FD_187381 | JGI IMG/M metagenome (GOLD analysis project Ga0209346, IMG submission 187381) | Deep subsurface microbial communities from Mt. Terri, Switzerland - Autotrophic microbial communities BRH/9 (SPAdes) (version 2) | ecosystem: Environmental > Aquatic > Deep subsurface >...
AAAACCTACCCGCGAAGCAGCCAAACGATCCCGACACCGACGGCGACGGCGGTCCAGCCCGCCATCTGCAAGGAACTCTTCGGCGTTTGCGCGGCGATTTCGAGAAGCCGCCGGCCCATGTCCGGTGCGACCGCCCACACCAACCCTTCGATCACCAGAACAAGTCCGAGCGCAACGAAAAGATCCTGCATTCCGGCACCTTTCGGCGAAGGCACTATCTGCCTTCAACGCGAAACGGGACCGCAGTTTTGCTGCGGCCCCGTCGTCGCGAAGGCTTTTCAGTTGGCCGGCGAGGTCGTACCGCCAGGATTGTTGAAGAACCGGAAGAACTCCGAATCCGGAGTGATTACGAGCCGGGTGTCCTTCGAACCAAGACCGGCTTCGTAGGCCTGCATCGAGCGGTAGAAGGCGAAGAATTCAGGGTCCCTGCCGAAAGCTTCGGCAAAGACCCGGTTGCGTTCGGCATCGCCTTCACCTCGCATTTGCTCCGACTTACGCGTTGCCTCGGCCTTGATGACGGTCGCCTCGCGGTCCGCGGTCGCGCGGATGCGGTTTGCCGCAGCATTACCCTCGGAGCGGATTTCGGTGGCTTCGCGTTCGCGTTCGGTCTGCATGCGCCGGTAGATCGCTTCCGAGTTGGCCTCCGGAAGATCCGCCCGCTTGATGCGCACGTCGATGACGCTGACGCCAAGCGTCTCCGCTTCCCTGTTTACCTGATCGCGGATCGTTGTCATCAATGCTTCGCGCTTGTCGCGCACCACATCCTGGAACGTCGCCGCACCCAATACGCTACGCACCGAAGCTTCGACAACGTTGCCGAGGCGCTGGCGCGCAATCGCCTCGGTCCTGACGGTCTGGTAGAACTTCAGCGGATTGGTGATGCGGTAGCGCAGGAACGCATCGACCACAAGCCGCTTTTGATCTGAAACGATGACTTCGAGAGGCTGGGAATCAAGATCCAGTACCCGCTTGTCGTAGTAGATGACCTCCTGCACCACCGGAATCTTCCAGTTGAGACCGGCATCGTTCACGAAGCGGCCTTGGCTATCGAGTTCATATTCGTTGATCACGTCCTTGACTTCGCCGAACTGCAAGAGGAGTGCCTGCTCTGTCTGACGGACCATGAAGGCGGACATATAGAGGGCGGCGGCGGCCAGTAACAGAAGAACGATGACGATTGCGGAAAATGTGCGCATGATTCAGCGACCTCCGCTGGTGGCATCTGGACGATTGCGAAGCTGGTCGAGCGGCAGGTAGGGCACCACGCCCGAGCCTCCGTTCGTGGCATTCGAATCGAGGATGATCTTGTCGGTATCCCTGAACACCCGCTCCATCGTCTCGAGGAACATGCGCTTGCGCGTTACTTCCGGCGCCTTGGCATATTCCGCATAGACCTGCTCGAAGCGTGACGCCTGACCGATCGCTTCCTGCACGGTCTGCTGCTTGTAGCCTTCGGCTGCCTGCAGAATGCGCTCGGCTTCACCGCGTGCTTCCGGCACGATCTTGTTCGCATATCCGCGCGCTTCGTTCTGGATGCGCTCCTGGTCTGCCTTTGCCGCCTGCACATCTCGGAAGGCATCAATCACCTTGCCTGGCGGGTCGACTTTCTGCATCTGCACGCGCACAATCCTGATGCCGGAATTATAACTGTCGAGCGTCTGCTGCATCAGGTCGCGAACGGCTGCTTCGGTCTTCTGCCGGTCGGCGGTGAGGATCGGCTGAATATCGTTTTTACCGACGACTTCCCGCATCGCGCTCTCGGCGACGTCTTTCACGGTCGTCTCCGGATTCTGGATATTGAAGAGGAATTTCTCGACCCCTGCCTGACCGGTCTTTTCGTCGGTCTCTTCGGACTGGATCCGCCACACGACGACGAAATCGACATCGACGATGTTCTCATCGCCCGTCAGCATCAGGCTTTCCTGCGGGACGTCCCGGGAGAGGCCGCCACGCACACCAGGCGTAGATTGGATGCCGACTTCGATACGGTTTTCCCGTGTCACGCTCGGCTTGATGACTTCTTCGATCGGGTCCGGCCACTTGAAGTGAAGCCCCGGCGGTACCTGACGGTCGTATTTGCCGAAGCGCAACACAACACCGAGTTCATCGGGCTTGACGATGAAGACGCTGGCATACGCTGCAGCAGCGGCAACAATGCCCATAGCGAGCAGAAAAATGCTCCACCCCGGCAGCCCGCCCGAAGGCATCACCTGCTTCATGCGGTCCTGGCTGCGCTTGAGAATCTCCTCAAGGTCCGGCTGCTGACCGCCACCACCTTTATGGCCGCCGCCGCCCTGACCCCAAGGGCCACCGCCGCCACCGCCACCGCCGCCGCTTTTCCAGCCGCCGCCGCCATTCTGATTGTTCCAGGGCATACGTGAAGTCTCGCCTCGATTTTTCGGAAGAATTTTATGGCACATCCAGCAGATTTATCACCGCCGTCATGCCGACGAGTGTCCAGGCTCCAGGACGGAACCGGACCGCGCTTGATGCGCTTATAGGCCAATGCGGCCCCACCGCAAACCGCTGATCAGCCATTTGGTGCGAAACGCGCCGGCTTCAAGTGTACGCAGCGGCAGTTAAGACCGATCGGCAGCCCTATTCCAGCGCAGCGTCCGACCGCTCGAGAACCCGCAGCGTCGCCGCGAATTCGTCGTTCGGCCCGCGCGATATGGGCTCTTGGCTGACAATCCGCCAGCCCGATAGGTCGAAATCAGGAAAAGTTGTATCCCCCTCGGGTGATCCGTGCACCGCCGTCCAGTACATCCGGTCGGCCTGCGGCAGCAGCGCTTCATAGATCGCCGCGCCGCCGATCACGGCTATTTCGTCGACCCCGCTTTTCTGCGCAAAATCACGCGCCAACTGCAACGCGCTGATGGGATCTAGGACGACATGAGCGCCCTTGGCATCCAAATGATCATTCCGCGTGACGACGATATTTTCGCGGCCGTCGAGTGGGCGCTTGGGCAGGGAATCCCAGGTCTGCCGGCCCATGACGATCGGTTTTCCCATCGTCAGGCGCCGGAAGAGCTTCAGATCCGACGATAAACGCCACGGCAGTTCGCCATTTCGCCCGATCACCCCGTTTTCAGCCACCGCCACCACGAAAGCGACCGCGATTTCACCGCCGCGCGCTGCGTCAGCCGGTGCATCCGGGGCCGGGGACGATGGTGAACTGGTGTTTGTCATCATACTTGTTCATCGCTCCGCTTATGGCTGCTCACACCGCCACCGGCGCCTTTATGTGGGGATGCGGATCGTAGCCCGTCAGTTCGAAATCCTCGTAGCGGAAGCCGAAAATCGACGTCACCTCCGGGTTAAGCCGCATCTGCGGCAGCGCCCGCGGCATCCGGGAAAGCTGCTCCTCGGCCTGCTCCAGGTGATTGAGATAGAGGTGCGCATCCCCGAACGTGTGGACGAATTCGCCCGGCTTCAACCCCGTTACTTGCGCCACCATCAGCGTCAACAGCGCATAGGAAGCGATGTTGAAGGGCACGCCCAGGAACACGTCCGCCGACCGCTGGTAGAGCTGGCACGAAAGCCGCCCGTCGGCGACGTAGAACTGGAACAGGCAATGGCACGGCGCCAGCGCCATCTCGGGAATGTCGGCCGGGTTCCACGCCGACACGATCATCCGCCGGCTGTCGGGGTCGCGCTGCAAGGTCTCGATCACCTCGCTGATCTGGTCGACCGCCGCGCCGTCGAGCGTCGCCCAGGATCGCCATTGCTTCCCGTAGACCGGACCAAGATCGCCGTTCTCGTCGGCCCATTCGTCCCAGATGGTGACGCCGTTGCGGCGAAGGTGGGCGACGTTAGTGTCCCCATTGAGGAACCAGATCAACTCGTGGATGATCGACTTCAGGTGCAATCTCTTCGTCGTCACCATCGGGAAACCGTCGGCGAGGTCGAAGCGCATCTGGTGGCCGAACACGCTGAGTGTGCCGGTCCCGGTTCTGTCGGTCTTGCGCGCGCCCGTATCGCGAACCCGCGCCATCAGGTCCAGGTATTGCTGCATCTTTTTAGCCTACCGCGATTCTGAGGCACATCAATCTAGTGGCCCGTCGCGCCAAAATCGCATCATAGCCGCAACCTCGTTCGATTTAGGCGTGACATGGGGACCACTAGCAACATCAATGACTTAGTGAGGCGTTTGTCACGCATTAAATTATGAGACCGGCCTCGCCGCACCGCCGGTCAATTAAGGCGCGACGCCTCACTAGGCCGGAAGCCCCGGCAACCCATCTGGCATGTCAAGGACCGACAGCGCCGCAAAGATCAGCCCGTTATAAAGCCCATGGCAGACGATCGGCACCCACAGGCTGCCGGTCCGCCACAGTACCCACGTGAACACGAGCCCTGCGATAAAAACGTCCGTCAGCCCAGTGCTCGTATAGCCGGCGTGCAGCGCCGTCCACGCCGAGTTGGTGATAATAGCCGCCCCCCAGAACCCCATCTGCGATTTTGCCAGCGCCGACTGCAGGAAGCCGCGGAAAACGATCTCCTCCGACAAGGGCGCGCCGATGACGGCAACGAGCGCCATCAGCCACCAGAATTCGCCCTTCATCAAAGGCCACATGGGCGCAAGGTCGCTCAGGATGTCTTCGCTCGCGAACGTCAACGCGAAAATCGTGAACGCCCCGGAGATCACCGACAGCAACAAGAACGCTTTTGCGATCGTGCCCGCGCCGCCCGGTACCGGGCGCAGCGCCAGGACTGCTCTACGGTCGCTGCGAAACCATCCCGCCACCCACCAGATCAACAGCACCGAAGCGGTCTGCATGACCAGCTGGCCGGCCATCATCACCCATTGCGGCATGGCCGCGTCGTCGTCAAACGAGTTCAGTGTCGGGTTGATTACCGCTCCGATCCCAAGAAAGAACGTGATTCCGAGGATGGCAGCCACGGCGAGAACGAGTATCGTCGCCAGAAAGGCGCGTAGCGGCGGCCAACCCGTTTCAGGGCGGTAGAGAGGAACCGCGGCACTCATAGGATTGATCGTTGCGGTTGACATGATCCCTCGCAATTTCGACACCAGTACCCTAACAGGCTGACAATGGGCTCCACTGCATGGCTTTACACGACAAGACAACAGGAACAACGACCACTTGGCGCGCGCACCTTCGCGGGCTTTACCACGGCCACGAACCCTCCTCGCGAATTTTCCGCTACGCGATTCTGGGCCTCGATGCGGCGACTGTCGTGTTTTTCATCGTCACTTCGATGTTTGAACCGACGACTTGGGTCTATGTGGTCGACGCCTTCATCGCGGTCTACATAGCCATCGACCTGGGCGTCAGATGGTGGATTGACTACAATCGCCCGCGCTTCCTGATGCAATTCACCACCTGGGCAGACATCGTCGTCATCGTTTCACTGATTCTGCCGGCGGCGCTGGAGAGTTTTCTGTTCCTTCGTGTCCTCAGGGCACTTCGCCTCCTTCGTTCTTACCGGGTCCTCGCCGATCTGCGCCAGGAGTTCGCGTTCTTCCGCCGCAACGAGGAGCTCATCCAGTCGGCGGTCAATCTGCTGGTCTTCGTTTTCGTGATGACCGCCCTCGTTTACGTGATGCAGCACAAGACCAACCCCGCCATCTCCACCTACCTGGACGCGCTGTATTTCACCGTCACCGCCCTGACGACAACGGGGTTCGGCGACGTAACTCTGCAGGGCACCAGCGGCCGGTTGCTGTCCGTGGTTATCCTGCTGCTTGGCGTTGCCCTGTTCCTGCGGCTCGCCCAAACCATATTCCGACCCTCCCGCGTCACATACGAATGCCCCGATTGCGGGCTTAGTCGCCATGATATGGACGCCGTCCACTGCAAGCACTGCGGCCGGGTCCTGCACATCACGACGACCGGCGAGGACTAACCAACTCCTGCTCCGCCCGAGCCTCGGGGGCCAAAACAGCCCCGCCCTGCCAAGTGTTGCAGGTAAAACAGCAGCGGCTTGCCGAGTGTTGTACTCAAGTTAGCTGCCTTCCGCCGCCGCCGCGGCTGCCGGCGCCGAGACGAAAACAGTTGCCTCAACGACGAACCCCCAACCCATTCGCAAGACGGCACTTTTTTTTCAGCTGCCCCCGACATATATTAAGCATGCCGGTTCGCCGGCTATGGCGATAAACGCGACCGTAATAAGCCATTCGGACCCGGGGGCGGTACCCGGCGCCTCCACCAAATGCCCGTCGCAAATTCCCGTGCCTTGGCACCGGAAGCGATCCAGCGGGCATCTGATGGGGGCGAAATAGGATCGACGAGGGTGTAAAGGGTTTAGCTTTTGCTCGGCATGGTACCGCCGTCATCGGGCCACCAGAGTAGTTGCAAATGACAACTATGCTGAGGTTGCAGTCGCTGCGTAATGCAGTGCCTGTGCCTAAACTCAAGCCCTTGCCCCTAGCAGGGTAAGGCGCGGTTCGGAGGGCACCGGGCAACAGAAGCCCTCCACTTCGACTTGACCGGCACCCCCGGGATCGTCGATGAGTGTATGGAGAGATTGGGTTTATGACCGAGCGGCCTTGGTTTATGACCGAAGTGACCGGAACCGGCGGGTTCCCACGAAGACGCGGGACAGAATGACGAGCGAGTCCAAGATCGACTACGAGGTGCTGTCCCAGGAAGCCATGCGCGGCCTTGTTCGCACGGTTCTGCAGCGCACTGCCAAAACCGGGCTCCCCGGCGAGCACCATTTTTACATCTCGTTCGATACCAATTCCACGGGCGTCTCGATCTCGAAGCGCCTGCGCGAGAAATATCCAAACGAGATGACGATTGTGCTGCAGCACCGCTTCTGGGATTTGTCCGTCGGCGAAGAGCGCTTCGAAGTGAAGCTGACCTTCGACGGCATCCCTGAGCGGGTCGTCGTGCCGTTCGCCGCCATCAAGGTGTTTTTCGACCCTTCGGTCCGCTACGGCCTGCAGTTCGAGGACCCCGAGTTTAACGCCGATGCGGTCGACCTGTCGGTATCCTCGCTCGACCAGAATTTCGCGGAACCCGATCACGGCCTGCGTTCAGGGCCGTTCCCCGGCGAGCCTGCCACCATTTCGCATCTGGCGCGCCGCAACGGCGAACCCCTCGAAGACCACCAGTCGGAAATCCCCCACCCCGCCGACAGGTCCGAAGAGCCTGCCGAAACGGCGAACCAGGCCGATAACGAATCGGAAGCCGAACCCGCCGGCGCCGAAATCGTCAGCCTCGACGCCTTCCGCAAGAAGTAGCGCCGATCGAGCGCTCAACCCATCAAGATCGCCAGCCAAGCGCTTACGATGTGTTCCCGCGATATCAAGTTGGGCCCCCTCGGGCTTAGACCCGTCCGCCGAGCAACTCGACAGCGACCATCACAAGACCGGTAACGCTGATACCCCAGGCGACGGAGCGCAGCACCGGCACGCCTCCAAGATAGAAGCCTGCAAAAGCCAGCCTGCCGATCACGTAGATCGCCGAGCCCCAAACGGTCGCAGCCGTTGAAACCTGAAGGAAACTGGCGATCAGCGCCATCGGAACGAACAGCGCCATGCTTTCGAGATGGTTGGCGATTGTCCGTTGAGCCCTCGCCTGCATGACCGATGGCATCCGCGCGGCATCCCGGCTGCCCAATCCCCATGAAAATCCATGTGTTATGGGCACCAGCGCACCCTGATACATGAGCAAGACGAACAAAATGGCCGTCGTGGCCAGCACCATCTGCAATTCGTAAGGCATACTAAAACCTCCACTTTCGATACTAACTACATTTTTTATAGTTAATAGCAAAACTGAACGAAAAACACTAGAATGTCCAGATGGAAAAGGATCAGCAGTACTGCCCAATTGCCCGGACGGCGATCATCATCGGCTCCCGGTGGACCGCGCAGATCGTGCGCGAGTTGATCGATCACGGACCGCGGCGTTTCCAGGACTTCGCCGATGCGATCGAAGGGATCGGACCGACAACCCTGTCAAGCCGCCTGAAGATGCTCGAGGAAGCCGGCATCGTCGAACGCCACTTCTACGACGAGCACCCTCCCCGTGCGCATTACGTCCTGACTGAAAAAGGGCACCGCATGAAGGACATCATCGGTGCCATGCGGAACTGGGGTAATTTGTATCGCTGACGCCTGCCACTTCTTCATCGGCCTGCGCCTGCACCCCGGCAACTACGACCAAAGCTGGACCTCCGGACTGTGGCGCACGATGCTTGTGTGGGTTTATGACTGTGCCCAACCCAAAACAAGCCGCGCGAGGGCACCTATGACCGCCAAAAACACCCGCACCGAGACCGACACCTTCGGACCCGTAGAAGTCGCCGCCGACAGATACTGGGGCGCGCAGGCGCAACGCTCGCTCGGCAACTTCAAGATCGGCTGGGAAAAGCAGCCCGCCCCGATTATCCGGGCGCTCGGCATCGTCAAGCGCGCGGCCGCCGAAACCAACATGGCCCTTGGCAAGCTCGACGCAAAGCTCGGCGAAACGATCGTCAAGGCCGCCCAGGAGGTAATCGAGGGTAAGCTCGACGACCACTTCCCCCTCGTCGTCTGGCAGACCGGCTCCGGCACCCAGTCCAACATGAACGCCAACGAGGTGATCTCGAACCGTGCGATTGAGATGCTCGGCGGCGAAATGGGCTCCAAGTCGCCGGTCCACCCCAACGACCATTGCAACATGAGCCAGTCCTCGAACGACACCTTTCCGACCGCCATGCACATCGCCTGCGCCGAGGAAATCCATCATCGTCTCCTTCCCGCGCTACAGAAACTGCGCAACGCGCTGAACGACAAGGCGCAGGCCTGGAAGGACATTATCAAGATCGGCCGCACCCACACCCAGGACGCGACGCCGCTCACCCTCGGCCAGGAATTTTCCGGCTACGCCCGGCAGCTCGACAACGGCATCGAGCGCATCGAGATGACGCTGCCGAAGTTGATGGAACTCGCCCAGGGCGGCACCGCCGTCGGCACCGGCCTCGCAGCCCCCGTCGGTTTCGCGGAACGGGTGGCCGAACACATCGCCAGCATCACCGGGCTCCCCTTCACGAGCGCGCCCAACAAGTTCGAGGCGCTCGCCGCCCACGACGCGATGGTCATGACCCACGGCGCGATTCACACCGTCGCCATGAGCTGCTTCAAGATCGCCAACGACATCCGCTTCCTCGGCTCCGGCCCGCGCTCCGGCCTCGGTGAACTGGCGCTCCCGGAAAACGAACCCGGCTCCTCCATCATGCCGGGCAAGGTCAACCCGACCCAGTGCGAAGCCATGACCCAGGTCTGCGCCCACATCCACGGCAACAACGCCGGGCTGTCGTTCGCCGGCAGCCAGGGTCACTTCGAACTCAACGTCTACAATCCGATGATGGCCTATAACTTCCTGCAGTCCGTGCGTCTCCTCGCCGACGCCGCCAACTCGTTCACCGACAACTGCGTCGTCGGCATCGAACCGCGCCTTGAGAACATCGAGGCCGGCCTCAGGAACTCGCTGATGCTGGTGACGCCGCTGAAGGAAAAATACGGCTACGACCGCGCCGCCAAAATCGCCAAGACCGCCCACAAGAACGGCACGACCCTACGCGAGGAAGCCATCGCCGACGGCGTTCCCGCCGAAGACTTCGACGCAATCGTACGCCCCGAAAAAATGATCTCGCCAGGGTAGGGGCAGGCGTAGGGGTCGCGAGCGGGAGATCCCAGAAGAAGAGATTGCTGGAAGCTCATCACGACACACTCAAGTGCGATGATGATATCCGGAGCTGAGGCTAGTCCAGTCGAAGAGCAGGTAGGCGGAATCGACGCGAATGACCCGGAGTGACGCAGCGATGCACGCTCCACCTTCTCCCGTTCGTACGGAGAGAAGGTCGCGATGAGGGGCAGCGCCGGTGCCCTACCAGTTCGCACGCCCGTCGCGACGGGCCAATAAGCGGTCATTTATGACCTGAGCCGGCGCGTGCGGAAAGTGCCCCAGCCGCTCGACACCAAAGCTCTCACAAGCGCAAACGACGCACTTTCGTGAGGGCGAGGATTGCCGCCATTAGCGATGCGCTTCAGCTGTTGCGCGTACCAAGAGATTTCCATGATCCCCATGCGGTCGATCTTGGTGATACCCGTCTTCATCGGGCGCACGCGCTGTTGGCTGTCCTGCCCTCGGAGCAATGCTGCAGGCGCCTCGGGATCGATTGCCAATAGCCGCGCCAAACCAATGATATCGAGCGCACCTGAACGCAAAACTGCGTCCATACCTGCGGCTGTGCGGAAGCCGCCAGTCACCATCAACGGCGCAGTCACCAAGCCACGCACCATTTCGGCGAACTCAAGGAAGTAGGCTTCGTGCGTTGCAGAGGATGCCTTTTGCGGCTTGGTGACAACACCGCTCATGGCTGGGGCTTCATATGTCCCGCCCGAAATCTCGATCAAATCGACGCCTGCTTCTGCGAGGGCAACGATGTTCCGCTCGGGCGTCTATCTTGAAACTCCAAACCTGCCTGCAACGAACGGATATGAAGCATCAGCTACCGTGCAGGAACTCGGCCCCGGCGTGAGCGGATTCGCATGCGAGAGTGTGGGATATCCGGTGCGGGCGTCGACGCGCTGACCGAGGCGGCCGGCATGACCCACGGTAGCCTTTACAGTCAGTTTGGCTCCAAGGAGCGGCTTGTCGAAGAAGCGCTGGAACACGTGAACAGCGGCAATGCGATGAAGAAGCGCTGGCGGCAGTCGCCTCGTTAGTCGGCGCCCTCGTGCTTGCCAGGGCGGTAGACGATCCAAAACTGTCGGATGATATTCTTCGCGCCACTAAGATCGGTCTGGAGAGATAGTCACCGCCGGGAGAGCGATATCAAAAAACGCTGCGCAGTACTTCTTCCGCCTCGGGTCATTTGCGTCGCTGTACGACTGTCAGTGGGAGCAATTGTGAACGACCGGACAGACTCCTGACACTTCAGACCGACAGCGAGCTTCACGAAGTTTGCTGCTCACGCCACGAAGCAGGAGAAAACCCAACATGGCGTTTGAAGGCCCGGCTGAATGCTTCCTCCGATTCATAGCCGATCATATGTGCCACCTGAGCGATCGACTTTGACGTCTCGCGAAACTGGATCTTCGCGGTTTCCATGCGCCAGGCCGTCAGGTAGCGGCTTGGCGGGACACCGATGAGCGTCGTAAACCGCTGCAGGAAGGAACTGCGCGACATGCCGACCGCGCTGGCCAGCGCTTCGGCGGTCCATGAAGTTGCGATGTCCTCGTGCAAGAGCGCCATCGCCCGGCCGATCCGTGGGTCCTTGAGTGCCTTGAGCCAGCCCGTGTGCGGTTCGCCCTGCTGTGTCGCATATCGCCGGATCGCCTCCACAAGCAAAAGCTCAGATAAACGCGACAGCACTTCCGACGCGGCCAGCCGCCCCTCGATAAGCTCTCGCGCGGCGAACGCCATCGAGGCCTCGATCAGGTTGCGCGAGGTCGCTTCCCGGATGTCGATCGTCAGAAGATGCGGCAAAGAACCGATGAGAGGATTGTAGAAGTCCTCGCAGCCGAGGAAGCCGCAGACCATGCGGACCGGTTCCCCGCCGCCGCCAAAATTGATTTCTGCCAATCCACCACCTGGCGAAGGTTGGACAAGGTGGTGACCGTCGAGGGGGATGAGACCGGGACCGCTCGACAGGACGTGAAAGTCGTTTCGTGGCAGCAGCACAAGTTCGCCCGCGACCACTTCTATCGCTGGCGCGCCTTGGACCGACACCAGCACCCGGCCCTCGATCAGGAAATGATAGGCGATCATCTGCGCCGGCTTCGACAGGATCGGCCGGCAATCCTCGGAGGTTACGTGCGAACTCACCGCCCAGGGCGCAGAAAAGCGCGCGTCGAGGAAGACGCCCCCCTTGAGACGGACCGAGCGGAGGACCTCAGACAGCGGATCGGCCATGCCGGTCGCCTCCAGTTCTGGACGAACGATCAACTCATCAAGCCGCGCGATCATTCATAGCGCTTGCAACGGAAGTTAGGAGTGCTCCTGCAATCTGATGACCCTCACTGGCAGCATCGCGGGAAAGCCGCAGGCGAGGTCGAGGGTTGAAGTGCACAGCAACAAGCAACGGAGAACCTCGTCATGACTATCGTACTCGAGAAGCCCGACTACACCAGTATCAAGGCGACTCAGCAAGCCACTTGGGCTTCCGGCGACTACGCTGCGATTGGCACCACGCTGCAAATCGTCGGGGAAAGCCTTTGCGAAGCCGTCGACCTGTGCGCCGGCGAACGCGTTCTTGATGTCGCGGCTGGAAACGGAAATGCCACGCTCGCAGCTGCCAGGCGCTTTGCGGACGTGACGTCGACCGACTATGTCGGCCACCTCCTCGATCGTGCCAAGGAACGGGCGCAGGCGGAAAAGTTGCCCGTGACCTTCCAGCAGGCCGACGCCGAGGCGCTTCCCTTCGCCGATTCCAGCTTCGATGTCGTTCTGTCGACGTTCGGTGTGATGTTCACGCCCAATCAGGAGCAGGCGACGGCCGAACTGCTCCGGGTCACACGCATCGGCGGGCGGATCGGCCTTGCGAACTGGACGCCCGACGGCTTCATCGGCAAACTGTTCAAAGTAATCGGCCGGCACGTAGCCCCGCCTTCGGGCATCAAGTCCCCGCTGCTGTGGGGAACGCAGGAACGGCTCGCCGAACTGTTCGCTGGCCACCAGCAGTCGGTATCGAGGCAGTTCTTCCAGTTCCGCTACCAATCCGCGGCGCACTGGCTCGATATGTTCAAGACCTACTACGGGCCGACGCATAGGGCGTTCGCTTCGTTGGATGCGACACGGCAGGCCGTCATGCAGGCGGAGATTCTCGAACTGTTGGAAAGTTCGAACCGCGGGGCCAAAGGTAATCTGATCGTACCAAGCGAGTATCTTGAGGTCGTGATCACAAAGCGTTGATCAAATCGCACGTGATGACGGCAGGCTCGCTCCTCGTGCGCGCGCCTGCCAAACCTGCAACCCTTGGCGAGCACGGGCAACGGCTGGCGCAATCCGGCCTCCCAGCCACTCCCGGCATCCGGAGTGTTTGATGAACACTGTACGCGAACACTATGAGCGTGTCCTCGCGCGCCACTACACCTGGATGAACGGCAAGCCGTTCAGCGAAATTGTAGGAGAGCAACGAGCATTGCTCGGCGCGGCTGGAGTCAATTCGCCAGGCCGGTGCGTCGATCTTGGGTCCGGACCAGCACCAATAGGTACCGGGGTCTCCCTTCGCACCCGACCTTGCACCTCAGCTCGCCTCCGCTAAGCTCCCCCGCGAACCGCCGATGCTCGCTCGGCCCCTTAACGCAAGCCTTTGGAGCACCGCCCATGAGCCATACGACCCGTGTTTTCCTCGCCGGCCTTCTCGCCCTCCTCCCGATCGCTTTAACGGCCTTCGTCGTGGCATGGCTGGCCGCGCTGCTGAACGAATACGTCGGCCCCGGCAGCTGGCTTGGCCGGCAGCTATCGGCGATCGGCATGAGCATCAACGAAACTTCGCCCGCGCCCTATGTCTTCGGCATCGTCATCCTGCTGGTTACGATCTACGCGTTGGGACTGTTGCTGGAAACCAGGATCGGCCCCTGGTTCGTCTCGCTGCTGGAAGGCACCCTCGCCAGAATCCCCGTCGTCTCCAAGCTGTACGGCCTGACCAAGCGCTTCACTTCTCTGCTCGACCAGAAAGGCGATACCGACGTCGCCAACATGAGTGCGGTCTGGTGCTTCTTCGGCGGCGAACCGGGTGCGGCCGTGCTCGCGCTGCTGCCCACAAGCCAGCCAGTGATGATCGGCAGCGAGGCTTATCTCGGGGTGCTCATCCCCTCGGCCCCTGTTCCGGTCGGCGGAGCCCTTGTTTATGTTCCACAAAGCTGGATCAAGCCCGCCGCCGGCGGCGTCGAGAACCTCATGAGCGTCTATGTCTCGATGGGCGTTACGCCGCCGGCTTCGATTGCCGCCGCAGTAAATGACACTTGAGCCGCCGGCATCGGCTGCCCGAATCCAACCTGAGAAGTTGCATTCCCGGCTGAGCCCGATAGAGAAACGGTCCTATTCCAGCACGCCAATTTACGTGTTCGAAACCAGTGGGCCGTTCTAGTTTTTTCCATTCCCTTGCCAATACCCGCTATCTAAGTCCACCACGCCAGGGAAAACCCGGGACAAACGCCGTCAAAACAAATAAATTTTTTCGCAAAGGTAAATGCAAGTTCGTTTAAAAAAACGAATTCGAAACGATGCGAATGACGCAGGGAATTCGGCGACGGGAAATTGTTAATCCCTGAAATGGCCGTCTCCAGGCCTTCCAGGAGCAACGTAAAACAAGATCGGTATTTTATGAAATTTACTTCGATCTGGCCGTCCGGAGATCGGGACAATTTGATATGAATCCGCTGCTAAATCATCGCAAAATTTCCTAACGGCGGCAATCCCGCAGCAGTAATCCTCCGTCATAAATTGCACACAACACGAGCAATGGGGTCGGAGAACTATCACAATGAAATCGTCTGCATCACACAACCGCAATATCACAAGCGATGTCGAAGGCAACGTTGGCATCTTCTTCGCCCTGGCCCTCGTGCCGATGCTCAGCGTCATCGGCGCGGCCATCGATATCGGCCAGGCCTACACCTACAAGAAGCAGCTGCAGGAACTCACCGACGCAGCTTCGGTGGCCGGCGCCCGCCTGCCGGCAACCTCCAACGAAAACCGCATGAACGCGATCGTCACCAACTTCGAGCAAAACGCGGCAGAAAAAAACCTCATCGACCTGAAGCCCGAGTACCTCGCCAACAATGCTGAAGTCGGCGTGACCGCCTCCGCCACCAGCCCGACCACCATCCTCAAGCTGCTCGGCGTCGACGGCATCCCGGTCGAAGCCAAGACCCGCGCCCGTTCACAGGTGCAGAACGGCGGCGTCATCTGCCTCTTGGCGCTCGACGAAAATGCACAGGAAGGCCTGCACCTGCAGGGCATCAACAAGATGTCCCAGCAGGACTGCTGGGCCTGGGTCAACGCGAAGGCTGACACGGCCATCAACGCGGTCGGCACCTCCACCGGCAAGGCCCAGGGCTTCTGCGTCGCCGGCGGCGTCATCGGTGCCGACCACTTCGCTCCCCCGCCATTCCGCGGCTGCGACCCCTACGCAGACCCGTTCGCCGAGAAATTCGCAACGAACGCCCCGTTCGTCGGCGCGTGCACGCAGACCAACCTCAAGGTCAAGAACCAATATCGCGTGCTGTCCCCGGGCACCTACTGCGGCGGCATCAACATCGGCGTCCATGCGGAAGTCGTGTTCATGCCGGGCACCTACGTCATCAAGGACGGCACCCTCGACATGGACGCCCTGTCGTCTGCCACAGGTGACGGCGTGACCTTCTACTTCACCGGCGCCAACACCGGCATCGATATCAAGAGCGGCTCCGATCTGGTCCTGCGCGCCCCGACCAGCGGTTCATACGAAAGCTTCGTGTTCATTCAGGACAAGACGTCGAACCCCGGTGCGGTGGTCAACATCCAGGGCGGCGGCCACGTCAAACTGGAAGGCGTGCTCTACACGCCGACCTGGCAGGTCTCCATCGGCGGCAACGGTGAAGTCAATCAGGAAGCCAAGTTCTGGACCATGGTCGCTGCGACCTTCCACATGGAAGGCAATGGACAGCTCTACATCAACTCCGACGCAGATGGCATCGGCATGAAGAACGTGATGCCAAGGATCCCGACCGGCCCGCTGATCATGAACTGACGATCACGCCGACACACGAAACCCGAGCGGCCAGCATGGCGAGCCCAGGACGATGAGCCCAGGACAATGAAAAATGTCGAACTTCGCTCTTCAACTTGCCACCGTCCCGACCTGGCCGCTCCTACTCCTGTTTTCTTCACTCGCTCTCGCCCTTCAACTGAGGCTGATGAGGAGTAAACACGAGGCCGCGACGCCACGTGCGCCAAGCCGCCTCAAAAACTGAACCGGCCACACCAATACCGCTCCTTTCCCCGGCCAACTGGGGCAGGCCCGCCAAGGCGCCTGCCCCGCTTTTTCGTTCCGGCAGCCCCCGCC
>Ga0209346_1001170_pt1 | contig 15956 bp, 15 predicted proteins | sample AutmiccommunBRH9_FD_187381 | JGI IMG/M metagenome (GOLD analysis project Ga0209346, IMG submission 187381) | Deep subsurface microbial communities from Mt. Terri, Switzerland - Autotrophic microbial communities BRH/9 (SPAdes) (version 2) | ecosystem: Environmental > Aquatic > Deep subsurface >...
AAATCGACGACGGTCGCCTCAAGATCAATCCGCTGGGCGACTGGATCAAGGACGATCTCGAAGCCTATTTCGCAAAACATGACTTGCCGCGCCATCCGCTGGAAGCCGAGGGTTATCTGTCGGTCGGTTGCGCGCCCTGCACGTCGAAAGTGCTGCCCGGCGAGGATCCGCGGGCCGGACGCTGGCGGGGTTGGGACAAGTCCGAATGCGGGATTCACGAAGATGTGCCTCCCTTGCCGGATACCGACGACAGCGGTGCGAACGACCCGATTTTCTAATCCCTTGATACCCTCCGGGGCACAGACGGCCTCCCGGAACAGGCGACCCTAATATTCCTCCGGCCCGTCGCCATAGGCCAGGTCACCGAATTTTGTGAATTCGCTGAGGAAGCTGAGATTGATATTGCCGGTCGATCCCTGCCGGTTCTTGGCAACGATCACGGTCGCCTTGTTGACCTTGCTCTGGTGATCGGCCTCCCAGGCGGAATATTTGGCAATCTGTTCCGGGGTCGAATTGCCGTCGGGCTGGTCGGGCCTGATCGCGAGATGATAATATTCCTCGCGGAAAATGAACATCACGATATCGGCATCCTGCTCGATCGAACCGGATTCGCGCAAATCGGAAAGCTGAGGACGCTTGTCTTCCCGGCTTTCCACGGCGCGGCTGAGCTGGGACAGCGCCATCACCGGCACCTGCAGTTCCTTGGCCAGCGTTTTCAGCCCCCGGCTGATTTCCGAAATCTCGTTGACGCGGTTGTCATTGGCGCGGCCCGATCCCTGCAGCAACTGGAGATAGTCGACCACGATCAGCCCGATCCCCTGGCGCCGCTGCAAACGCCGCGCGCGCGTCCGCAGTGCGGCGATGGTCAGTGCGGGGGTATCGTCGATAAACAGGGGCAGATCCTGCAATTCCCGCGACGCCAGCGCAAGCCGATGCATATCATCCCGGCTGATCGCACCCATGCGCAATTTTTCCGAGCTGATCTCTGCCTGTTCGGACAATATCCTCGTGGCGAGCTGATCGGCCGACATCTCGAGGCTGAAAAAGGCCGTTTTCGCGCCCAGCGAATCTTCGGGCGCGATCCCGTCCTCCATGTCGCGGCGATAGCGATTGGCGGCATTGAAGGCGATATTGGTGGCAAGCGATGTCTTGCCCATGCCCGGCCGCCCCGCTAGGATGAGCAGGTCGCTCCGGTGCAGACCGCCCATTTTGGCGTTCACATCGGTCAGGCCGGTGGTAATGCCGGACACCTTGCCGCCGCTGTTGAAGGCCCGTTCGACATTGTTGAGCGCCTCGGTGGACGCCTGCAGGAACGAGCGGACTCCGCCCTCCTGCGCTTCACCTTCCGATACCCGGTATAATGCTGTTTCCGCTTCCTCGATCTGCTCTTTCGGATCGACCGTCTCGCTGGTATCAAGCGCGCTTTCGACCAGCGTCCGGCCGACGCTGACCAGTTCGCGCAGCAGCGCCAGGTCATAAATCTGATTGGCGAAATCGCGAGCGCCGATCAGGCCGGCGCCATCGCCGGTCAGTTTGGCGAGATAGGAGGGGCCGCCCAGCGCCTTCATCGCTTCGTCGGACTCGAAATAGGGCTTCAGGGTCACCGGAGTGACCACCATATTCTTGTCGAGCAGCTTCAGCGCCTGCTCGTAAATCCGTCCGTGCAGCGGTTCGTAAAAATGCTCGGGCCGCAAGCGGATCTGCACGTCCTCCGCTACCCGATTGTCGATCAGCAGCGCGCCGAGAAACGTCGCCTCTGCCTCGACATTGCGCGGCAGGCGCTGACCTTCATTCTCATCATTCGCAAAACGCATCAATTCGACCATGGCTCCTCATCCACCCTGAATCGATTCTCGGCAAGGGGCCAGCGAAAAAAATCCCACACTCCCGGGGACAGTCCTGTGGACAAGATGCTGCTGCATGCTGCGCTGCAAAAACCCTTGTCCTGAGGCCGGCGCTCCGGCAACAGGGCGCCATGTCCGATCCGCGCATCATATCCGTCGAACTCGATGAAGCCACGATCTTGTGGCGCAATGCCGATATCGAGCAGGAACGACGGATCGCGATTTTTGACCTGATCGAGGAAAATTACTTCAAGCCGCTCAAGCAGCATGAGGATGGCTATGCCGGACCGTATCAGCTTCGGCTCAGTGTTCAGGAGGGCCGACTAGTCATTTCGATCGGTCGTGAAAATGGCGAACCGCTGGAGACGCTGATTCTGGCTCTCGGCCGGTTCCGGCGGCCAATTCGCGACTATTTCGCCATTTGCGACAGTTATTACCAGGCGATCCGCAAGGCCAGTGCAGCCGAAATCGAAACCATAGACATGGCGCGGCGCGGGGTCCACGATCAGGGCGCGGAACTGCTGGTCGAGCGGCTGGATGGGAAGATTGACGTGGATTTCAAGACGGCCCGGCGGCTCTTCACTTTGATTTGCGTATTGCATATCAAGAACTGAATGATTCTTCCGCTGCGTATCAGGGAACAAGGGTGGCCAATCGAAACATGAGGAAAACCGTGCTGAGCCTCGCCGCAATTGTCGTGGTCTTGCTGGTCATCGCGTTCGTTCTGCGCAACATTGCGGTCAGTTGGGCGCCCTCGCGGGAACAATATCCGGTGCAGGGCATCTCCGTCGATCAAAGCCACGGCGAGATCATATGGCATGTTGCCGGAGCAACCGGCGTTGATTTTGCCTATATTCAGGCGACCGCCGGGGCTGATAAACGCGACCGGAATTTCGCTGCCAACATTGAGGGCGCCCGAGAATCCGGTATCCGCTACGGCGCGTTTCATACCTATTCGCTCTGTCGTCTGGCAGCCGACCAGGCCACCATGTTTGTTACCACGGTCCCGCGCGCGGAGCATATGCTGCCGCCTGCGGTTCGGCTCGCGTTTGACAATGACTGCAGCGACCGTCCCGGTCGCGCCCTGGTGCTCAGCGACCTCAACACCTTCCTCAACCAGATCGAATCGCACAGCGGCAAACCGGCAATCATGGAAGTGACGCGCGATTTCGAGGAAATGTACAATATAAGCAGCGGCATCGACCGGACATTCTGGCTGGAAGCCAATTTTTTTCCCCCCGACTATGCCACCAAACCATGGGTGATGTGGCGCGCCTCCGACATCCGCCGGATCAGCGGGGTTGACGGCCCGATAAACTGGAACGTAGTGCGGCCATGATCATCCACAGGAAACCCATATGAGCATATTATCCGACCGCTGGATCCGCAATGAAGCGAAGCATTCCGGCATGATCGAACCTTTCGTCGAGGGCCAGAAACGGGAAGGAAGCATCAGCTACGGCCTGTCTTCCTATGGTTATGACGCCCGGGTGTCGGATGAATTCAAGATATTCACGAATGTCGACAACGCGATCGTTGACCCCAAGAATTTTGCCGAGAACAGCTTTGTCGACCGCAAGACCGACTGCTGCATAATCCCACCGAACAGCTTTGCCCTGGCCCGCACGGTGGAATATTTCCGGATCCCGCGCGACGTGCTGGTCATCTGCCTGGGCAAGTCGACCTATGCCCGCTGCGGCATCATCGTCAATGTCACGCCGCTGGAGCCGGAATGGGAGGGCCATGTGACGCTGGAATTTTCCAATACCAGCCCCCTGCCCGCCAAAATCTATGCCAATGAGGGGGCCTGCCAGTTCCTGTTCCTGAAAGGCAATGAACCGTGCGAGACCAGCTATGCCGACCGGGCCGGCAAATATATGCGGCAAAAAGGTGTGACTCTGCCAAAGCTGTAGGCCATATATCGTTCAAATGAACCCAGGAGCCGCCGAAATGTCCGAATCGCCCGAATTTGACGTCATCATCTACGGCTCCACCGGCTATACCGGGCGGCTCGTGGCCGAATATATGGTGCAGCAATATGCAGGATCCGACGATGCGCCAAAATGGGCGATGGCGGGCCGCAGTCTCGAAAAGCTGGAAGAGGTTCGCGATCTGATCGGCGCTCCAAAGACTACACCGCTGGTGGTCGCCGATTCCGATGATCCGGCATCGATCGACATGATGGCGAGCCGGACCAAAGTGGTGCTGACGACGGTCGGACCCTATCAACTATATGGCGACGAGGTGGTCGCTGCCTGTGTCCGGCACGGGACCCATTATGTCGATTTGTGCGGTGAACCCGGCTGGATGCGCGAAATGATCGATGAACATCAGCAGGCTGCTGAAAAATCGGGTGCGCAAATCTGTTTTTCATGCGGCTTTGATTCCATTCCTTTCGATCTCGGCGTGCTGCTGTTGCAGAAGGAGATGCAGAAGCGGTACGGCAAGCCAGCCAGCCGAATCCGCTGCCGCGTCCGTTCCATGGAAGGCACATTCTCGGGCGGCACGGCGGCCAGCCTTGGCGCAACCATGAAGGCGCTCGCCAAGAATCCTGGACTGGTGAAGATATTGGGCAGCAGCTTCGGGCTCACCCCGGGATTCAAGGGCGCTGACCAGCCCAATATGTTGATCCCGAAATATGACAAGACGATCGACAGCTGGGTTGCTCCGTTCATCATGGCACCGATCAACACGAAAAATGTCCACCGGACCAATTTTCTTCTCGATTTTCCTTATGGAGAAGATTTCAGATATGATGAAATGGTGGTCACAAGCCCCGGTGATCTCGGCAAGCAGGCGGCCGAAATGGTGGCCAAGGCCAATCCCTTCAGCGGCGACGATGTGCCAAAGCCAGGCGAAGGCCCGACCCGCGAGCAGCGCGAGAATGGCAGCTATGATATTGTCTTTATCGGTGAGACCGCCGATGGCGACACGGCCAGCCTCTGTGTGAAAGGGGACAAGGATCCCGGCTATGGTTCGACCTCGAAAATGATCGCCGAAGCGGCGCTCTGCCTTGCCCGGGACGATATCAAAAAGTCCGGCGGGGTTTGGACCCCCGGCGCCCTGATGGGCAAAAAGCTGGTCAAGCGCCTGGAGGACAAGGCCGGATTGACCTTCGTGGTGGAAAGCTGATCATTTTCAGCAACCGTTCAGATCGATATCTGTTTAGGCACAGCCAGAAAATTGAAACGCGGCTCTTGAACCGCCCGCTTCCAAGGACAAATTTACAGGCATCATGCTGAATCGTCTTCTACGCAAAAAAAAACCTGCCAGCCCGATCGACTATGCCGCCATTCCGGAAGGTCGGCGGGTCTATGCGATCGGCGATGTCCATGGTCGCAACGATCTTCTGCAGCAGTTGCTGGAAAAGATCTTCCGGGACGATGGCGAGCGGGATCAAGCCGAGAGCGAAATCATATTTCTGGGCGATCTGGTCGACCGGGGGCCGGACAGTGCCGGCGTCATCGACACCGTGATCCAGCTAAAGTCGAAACTGGGCAATGTCCGCTTTCTGATGGGCAATCATGAAGAGGTCTATCTCGCTGCGGCCACCGGCGACGAGAAGTCGGTCCGGTTTTTCAATCGCATCGGCGGACGCGAAACAATTCTGAGCTATGACATTAGCAAGGAGGAATATATCGGGCTCGATATCGCCGAGCTGGCGAGCCGCATCCCGACGCTGTTTCCCCGGGAACATATCGATTTCATATCCGGGTTCGAAGACCAGATCACAATTGGCGACTATGCCTTTGTCCATGCCGGCATCCGGCCGGGTGTACCGCTTTCCGAGCAGCGGGAGAAGGATTTGCGCTGGATTCGGGATGAATTTCTGGCGGCCCGTGAGGCTCACGAAAAGGTCATCGTCTACGGCCATACGATCAGCGACGACGTGGTCGAGGCAGGCAACCGTATCGGGATCGACACCGGAGCCTATTATTCCAACAAGCTGACCGCTCTCGCTCTGCAAGGCTCGGAGCGCTGGTACCTCGATACCGGGCTATGAAAATGGCGGAACCGAGAGGTCCCGCCAAATTTTGTTCTGAAGGCAGATTTTTGGGTAGTGAAATTCGACTTGTTTAGGCAACTTGCGCGGTGGGAGCGGTTTCTTCTTCCATGTCCCGCAGAACATAGCCCCTGCCCCAGACGGTTTCGATATAATTTTCACCGCCACAAGCCAGCGCCAGTTTCTTGCGCAGCTTGCAGATGAATACGTCGATTATCTTCAACTCAGGTTCGTCCATGCCACCATATAAATGGTTGAGGAACATTTCCTTGGTCAGCGTCGTTCCCTTGCGGAGGGAGAGCAGCTCGAGCATGGCATATTCCTTGCCGGTCAGGTGGACGCGGTTGCTGTCCACTTCCACCGTCTTCGCGTCCAGGTTCACGGCCAGCTTGCCGGTCCGGATAACGCTCTGCGAATGACCCTTTGAACGGCGCACAACCGCATGTATGCGGGCGACCAGTTCATCACGGTGAAACGGCTTGGTGACATAATCGTCGGCCCCAAATCCGAACGACCGGACCTTGCTGTCCATTTCACTGATCCCGGAAAGAATGAGAACCGGGGTTTGCACTTTTGCGACGCGCAGCTTCTTGAGAACATCATAACCATGCATGTCCGGCAGGTTGAGATCGAGCAGGATGATATCATAATCATAGAGCTTGCCGAGATCGAGACCTTCTTCCCCAAGATCGGTGGTATATACGTTGAACCCTTCGGTCGTCAGCATCAGCTCGATCGCTTTTGCAGTCGTCGGCTCATCTTCAATCAGCAGCACGCGCATCAGGCAGCCCCTTTTTTAAATTACTCGCCCCGGATCGATCACTGTGCCGACCCGATGGATCATTTATTAACCATAAGATCAATGAACGTAAAAGGTTAATTTTTTGCTAAGGCAGGATTCAGCACGAGTCGTGGGTGATCCAATGACTCTGTAACCCGCAGAAATGAGTCGTTTACCGAGACCATGCTCCGTCCAAAAAAAATTAACTTTTTCCCGTTTGTTGCCGAAAATGATTGGGAATACTCCCCGATCGGACAGGATTTCGTTGCAAATCTGCATCAGCCGGACGCTCTTGCCGCCGCATTTTCCCGAAGTCGTTAACAAGACCTGTCGCGCTGCGGGGCATGGCGCTACACAGGCGCCATGGCTGATATTCCCGAAACCGCGATCACCGAGACATTTCTTGCGGCCAGCGGTCCGGGCGGACAAAATGTCAACAAGGTCGCAACCACCGTTCAGATGCGGGTCGATGTCTATGCACTCGGGCTTGAGCCTTATGCATTTCGCAAGCTGAAAACACTCGCGGGGCGCAAAATGACCAGTGGCGGCGAACTGGTGTTCACCGTGCGCGAATATCGCACCCGCGAAGCCAACCGCGCCGAGGCGCGGCGGCGACTGGCGGAAATGATCGAGGAGGCCCATCAACGTGATGCCCGCCGGATCAAGACACGTCCGAGCAGAGCCGCCAAGGCCCGGCGTGTCGATAGCAAGAAGAAGAAGGCAACGATCAAGAAGACGCGGGGAAAGCCACGCCTGGACTGACCACCACGGGCGCTTCGGCGTGGAGATCGCTTTCCTGTTGGCAAAGCCTCGATATTGTCCATAAGAGGATGGGTTACCAAAGGGGATATTGATGAAAACGCGCTACATACTCGCAATATTTTGCCTGCCGTCCTTTGCGACAGCCGGCCTGGCCAGCGATGGCGACGAAAACCGCCGCTTCACCGCCGAGCGCGTGTTCGATCTCGAATATGCCGATGATCCGCAAATCTCGCCCGATGGCGCCACCATTGTCTATGCCCGCAAGTCGATGGACAGGTTCGCTGACCAGGTCGTCAGCGACCTTTGGGCGATCGACACGCGTAGCGGCGGCCATCGGCCGCTGGTCAGCGGGAAGGGATCCAGTTCCTCAGTCCGCTGGGCGCCGGATGGCAACCGCCTGGTCTATCTGACCTCGACCAACGGCAAGCCGGATCTGCGGATACGTTATCAGGATACGGGCATCAGTTTTTCGCTGGCGCAGCTGGAACACTCGCCCAGCGCGCCGGTCTGGTCTCCTGACGGCAAAAGCATTGCCTTTGCCATGCTGGTTCCCGATGAACGCACAACCTTTGCAAAGCCACCCAAAAGTCCGGAAGGGGCAGAATGGGCCACGCCGGTCAATATCGTGGACGATCTGGTATTCCGCTTTGACGGTGCCGGCTATCTGCCAAAGGGGGAAACCCAGATTTTTACCTTGAGCGCGGAAGGTGGCACGCCGCGCCAGGTGACTGAGGGCAAGAACGGATTTGAGGCACCGCAATGGCTCGGCAATGATGCATTGCTGGTAACCGGGAATACCGCCAACGATGCCGATCTCGACCCGATCGAGAGCGAAATCTATCGCGTTGACTTGGCCCCCCAGAAAATGACCGCACTGACTCAGCGGGACGGGCCCGATTTCGGGCCGATGGTATCTCCAAACGGTTCCCGCATCGCCTATCGCGGCTATGATGACCAGCTGAAATCCTATCAGCAGACCGATGTCTATGTCATGGCCCCGGATGGCAGCGGGGTACAGAATCTGACCGCCAATTTTGGCCGCTCGATCGATGCAATCGCGTGGCGCGCGGACAGTCGGGCGCTGATCGGCCAAGCCGAGGTCGATGGCATATTGACGCTGGTGTCGATCGATCTGTCCGGCAATGTGCGAACTCTCGTCAGCGATATCGGTGGCACGTCGCTTGGTCGTCCCTATGCATCCGGCAGCTTTTCCGTCGCCAGCAAGGCAGGTGGCAGTTCTCCGCTGATCGCCTATACAAAAGGCAGCAGCAACCGGCCCGCGGAAGTCGCCATGACCCGCGGCAGCGGCAATGGTCGGCAACTGACCCGTCTGAATGAGGATGCGCTGGGCCATCTGGATCTCGCCCGGATTGAAGAGATCAAGGTTACTTCCAGCCATGACGGCCGCGAAATTGAAGCGTGGGTTGCCCTGCCGCCGGACTTCCGGCCCGACGGATCCTTCCCGCTGATTTTGGAAATCCATGGCGGACCGAACACCATGTACGGCCCCTATTTCGCCGCCGAAATCCAGCGCTATGCTGCGGAAGGCTATGTCACCGTATATGCCAATCCGCGCGGCTCGACCGGCTATGGTGAAGCTTTTGCCCAGCTGATCGATCTGGATTATCCCGGCAAGGATCATGATGACCTGATGAGCGTCGTCGATGCCCTCCTTGCGAAAAATTATGTTAGCAAGGACCGATTGTTCATAACCGGTGGTTCCGGCGGCGGCGTGCTGACCGCCTGGGCGGTCGGGAAAACCGATCGCTTTGCGGCGGCGGCCACGGTCAAGCCGGTGATCAACTGGACCAGCATGGCGCTGGCCGGGGATATCGCCCGTTTCGTCAGCCGGCACTGGTTCCGCGCCCAGCCCTGGGAACAGCCGGAGGAATATTGGCGGCGCTCCCCCCTCTCGATCGTCAATAATGTCACGACGCCGACGATGGTGATGGTTGGCGAAGCCGACTGGCGCACACCAGCCTGGGAAGCGGAACAATTTTATACAGCACTGAAGGTCCAGAATGTCGATACGGTGCTGGTGCGGGTGCCGGGCGCAGCCCATCTGATTGCCCGCAGACCCAGCCAGCTCATCGCCAAGGTCGACAATATCATGGGCTGGTTTGCCAAATATGATCCGGCCGGGAAACCGGAAAGCAAAGACGGGCCCGAACGGCAGGAACCCTAGACATGCTGGACATTGCCATCGACCGGGATCAACCGGCAGCAGAATTTTATGCTGATCTTGCCTCGTCCGCTGCCGCGCTCGTCGAAGGCGAGTCCGATCCGATCGCCAATATGGCCAATGTCGCCGCGCTGATCTGGCAATTTATGCCGGATATCAACTGGGCGGGCTTCTATCGCCTGATCGGCAACGAACTGGTGCTGGGGCCTTTCCAGGGCAAGACGGCCTGTATCAGGATCGCCGTAGGAGCCGGTGTTTGCGGTGCTGCCGCGGCAACGGGCAAGGTGCAAAGGGTCGCCGATGTTCACGCCTTTCCCGGCCATATTGCCTGCGACGCCGAAAGTCGCAGCGAACTGGTTGTGCCGGTCGTCAGCAGCGGCCGGCTGGTCGCCGTGCTCGACCTCGACAGCCCCCTGCCCGACCGTTTTCAGCCCGCCGACGAGGATGGCATGGCAAGGATTATCGCGGCTATTGCGTCCAATCTTGGTTAAGAGCGCATTAACCAATATGCCCCATTTCGAGACAAATCGCTAGTTCTGCTCTATTTTACAACCTGCTAATGGTCAAACCCCGCGAAAAATGGTAAATGTACGTTAACCAGATTTCGGTCGGCCATGCTCCCCGCATGTCCGAAACAAGGGAGTTGTTAACCATGAAGACCCTTTTATTCACTGGCCTTGCCACCATTTTGGCAGCGACACCGGGTACGGCGATTGCTGCCCTCGACTCGGTTTCCGCTGAAGTGCGACAGCCATCCGTGGATATGACTTTTGCCTCTTCCACCGCCCTCGCGAACCCGGCAGCAGCGACCAATACCATGCCACGCACGGGCAATATGGGCCATGTTCGCGGTGCGAACGAGCAGGGACGCATGCAGCGCATGAGCGGCTTTCATCATGCGGGCAGCCATGTCCGCCGGGGACGGATGGGCTATGACCAGGGCTATCGCAAACCTCATCGCGGATTCCGGCTCCCGCGCACCTTTGTCCGGCCCAGCTACTTCATCGGAAATTTCGGCTATTACGGACTGAGCCAGCCCAATCACGGCTATGGCTGGTCCCGCTATTATGACGATGCGGTGCTCACCGACCGCAATGGGGTGGTCCAGGACGCGCGCTATAATGTCGACTGGGACCGCTATAATCAGGGCTATGATGACGGCTATCGCGACGGCCGGGCCAGCTATGATCCAAGTGTCTTCATCGGCGATGACCGCGTGGTTGCCACGGCGCGTTCCTATGGCAGGGAGTCGACATATCAGGGTGACTGGAACGGTGCCTATCGCGAGGACGGCACCTATCAGGGTGAATGGCAGGGCACCTATCGCGACGCCGACGGCCGGGTCTATGAAGGAGAATATTCCGGCACGTTCATCGGTGATGCCAATATGATGCCGCACTGGGGACCGCGCGCAGATCAAGGCGCCGACTACGATCAGCCGCGCTATCCGGACTATCCCCGGTATGACAATGAGCGCGCCGAAGAACTGGCCTATCTCGAACAGTGCAAGAAAAGCAGCGGGATCGGCGGCGCCGTTGTTGGCGGCGCCATCGGTGCGCTGGCGGGCAACCGGATTGCCGGCAGCGGCAATCGCCTTGCCGGCTCGCTGATTGGTGGGGGGCTGGGCGCAGTCGCCGGAGCAGCGATCGAACAGGGCACCGACCGATGCCGGCGTCTGCTGAAGAAATATGGTTATGATGGCCAGCATGCCGGCCGATATCCCGACCGTCCGCCAGTCCAGCATCACCGTCCGCAGCCACCTCAGGGGCATCCGACCTATCCCAGCGGATGGAACGGATATTATACTCCCGGATATTATTATCCGCAGGTGCAGCAGCCAATGATCACGACCATCGTCGTGCAGTCGGCACCGGTGACGACGACCACGACCACAACCTATGTCGAGGAGGAAATGGTTTACAGCAAGCCGACCTACAAGAAACGCTGGAAGGCGGCACCGAAAAAAGTCTGGAAGGGTGCGCCCGTAAAGGGCTGCCAGCAGGCGCGCTGCATCTACGACTGACCAGGAAATTGACGAAAAGGCCTGCCAACCGCATCTGGCTGGCAGGCTTTTTTTGCGAAGAAGCTGCTGTTTACTGGCGGGTCAACTCGGACATTTTGACTTGAGCAGTTCCGCGGGATCGAATCGCTGCCAGCCATCCGGGCCGAGCCGCTCCAGCGGACGAAAGCGGACCTTATATTCCATCTGCGGCGAACCCTCGACCCAGTAGCCGAGATAGACATAGGGCAGCCCAGCGGTCTTCGCCCGCAGGATGTGGTCCATGATGATATAATTGCCGAGACCGGCGCGGTCTTCGTGCTCGGCATCGAAAAAACTGTAGATCATTGACAGCCCGTCGCCTTGCTGGTCGGTCAGGCAGGCACCCACCAGACGACCCCGGCTACCGTCTTCGGTCGGCTCGCGATATTCGATCACGAAGCTTTTGACCGGAGACTGTTCGATCATGTCGGAATAGTCCATCTCGTCCATTTCCGCCATGCCACCGCCAGGATGCCGTTTGGCAAGATAGTTCTGAAGAAGCTCATATTGTTCGTCGGTTGCCCATGGCTCACAGGCCTCCACGACCAGATCGCTGTTGCGCCTAATCAGCTTTCTCTGGGTAGTGCTGGGACGGAATTCATCTGTGAGCACCCGAACCGAAACGCAGGATTTGCAATCCAGGCAGCTGGGACGATAAGCCACGTTCTGGCTGCGGCGAAAGCCGATCCGGCCGAGTGCGTCATTCAATTCGTCAGTATGGGGCCCGTTCAGCTCGGTAAAAACCTTGCGTTCACTTTTTCCGGGCAAATAGGGGCAAGGACTGGGGTTGGTCACAAAGAATCGCGGGAAGCGAACGGGTGCAGTCACAAAGCCAGCCTTTTGTTACATTCCAGAGAATCGACTAGCACAATATGCATCGCGACAAGCAAAATGAAAAGGCGGTTTACCACATTCCTTCATGATTGCGGCCGAGGGAGCAGGGCAAAAAAAACGGGACGAAAATCGCCCCGTTCTTCAAATTCATTGTCCAATAGCTCAGGGGCTTGTTGGATCATCATCGTCGGCGATGATGATGATGCCGGCGATCACCGCAGCAGCGGCCAGAACAGCGATCAGAATTCCATTTTGGCCTTCCAGCTTTTCAGAAGACGTCGACGTTGCACCAATGCGCTCGACAGCGGGTGCTGTCTGAGCAGCTACAGGGGCAGCCACGAGGGATACCGCTGCAATGCCAGCTGCCAGTTTACCAAATTTCATAATTAAGCTCCAAAAATATTATAGTACAAAGAGTAAACGGTTGAAAAATAACCGTTCATGCGCCCCGTTGCATTTAGACGGGCTTCTCTAAATCTGTCCCGGCTGTCTCGCCTCCTAACGGAAATCGCGATTCGTCACAACGATTAACTGGGAAACATTTCCCAACTTGGCTTGTTTTCAAAACACTTAGCCACAGTTCACCGTTTTCTGACAAATACCGGCTTGCCCGCAACCCAGGTTTCCATCACCTGCATGGCCCGGATTTGCGCCGGGCTTGCCAGCAGCAGATCCTGATCTATGATGAGGAAATCCGCCCTTTTGCCGGGCTCGAGACTGCCGAGCCGATCCTCCGCGAACGCGGCATAGGCGGCGCCATTGGTATAGGCATGCCACGCTTGCTCGCGGCTCAACCGCTGCGCCGGCATCCATCCACCGAAAGGCTGGCCAGCGGCATCCTCCCGGGTCATCGCTGCCGCCAGCCCGTGAAAGGGGTTGGAGGATTCCACCGGCACGTCGGTTCCGAAAGCCAGACGAACTCCCGATTCGAGCAACGACTTCCAGGCATAGGCCCCCTCGAGACGCCCTGCCCCCAGCCGGGCTTCCGCCATCAGCCGGTCTGAGGTCTGGTGCACCGGCTGCATCGAGGCGATGGCTTCGGTCGCGGCAAACCGGTCGATGTCCGCCGGGTCGATGATCTGCGCATGTTCCACCCGCCAGCGACGGTCTCCCTTGTAGGTCTCCTTCAATTCCTCGATCGCTGACAGAAGCTCGTCATTGGCCTGGTCGCCGATCGCGTGAACAGCGGTCTGGAATCCGTCCATCGCCGCCCGGCTCATCTTGTTTTTCAGCTGGGCGGAACTCAGCAGCGCCAGCCCGCTTTCCCGTGGCATGTCGGCATAAGGCTGTTTCAGCAGCGCACCGCGCGATCCCAGAGCGCCGTCGACATAGAGCTTGACCCCCGCCAGCCTGAGATGGTCGTCATAGAGCCAGGGCGATGGTGCCGGTCCGCCAATGGCGATCATATTCTCGATCTCGGATGCATAGGAAATGATCCGGATCTTCAGTTGCCCCTTGTCGCCTGCCCTGCGAAAGCTCTGCCAGTCCTGCATGGTGGTGCCCATGTCGGCGATCGAGGTCACGCCATTTGCGAGCAGGATATCCTGCGCCTTGCCCAGCGCGATATCCCGTTCCACCGGTCGCGCTGCCGGAATCGCCGCGTTGAACAGCCCCATCGCGGCATCGACGAAGATGCCCGATGGTTGGCCGCCGATCTTGACGATATTGCCGCCGCCGGGCGATTTGGATGCAGCGGAAACGCCCGCAGCCTTCATCGCCGCTCCATTGACCCAGGCCGCGTGGCCATCGACCCGGCTCAGATAGACCGGGCGATCGGCAACGACCGCATCCAGTTCGGCTGCCGTAGGAAAGCGGCCAAGCCCCCAGACTTCCTGATTCCAGCCAGTGCCGATGATCCATTGCCGGTTGGGATTATCCGCTGCATATTGCGCCGTCTTGGCCAGGGCTTCGGCAAGCGATCTGGTGCCGGACAGGTCCAGGGTGAGCGCGCCAAAGCCCATGTCGATGACATGGCCGTGCGCATCGAAAAAGCCCGGGATCAGCGTCCGGCCCTTGCCGTCAAACTGAAAATCCATATCCTTCGGGCGCTTGTCGCGGCGGTCCAGCAGTTGCTTGACCCTGCCGTCGTCATCGATGACCATGCCGGTAAAGCGGATGACCTTGCCCTGGCTGTCGAGAGTCAGGCCGTTGACATTCTCGATCAGGCTGTCGGCCCGGGCATCCCCCGGAACAAGCAGCAGACCCGCTACGCCCGCGCCCAGTACCAATCCATATTTTTTCAGCCAACCGCTCATATCATCTGTTCCTGTTTGTATTTTTGTTCGGAAGGCGGGAGACCAATGAACTCGTGTCATTGCGTCCGCCGCCGGCGGCCTGCACCTCGGCATAAAATTGATCGACCAGCGCCGCCACCGGGATGGTCGCGCCGTTGGTCCGGGCTTCCTCGATCGCCAGTCCCAGATCCTTGCGCATCCAGTCGACGGCAAATCCGAAATCGAATTCGTCCTTGGCCATGGTGGCCCAACGATTGTCCATCTGCCAGCTTTGCGCCGCTCCCCCGGAAATCGCTTCATAAACCTTGTCGAGATCAAGCCTGCTCGCCTGGGCAAAGCGCAAGGCCTCCGACAGCCCCTCCAGCACGCCGGCGATCGCGATCTGGTTGCACATTTTCGTGGTCTGGCCGGCACCGGCCCGTCCGACATGGACGATCCGCGCGGCATAGGCCGACATGACCGGTTCGGCCGCCGCAAAAGCTTCATCGCTGCCGCCGCACATGATCGACAGCGCGCCTTTTTCCGCTCCGGCCTGTCCGCCGGAAACGGGAGCGTCGACGACATGAACATCTCGACCTTCTGCCTCCACCGAGAGCTGGCGGGCAATCCGCGCCGAAACGGTAGTATGGTCGACGAATAGCGTCCCCGCGGTCATGGTCGCAAAGGCACCGTCGCGTCCCATGGTCACGGAAGCAAGATCGTCGTCATTGCCGACGCAGCTGATCACGACCTGGTTGCCGCGCGCCGCCTCGGCGGGACTGTCGGCAAGTGTGCCGCCATGTTCCGCAACCCATGCCTCGGCCTTGGCCCTGGTCCGGTTATAGACGGTCAGCCCGTGGCCAGCTGCAGCCAGATGCCCCGCCATGGACCCGCCCATGACGCCCAGCCCGATAAATGCTATTTTCACCATATCAATCCCTGCGTTGTGTGACGGCCATAATCATTGTTTCCCTTGATGACCAGATGCGTTAGGGGCACTGGCAATATGAACGATATCCAGACCATAGCTCGCCCGTCTTTCGATTATGACGATGTGAAAGCCGCGCATGACCGGATCAGGGGCCGGATCGTCCATACGCCGACGCTGAAGAGCATCACCCTGTCGGAGCTCAGCGGAGCGGAAGTTTTTCTCAAGTTTGAAAATTTGCAGTTCACCGCCGCCTACAAGGAACGCGGTGCGCTCAATGCACTGTTGCTGATGGACGAGAGCAAGCGCAAGGCCGGCGTCATCGCCGCCTCGGCCGGCAATCATGCCCAGGGCCTCGCCTATAACGC
>Ga0209346_1001173_pt1 | contig 15877 bp, 19 predicted proteins | sample AutmiccommunBRH9_FD_187381 | JGI IMG/M metagenome (GOLD analysis project Ga0209346, IMG submission 187381) | Deep subsurface microbial communities from Mt. Terri, Switzerland - Autotrophic microbial communities BRH/9 (SPAdes) (version 2) | ecosystem: Environmental > Aquatic > Deep subsurface >...
ACAGCGGAAGGCAGGATGGTGTTCGAACCTGCGCAACTGGATTTCACGGCGGGCGAAACCGTGCGCCTTGTCGTGATAAATGCAGGCGAACTCGACCATGAATTCGTGATGGACTCCCCCCACAAGAACGTCGAGCACAAGGCGCTCATGGAAAAATTCCCGGAAATGGAGCATGACGATCCGAACGCTGTTCGCCTTGAACCCGGAGCCACGGGTGAGATCCTCTGGACATTCGCCAACAAGGGCACTTTCGAATTCGCCTGCCTGATCCCTGGCCATTACGACGCCGGGATGCATGGCCCGATCACCGTCGACTGATCCACTCAAAGAAAGGACACAAACATGAAAATCCTCGAAACACTCACCATGACCTCCCTCGCGCTGATCCTGACCAGCACGCTCGCCCTTGCCGAAACTTTCACCAAAGGCGTCGTCAAGAAAGTTGATTCCGATGCCGGAAAGGTCACGATCATCCACGAGGAACTGGTCAATCTCGACATGCCCGCCATGACGATGGTGTTCCGCGCAGATGCCGACGTGATCGCCCAAATTGCCGAGGGCGACGAGATCGAATTCACAGCCGATCGCGTCGAAGGCAAGCTTAAGGTCACTGCGCTTAAATAAGCGGGACGACCCGACATGGCCGCATCTGACCTCCGTGCGCGGTCAGATGCGCACCTAAGATACAAGGGAAACAGGATGAAACGTTTGGTCTTCGCGATGGCGTTATTGGCCGCGGCTGTCGGGGCGTTTGTGTTGATTCAGCCGGATACTGACAGGTCTGAAACAGAGTTGACTAACCAACTCCAAGGGGATGCGATGGTTGCCGTAGTGATCCCGGCCACCTTCAGCGAACAGGAGCAGATTGGAAAACGCGCCTTCGAAACTGCCTGCGCCGACTGTCACGGGGCAAATGCGCAAGGCAGGCAGGGTATCGCACCGCCGCTTGTCCACAAAATCTATGAGCCCGGCCACCATGGGGATGGCGCCTTTATCCTCGCGGCGCAGAACGGGGTGCGGGCGCATCACTGGCGTTTTGGCGATATGCCCCCCGTCCGAGGTGTGACGAAGGTCGAGGTGATGAATATCGTGGCTTATATCCGCGCGTTGCAGCGCGAGAATGGGATCAACTAAGCTTAGGCCGTCCCGCAACGCCCAACGGCGCGTTGGCGAATTTAACACATCGACGCATTAGAATGTGGTAAAATGGTAAATACGTTCCGCTACCCGATAGAACCCCGGCCAGCGGGGAGTTTGAACCCGCACGGGTCATGTGGTGTTGTAACAGGTCGGCACGTCGCATCGCGGGAAAGGACATCCAAATGATGAACGGATATGGAATGGGGTTTGGCGGGATCTGGATGATCATCATCTTGATCCTTGTAGGCCTGATGATTGCCGCGCTGATCAAGTATCTGCGCAAGTAAACAAGGAAAGAGATCCACATGACCTATACCATTACCCTGTTGATGACCGGGCGCATATCGACGACATTTACACTCCGACGCGAAGGGGTCTGTCCGGTAATGGATTTGGCGCATTGACAAAAATCGACGTGCAAAAGTCCATCAAGGCCAAGTTGTGCGCAGATATTAAAGCCTGCCGCAATCTGGGGGCCAGCAGTCCAAATATGAGCTATCAGGCGATCTGGGTTGAATGTCGGGTCGGCGCGATGCTCCCCTGGAACATCGTCCTGCGCGCCGTCGAAGAAGGTGTCGATGTCAGCACGATGGATAAAGGAGCCTACACGCAGGCCATAGACAACGTCGAGCTGATCGCAGTTGCAGATGATGTGCGCGACATGCTTGCCAAGGCTATCGCGGCGATCTGACATGACCCCACGCGCTGCCACAGTCGTAGGACTTGCGATCCTCGTGGTCGGTCTTGTCGGTCTCTGGCAGTTCGTCCCTTCGATACTCACCGAAGCTGGCCGGTTAGTGGACAGTGACCGTATCGACAGACTGGTGGCGCAAGCGGGTCTCTGGGGGCCATTTATAATCGTAACATTGATGACAGTCGCAGTCGTGGCCAGCCCGATACCAAGCGCGCCGATCGCATTGGCGGCGGGCGCGGCCTACGGGCATATCTGGGGCACAGTCTTGATCGTGATTGGAGCTGAACTGGGGGCGCTGATCGCATTCGGATTGGCGCGGGTTCTGGGGCACGACGTCTTGCGACGGGTATTCGGCGACAAGCTCGATGCCGGCCTTCTGGGCTCGCAAACTGCCTTGACGACCACGGTCTTTGCAAGTCGCCTGATGCCCTTCGTGTCCTTTGACATGATCAGTTATGCGGCAGGCCTCAGCCGGCTCCATGCGTGGCGGTTTGCGTGCGCCACATTGGCTGGCATCATTCCGGCCAGCTTCTTGCTTGCGCATTTCGGTGGTGAGGCGGTCAGTGGGGACATGGGCGAGGCAACCTGGGCCGTGGCTGGCCTTGGGTTGGTGACGGGAGCACCGCTTCTGTGGGTGGCGCTACGGAGAAAGCCTCAAGAAGAAAGCACTGGATGAACGCCATCTTGATGAGAGGGTAGAGATCGCAAAGCGCGTCATCGTTCACGAACCGCTCCAGCGCCGCCATCTGGGTTTCGATTTCACGGAGGTCCTGCGGCGGCACATAAACCATGTCATGCGTCACCTCGTTTCTCAGCGCGGTGCCTGGCGTGGATCGAAATCCCCCGGTCCGCCCCTTCAATAACCTGAACATCTCGATGAGCGTTCGGTTGGTGATCAGGCCATCACTATCGACAAGGCGTTGGAAGCCGAGCTTGACGGCGTCACGATATAGCGCGACCTCCTTGGCGGCCCCGGAACGCGGCCCCTCCGGGAACAGGTCAGCCTGAAAGAGTTCGTCCTGCGTCGTGACAATATTCTCTATTTCCGACGAGGCCTTGGCCTCCTGCAGTGCAAGAGTGTCGATGAGGATGCCTTGATTTGGTATAGTTGCCGCACGGCCCTTAAGCTCAGCCAGAGCACGGTTCGCGCGCACCAGCGCCTTCAAAAGGGCAACCGTTTCCAACTCCATGGGCGGCGGAACCACGGGTATTGTGTAGGTCGCCGTTAACATGATGGGCACCATGCGTTAACGAAATGCAACTTCGATAACATATCTCGGAGCTTATGTGAAAAAAGCCGGTTTTGCTAACAAATACCCCTCAGGCTGAGCAAGCCGCCCACCGAGCACACTGCGCGAGAGCACGTCTATATGAGCAAAGCGGACGAACTCGACAAATGATTTCCAAGATCATTCAGTCAGATGGTCCAAGATACTATCGAGATCGGCGAGCGTGGTGATGCTAAAGCAAATCAGGTCAGCATGTCCCAGTTCCCGCATGGGTTTCAAAGCTGAGTGCCGCCCGTATATTGGTTTTCCATTCGCGCCTTTATTCGCATAGAGCGCCGTTGCCGGAGAGGACTGAAACTGTAGCCCGGGTTCAACCAGCAGTCCGACGGCACGGCGATGCTCCACCCAGAGGTTGGTCGGAGTCTTCGGGCCTTTCTCGAACATCAGTTCTGTCACATCGCCATTGCGGCCGCGCAGAAGGTAACGCGCTACCAATGTGCCTTGGTGGCCGGCTGGATGCTCGGACGCACGCGCATCAAGAAGCTCAAGGCACCGCAATTTCAGTTCATGTCGATCCATCATGCAAAGACCCTGCCTGTCAGTGTCATGAGGCGCTGGCGGATCAGTTTCTCTCGTTCGCGCACGAACTCGGGCAACATCGCTTCGGTCCAAAGATCGGGCGTATGCGCGATCAGGTGTTTCGTATTGTATCCATCGCTCCGCCCAGTGATCCAAGATTCGAACGGAATGTCTGATTTCTCCAGGTTCTCTTGACTGGGCAACAGTTGCAGGTTTCCGAGCCTGTCAACCGAAGCTGTGATCTCGCGTATGCGATGTTCGGGCAGGTTCGTCCCCATAAGAACGCGGCGCTCGGCTCTGCCGCGAGGAATGATGTGATCGACATGATGCACGGTCCCGCTCCAGTCGAGATCGTCATAGATCAGGGAGAGCGCCAAGAAAGTGCGTGGCTTGTTGTAAGTGAGATCGAGCAGATCCTCGACGGCTCGCTCGTCCAAACGTGCCAACCGACCGCCGATGGCAAGCGCTTGATAGAGCTGATCCTCGGGAAAATTCCGGCTGATCTGACTAGCCTCCTTCAGGGTCCGGCGCGCAACCGAAATCGTTCTGTCTGAGTTTCCGGCAAAAACACCCATCAGAAGACTGTTGATCAACCAACGCTGGATAGCACGCGCATTCTGACGGTCGAATTCTGATGTGCCGCGCAGCGTGACGCCGGGCGCGTGATAGAGAAACCAGGCAATGGGCAAAACAGCATTCAGCGAACTCAAATTCTCGGCGTTGATGCCCAGCCCGTTGAGATAGCGAAAGGTTCGCTCCAGTGCGTCACGAATACCGGGCCAGTTCCGCTCGATTTCGGCGATGGACTGCTGGGTGAAATTCGCGACGTTGTATTTGACATCAAAACCGCAGAGCACGAGGCAACTTTTGAGAATGAAGTCCTTCGAGATCTTGTTGGGCTGTGGCAGTTCTTTGTTGATGTAGTCCACGAAATCAAAAACGGCCTCTCGAGCCGATCCGTTTTCCCATTTCGAGGTGATCAGCGACATGAGCAAATCGGATTTTGACAGCTTGGTGCCGCCGTCATTCGCGCGCACGAAAATGTCGAGCACGCGGTCCACCGAGGCGCTGGTTTCCGTATAATAATTGATGACTGCGTCCGCCCAGATCACCTCGTGCAGGCGCCGCAGCGTGGTGCTAATCAAGTCGCGCTCATAGGGGGTTACGCCGTGATGCACGCGCCCAAGCGTGGAAGCGATCAGCGCGTCCAGTTTCTCGGGCGTGCGGTGATTGAGAATATCGCCAACCCGGAACCATTGATGCCGATGATCGTTGCGCGGTGCCACGGCGTGAAACCGCAACCCATAGCTCACACCATGCTCAACGTCCTCATCGTCGCTTTCCGAAGCCGGATCCGTTAGCAGATCGACATAGAGCGTTTTCTCCGACCAGGCGTCCAGGCTCGCACTGCGCTTGTGCTTGGCCTTCTCGGCAAAGCTGCCACGCAGCGCAATCAGGAGTGAGGTGATGCGCTGTTGGCCATCAAGCACCAGGGTCACATCGCGGCCGTTGACCGAGGCCGGCAGGTTCTGCATGCCCGGCTTCCAATGCTCGATGAAATTGTAGATCCTTAATTCGTGCTTCAGATCTTCATCCACGGCCCAAAACATCAGCGAGCTGATCGGATAGCCCTTCAGGAGCGAGTCAATCAAAGAGATGACCTGATCCGCGTTCCAGACAAAAGGCCGTTGGATGGCAGGCAGAAAATACCGGCTGTTCACATCCGCGAGGAGGTCGCCGATCGTGATTGTCGCGTAACTCATTCAGACACCTGGATTTAGGGCCGACAGAGACCGGACGACGGGACATGTCGCGGCTGCCTGGCGGCGATTATTAAACTGGGAGGGCGTCACGCAAGGACGCTCATTGGGAGATCTGCTCGCACGCCATGGTTATTATAAAGGTCATTTGCCCTGGAATTTTGGGGCGGCTCAGATGGTCTTTGCCGCAACTAGAACAACTGTTCGTGGCGCGTTGTCAAGCCATGCGGAATGCCTATCCGCATGGACCGCCAGAACGACTCTCTGATCGCCGCCTTTGCGGTCACGCTATTCGAAGAACGCCAGAAGGCTGGGCTCACGCAGGAGGAGCTGGCCGAACGCGCGGATGTGTCGGCGCGCTTCATCTCGTTTCTGGAAACGGGTCGCCGTCAACCGTCGCTGTCAACACTGCATGCGCTTAGCAAAGGACTGCGTATGCAGATGCAGGATCTCATGGCTGCCGTCGAACTTCGGCATGAGCCCGAGGTGAGCGCACCACGCCGCACATCTGATTAAGCGGCTGAGCCTTTTGACGTGAGGTGTTTCACGGGCGGTGCCGTAAAGTGCTGAGGGGCTTTACTTTGGGAGGATAGGCCGCGGGGCGGTGCCGCCACCAGTATGCATCCCCTTCGCGTTCGCTGAATATTTCTAGGACTTCGCTGGATCCCATTCATTCCTGCTCGTGTCTATACCCGGATGTCGAGCCATTCCTCGGCGGCGCGAGATTGGACTAATCTTGGCAATTCAAATGGTGCCCTCGTCCTAGCACACAGAGACCGTGCGCATCATGGGCACTTTATCTGTAGGCATGGATGTGTGATTTCGGTTCGACCGGTTGGACAAGCAAAAGAGTTGTCGGATTATTAGCCGTTTGCGGTTTTTTGGCACAAGAGATCTACGAAATGCAGCGCGTTCTGCCGAAAACTGCTTGACAGATATTTGATTTTACAAACAGTCTAGTCGGTATGTCGAATCTTGTAAAACAAACCCGTAGAACTCAGACCGAGCGGAGCGATCGCACCCGCAAGCTGTTGCATGAAGCGACAATCGCGCTTCTGATGGAGGTCGGCTATTCGAATACGACGTCTCTCGGCATTGCGAAAAGGGCCGGTGTATCACGGGGAGCTCAAACACATCATTACCCTGAGAAGATCGACCTCATCGTGGCGGCAACCGAGGACATGTTCCATGCTTTCGCTGAGGGTCTGTCCCAACAGGCAGTCCAGTTGCGCGCCGGCTCCATAAGTCTGGACGATTTCCTGAATCGAGTCTGGATGCGAATGCTGGAAGGGGATTGGTTCTATGCATCCCTCGAGATCATTGTTGCTGCGCGTGGAGACGAAGAGCTACGCCGCCGACTTCAGCCCGCGATTTTTTCCCTTCACAGCCGGTTTGAGGCTATCTGGCGGGGAACTTTCGCGCCGGTGCCTGGCTCAGATGTTGATCCGGCGGTGATAATGAATGTGGTTATGAATATGTTTCGAGGCATGGCAGTTCAGGCCGTGCTCCGACCTGACAGAACTTTCCTGCAAGACATGCTGAAGGTAATGGCAGATCTGCTTCGCGAGAGAGTCGAGCCCATCGTGCAGTAAAGATTTTATGATTATAAAAACAGACTGGTATGTTTGTAACCAGCAAGAGAAAAGTTCAACAGCCTGGAGATTAGAACAATGAAGACGAGCCTAAGAATGATCGCCGCCCTCATAATGGCGGGCCTACCTGTCACGGCACAAGAAGTGCCTGGCGTCACCGATGACAGCATTTCAATCGGTGTAATGGGACCCTTTTCCGGCAATGCCTCTTCCTACAGCAAGGCACAGGTGGGGATGATGGCCTATTACGATAAGGTCAATGCCGAAGGAGGCGTGCATGGCCGCAAACTCGTGGCAATACCAGAAGATACTGCCTGCGATCCAAGCAAAGGTTTGGCCGCCGCGAAGAAACTGATCTATCAGGATAAGGTTTTCATGCTACACGGCAACTCATGCTCAGGTGTCGCCGTTGCCTTGCGCCCAATGATTGAGGAGGCTGGGCTGCCATGGCTGGTGGCACACGCCGTAAGCGATTCCATCACACTTCCCTTGGCGCGCAATATTTTTCATGGTCTTCCGACAGGATCGGCCAACGGACGAGCCATGGCACAGTTCGTTTTGTCCAAACCAGACACCACACGCGTCGCCATCATAGAGCATTCGAACGATTGGGCGCATAGCTACTCCAACCCGGCGCGTGAATACCTCGCGGAGAATGGTGTGACCCCGGTGGCAGAACTGACCATGGAGCGCGGACAGACCGATGCCACGGCGCAGGTCCTAAAGCTGCGCGAAGAGAAACCGGATTTCATCATCGCAGCCATTTATGAAGCCGAAACAGCCATCTTCCTACGCGATCTCGACAAATACGGAATGGGCGACATCCCGGTTATGGGCACGGCCGGCACCGATCTTGAGAACACTCTGAAGCGCGTTGGCGATTTTGAGGCCGTCAAGAATTACTATGTCATTCATTCTTACGTCGATAATCTCGATGGACCCAAGCTGCAGCCGGTGCGCGATATTCTGGCGGAATATGCACCAGATGAAGAGCTTTCGACCTTTAGCTTCGTTTCAATTGGCTCGGCCAAGGCACTCGTTGCCGCGCTCGAGGCTGCCGGTCCGGACCTAACGCGTGAGAAGCTGATTTCGGCCATGGAAAGCATCGAGAACTTCGAAACAGGTGTCCTCTCTGAGCCAATTACTTGGAGCGCAACCGACCACCAAGGCGTCAAAGGCTCCGCCGTCGCCGGATTCGTGGACGGCAAGCCCACCGTCCTGCGCGCTTGGAACACACCCTACTAAACCATCCCAATCAAAGCCGAAGGCGACGCGCCTTCGGCTCCTCTCCAGGGAGTTTTGGATATGTTGATGCAACTCACGATCAGTGGGATCTCGCAGGGTGCAATCTATGCGCTGATCGCCCTGTCACTCACAGTCGTCTACCGTTCGACCACGATCGTCAATTTTGGACATGGCGATTTCGTCATGGCAGGTGCCTTCCTTAGCTATGTGCTAGTGGTTCTGCTTGGCGTCGCTTTCATTCCGGCAGCGATGTTGGCGGTTGTCGCCATGTTTCTTCTGGGACTTGCCTTCAGCCGCGGACTGATCCGCCCAATCCGAGGTGGACCACACATAGGCTTCGCTTTGATGTGCATTTCGGCGGGCTACGTATTTCGCGGCATCGCGCGCATCGTGTGGGGCCGAGAAGTTCTTCCAATGCCGCGCGTCTTTGAAATTGAGCCGATCTTTATCGGGGACCTGATAATTACGGGTGACGCGGTCTTCATCATATCCATCACAGCGATCATGCTTGTCGTATTCTTCGGAGTTCTAGCGCTCACTGATATCGGCAAGATGGTGCAGGCGGTCTATCAATCAGCGCGCGGGGCGCAGCTGATTGGCATTAATGTCGACAGGTTCAATGACTTCACTTGGGGCATTGGCGCGGCACTGGGTGCGATCGGCGGCATTCTTATCGCACCAATCTCGCTCTTGCATCCCGATTTGGGCGCCAGCTTCCTGATCAAGGGCTTTGCTGCCATGACACTTGGCGGTTTTGGCTCGCTCTACGGCGCGGTTCTCGGCGCACTTATCCTAGGTCTAAGCGAACAATATGCTGGCGCCTACATCAACTCGGCCCTGATCGATATCACGGCCTATCTCGTAATTGTCCTTGTCTTGTTCCTGCGGCCACACGGTCTTTTCGGGCGCAAGACCGTGGTGAAGGTGTGATGTCATGATGCCAACAGCTTCACAACTTCGACTGCGCACCATTCTGTTCTGGGCCGTTCCTCTCTTACTCTTGGCTCTGCCCTTGAGCACCAACTCATACGTCCAGTTTATCGCCAACAGTATTGTGATCTTCTCCCTGGTAGCCTTGGGCTTCAATTTCGTGATCGGCAATCTTGGTCAACTCGCCTTTGCCAACACAGCCCTGTTCGGCCTAGGCGCCTACGGATCGGCCATCCTAGTCAACACCTTTGGCCTGCCCTGGATTCTATCTATTCCCTTGGCCGGTCTTGCCGGTGCAGCTGGGGGATTTTTAGCCTCGGCCGCCGCTCTGCGAGGAATTCGGCTCTACTACCTCGCGATCATAACGCTGGCATTTGGTGAATTGATGCGCTGGCTTTACGTTCATGGCAAATCCGTCACCGGTGGAACCGATGGCATGGGTGTTCCGGCGCAATCGATTTTCGGGGTGTCACTCACCGATGACCATGCCAAGTTCTATGTTTTCCTTGTAGTTGCCGTATTGTTGTTCAAGTCAACATTGAACCTCCTGCGCTCACGAATTGGACGATCGGTCATGGCAGTGCGGGAAAACGAGGTTGCTACCGCCTCGCTTGGCATTCCAACAGCGCGGATCATCGTCTTTGCATTCATGTGGTCCGGCTTTGTGGTGGGTTGCGCAGGGGCTCTCTTTGCTCTGCATACAAGCTACGTATTCCCTGAAAGCTTCGGGATGCTCCATCTGATCGTAAGCTTTGCAATGGTCTTGGTCGGTGGCTTGGGCTCGGTTATTGGTTCGGTGCTCGGGGCCGCGGCCTTGACCATCCTCCCCGAATACCTGCGCAGCTTCCCCGGCATGGAAGAGCTCTTCTTCGGATTAATTGTCATCGCGGTGCTTTTGGCCCTGCCAGACGGGTTGGCCAGCCTGCTACGCAAGCTGTCCCCAATCTTTGTCGAACGCTATTACAGGGAGTGAGCCCATGACAAACCTACTCGAAGTCGAAGGTCTTGATGTTCGCTTCTCCGGGCTGCACGCATTACGCGATGTCTCACTAACATTGATGCCGGGTCAGATCATGGCTGTAATCGGTCCGAATGGGGCTGGCAAGACGACGCTCTTCAACGCGATCTCAGGCTATGTCCGTCCCAGTGCCGGAAGCGTTCGACTCAGGGGCCATGATGTGGCCCGGCTTTCCCCGCACAGCATCGCGGAACATGGCATCCGTCGCACCTTTCAAAACGGAGGCCTCTTCCCCGCATTAACAGTGCTGGAAAACGTGCTGACAGGGCTGCACGCCCAAACCGAAGGATCCATTATTGATGTCATTCTCGGTCGCAAACAGGCTCTGGCGTCAGAGCGCGAGATGATCACCAATGCCCGTGCGCTGCTGGCACTCATGCAGATGGAGCATATGGCTGATACCCGCGCCGGAGACCTGTCCGGGGGACAACAGCGGATCGTAGAGATTGTCCGCACCGTGGCTTCCGAGCCCCCTGTGCTGCTGCTCGATGAACCGGCAGTGGGTCTCTCGCCACTCGCACGCGATCAAATGATGGACATCATCAATCGGATGGCTGGCGAGAAAGGAGTGGGCATCCTCTTGATCGAACACGCGGTCGAGTTGGTCATGGCAGGGGCCGATCGGATCATGGTAATGGCCGCAGGCCAACGCATCGCCGAAGGGACCCCCGCTGAAATCCGCGAAGATCGCGCCGTTCTGGAGGCTTATCTTGGTCATGCCTGAAACATTGATGACAATCCGCGACCTTGACGTCGCATATGGCAAGAAACCGATCTTACGCGGCGCCAGCTACGACATCTTTAAGGGTGAGTGCCTTACACTCCTTGGTGCAAACGGATCAGGAAAATCCACTTCGCTCAATGCGATCTGCGGCTTTGTGCGACCAACCGCCGGATCGATCAGACTTGGTGATGAGGAACTGGCCGGGCTCGCGCCGCACCAGATATTTGCACATGGCGTGGCACAGGTCAGCCAGGCTCGGGATCTCTTCCCTGATCTCTCGGTCGAAGACAATCTCCGGCTCGGCGCCATGCGCCGTGGCACCAAAGCCTCGGCATCGACTTTGGATCGAATCTACCAACGGTTCCCCCGCCTGGCAGAACGCCGAAAACAGCCCACACGGACTTTATCGGGCGGCGAGCAACAGATGGTCGCCGTCGGCCGAGCCCTGATGTCAAAGCCACGCTTGCTGCTTTTGGACGAACCATCCGGTGGCCTTTCCCCCGAGTTCTGCGAGGAGATCGCAGTTCTTATGGAGGGGCTCAAGTCTGAAGGAGTGACCATGCTGATGGTTGAACAAAACCTCAAACTGGCCTTTCGCGCAGCGGACCGCTTCATCGTGCTGCGTGATGGCGCTGTCGTCGACGGCGGAGACGTCAAGGCGATGGAACACGACCACGACGCGATCATCAAGAATATCTACCTCTGAGAATGGAAAGAAAATGACAAATACCAATCTTCATGACGACCTGATCGTCTTCGATGGGCTGATAATCTCGAATTGGGGAAGCGATGTCTTCAATGCGATGCAAAAAGGCGGACTAACCGCTGCCAATTGCACGTGTTCTGTGTGGGAAAACTTCCGTGACACCATGCTGAATATCGGCGCGTGGAACGGCATGTTTTCAGAGCATAGTGAACAAATTACCAAGGCGATTTCTGTCGCGGACATTCGCAACGCCAAATCGGACGGTAAGACCGCGATCGTATTGGGGTTCCAAAACACAACCGCCTTTGAAGATCGGCCCGAGTTTGTCGAACTCTTCAAGCAACAAGGCGTGGGCATCGTGCAGATGACTTACAACACTCAAAACCTCGTCGGCAGTGGATGTTATGAAAGCACCGATAGCGGTCTGTCGGACTACGGGCATGACATTGTGGCGGAGATGAACCGCGTCGGTATGCTCTGCGATCTGTCGCACGTCGGTCCAAAGACGTCCGAAGACGTGATCCGAGCCTCGAAACGTCCCGTTGCCTACAGCCATTGCCTGCCCAACGGCCTCAAAGCGCATCCTCGCAACAAGACAGATGAGCAACTGCGTTTCATCGCAGATAACGACGGGTTCGTGGGCGTAACCATGTTCCCGCCTTTCCTGCCGCGCGGGAATGACTCCACAGTTGATGATTATGTAACCGCCATCGACTACGTGGTGAACCTCGTCGGAGAGGACCGCGTCGGCTTTGGCACAGATTTCACAATGGGGTATGACAAGCGGTTCTTCGAATACCTCAACCGTGATAAGGGCACGGGTCGCCAACTGACGGAAATTTGGGATGTCGAGTTCCCCGATGGTCTCGAGAGCATCGCAGACTTTCCAAATCTCACCGCCGCCATGGAGCGCGCCGGTTGGTCAGAGACCAAGGTCCGTAAGGTCATGGGGGAAAACTGGCTCTCACTCCTAGATCGCGTCTGGTGATTTAAGATTCTGACAGGGCAGCCCCTAGTGAGGCTGCCCTGTAATCGTCGAACTGCGGCGTCATTATACTCAGGGGAACAGAACGGTCGAGTCTCGGACAGCAGAGCACGGCGCATCGGAAATCATTTATAGAATATGGGAGCTTTCACCACGGGGTAGTCCCGGAGCCAGTATGCATCCCCTTCGCGTTCAACGACAATACCTAGGACTTCGCGCCCCATCCCATGCGCTTACGCTAACGTCTATACCGGGATGTCCAGCCATTCCTCGGTGGGAAACCAGAACCAATCTTGGAAACCGAGGATCGTAAACTGGCTCGCCCGGATACAAGCAACCGCGCCCATATTGACAGCGTTACCGCTCTCAATGTAGCGGATTTCGCGCTGGACCGCCTGGACCACATTGATTTAAAAGCGTTTTATTGGCGTTCTTGGTATTCTTGGTCCAAGTGGACCTGCGCGTGAGAGATGCGAATTACGCGCTCGTGCCAGCGCACCATTATCCTCGCCAGTCAACCCTCGATGACTCTGATGAGCTTATCCGGGCAATCGCACACAAAGGCTGCTCCTCAGTTGGACAGATAAGAGACAAGCAAGAGCTGGCGAGCGCGTATGTTCAGGCTCCGAGCGGTCAATCGTCGTCTCGCGACATCAAGTTTGCGGCGCGCAACCTCCATCTGGCGCAAAGCGTGTTCACGCTGGTCATGCAAACGTCGGATTCGTGAGCCAGGGGTTCCAATTGCTGATGGTCCCGGTCGACTGTTCGCAGGGAACCAGTGCTTCAAGTCATCCAACGCAATTCTCCATGCCCGGTCGGCATCCAAGTAACGCTGGTAAGTCAACATCAGAACACGGCGTCTCGTCTCAAGATCAGCATGCATGTGTAACTCCTTTCCGATTCAGATTTCCAGCTTCTGGTCTGTGTGAGCCCTAGCTATCGTCATCCATGGTATCTGCGTTCTCGTGAATGTCTCTAAACCTGTAAATAACAGAACGACGCACCTCTGCGGGCTGCTCGTCAAGCGCTTTGGCCAGAGCGCGAAGCTCCCGCCTGGTCTGGTGCAGACGGTCGATAAGGTTGAGAACGACCGGCAAAACCTCATTCGAGAGCGACATTTCCTTTCTGAGGTCGCACAACAACCGAATACGGGCGATGTCCAACTCGTCAAAAATCGGACCCGTCTCGCTCTGGGCCGGACGAAGCCAACCTTGCCGCACCCAAAAGCGTAGCTCCTTGAGGTTCAAACGCTCGACCCGGGCTACAACCGTGTGCTCATCGAAGCTCATGTGATCCTCCGAAGGTCTTCCCGCGGATCAAAATTGCTCTTCTCTCGCCAGCGCAGCGCAAGATCCTCCAGATCTTTATTGATCTTATCCGGCAGAACAATATGAAGGCGGACATTCTGATTTCCAGCTCTCCCAGCGCCCGTGTTGATCCCTTTCCCCTTGAGCCGAAGACGGTGGCCAGATGAAACACCTTTCGGAATGGTCATAGACACAGGTCCGGAGATTGTTGGCACCTCTACTTTGCCACCAAGCACTGCCTCATCAAAGCTAATCGGCAGAACAACCTCGATATCATCTCCGTTCCGCACAAAAACGGGATGGGGTCGGACACCAATCGTCACCAGTGCGTCGCCGGCTGGTCCTTCTCCAAACCCAAGCCCACCCTTGCCGCGTAGCCGTAGTGTTTGACCATCTCTTAAACCAGGGGGAATTGTGATCTCGATGTTCTTTCCATCCGGCATCGACACACTGCGTTTGGTTCCACGCGCCGCGTCCAGGAAATCAACATCAAGGTGGTATAGAAAATCATTACCACGTGCATGGAATTCCTGCCGGTATTGTCCGCCGCCGCTACCCATCTGATGACGTCGGAAAAGTTCGGAAAACAAATCCGAGGCGTCTTGGAATCCCGCTTCATCGGCTGCGGGGTCATAGCGGCGTCCGACATCCTGATCGGCATACTGGTGGTAATACTGTCGTTCCTGTCGTTCGTGTCCACTTGCGTCAATCTCTCCCGCATCGAAGCGTTTGCGCTTATCCGGATCTTTCAACAGATCATGGGCCGCCGAAACAGCTTGAAATTCGGCATTCTTACCTGCATCGCCGGGGTGGAGGTCTGGATGCAACTGCTTTGCAAGCTTGCGATAGGCCTTCTTGATCTCATCCTGAGTCGCTGACTTATCGACGCCCAGCACTTTATATGGGTCGTCACCCATCGCTTAGCCCCTCCTTTGACCATTTTATGGACTCTTTGCCTGCGGCCGAAGGTAGAGTGGCTCAGGCTCAGAGTATGATCACGCTTTCCAATACATATCAGGCTAACACCCACGCCGCATTGCTTTAGATCAATCTCGTTGGGGTCGCGCCAAGCGACTTCGCCCGCATCCAAATACTTAGAGGTTTAATAATCAGTCACAAAAAGCTGAAGTCATCCACCGTCAGCTGTGCGGCGGTGATGCCCTCGACGAGGATCGCATTGCCGTTGACGCTCATCTGCGCACCCGCGTCTGTGTCGATGATATTCATCGCCGTCACGAAACCGGCAAGACCAGTGCCGCCGTTGTTGATATTCTCCACGCCCGTATCAGGGTTAACAATGCGGATGAAAAAGCGGTCGATCCCGTCTTCGAAATCGGTGATGACATCCGCCTCGCCGTCGAAAAATGCAGAGAACACGAATTGATCTGCATCCGCACCCCCGGTCATCACGTCATTGCCAGCACCGCCGTTGATCGTGTCGTTACCAGTGCCGCCGTCGATCGTGTCGTTGCGACCGCCTCCAGCTAGGAAGTCGTTGCCGGCACCGCCCAAGATGCTGTCGTCACCCTCACCGCCTCCGACCCGGTCATTGCCAGCACCGGCATCAATCGTGTCACGTCCGGTCCCACCACCTATGTCATCTGCACCTTCTCCGGCTGAAATAAGATCATTGCCGAAGCTGCCGGACATGCTGTCATTGCCGTCGCCACCCTCCAGCGTATCATTGCCGGCACCGCCCGCCACCACGTCATTGCCAAGGCCGCCCGAGACGCTGTCATCGCCAAAGCCGGCACCCATCACATCATCGCCATCGCCGCCAAATATGGTGTCATTGCCAAAACCGCCGCCGATACTGTCATTTCCCTCCCCCCCATTTAGCTGGTCATCGCCGTCGAGACCGCGCAGGGTATCATCACCCAATCCGCCATGAAGGTTGTCATGCGCTTCGCCGCCTGTAACGATCCGGCGGGCCGCATCGCCTTCGGGCGCCTCAGCCCTCAGGGGTTC
>Ga0209346_1001186_pt1 | contig 15742 bp, 14 predicted proteins | sample AutmiccommunBRH9_FD_187381 | JGI IMG/M metagenome (GOLD analysis project Ga0209346, IMG submission 187381) | Deep subsurface microbial communities from Mt. Terri, Switzerland - Autotrophic microbial communities BRH/9 (SPAdes) (version 2) | ecosystem: Environmental > Aquatic > Deep subsurface >...
GCGCCTGCCGTACTTTCCTATCTGTTTCACCGCATCGAGGGGCGGCTGGACGGCTCACCCACGATGATCATTATCGATGAAGGCTGGCTCGTGCTCGATAGCCCGGCGTTCGCGGCGCAGCTGCGCGAATGGCTAAAAACGCTGCGCAAGAAAAATGCGAGCGTGGTGTTTGCGACCCAGAGCCTTGCCGACATAGAAGCCAGCGCAGTCGCGCCTGCCATCATCGAAAGCTGCCCGACACGAATATTCCTGCCCAATGAGCGCGCGGCCGAGCCGCAGATCCTCTCTATCTATCGCCGTTTCGGCTTGAACGACCGGCAGATCGAGATCATCGCGCGAGCCACTCCCAAGCGCGATTACTACTGCCAGTCAGCGCGCGGCAACCGGCTCTTTGAACTGGGCCTCGGCGAAGTTGCGCTCGCCTACACAGCGACATCCTCGAAAACCGACCAGCTGGCAATTTCCGAATTGACGCAGGCGCATTGTGCTGCGGACTTCGCTCACCACTGGCTGCTCCACCGCGGTCTCGCCTGGGCCGCCGACATGCTTCCCGCCACTGAAATATTTCCCCCCGCCCCGATGGGCCAATCCAAGGAGTAAACGCTCATGAAATCCGCCCCCTTGCGCTCATGCATCGCCGCAGGTCTTGCCGTGATGTCGATGACCGCCACAGTCACCCTGGCCGCGCCGGCTTTTGCCCAGTTTGGCGGGATCGTCTACGATCCGACCAATTACTCGCAGAACCTCCTCACAGCAGCGCGGACGCTTGAGCAGATCAACAACCAGATACGCCAATTGCAGAACCAGGCGGCCTCGCTGGTCAACGAAGCGCGCAATCTGCAGAGCCTGCCAATGTCCATGCTTGACCCGCTTCAGGCACAGATCCGCCAGACCCAGCAGCTGCTCGATCAGGCACAGGGCATTGCTTATGATGTGCAGTCGGTCGAACGCGAGTTCGGGCGCCAGTATAGGGATATCGACCTGACCGGCAGCCAGCGCGCGATGGTCGCGGGCGCTCAGGAACGCTGGCGCGGCAGCGTCGCCGCATTCGAAGATGCGCTCAAGGTTCAGGCAGGTGCCGTCACCAATATCGAAGGCGCACGTACCGCCGTTCAAAGCCTGGTGACCGCAAGCCAGTCGGCAGCCGGTGCGCTCCAGGCAGCGCAAGCCGGGAACCAGCTCCTCGCACTCCAGTCGCAGCAGCTCGCTGACCTGACCGCGACCATCGCCAGCCTCGGGCGCGCGCAATCGCTTGATGCTGCCAATGCGGCGGCCGCGAAGGCTCAAGCCCGCGAGCAGCTTCGGCGTTTCCTTGCGCCAGGACGCGGCTACACGCCTGCGAACGCCAAGATGTTCCGGGACTAAAGAGCGTGGACAGCAAGCTCTTCGCGCGGATTGGTGCGGGCGCCTTCGTCGCCGTAGCGTTGACCCTGTCGCTGGTACAGCTGCGCGAAGAGCGCGTAGAGCCCCTGCCCGAGATCATCACCGTCTTGGAACCGGATGGCGATCCCTTACCTGCAATACTCCGCGCCTGTTCGGACATGGGCGAGCTGGCGCTGTCTTCGCCCGACTGCCGCGAGGCCTGGGCCGAGAATCGCCGGCGGTTTCTGGGTGTTTCGGGGGAAAACGCCAAGCCCCCCACAGACGAGGGCGAATGACATGGGCGGCACTGGCGTTGTCGACCGCTTCCTCGACATCTTTTCACGCTACATTGACAGCGGGTTCGGGCTGCTGTCGGGCGAGGTCGCGTTCATTGCAACCACATTGATCGTTATTGACGTGACGCTTGCTGCCTTGTTCTGGACCTGGGGCGAACAGGATGATGTGATCGCCCGGCTCGTCAAGAAGACCCTGTTTGTCGGGATATTCGCTTATATCATCGGCAACTGGAACAATTTGGCTCGCATCGTCTTCGAGAGCTTCGCAGGGCTCGGCTTGAAGGCCAGCGGCACCGGCTTTACGGCTGCCGAACTGCTTCAGCCAGGCCGCGTCGCGCAGGTCGGGCTCGAGGCCGCACAGCCTCTGATCGAGGCGATCTCGGAACTCATGGGCTTTGTAAGCTTTTTCGAGAATTTCCTGCAGATTATCATATTGCTCCTTGCCTGGGCGGTCGTGATCATCGCTTTCTTCATCCTGTCGATCCAGCTGTTCATCACGCTGATCGAGTTCAAGCTGACCACGCTTTGCGGTTTTGTGCTCATCCCGTTCGGGCTGTTCGGTAAAACCGCCTTCATGGCCGAGCGCGTACTGGGCAATGTGATCTCCAGTGGCATCAAGGTGCTGGTGCTCGCGGTTATCGTCGGGATCGGGTCGACGATCTTTTCCGAGTTCACCAGTGCGATAGCGGGCGAACCGACCATCGAAGACGCTCTGTCACTCGTGCTGGCGAGCCTGGCGCTGCTGGGCCTCGGTATCTTCGGTCCCGGCATTGCCAATGGCATTGTCTCGGGCGGACCGCAGCTTGGCGCAGGTGCTGCCGCCGGAACCGCATTGCTTGCGGGCGGTGCAGCCGCCGGAGCGGTCGCAGGCGCAAAACTCGGCGGCGGCGCCGTCGCCAGCGCTGCTTCCAACGTTGCACATGGCAGCGCGCGCGCAGCGGGCGGTGCCAGCATGGCTTTTGCTATGGGGTCGGCAGGCAAGTCAGGCGCGGCGGCTGTCGGTTCCGGCATGGCAGCGGTCGGTGATGCCGCTGTCGGCTCCGCCCTGTCGCCTTTGCGCAAATCCGCCGAGGGGATGAAGCAGTCCTTCCGCGAGGGCGGCCGCGCCGCAATCATCAATAGCGGCGGCACTATTGCGGGTCCTGGTCAGGATCCGATTCCCAATAGTCCGCTCGGGCCGGGTACATCAGCCGACGCGGGTCAACCTGCATGGGCCAGAGCGATGAAGGACCGACAGACCATCTCCCATGGGGCCACGATCGCTGCCCATACGCTGAGAACCGGCGACAGCCATGGCGGCGGCGCTTCCATCGACACATCTGAAAAGGACTGACACACATGTTTCGACGCCCCAATATTCGCTACAACAAGACACCCGAACCCGAATCGCCTTACCAGCGCGCGGCGCAGATTTGGGACGATCGCATGGGCTCGGCCCGCGTGCAGGCGCGCAGCTGGCGCTTGGCCTTCTTTGGCGCGCTCGGTCTTTCCACTTGCCTAACCGCAGGGATCATCTGGCAGGGCGCGCGCGGCTCGATCATTCCCTGGGTGGTTGAGGTCGACAAATTGGGCGAAGCGCAGGTGGTGGCACCCGCCGAGAGTGGGTATGTTCCGTCAGACCCGCAGATAGCGTTTCATCTGGCCCGGTTCATCGAGCAGGTCCGCGCCATTCCTGAAGACCCGGTCATTGTCCGGCAGAACTGGCTGCGCGCCTATGACTTTGCAACCGACAAGGGAGCGCTGGCACTCAACGACTATGCGCGAACCAATGATCCGTTCGCATTGATCGGCAGGGAACAGGTTGGTGTTGATGTGACCAGCGTTATCCGCGCCTCGCCGGCCAGCTTCCGTATCGCCTGGATCGAGCGGCGGTACCGCGACGGCAGCCTTGCCGAAACAAGCCGCTGGACGGCGATCCTGACCATCGTCGTCCAGGCCCCCCGCACCCCCGATGCGCTGCGCAAGAATCCGCTCGGCATCTTCGTGCATTCCATCAACTGGTCGAAGGAACTCGGATCATGATCACCCATTTTGCAGCGGCAAAGCGCCGCCTCGTCTTCGCCATGCTCTCTGCGAGCACAGCGTTTTCCTTCCCCATTCAGGCCCAAGATCAGCCTTCATCCTCTGGCGAACCCAATAAAGCCTCGCAGATGCCCCATTCGGCCGAGCATGTGATCGCGATTCCGGTGCCCCTGCCCTTACCTGGTCAGCTCAAACAGCTTCCGCAGGCGTCCGCTCCCCACGCCTCGGGCCGCTCTCGCCCGTCCCAGCGTCCCCCTGCGCCAAGGGACCGGGTGGGAGCGGCAAATAATGCCGCGCGCATCGAGCCCTATGAGCAGGGCTTCGTCAATGCGATCCAGCAATATCCCTATACCGAAGGCGCGCTCTATCAGGTCTATGCCAAGCCGGGCCAGGTAACCGACATCGCATTGCAGGAAGGCGAGCAGCTGGTTGGTGCTGGACCGGTCGCGTCTGGCGATACAGTGCGCTGGATGATCGGTGACACAGTAAGCGGAAGGGGCGCTGCATCACGCGTTCACATTCTTGTGAAACCCACCCGATCGGACATCGCAACCAATCTCGTCATCAACACGGACCGGCGGACCTATCACCTTGAGCTGCGCGCCAATCCGAGCGTTTATATGGCCTCGGTCTCCTGGACCTATCCGCAGGATGAACTGATCGCGCTGCGCCAGGCACGCGCCGAAGCCGAGCGTATCGCACCGGTAGCGACGGGCGTGGATCTTTCCAGTCTCAACTTCCGCTATGAAATTGAAGGCGACAAAGCCGAATGGCGGCCGCTACGCGCCTTTGATGACGGCGTGCGAGTGTTCATCGAGTTTCCGGAGAGCGTCGCGCAGAGTGAACTGCCACCGCTGTTTGTCATTGGATCCAGAGGCGAGGCGCAGCTCGTCAACTACCGCTATTCTGGCCGCTACATGATCGTCGACCGGCTCTTTGCCCGAGCTGAGCTGCGTCTGGGTACGCGCAAGGGTCAGCAAAAGGTGCGCATCGCCTCCAATCGGCGGGCCCGGAAATGACCGGTGAAAGCGAAACCGGGCGCGCGGAGACGCCTCCTGTTGATCCGCAAAGCGCCGTCAAGCTGCGGGGCGACCCGCCACGCGTGATGCGCCTGTCGCGCAAGGCGATTGGAACGGCATCAGCGTGCGGGTTTGCAATTGTCGGCGGAGCACTCATCTACGCATTGCAACCAGAGCGGGACAAAGGCGCAGAGGAGTTGTTCAATACCGATGGTGTTGCTGTTGCCGACAATCTTTCTGGCGCGCCAAAGGACTATGGTGAGGTGCCCAGGCTAGGACCACCCCTGCCCGGGGATCTTGGCAAGCCGATTCTCGATGCGCAGCGGCGCGGTGACATAGCCGCATTGCCGCCAATCGGCGCGCGGCCGCCAATCGGCGCGCGGCCGCCAGCAGCCAATCCTGCCGCCAACGCAGCCGAGGTCGCGCGTCAACGCGCCGAGCAGGAGCGCGAGGCCGCGCGCGCCAGTCGGCTGTTTTTCGGAGGCGGGTCTCAGGGTACAGATGGAGGCTTACCTGCCGGGCTGCCGCCGCCCGGTGAGGCGCTAGCTGCAACGCCTGCGGCCGTGCCGCAGACCGATGCCGACAAGCGGCAGGCATTCCTCTCCCGGGCAAATGACCAGCGGACCGTCTCGACCGAACGACTAGCCGGACCCGCGTCGCCCTCGATTCTGCAAGCCGGATCAGTCATCCCGGCTGCTCTGATCACCGGCATTCGCTCAGATTTGCCGGGGCTCGTGACCGCGCAGGTCACCCAGAATGTCTATGACAGTCCCACGGGGCGCATCCTGCTCATCCCGCAGGGCTCGCGGCTGATCGGGGATTATGACGCCGATATCGCATTCGGCCAGCGCCGGATCCTGCTGGCCTGGAACCGTCTCATTCTTCCCGACGGCCGCTCGGTCATCCTGGAACGGCAGCCCGCATCCGACCCCCGCGGCTACGCAGGGTTGCAGGACCGCACCAACCACCATTGGGGCGGCGTGCTGAAAGCCGCTCTGGTATCGACCTTGCTGGGGGTTGGCTCGGAACTGGGATCTGGCAATGATGGCAATTTGACGCGCGCGATCCGGCGCGGGACGCAAGACAGCATCAACCGCGCCGAAGAACAGATTGTCAGCCGGGAACTCGATGTCAGGCCGACACTCACGATCCGTCCCGGATTTGCAGTGCGGGTACTGGTCACGCGCGATCTGATTCTGGGAGACGTCCAATGACACGGCTAAAGCTATCAGATCTGGCGGATGAAAAACCCGTCAGATTGACGGTGAATATATCCTCGCGGCTGCACCGCGACCTGTTGAGCTATGCGATCGCACTCAACAACGGCGAGCCGAAAGGTGCGCCTGCTGCTGCGCGATTGATCCCTGCGATGATCGAAAAATTCATCGCCACCGACCGCAGTTTTGCGAAAACAAGGCGTGCGCTCTCGCAAAATCGGATGGAACCGCGCGAATGACACAAGGAATGCTTGTCGCGCCTTTGGTATGATTTCGCCCGCTATGGTCGATTTACTTGGGCCAGACGGATTCCTCCTCCCGGGCCGTGTAGAGATATTGAAAAAGCGAAGAATATCATTAATTCTCTGCACCTTGACCGGGTCCCGGTACGTATGTCCAGGCGAAAGCTAAAGGTATCGGTGCACATCCCAACATGTGTTTCCAATGCCCGGTTCGCTCGCATAGAATATGCGATTTAATTTCAGGCCTTGGCGATCCTCGCTATCAATCAAGATTCTCGATTAAGGCGAGCCGCTTCCGGAATGCCTCTGCCACCGGCTCGACCAGTTCGGCGGGAAAGCCGGGCGGCAAATCAGAAAAGATCCGCAATCAATTTTTTTCCAGTGCCACGGTCTTGCAGCACAATTTCGAGATTAAGCGCGGCCATTATGGCGAAGATAATATCGATACGCGTTCCGCCTTTTCCGTTTTCGAGATCGGAAATCGTTGCTTGGCGTGTGTTGACCTTCGCTGCCAGATCCGACTGCGTTAGCCCCGCCAATTTGCGCTGCCTGGCTATAGCTGCTCCGAGTATTTTTGATGTTCTGAGAACCTGCTGCATGAATTCCACCTTTCATGCAGCAATATACGATTTACCGAATATTTAGTCAATATACCAAACTCCGTATAAACGAATAATATACGATAAACCGAATAAATCAGATTTATACGGTTTATCGTATAAATCTGCTGCAGCGTTGGTCACTCCAATGCGTTGCGTTTGATCTTGAATAAAAGGTTAGCTGCCTGCCGGGAGCGCCGGAAATCCTGTACGGTTCGCGCGCCATTCATGCGGACGCCACCCACCCCCTCGCACCGAATATCCAGGGGTCCGATTATAAACTGTTAATAAAATAGCAATTCGAAATGGACCCGCTCATCTTCTGTGTTGCGGCTGTTGGAGTCGCAAAACAATGAAGGAGAAGAACAATGAAGGACTATGACATCAATGACGAAACGATTGTCGATCTTGGCCAGGCTTCGGTCGAAACCAAGGGTGACGCCATCTTCGAAAGCGATGGCAGCGGCGGCAAGCTGGTTTATGCGACCGGAATCGCTGACGATTGAACCAGGCGGGGTGCGGACCGGTGGTTCGTGCCCCGTTGCCAGCCAGCATTGCAATGTCATTTCTAGAGAACCCTGATCTGGCCTGGTGCGAGATCAATGAAACGCTGGTCTTCCTCGACCTCTCGAAAGACCGATATTTCCGCTTAACCAACGACCAAAATCGCGAGGCGCTCGAAACAATCGACCGTTCTGCATTTGGCCGCTGGCACCAGCCTGCGGCTTTGACAGGACTGTCTAAGTGGACGCCACCCACTCGCTCCAGCGCCGCCATCGACTTCGGATCTTTCCAAATGGCTGAAGTGGCGCGCGCCCTTTGGGTGCAGCGCCGGGTCGAATGGCGGCTTGCAAAGCAGCCCTTTGGTTCAGTCATCAATGACTTTTGTCGGATCAGGGAAGCGCGCACTGGAAACATGCCTGCTGCCAGCAACATCGCTTCCCGCACCATCCGCGGCTTCGAACATGCCCGTCTCCTGCGGACAGCGGCTGAGCGCTGTTTGGCTCGTTCGATAGCCCTGTCGCTGTGTCTGGCATCGCAAGGCGTTCACGCACATGTCGTTCTCGGGGTCAGGCTGGCACCTTTTGGAGCGCATTGCTGGGCGCAGGTCGGTGACGAGGTTTTGAACGACAGTGTCGAGGAGGTGATTCGCTACAAACCGATCCTGTTCATATGAAAGCGCTTCGCTTCGTTCTGGCCGTCCCGCTTCAAAAGCCTCAGTTTTTCGAGAAGATCGAAGCGGCTGTGGCGCTTGATCAAGTTTGCGCAGGAGGCCCGCGACTTTGGGCTAACCATGGTGTCACCATTATCGATCTGGGTGACGCAGGGCAAATAGTGGGCTTGGTGTTTTCGAAGACGTCGGCAACTCCGCTTCGTTGCCTTCCGCCAGATGCGCCATTGAAAGGCGGGCCTGCCGCGCTGGCGGCGTGGCTAATGCGCGCCTGTTGGGGCGGATATGTGGCATTATTATCTGATCGCGCGACAGGTCGAATTGCGGCTATCGTCGATCCGTCGGGTCTGTGCCCGGTATATCGTAGCAAAACCCTCACCCATATCATTTTAGCGTCGCATCCAGACCTTGTTAGAACAGTGACCAGTGCGCCTCTGGTCGTATCTTGGCAGGGCCTCCGTTCATATTTGTTGCGGCCCGAGCTACGGCAGATTTCAACATGTCTTGTCGGTATCACTGAACTGCCACCGGGTGAATTGGTCCGAATTGACGAGCGATCTTTGGGAGGTGAGAGAATATGGCGTCCGGACGATTTCATGCCGGGCAGAATTACAATGTCATTTGACGAAGCAGCCGAAGAACTCAGAAACATCGCCATTCCGGTGATCGGCGCGTGGGCGAAGCTGCTCGGGCCGGTGGCGGTCGCAGCCTCAGGTGGCGTAGATTCCTCGTTCATATGCGCGGCGCTTAAAGCCGGTGACGAGAGTTTCACATGTGCTACCGTTTCGACCGACGATGCGAGCGGCGATGAACGCGCATTCGTCAACATGCTTGGCGATCATCTTGGAGTCCAAACGAAGTCAGCTATTTACGACCCCGCGACGGTCGATCCGCAGCGCGGGGTGTCAGATGGACTGGCGCGCCCAACCCGCAAAGCCTTTATGGCAGCACTCGATGCCGCGCTTTTCGAGGCTGGGCGAAGCGTTGGGGCGAGCGTAATCTTCGACGGCAATGGTGGTGACAATCTGTTCTGCTTCCTTCATTCCTCTGCGCCTGTTGTCGACCGACTTCGGTGCGAGGGGCTAGGACGGGGCAGTTTTTTAACCTTCTTCGATATGTGCCGTGTCACCGGATGCGACATGCCCACAATGGCGCAGGCGATGATACGGCGGCTGAGTCGGCGGGAATTTCCCAAATGGCCGGCCGATATCAGTTTGTTGGCTGGCCTGCCCGAGGTGCATGAGGAGATCGAACCGCTTACACCCTGGTTTCAGACGGACGTTGGCCGACACGGCGGAAAACGAGACCATCTGGCGCTTATCATGAGGGCACAACATCATATACATGGCCTCACGACTTGCGGGCTACCCCGCTTCTCCCCGCTAATGAGCCAGCCGTTGATCGAATTTTGCCTTAGCATCCCGACTTGGATATGGCCCGAGGGCGGCATCAACCGGGCACTCGCGAGGTCGGCCTTCGCTACCGAACTGCCGCGCGAAATCCTTACACGCACGTCGAAATCTGGACCCGACAGCTTCATCCGGCGAAGCTTCGACCAACATCGGCTCACTATCCGTAATCTCCTTATGGACGGCCTGCTCGCGCAGCACGAAGTCATCGACCGCTCTGCAGTGCATGACGCGCTAAACAGCGACGTCATCTCGGGCGGCGATATCGTTTACCGACTGCTAGATCTGGCTGAAGCTGAAATCTGGGCGCGATCATGGCAAAATTGATGCGCCATTTTCGCATCTCAATTCTTCGGCCTTGGGCGCATCTTTCATTGCCATCCAACGCGCATATTGATCCGCCTTTGCCGGATCGCAGTTGATACGCTGCATGAGCCAGAACTGGAACCATTCTGTTGATCGCTCATATGTGGCGCGCCGGTGTGCAGGCTGATATTTAACATGCGGTTCGCCTGCCAGCACATAAAGCTCTATCGCCTTGCCGCGATGCTTGTACAATTCGAGGACGTCGAGACCCCCTTCATATTCGCTGTCGGGAGACTGGATGAGGATGGGAACATTGATTCGGTCGACATTGAGCAAAAGCGACAATGGTTTCCAATGATCTTCGACGCCGGGCTCGAAAAATCGGTAACCGATCTCGCGCCCATATTGCGTGAAGGTCGGGCCGGCGGTGATCGGGAATGCCCACATATCCTCGCAGCAGGTACCGAGAGCGGCCACTTTGAATAGCGAAGAGTTGATTAGTGCCCATTGGGTTGTCGCCGTTCCGTCGCTGAAACCCGTAATTCCCATTCTGCTGCTGTCTATCGTGCCGGAATTGATCGCCTGTTCGACTGCCATCTCCAGCGACGAATGAACATTGCGCCGGTCTATCCAGTCGGCCCGGTTCGCCTTGCCTATCTCGAGTTCGGTTTTACCGGCCATTGCCGCCGGTACGAAATTGGGCCGGGCAAAGCTCAGAACAGCAAATCCCTTGGCCGCAAGCAACTGAATTGGAAATTCGTTACCCGTGCTACCGCGCAAGAAACCTTCGCTGTGATATTGGACCACCACGAGCGGGTGTTTTTCCCCTGCTCTGTGATGGGGAGGCAGCACCAAATCTGCGTAGCTTTCGACACCATAGCTGTTGCGAAACTTAAATCTCTGGGTTTTGCCCAACTTGATCCGTCCAAAAGCCGAATTGGGGTCATGGATCAGCCGCTCGCGGCCCGTGTCGGGATTGATGCCAACCACCCGTCTTGGGCGAAGCGCGCCTTCGCGCGCGCAAATCAACTCCTTTCCGGCCAACTCGCACCCAACCAATGCGTCATCCGTGATCATGATCCGGCGCGGCGCCTCGGCTCCGAGCTGCCAGCGCAGAAGCCCCGTCTGGCTCCCGCCCCACCCCGTCTTCTGGATGGCATAGAGACTGCTGCCGTCAACCGACCACCAAAATTGCTTCGTGCCGCTGCAGCGCTCCTCACATTTCAAAATTCGTCCATCGGCTTGTTTTAATGTCAGCCCTGTAGGACTAAGCAGTTCGCTTGGATGGATTGGCTCGCGCCAGGCAGCAACCCCGCCGGCGCCATTGACAGAGCTCCTGATATTTCGGGGCGCGCCTTCTGGCCGTTCAGGCCTGAGCTTGGCAATTTCGGCGGGTGTCGATTGTCTCGTCTTCCCTGTCACAAGTTCAATCGTATTATATGCATATGTGACCGGTTCGATCGGGATGGGAAAGTCGGCTTTGTCAGGTGCAAACCGCTCGTCGAACAAAAAACCGCTCCGGGCTTCCCGCGCTATGGCTTCGGCCTGTATTCTGATTCCAGGACGGGTCGCCACCACCAGCGCCTCGCCGCTTTCGGTCCACGCAAAATCGTCTACATTGTCAGGCATATTGGTTGCACGCGACGCAGGTTTATCGCCCTCGCTGTGGACCAGCCACACCTGTGATGTTTTGCCTTGTTGCTTCAGAAATGCGATGCGACGACCGTCAGGCGACCATCGAGGGGTGATCACCTTTGCAGAGCCCGCCATGATTGATACGAATTTGCGCAATGCGAAATCATTCCTGATCAAGGCTCCGCCCCTGTCAAGTTCCCGCGGCGCATTGCCCCCGCCGATGGGCATCACCATCAACTGCTGGCAATATTTATTCTCCGCTGCATTTGCACGGCGAACAACGAATGCAATCCGCTTGCCATCCGGCGAGATGCCGAACGGACTTGGTGACTCATAAGGGTCCGATCGACCGATATCGGCAAGACCAACCAGATCGCTCGTTCTTATAAGCCGGAGCGCGCCGGAGTGCGCCTCCGGCTCGCTGAAGCTAATACATGGGTCGGCATGCGTCTCTGGAAGCTCCACAGTCGGCACGATGGTCTTGGCGACGAGCGCTGCAAAGAGTAAATTCATTACCAGTGCTGCCGGATTGCGATCACGACAAAGCGACCGATGGGAGAGAAGTTGGTGGAATCATATGGCGTGTCGGTAGGCCCTGTTGTTTGGATTAGCTCAGGCTTGTCGTTGAACAAGTTGTTGATCGTCAGTGACACCGAAAGACCTGCATCCCTGCCACTGCCCGCGATTATGTCGTAGTTCGCCCCGACATCAACGGTTGCGCTTGGTTCGATCCGACGCTCGATCGCAAATCTCTGATCCTTCAGAGCTCCGGTGAAATTAAGCGCCGTTGTCAGCATCAGCCTATCTGTCCGGTAATTGGCTGCCGCCCGTAGCCGGAATTTCGGAGGATTGAAGACGGTCCCGGAGAGTTGTACAACCGGAAGCTCATCTGTCAGAAGCTGACTGCTTTCAAGCCAGCTCGCATCAAGGTCGAGACCAAGCGTGCCAACCCCGAGTTTGCCATGCCAGGAAAGTCGTGCATCGATCCCCCTTATGGTCTGGGCAGCAACATTGACGTTGCGATTGTCAATGAAGGCTATGACATTAGCAGGGTCATAGGCGCGCCCAGAGAAGTTCTGAAGACCGATCTGCGCGCCTGCGATTAGCTCCGCAAGCTCGGATGCAGTAGGAGAGAAGTCGATGAGCGTGGCGAAACCGGGGTTCCGAAATGCCGCCGCGATAGAACCCGCGATCGGCCGGACCACCCGGTCGCGGTATCGGATATCATAGTAAGTCGCGGAAACGGTCAGACCCTCAAGAAACTGCGGCCGCAGTTCAAAACCTCCTGTCCAGCTGCTTGCGTGCTCTGGTTCAACATCCGGGTTGCCACCGGCGGTATAAAAAACGGTACTCGTGCTGGAGCCGGTTCCAAACGCAGTTCCGGGCAGGAGAATGGCTTCGTAAGGGATATATTGCTGGTAAAGGGTGGGAGCTTTGAACGAGCGTGCCCAACTCGCACGCAATGTGAGTTCCGAGACAGGTGCATAGATCAGCCCCAAACGCGGTGTCGCTAGCTGATCTAGTCCTGGATAATCTTCATAACGTATTGCGGCCGATAGGCTGAGCCTGTCGATGCCAGGAACATCAAGGTCGGAGGAAACGAACGGCAAGTAGAGTTCGCCATATGCATAGCGGCTCCGGCGTGTGACATCGAAAGCATCCAACGGCGTTCCGTTCACAAATTGGGTATAGTCAAGGCTATTATTCCGGATCCCGCCGCCAATCGCCAGCCGGGCGCTTCCTCCCCCAAGCGCAAAAAGCGGCCCCTCAGCTCCGGCGTCAAACGCTGTGACACCGTTGCAATAGCAGCCGTTCGCTACCGTCGCAGTTCCCGCAATTGGCGTGGTTGTCGTCGAATAATATGTCCGGTCGCGGCCAAACACACCCAACAATTTGGCCTGCCAGTCAGAACCCAGATTGATCTCGATTGATGGGGCTATTGTATAGGCCTCGGTCTCAGGTTCGATTGTAAACTGGGTCGTGACGGTTCTGCTTTCGGTGCGCGACTTGCGTCGGGCATAAAGTGCGTCGACTTTCACCACCACATCGTCGCTCAATCTCTGGTGTGCAGCAAAGGTTACAGCGTGGCGGCTTAACGACGGGTATAGAGTGGCATTTGGATCGAGCGACGTAGCATAAGAACGTTGTCGGGCTCTGATCTCGGAATTGTGCGCAAAGTCATAGGCAACGAGAAAGCCACCGCCATTCCAGATCTTGCCACCGACGATATCAGCCTGCTGGCGAAAATAGCCACCGTCTGTGCTCGCACCGATCTGCGCTGAGGTCGCAACACCATCGAAATCACTACGCAGGACAACGTTGACGACACCGGCTACTGCATCAGAGCCGTAAAGCGCAGACGCGCCGTCAGGCACGACTTCGATACGATCGAGCGCAGCTAGCGGGACAGCTGAGATATCGACACCACCAAAGGCAGAGTCATAAGGCAGACGGTGCCCGTTAAGCAGCGTCAACGTCGCATCGGGCCCAATTCCACGCAGATTTGCATGTGAACCCGAATTAATGTTGTTGTTGATCAGACCGCCGCCGCTACCAACGCCTGGATTTTGACCTCCGCCGAAGTTCTGCGGCAAAGAGCGAATGGCCTCGCCAAGATCGACCTGTCCGGCTGCGATTATAGCTTCCTGGCCGAGTGTGATGACATCGCCTGCAACCGCTGCACCCCGGATCCGCGAACCCGTTACGACAATGGCCCCACTTTGATCGGGCGTTATATTGTCATCGGGTCCTGCAGGATTGGGCGTCCCTTCCTGTTCATCTGGTTTGTCCGTTGGCGCATCCTGTGCGGCAACTGCTTGCGTTGCGAAGGTAAACGCTGTTCCGGCCAACAAGGCTGAAAATATTTGTCTGTGCTGCATCAATATCTCCCTGATCGTTTTTCAGGCCACCATTTCAAATTTGGGCCATGCAGGGATAGACGCAGAGATTGGCAATGACCTTAGTTGCAGATGTAACTATTTTTTGATCACCTAGACCGTATCGCCAAGCGCGGTGCGGATATGCGACAATGCTTTCATCATATGATATTCGACGGCAGCCATTGAGATGCCTAGTGCACAGCGAATATCGCGATACGCCATCTCGTCGAAGCGGTTCATGACGAATATCGTGCGCGTCCTTTCAGGGAGCTGCGTCAACGCGCGTTCAACGCAGTCTATCAGGTCGCTGGCCTCAATCTCATGCTCCTGTTCGGCGGCGCAGTGCGCGTCGCGCGCCTCATTCAGTTGCAACGTGACCACTCGGCACTGTTGCCGCCGCGCGCCATCAATCAGCAAATTCCGGGCGATGCAAAAAAGGAAGCCACGAGGATTAACCAGGCTGGACAGTTGCGGACTGGTGGCCGCGCGCAGGAACACCTCTTGGGCCATATCACATGCCAGCTCGGGTCCGACCCGGCCTTTGAGAAAGCGAATCAACCCATCGCGCTCATGGCGGAAAATTGTCTCGAGTATCTGGCGCGCCGCATCATCGGGTCGATCTGACTGGCTGCGGTTACTCCGCTCAAGGAGCGCCTCTTCTGTCCGACTTTCTCGGACAAGTGTCTTTTGCATGGAACCATCACACTGGCGAGATCAGTCGTTCCCGCAGCAGATGCAGGAAGAAAAGATTACCAGCGCTACGCCGCCGTTCAGGCTTTTGGAGAAGCCCTTATTCGGTTCGGCCCCCGGTCCATAATCGGACCAGCGTGAATGATGGTTGGCGGATTTTGTCCGCGCAGCCTTCGCCAAGTTTCAGACTGCGTGTAATTTTGCTAACAAAATTGCAGGTATCGCGCAAGTATTGCCTTCGCAATTCAACGAATGCATGCATGTGAGCAAACATGATTTGTCACCATACGAAGATAACCTCGATTATCGAGAAATGATAAGGCCTCGCAAGATTATTGTATGAGGCCGATGAGCGCCGAAACTTTCTCGCTTCGCCGCTGATGATATATCTGCAATTTACTACGCAATGCGCTATCTTGCTTGGTCGAAAGCTGCTCCAACTCCTCAATCTCTTGCAGAGTATCGGGAAATACCAGCGGTTCTTTCATTCGCACGACATGCATCCGCTCATTAAGTGAACGTACGGTCTCAACGATAATGATATTTCCGGAAAGTGAAGCGATGGACTCAAAGAACGAACCTATCCGGTCAGCATAAGTGCTGTTTTCCGACATATATTCTCCATCGATCCATTCTTCTGACCGGTCAACCAGCGCCAGTTCCAGCAGCGCGACATTAACGGCAAGCATATCGCGAAGGGACTTTTCGTTCAGGCGCGGAACACGGTAGCCCTCTCCATGTGTCATATCGACCAGCCGCTCACCAACGAGCCGGTTGAGACAGTCCCTGACTGGTGTCATGCTGATCCCAAGCTCATCCGCCAATCGCAATGCTTCGAGCTTTTCACCCGGCGGCCAAACTCCTTGCATCAGCATTTGCTTCAGCTTTTTGCACG
>Ga0209346_1001189_pt1 | contig 15662 bp, 13 predicted proteins | sample AutmiccommunBRH9_FD_187381 | JGI IMG/M metagenome (GOLD analysis project Ga0209346, IMG submission 187381) | Deep subsurface microbial communities from Mt. Terri, Switzerland - Autotrophic microbial communities BRH/9 (SPAdes) (version 2) | ecosystem: Environmental > Aquatic > Deep subsurface >...
GACGTGGTCGGCAAGCCCGAACAGCATCCAGCGAATATGCACCCGAGTCGTCCGACAGCCTGTCCGACCAGCAGCGCCGGAATCGTCGCGTCGAGCAAGGGTCCCATCGGAACACCGATGTCTGCGGGAGCCGCCGCCGTTGGGGTCGTCGGTGCCAAGATCGACTTCCGGTTCCCGGCCGCGCCGAGGCCCGCAGCTGGTTGATCGGGGGGATGGGCCGTCAAGGATTCGTCATCGCGCTCGGGCCCGGCGCGCTCGGTGAGATCGCGGCTGGCTGGACCGAAGGCGAATCGGAAGCTTCTGCGAGCCAGTTCGACGACACCAGATCCACCTCCGTTGGCGAACCGAGTGCCGGGACGTCTCCTCACGCCGGCTCGAAATCTTGATCCACTCTTGATCAATCCTCTATCAGCGGTCCCGGAACACCTGCCAGGCTTTGAAGATGGCGCTCACCGCAGATCCACCACAGGCCGATGACTTTGCGGTTGATGAGACTCGTGCTGTCGACGCCCGGCCGCGGCGGACGGCGTGGACAGTCGTCACCGGCGCACTGGGCGCCGTCGGTGGACTTGCCCCGCATGTCCTTCACCACGTCGGTCCCCTTGTTGGGACGGCGCTGGTCGCCGGCGCGGGAGACACCGCACTCTTCGGCGTCCTCGGCCTCGCACTCTCCGTGCCCATGCTCCTCAGGCTCCGCCGCCGGTTCCGCAGCTGGTGGGCACCCGGGATCGCCCTTGCGGTGTTCACCGCAATGTTTTTGGTCTCCTCACTGGTCATCGGACCGCTCATCAGCGGTTCCGACCGCCCGCTCATCGAGCAGGGCGTCGCGGACCACGACTCCCATCACGAGTGACGGAAGAAGTCGCGGTGCGGGATGTACTCACCGAAGGGTCCCGCCGCTGCGTGCTGTACGTGTCCGTCACGCCGATGCCGAGTTGTCAGACGACGCCCACGTTGTACCGGAGCGACGGCACGGCCGGGCCGGATACGCCTTGACCTTCCAGTCGGGTGGAAGGTTTACGGTCGAGTTAACCGGCCACTCATCCAGTCCAGATTGGGAGGCAAGAACATGGATCAGCGGTCGACGCTGACAACACCATCAGACGGGAAGTGCCCGGTGATGGCGGCGCGCCACACCTCGAGGGGCAACCACCCGATCCGACGAAACTGCACCGTGATTCGTGCGACCCCACACACCCTAGGAAGGTTCGATGTCACCCAAGAAGAAGCGTCGGCAAGCGGCACCGAAGCCGCGGCCCTCCTCGCCTTCCGGGCGGGCTAATTCTCTGACCCGCCCCCCGGATTCGCAATTGGCGGCATCGCGCCCGGCCGCTGCTCGTGGTGCGTCGTTCGGCGTGTCCTCAGCACGTCGCCCCACACCCTCACCCGCGTCGGCCCCGGCCCCGGCCCCACCGCGACAGCCGATCATCCGACCCGCGCTTGCACGACTCAGCGGGTCGCGCAACCCCAAACAGGGGCTCGAGTTCACCCCCCCTCTCTTTAAGGTCCTTGCGGACCTCGAGCCGCAGGCCATCGGCCTCACATACTGGTTCACCGCTCCTTCGGGGCCCGAGGCGCGCGATGTGACCGTGCGCTTCTCTGGGCAGCGCCTCGATGTCGAAGGCGACCCCACGGATGCCGACGCCTTTGTGGCGACCGCGACCTACGCCAACGTCCAGCCAGACACCGGGCCGATTGCCCTCACTCACCGAATCGTCGGCAAAGCGTCGGGTCGCTGGAAGGTCACTGCGGAAGCAATGGCAACGTCACGCACTGGCAATCACCGAAACGCTGTTCGTCTACCCCCTGCCGAAGGCATCGGGCGTTCGACGTTGGCGCCGGTGGCCACGATGCGTGCGCCGGGGGTCGTGCCGGGTTCTTGGCCTCTCTTGGTGGGTTTGGGATTCATCCTCGCGACCATCGTGCTGAGCTTGCTGGCGCGCAACAGCGGGATGCCCGGGGGTACCATCCTCGCTCTGGCGTCCACTGCGGGCGCCCTAGGGCTCGGGGGGGCCAAGGTCTATTACTGGTTGACGCATCGCGGGGAGGGACGAGCGGCGGGACTGGCCGGTCTCAGTTTGCAGGGGTTCGTCATCACCGCGATTGCGGTCTTCGTGCTGGGAGGCTGGGCGTTCGGTGTTCCGATGGGACCCTTGCTCGACGCGACGATTCCGGCGCTGCTGGTCGGACAGGCTGTCGGACGACTCGGGTGCATATTCGCTGGATGCTGTTCGGGCTTGCCGACCACGTCGCGTTGGGCGATTTGGGGCTCCGATCGCCGCATTGGCACGAGGCGGATCCCTGTCCAGGCCCTTGAGTCGGCGGCGGCTGCGTCCTTGGCCGTGGTCACCGGTCTGATCGTCTGGCGCGTCCCACCGGAGCCAGCCGGTTTCCTCTTCTTGGGGGGGCTCTCCGCGTACCTCATAGTCCGGCAAGTGCTGTTTCCGCTACGCGGGCTGCCCAGGGCGACGCGGCACGGGCGCACGGTCATGTTGATCGTCGCACCAGTCGTCCTCGTCGCATCCCTCGCCACGATGGCCCTCACATGAGCAGCGAAGCGCATCGTCGCGGCGGGCCCGGTTGATCGAGCGCGGACCGCCCGCTTGGTGATGGCGCCCACGTGCTGAGGGGCGCTGGCCGTCGCCGTGCCGCGGAGTCAGCAAGCACCGCCCCCGTGAGCCGGGGCAGCACCCCTCACTGCTCCGCATCGTCCCTGGCTCGCCGGGACCGCGAGCGCAGTCGTGAGGTCATCGGCCTTTGCGTTCCGCGCCTCGCGCCGGGAGGGTCACGACGAAGCCTGCGCCCTTCCCTGCCCCGGCGCTCTCCGCTCGGATGTGACCAGCGTGGGCCTCGACGAGCGCGCGAGCGATCGCGAGACCGATCCCGCTCCCACCGACACCGCGAGAGCGGCCGTCGTCGACGCGGTAGAAGCGTTCGAAGACGCGCGGGAGGTGCTCGGCAGCGATTCCGTCCCCGGAGTCCCTGACGGTGATCGCGACCCCCTCCGCAACCGATCGTGCGGACAGGTCGACGTGCCCGCCTGCGGGCGTGTGGCGCAGAGCGTTCTCCAGGAGGTTGGCGAGGACCTCCTGCATCCGGTCCGGGTCGACGATGACCGATCGGGCACTGGCGTCAAGTCCGAGGGTGAGACGCACCCCCTTGGCCTCGAACGCCAGCTCCTCGGCGCGCGCGGCGACCCTCAGCAGGTCGCCTACGGCGACCTCGCTGAGGTGAAGGCTGAGCCCGCGCTCCTCAGCAATGGACACGCGACCGACGTCGTCGACCAACCGTTCGATCCTGGAGATCTCGGCTTCGATGCGCTCAAAGGTGGCCCGGTCGGCCGGCAGGACCCCGTCGGCGATCGCCTCGTGATATCCACGCACGGTAGTCAGCGGGGTACGAAGCTCGTGGGACAGGTCGCGCAGGACTTCGGCCCGTGACTTCTCGGTCCGGGCGATGCTACTTGCCATCTGCCCGAAGGCGTCGGCGAGCGAGTCGAGTTCGGCGCCATAGCCCGAGCGACGGACACGCACCGTGTAGTCGCCGGAAGCGACCGCACCCGCCGCCTCGGACAGCTCCCGCAGCGGGCGAACGGCGCGGCGGGACACGAACCATCCGACCGCGAGGGCAGTGAGCGTGGCCACGGCGATCGACACGGCGAGGGAGACCAGGATCGCCCGAGAGAACGCCATGTCCAGGTGGGTGGCCAGCTCATTCGTGATCGGCCCTACCGCGTTCTCGACGTGCCCCCGGAACATCCCAGGGGCCAGCCCCAGGGCGACGACGAGCAGGGTGATCCCGCCGGCGAGAATGACCAGGGCTTGGCCGAGGAGCAGGCGTGCAGCAAATCCTGTTCGCCGACCGGCGGCCCTCAACTGCCCCCACCCATCCGGTAACCCACACCACGGACCGTCCGCACGTATCGGGACTCGGCTGGGTCGTCGCCGATCTTGCGTCGAAGATTGGCGACGTGCACGTCGATCACGTGGTCGTCGCCGAACCAGTCCTCACCCCACACGGCTTCTAGCAGTGCGCGGCGTTCGAGCACAGCTCGCGGTCGGCTCGACAGGGTGTCCAGGATGTCGAACTCCGTCCGGGTCAACTCGATCCGCTCACCCGCCACGGAGACCTCCCGGCCAGCCACGTCGATCACCAGGTCTCCGAAGACTCGAGCGGGGGCGCCCGTGTCCGGGCTGCGGGGACGCCGCAGCATGGCGCGCACTCGCGCCGCGAGCTCGCGCGGGGAGAAAGGCTTGGCGAGGTAGTCGTCCGCGCCAACGGACAACCCGATCACGCGGTCCAGCTCGTCGGTCCGCGCGGTCAACATGATCACGTAGGCATCGGAGAAGCCTCGCACCTGTCGACACACCTCGATCCCATCAATCCCCGGGAGCATCAGGTCCAGAACGAGCACGTCCGGCTCCCACGCACGCGCCCTATCGACGCCCACCTCACCATCCGGGGCCACGTCAACCTCGAACCCTTCCACTCCGAGGTACTCAGAAATCAGGCGCGCGATCGGCGCGTCGTCCTCGACGACGAGCACGCGCCAGCGACGCCCGGCCGGTGCGTGAGCACCGACCGGGGTCGCCGAACTCGATCCGGGAGACGTCACGGCGCCTCGGACATCGCGACGAATGTTCCGTGCCACGAGTGGTACCAGACGTCACCGGACGTCGCATTCACCGAGAGCATGCCGTCGACCTTCCCTTCGCGCAGCGTGTGGAGCGTGTAGTAGCCGGGAAAGGCATCACCGGTGGCCGCCGTGAGTCCTTCCCCGCCGTCCTGGCCCGCGAGCCATTCGTCGGCGATTCGTTGGGCCTCGGTCGCGCTGATCCGCAGGTCCGAGCCGCCACGTCCCATCATGCCGTAGCGGGTGTTCCACATCCGTGCCGGCCCCAGCTCGATCTGCACGTCGCCCGAGACGGGGTCGATGAGGACCTCCGTGGCCAGCGAGCCGTCCGCCTCGACGAGCTCGGCGTAGTACTGCCGGTCGAACTGCATCACTTCACCGACCTCCAGACCCGGCCGGAGTTCCGTCGCGAACACCTGAGCTTGTTCGCGCGCTCCCACAAGGTCGACGACAGGCGTGCGATCCCCGCTCGAGTTCGCACCACCGAAGCCGCCACCGCCCATCATCCCGTAGGACGCGCCGTTTGGCATTCCCGCGCCCCAACCGCCAACGCCCTGCCCCTGGATCAGCATCCACGCGCCCGAACCCAGGATCGCGGCGACAGCGACGATCGGAACGACCAGGGTTCGCAGCCGCCGACTGATCGTGGCCATCACTTCCCGCTTCGGTTCGCGCGCAAGGTCTCACGCATCGATTCGTAGGTCGCGACGTCGACCTCACCGGCGGCGAAGCGGCGATCCAAAAGCTGCTCCGGGGTCTCGCCCTGCGCGACGCCCGGCTGGCCGCCACCCACACCATCGTCGCGTCGGCTACCCGGGAAGGCACGGACGACGAGCCAGACGACCAGACCGATCACTCCGATCCAGAACACCGCCATCGCGATCCATCCCCCGGCACCCATACCGAATCCGTATCCCATCATGTTGACAACCTCCTTGTGAACTTCGCTTCGTGAACACTTCCCATCGTGCCCCTGCCACCTCAAGAGGCCCCACGACGCCGCCTCAAGATCTCGTCAAGACTCCCGTGCCACCACTGTCAGTCGCGCGAGGCACTGTGGCAGCAGAGGGTCACCGATGAGGGGGACGACGCGCCCGTGGTGGGCGGCGGCCATCCTGGTGACCGCGTCCGCAAAGTTATGACTCTCCTCGAGCATGCGCAGAATGGTGGTCAGCTGCTTCTGGGCGCGCTACCGGCGCCGGATTGTCGTTCCGAGCCCCGTCGGGGCGGTCACACCTTTGGTGGCGATTCCAGACGTCGAAGAGCCGCACCGAGCCGAGTGGCTGCGTCGTCGGCGACTGCCTCGAGGTCGTCGTTGCCCGTGAGGGTGACCATCGCGTGCGGGTCGAGGGCTTCGATCCGGGTGCGACCCTCGCCGACCGAGCGCACCACCACGTTGCACGGTAAGAGCATTCCGATCGACTCCTCCACCTGCAGGGCGCGATGAGCAAGCGGGGGGTTGCACGCCCCGAGGATCACTTGTGGGGCCATGTCGACGTCGAGCTTCGTCTTCATCGTGGCCGCCATGTCGATCTCGGTCAGGATCCCGAATCCCTCCTCGGCCAACGCGGCTCGCACGGCCGCGACAGCAGGCTCGAACGGTTGGTCGACGGTGAGGGTAAGTCCGTAGCTCATGATGTGATCCTTTCGATCAGATGGACGATCGGAGCCAACCCCCCGCGTCACGAGACCATCCGAGTTCAGTCGGGCGCTGGTACATCAACCGTATAACTGTGAGCATTGCAGCCGTACCATTTCGCCCAGTTGTTCAGGGGGATCGCCGCCCACGGTCTCGCCCAACTCGTGCCACAACCTCAGGAAGTCCGCGGGTGCGGCGCCACCACGTCCGGCATCGGGGTCGCCGTCTGAAAGAATGACCCACATGACTTCGCGCATCCCAGAAAAGGCCACAGTGGACGGTCTCGAAGACCGCTGGAACGACTCTTGGGCGGCGGACGGGGTCTACGAGTTTGACCGCACCAAGACGCGGGACGAGATCTACTCGATCGACACTCCCCCGCCCACCGTCTCCGGCTCGCTTCACGTGGGTCACGTGTTTTCCTACACGCACACCGACGTCATCGCTCGCTACCAGCGGATGTGCGGGCGCGAGGTGTTCTACCCGATGGGCTGGGACGACAACGGACTGCCCACCGAGCGCCGCGTGCAGAACTACTACGGCGTGCGCTGCGACCCCACACTTCCCTACACGGACGACTTCGAGCCACCCCACCTGGGTGGCGAGGGCAAGTCCATCAAGGCGGCCGACCAGGCGCCGATTTCGCGCCGCAACTTCGTCGAATTGTGCGAGCGCCTGACCGCCGAGGACGAGAAGCAATTCGAGGTGCTGTGGCGCCACCTGGGCCTGTCCGTGGACTGGTCGCGGACGTACCGAACCATCGAACCCCACTCTCAGGCCGTCGCCCAGCAGGCCTTCCTGCGCTCGCTCGCGCGCGGGGAGGCCTATCAGTCTGAGGCACCGACGCTGTGGGACGTGACGTTCCGCACGGCCGTGGCTCAGGCAGAGCTTGAGGACCGCGAACGCCCGGGCGCCTACTACCGTCTCGCCTTTGAGCCGGCCGCTGACCTCGAAGAGGCCACCGGTTCCTACGAGTCGGTCTACATCGAGACCACGCGGCCCGAACTCCTTCCGGCCTGCGTCGCTCTCGTCGCGCACCCCGACGATGAGCGCTACAAGCCACTCTTCGGCAAGCACGTGCGCACGCCCCTGTTCGGCGTGGAAGTGCCCATCGTTGCTCACCGTCTTGCCTCCCCGGACAAGGGCTCGGGCATCGCCATGATTTGCACCTTCGGCGACGTCACCGACGTGATCTGGTGGCGCGAACTGCAGTTGCCCACGCGCCCCATCCTGGGTTGGGACGGTCGCATCCTCGCCGAAGCCCCTTCCGCTATCGACTCGAAGGCGGGGCGCGACGCCTATGCCGAGTTGGCTGGCAAGACCGTGTTCTCCGCTCAGGAGCGCATCGTTGAAATGCTCGGCGAGGCTGGCGTCCTTGAGGGCGAGCCCAAGATCATCTCGCACCCCGTGAAGTTCTTCGAGAAGGGCGACAAGCCGCTCGAGATCGTGACCTCGCGCCAGTGGTACATCGCCAACGGCGGCAAGGACGCGCAGTTGCGAGCCACGTTGGTCGCTCGCGGCGAGGAACTTGACTTCGTGCCCAAGCACATGGGCAAGCGCTACGAAAACTGGGTCAACGGCCTCACCGGCGACTGGCTGATCTCGCGCCAGCGCTTTTTCGGAGTGCCGATCCCCGTCTGGTATCGCCTCGATTCCGAGGGCAACCCCGAGTGGGAAACCCCGATTGTGCCTACCGAAGACCAGTTGCCGGTCGATCCATCGTCCGACGCCGCTCCCGGCTTCACCGAGGACCAGCGCGGCGTGCCGGGCGGGTTCCTCGGCGAGAAGGACGTCATGGACACCTGGGCCACGTCCTCGATGACCCCGCAGATCGTGTGCGGCTGGCGGGACGACCCCGAGCTGTTCTCCAAGACCTTCCCGATGGACCTGCGCCCACAGGGCCAGGACATCATTCGTACTTGGCTGTTCTCCTCGGTCGTGCGTTCGCACCTCGAGCACGGCGTCCTGCCGTGGAAGCACGCCGCCATCTCTGGTTGGATCCTTGACCCCGACCGCAAGAAGATGTCCAAATCCAAGGGCAACGTCGTGACGCCGATGGGGCTGCTCGAGACCCACGGGTCCGACGCGGTGCGGTATTGGGCGGCGTCCGCTCGCTTGGGCACCGACGCAGCGTTCGACGAGGGGCAGATGAAGGTCGGGCGGCGCCTCGCGATGAAGGTGCTCAACGTGTCGAAGTTCGTGCTGGGCGCGACCGGCATCGCCACCGCCGCGGACGAGTCTCTCGAGGCTGGCGTCGCCGCAGCCGCGCACGTGCGTTCCGCGGCCGTCACGGACCCGCTGGACCGCGGAATGCTCGCCGGGCTGGCCAAGGTCGTGGAGACCGCCACCGCCGCCCTCGGGGCGTACGACCACACGCGCGCCCTCGAGGTGACGGAGTCTTTCTTCTGGACGTTCTGCGACGACTACGTGGAACTCGTGAAGACCCGCGCCTACGACGGAGCCGCACCCGGCGAGGCGATCGACCCGAACGCACCCTGCTCCCCCGACGCAGCATCGGCGCGAGCCGCGTTGACGCTCGCTCTCAACACCTTCCTGCCGCTGTTCGCGCCCGTGCTTCCGTTCGCTACCGAAGAAGTGTGGTCCTGGTACGCCGAGGGCTCGATTCACCGCAATCCGTGGCCGACGGCTGGACCATTGCGCGAGACTGCGGCCGGTGCCGATCCCGGAATCATCGCGGCTGCCGGCGCGGCGCTGGGGGCCTTGCGCAAGATCAAGTCGGATGCCAAGGTGTCTCAGCGGACGGCCATCGTGTCCGTTGACCTGCTGGTGCCCGAAAGTCAGATGGAGCACGTCAACGCGTCGAAGCGGGACGTGATGGCCGCAGGCCGGGTGCAGTCCATGCAGGTCGTCGACGCCGTGACGGCAATTGATCCCAGTGTCGACGGCATGGGACCGGAAGACGGCTCAAGCTCGGCGCTGCTGGATGCGACCGTGGTCCGCACCGAGAACGTGGTGCTAGAAGAGGCCTAGTTGTTGCGTCTCATGAGGTTGGTGACACGGTTCGGGGTGTGAGGGAGGGATAGGCCCTGAGGGCAGGATGGAAGTACGACTACATCCGCCTGCTGGAAGGACCTATCCCTCATGCACCACGCTAATGCCCCGTTGACCCCTGAAGGCCGTCTGCGTTTGATCCGCCGCTGCCATTCTCGCCCGGAAGCGATCCGGAGCGGGGAATTTCTGTGAGCGCCGTCACTTCGATAGGCTCAGCGAGATAGTTCACATTTGATTGAGTATTGCGACGTTGGTTAGAAACCGCCGGCCATGGCGTCACGGACTCCGAGACCAGTGTCGATGATCAGCTTGTGGGTTGTGTCTCTGCCTGGAGCGATGGAGCGGCCCCGTGTGTCATCTGCCGTCCGCGCGTCCCCGTGTTGATCGCTCTCGTCGTTCTGGTTTATGGATATCAGTCATCGAGTGTGCGTCGGTGAGTGTCCCCGGTTTGAACGAGGGTGACGGTGACCTTGTGCAGTTTGCCGACCAGGTGGAATGGTGGGTTGAACGATTGAGAGATTGGGCTGAGGGTGTTCTTGGCGATGTCCATGCCGGTGAGGGCGAGGAATCGGAACACGACTGGTATGTCGAACCAGTCGCCTTGACGCTCGCCGACGTAGATTCGCCCGCGCCCTGTGCGGTCGGCGTTGAGCACGAAGTCGATGCCTACCGTGACTCGCTTTGCGTCTAGGGCGATCGGCAGAGAAGCCTGTGTGACGTTTCCTGCGGCGTTGTATTCGTAGCGAAGTTCGCCTTTGTCGAGGTAGAGAACAAACCCGGAGGCGATTCCCCCGTAGGCCAAGAGGACGCCTTGTTTCTCGCCGGAGATGTCGGCCTCGATGCGGTGTTCCGGCGCGTATTCGAATGGTGGGACGGTGCTCGCTTCGACGTGGCTGGTGCCGGCGAAGTACTCGAACGTCTCGCGTAGCAGCGGTGAACCTGGGTTCGGTGGGGCACTCATCAACTCGACTGACCGATCGTCTAGGGGCAGGACGTCGTACTTGCCGGCTTCGGCCCACCACATGTTCACCAGCTCGCGCAGCTTGTCGGGGTGCGTTTCGGCGAGGTTGGTCGACTCGGAGAAGTCATCATCGAGGTGGTACAGTTCCCACTCTGCTTCGCTGTAGTCGTCATCTTTGAAGTGGCGGGTCACCGCCTTCCACCCGTCGGCCCACAGCGCTCGGTTGCCGAACATCTCGAAGTACTGGACCCGACGCACCGTCGGCGCATCGGGATCGGCGAAGGTGTAGGCGAGGCTCTTCCCGTGGATCGGCATTTGGGGGACGCCTCGGTAGTTGTCCGGAGGGTTCACGCCGGTGACCTCGTAGATCGTCGGCGCGATGTCGGTGATGTGATGGAACTGTTGGAGAATGGTGCCTGGGCTTGAGAGCTTGTCCGGCCAGGACACGATGAGCGGATCACGCACGCCGCCGCCGTGTGTGTGGTACTTGTACCAGCGCCCTGGTGTGTTCGATGCCTGCGCCCAACCGGTCGCATAGTGACTGTCGGCGAGTGGGCCGCCGACTTCGTCGAGCGCGCCGAGCACCTGGTCGAAGTCTTCTTCCAACCCGTTGAAGAAGCGGATACGGCTGTACGCTCCAAGCCGGCCTCCCTCCATGGCCGCGCCGTTGTCGGACGTGAGGATGACCAGCGTATCGTCGAGGCAACCCGTCTCGCGCAAGGACTCGATGAGTCGGCCGATCTGTTGATCGGTGTGTTCGACCATCGCTGCGTATGCCTCCTGCAGTCGAGCCGCGACACGACGCTCGGCGTCGGTCAACGAGTCCCATGCCGGCGCATCGGGGTTTTGCGGTGGCAGTTGCGTACCCGGCGGGATGATGCCCATGTCGAGCTGACGTTCGTAGCGCTGTCGTCGAATTTCGTCCCAACCCACGTCGTAGCGTCCACGGACGGCATCCATGTTTGTGGCGGGTGCGTGGTGTGGCGCGTGCGCGGCACCGAGGGGTAGGTAGTGGAAGAAGGGCAGCTCGGGATGTTGGCTGATGTGATCTGCGATGTAGCTGGTGGCACGATCGATGAGGTCCTCGGTCAGGTGGTATCCGTCCTCGGGGCCTCGGGGCGGCACGGTGAAATGATTGTCATGCACGAGTTCGGGGTAGAAGTGGTCGGTTGCGCCGTTCATGAACCCGTAGAACTGGTTGAACCCTCTTCCGAGCGGCCATTCACCGTAGGGGCCCGCGGCACTCACTTCGCGCATCGGCGCAACGTGCCACTTGCCGGTCGCGAAGGTGTTGTAGCCGGCCTCTTGAAGTATCTCCGAGATCAGCGCGGCGTTGCGGCTGATGCGTCCACGTCCGCTCGGCCACCCCGAATCGGTGTTGGACAGCATGCGCATTCCGACGGCGTGGTGATTGCGTCCCGTCAGTAGACACGCTCGTGACGGCGAGCACAGCGTCGTGGTGTGGAAGTTGCTGTAGCGTTGTCCGCTCGCGGCGAGGGCATCGATGTTCGGAGTGCGAATCTCTGATCCGTAGCAACCCAGATCGGCGAAACCGAGGTCGTCGAACATGATGAGCACGACGTTCGGGCCACTTGGTGGTGTCGGTGCGGGGAACCTTGCCTCCGACGTCTGGTAGGTCAAGCCGAGGTGAGCTGGCTGCGAGTTGTTCATGTGTTCCAAACTGGTCGTGGACCGAGGGTCCTAGTAGTCGCCTTGGTTAGCGAGGAAGCGCGACAGCACGGTGCGGCCGAGGAGCCTCCAGAGTCGGTCGCTAACGAAGCCGATTATGCCAAAGGCGATGATGCCAACGAACATATAGTCAGTGCGGAAGAATGTGCGCGCGTTCCAAATGAGGAAACCGATTCCGCTTTGGGCCGCGATGGCCTCGGCGGCAACCAGCACGAGGAAAGCGTTGGCGAGCCCGAGGCGCATGCCCGTGTAGATCGCCGGGAAGGTGCCGGGCAGGATGACCTTGAAGAACAGATCGATTTTGTTGGCGCCCAGTGTTCTCGCGCCGAGGATCTTGTCCGGGTTGATGGCTGATGCGCCAGCGGCAACCGACACCAACACGACGAAGGCGACGGCATATGCGATGAGATTGACTTTCGATAATTCGCCGATGCCGAACCACAAGATGAACAGGGACGTGAGCGCCAACGCAGGGATGAATCGGAAGAAGTGAATGAACGGATCGATTGCAGCACGGGCATACTTCGACATGCCAGCCAGCAGTCCGATCGGAATCGCGATCACCGAACCGAGGAACCAGCCTTTGTACACGCGTTGCAGGCTGATCGAGATATCATCTTTCAGCAGGCCGTCGGCTATCAACTCCCAGGCGGCCGACACGACCATCGCTGGCGAAGGCAGCAACTGGGGATCGTAGCTCTGCGACAGGAGTTGCCACGTCAGTAATGCGGCTCCGATGGCAACTGCGGAAACGGCAGTGATAGGGCCGCGGCCCGCGAGTCGCCCCACTGTTCTCGTCTTTAATCCCCCCATGTCTTCATTACCTCCTCGACGATCTGCTCTTCGATCACTTGGGCGACTTCGCCAAACGCCAGCGAGAACTCATCACGCGGGAACGGCAGATCGACCGTGTGGATTTCTCTGAAGTTGGAGTTCGGCCCGGCGCTCATGACGCCGATCCGCTCACCGAGAAGCACAGCCTCGCGGATGTCGTGTGTGACGTAGACGAATGTTCGGCCCTCGCTTCGCCACAGCTCGGAGACTTGACCCAGTAGCAACCGTCGGGTTTGGGCGTCGAGGGCCGCGAACGGTTCGTCCATGAGCACGACGTCTGGTTTAACCGCAAGGATACGAGCGATCTGGACCCGTTGCTTCATACCGCCGGACAGCTCGGGTGGAAACTTTCCGGCGGCAGCGGAAAGGCCGACCACGCCGAGCCAATGGTCCACGACGCTCCGGTCGAACCGCGACCCGCTGCGTTTCGCTTGCAGCTTGAGCCCGAATGCCACGTTCTGTCGAACGGTCAGCCATTCGAGGAGCGGCCCGTCGACGCTCTGGAACACCATCGCTCGGTCGGGGCCAGGTCCCGAGAACCCACCACCATCGGCCGCGGAGACGACGCCGGTGGTGGGTTCGAGAAACCCGGCGACCATGCGCAGCAGCGTCGACTTGCCGCACCCGGACGGGCCCACGATCACGAAGAACTCGCCGGCTGCGATCTCGAGTGCGAGGTCAGCAATGATGGGAGGTGTCCCGGCCGACGCTGACCCATACCGAAAGGAGATGTCTTTGAACGAGACCGAACCTCCCGGGCCGACGCCATCGCTTGGTCTGGTGGTTGTTGTCATCAGCCGAGGTCGGCAGTCACCGAGCCCGGCAGAGCGGCCTCCATCACGTCGAGATTGAGGAACTTGCGAACGTCGAAGTCGGCATCGAGCTTTCCCGATTTGACTAGGAACTCTGCGATCGAGTCGAGCGAATCGAGCATGGGTTGCGTGAACTCCATCTTGAAGTTCTGATTCGGTATCACGGCGGCGTAGACGGCGGCATCACCGCTGGTTCCATCGGCAACGATCTGCGCGGCGTCGTTGGGGTTCTCGGCGACGTATCCGGCTGCAGCGTCGTAAGCTTTCAGCACCCGCCCGACTGCATCGGCATTGTCGTTCGCCCACCCGGTTTCCGCGATCAGATAGATCCCCGTGGTTCCGAGCACATCCGCGTCCGTCGTGAGGATCTTGAGGTTGGTGTCATCGGCGGCCTGATTGGTGCCGTCGAGCCACGTCCAAGCGGCTTGCACGGCATTCGTCTTGAGCGCGCCGACGAGTTCGAACAGTCCTGGTAGAGCTACCAGCTCGACGTCGTCCAGCGAGATGCCGTTTTGCTCCAGATATCGAACGGTGACGAAGTGTTCTGACGTGCCTTTCACGTAGCCGATCTTCTTGCCGATGAGATCTTCTGGACCGGTGATGTCGTTGCGGACGGCCAGGCTGTGGAAGCCGGGCTTCGGCTCGGCAATCGCCCCGATGATCGACATGTTGTCATCGGCGGCGGCGACGAGGTTGAGCACGGCGAAGTCGAGAGCGTTGCCCATATCGGCCTGTCGGGCGATCACACTCTGGATTGCTTCGATCCCGGTGCCGAACATCGAGACCTCCGCATCGACGCCGTTCGACTCAAAGTAGCCTTGGTCCTGTGCGACCCACGAGAGTGTCCCCAGGAGGAACGAGTCGGCAGCGATTCGAACCTTGGCGGATTCGACCGGGTCCGTGGCGTTCGTTGCCGAACCCGTGGCGTTCGTTGCCGAACCGTTGTCGGTTCCACAAGCGGTCATAGTTAATGCGCCTGCGATGAGTAGTACAAACGTCTTGGTCAACGCTGACGTACGGCTGGTCCTGTGCTGTCTCATGCTCTCTCCTCGGTTTTGGTGATGGTGATTCGTTGTCAGATCGGTGAACGGTGGCAACCGGTCAGAGGCCCTCGGCGGTCGCGGTGATGCGAGGCTGAAGAATGTTGGTTCGATAAGTGGAGGTAACGTAGAGGATCACGCGATCTTTCGCGTCTCGACCGACGCCCTCTCCGTGGATCACCGGTTCGGGCTCGCCAAGCCCGAACATTGCCATCTCGTCCGCCCCGAGCATGGCCGCCCGAAGATCGAGATCGAGTTTGGTGAGGTCGACGCCGACGTCCCCGAGCAGCTCGGGCACCTGCACACCGACCGAACAAGCATCAGCCAAGTCGACCGGTACGCCGCCAAACTCGGCAACGAGGTGGTCGCGGACGGCAACCACCGGCTTGCCATCGAGAGTGAATACCCGGTGCAACCGTGCAGTCGCGTTCGTCGGGAAATCAGGAAACCGCCGCGCGTCGGGGGCATCGGCGGTGAGTTCGAAGGAAAGGATGTCGACCTTCCCGCCAGTGATCGCGAGACCGCCAGGAATCCCCTGACTGATCGAACCGAACCGAAATGGGGACGAGGATCCTGATTCGACGACGAACGTCCCGGTGCCCCATCGCTTTTCGACCATTCCGGCGGTCACCAGATGAGTAATTGCCTCACGAACAGTGGCCCGGCTCACGTTGAAGCGATCGCACAACACCTGTTCGTTCGGCAGTTGGTCACCAGGTCCGAGGTCAACGAGGATGAACTCGCGGAGCCCTCGAACGGTTGAATGCAGTTGCGTGGCGATAGTGATCTCCAGTGATCAGACGTCATATGTGATGTTTCTAACAGGTTCCAATAATCCTGTCAAGACCCCGCGTTGACTCATAGGAAACCTCCGCGTAGGTCGATACGTTGCCTCAGATGATTTCCTCCGCTTAGCCTCGCGCTTTCGCGGTGGGGTGGTGTGAGGTTGTGTCGGTGACCTGAAAAGTGCCCCTGACCTGGGAGAATGTGGATTGTTGAAGACCACATCAGACCAGTTCGAGGAGCACCTTCCAGGTGAAGA
>Ga0209346_1001211_pt1 | contig 15380 bp, 15 predicted proteins | sample AutmiccommunBRH9_FD_187381 | JGI IMG/M metagenome (GOLD analysis project Ga0209346, IMG submission 187381) | Deep subsurface microbial communities from Mt. Terri, Switzerland - Autotrophic microbial communities BRH/9 (SPAdes) (version 2) | ecosystem: Environmental > Aquatic > Deep subsurface >...
ATCCGATAGACCGGCCCCTAAGGCGATAATGTTCTTTAATGCCCCGGCGATCTCTACACCGATAAGATCTAGATTGGTGTATACCCGAAAGTTATTATTAATAAACAAGCCTTGCACCTGTTCGGCGTAGCCGAGATCTGTTCCGGCAATCACCACCGTTGTCGGTAGTCTCCGGCTAACCTCCTCAGCGTGACTTGGACCTGACAATACTAGAACCCTATCTCTAGAGATTGCTGGCAGCGCTTCAAGAATTACCTCACTCATTCGTTTATGTGAAGCAATCTCTAATCCTTTTGTGGCATGAGTAATAATTGTCTCATTTGTGAGATATGGCTTGATACTTTCTGCTGTCTCGCGCATGGCATGAGAAGGGACAGCCAAAATAATCTGCTGTTTATTTTTCAGAACCTCTTCGATCTCGTTATTGGCAACAATATTTGTCGAAAAGCTGATACCGGGCAGGTACTTCTTGTTCGTTCGCTCCGAGTTTATTTCATCAGCATGCTCTTTTGTTCTGGTTAAAAGATCGACTTTAAACCCATTATCGGCTAAAACCACTGCTAATGCACTTCCCCAACTTCCTGCGCCTACTATCGCTATCGGACTTTTTTTATCCAAAAAAAACTCTCCTCTCTTTTCTTCGTTTTTAAAGTGAATCATTGGGTTAATACCACCACCTCTAAGCGTGAGCGTAGGTGGGATCTTTCAATCAGATGGAGTAGAGTCTCCATCTGATTCCCCGATGTTCAGCTTTAGCTGAACGAGTTCACTCTTCTGTGTTTTTTTGGCGGAAAATTATTCTTATTGGCGTTCCCTCAAAAACAAAAGCATCTCTTATTTTGTTCTCTAAATATCTTCTATAAGAAAAATGCATTAATTCCGGATCATTAACAAATAGCACAAAGCTTGGAGGCTTTACAGCCACCTGCGTGCTATATTTAATCTTTAATCTCTTGCCTTTATCTGAAGGAGGTGGATTTATAGCTACAGCATCATTTATTACATCATTTAGAGCAGAGGTATTAATCCGTAGATTATGTGCCTCGGCAACCTCGCTAACCTTAGGCAGTATTTGCTGAATTCGCTGCTTAGTTTTGGCTGAGACAAAGACGATCGGGGCATATGGCATAAAAAGAAAATTATCGCGGATTTTTTTTACGAATTCCTGCATAGTCTTGTCGTCTTTCTCTACTATGTCCCACTTGTTGACAACAAATATAGCAGCCTTTCCTGCCTCATGGGCGTATCCGGCAATTTTTTTATCTTGCTCAATTATTCCCGCTTCGCCATCAATAACGATTAATATTACCTCGGCGCCTTCAATCGCCTTTAACGCCCTAAGTACACTATATTTTTCAGTAGTTTCATAAACCTTGCCTCTTTTCCTCATACCCGCTGTGTCAATTAAAACATAATCCTGCTCAGGTGTAGAAAAGAGGGTATCTATGGCATCCCTAGTTGTCCCGGCAACAGCACTAACAATTACTCGCTCCTCACCAAGCAAGGCATTGACTAAAGAGGACTTCCCAACATTAGGTCTGCCTATCAAGGCAACCCTGATCAAATCCTCACCGTAATCATTGTCCTGCTGCTTGGGAAAATGAGCTACAACCGCATCCAGAAGATCTCCCAGCCCTATTCCATGCGCCCCAGAGATTGCATACGGTTCCCCAAAACCTAAAGTATAAAAATCGAATATTTCATTCTGCATTTGAATATTATCAATTTTGTTTACCGCTAGAACCACGGGCTTTTTTGTCCTATACAGAATCTCTGCTACCTCTTTATCAGCCTCAGTTAGACCTGCTTTACCGTCAACCATAAAAATTATTACATCAGCTTCATCAATCGCCAGCTCAGCCTGCTGCCGTATTCGCAATAATATCTCATCAGCAGGTGCTACCTCAATTCCCCCAGTATCGATAATGTGAAAGGCTCGATCGAGCCACTCACCCTTGCTGTAAATCCGATCTCTGGTGATGCCGGGCTTATCTTCGACGATAGCAATTCTCTCCCCGGCAAGACGATTAAAGATTGTTGATTTCCCAACATTTGGCCTGCCAACAATCGCTATTACAGGATTAGACATAAAACATACAACCTTTCTTGAAAAACTTAGTAGAGTTCTTTATCAAAGTTAAAACACCACAAAGTAAACCAGTAAAATGTTTAACTATGTAAATGTATCTATATAATTATAATCTATTTTCCCACGCAAGCAAGGCTTCCCGTTTAATGCCGAACGATAATTATTGAATCATTCTCTAAATCATGGGCTATACCATCAATTATTTTTTCCAGCAAAAAAGCAGTGCGTTGCATTTCTGCTGGGGTTTTTGCAATAAAAACCGGAGCTCCGCCGCTTAAAACCTGTTCACCGTTTAAGGTTACTACCGCCAAAATTTTTTTTTCTAACGTACTCAATTCGTTATCTCACCCCTTTTCATTAACTTCTGACTCCGATGGTAATCTAACTGCATTTTCCAACACAGGTACTAGTCCCACTATTTCAAGAGCTTTCTTAATGTTTTTTACTTGCGGCAAAAAGAAAACTCCTAAATTGCCATTTTCCAAATCTCTTTTGGACAAGGGAACCAGAGCCGGTTCTCCGGAATCCCGATATACACCGAGAATTATCGAAAGATTATGCAGTATAGCCTGTCTTTGTCCTAGATTAGCAATTGTTACCAGACTGTTGCCGGTTTTCGGTTTAATCAGAATACCCATTCCATGTTTTTTAATTATTTCTTGATTTACTTCCAGACCGATATTCATAATGTAAATATTATCAACATATAGATGGGGACCTTCTACCCGTACTTCTCCCTCGACAATGTCGGCTATATCCTGCATATTCTTACCTGACATATAAATCTTGCTGACGATAAAGGTTAGACTTCCAGCCACGATACCCCAACGCCAATTAGCCAATAATGTTATTAAAGAGGTAAAAAAAGCTGCAAAAATAACTAAATAATTTCTCCCTTCGAACACCATCGCAATCCCTTCAATGTAGGTTAAGCCCCGTGGTACAAGCTCGAATTGATCAAGCTTAGAAAGAGTCTGCCTTTCCATATTTCGCACATCGCGAAATTGTTGGGCAGCTAAACCCAAAAAGGTAATTGCGGTATAATTCTCGTCAATTAGCGAAGGGACAGCCACAGCCCCTAAACCAGCCGCGATCACGCCCAAGGAAAGATGAATCATCTTGCCATGGCGATGGGTCGGATATTGTCGATAGTCTGTTCTAAGCATAAATAATCTATTTAAGAACCCAAATACGACCCCGATTATTACTGCGATCATGCTTTCATTTAACATGTCCTCACCTTATTCTCGTGAAATTTATTTTTTTTAATTTCCTTCTATCCTTTAACCATTTTTTCAGTTCACGGATAAAAATATGCAAGATACCCAACTGGACTAGGGAAAACCAAATTAAATCCCTAGTCTCCCCATCACCAAGGACAATTCGATAAAAGCTTTCCTGATGGTGCAAATTAAAATATAATTCTCCCAACAAGATTCCGCCAACCAGCAGAACGATCTTACGTCCTAGCCCGGGCGTCACTAATGTAGCAATTAGAACTAGTAGTCCGGACATTTGATACAACTCTTTCAGCAACAATAAAATGGGATCCAAGCGGATTAATTCTTTAGCCAAAAAATATACTGCCCCAAGCAGCAAGGCGGCTGTTAGGAGGTGCAGCCGTTCTTTAGAATCTTTAAATAAAATTGTTAATATGACAACAGCAGGAATTACAAAGCCACCTACGTTGATTACCCAGCCATTCTGTAAGGGAAAGTTAAGAAAATTCCCTATGAAGATAACCAGCAAGAGCAGCGTAGCTTTTCTATTACTGCTGTATTTGCTGATAGATGAAGTAAACCAGCCGCTGGCAACGAGGATTAACAAGACTAATATTACTAGACCAGACAAAACCCCAGAGTTTATCTTAATCACCCTCTCCAAAATCTCTTTAACTAGTATTCCTTTTTTTGCATAAAAAAAAACCCCTCTATTAATGGGTTTTAATTTTTTCTAAAGAAATCCCTCTCTGTAAACACCAAGTTAAAAGATTATTAAGGATGACCATTGGTTTTTTTGGTAGCTCCTTTAGCTCGCCTGCGCCAAGTGCCGTCATGATTATCCGTAAATCCTCCTGTAGATCTTCAAGATAGGAAATTGTCCCGGGAATTTTATTTCTGACTAAACTATCCAGAACGCTCCCAGCGATACCAACAGCGCTCGCCCCCAGACCGATGGCTTTGGCGATATCTAAGCCGTCTCTAAGCCCTCCTGAGGCGATTATCTCCATTTGTCCGACTGATCCTACCTCTAAGATGCTTTCCGGGGTATTAATCCCCCAATCTGCAAAAAAATTCAACGGTCGAGTTCTTCGGCTGTTTTCAATATTGGCAAAATTAGTGCCTCCCTTGCCGCCAACATCAATTAAGGTTATTCCACGTTTTTTCAGTTTACCGGCAACCTCTTGAGAGATTCCGAAGCCAACCTCCTTAATAATCAAAGGAATTTTAATCGCCTCTTTTATCGTTTCCAGCCGATCTAGAGCACCTGAAAAATCTCTTTCTCCTTCCGGCATAATCAACTCCTGAATTACATTCAAATGAACCTGTAAAGCATCAGCCTCAATCATCTCGATTGCCTCTAGCGCGTCTTGCACAGAGGCCTCAGAGCCAATATTGGCAAAAACTAATCCGGATTTATTTGTTTTCCGAACAATCTGGAAGGTTTTAATTAATTCCTTATTTTTAACAGCAGCCATTTGTGAACCGACGGCGATTGCCAACCCCGTTTCTCTAGCAACAATAGCTAATTGTTCATTTATTTTTTGTGTAGCAAAAGCACCGCCAGTCAGAGCATTAATAATAATCGGCGAACTTAAAGTTAGTCCGCCGAAAAAAGTTGTTAGTGAGACTTTAGCTAAGGAGCTGTCAGGCAAAGCTTGATGAACAAAATGCACATCAGAAAAACCCTGTCCACTATTTTTTTCTAGTTTTAATGCTAGCCGCAGATGTTCAAGCTTTCTAGAAGCTCTGCTCATTTTAGCTCCTCACTTCTGTAATGATAATATTTACCTCTTATCTGAACTTCTTTAATTTATCACCAAACACATCTCCGAGTGTTAGGTTAAGTCCCTGATCACGGTATTCAGCAGTTTTTTGATCAATTAGTGCCTTTTCCTCTGCTTCCTTAATGCTTAAACTTATCCGCTCAGATGCCAGATCAACATCGAGAACCTTGACCTTTACCTCTTGACCAACGGTAAGTACATCTTGCGGCTTAGCAATATGCTCTTGAGAAATTTGGGAGATATGAACCAATCCCTCGATACTCGGAACCAATTCGACAAAAGCTCCGAAGGTTACCAGACGCTTAACAATTCCAGAATAAATTTTACCTACTTCGAATTTGCCCTGCGCCTTCTGCCAAGGGCTTTCCTTAACTTCTTTGATGCTGAGACTAACACGGTGATTATTCGTATCGACCCTAAGAACCTTTACCTTAACGTTTTCACCCTCTTTTAAAACGTCTGAAGGCTTATTAACCCTTTCCCAATCAATCTCAGAAACATGAACTAAACCATCAATACCACCAATATCTACAAAGGCGCCAAAGTCTGTTAATCTTTGGACTACCCCTTCTTTAACATCACCAATTTTGATGTTCTCTAATGCCTCTTGTTTTTTGGCTTCCTCTTCTTGTTCAAGTACGGCTTTTTGGGATAATATCGCTTTATTTTTTTCCTTATCCAGCTCAATTAACTTTACTCTTAATGTTCTCCCTTTGTAGTCCGAGAAATCCTCAACAAAGTGCTTTTCTACTAACGAAGCCGGAATAAACCCTCTAATGCCGACATCAACTACAAGTCCGCCCTTTACTACATCAGCAACGACAACTTCAAAGGGCTCGCCGGTTTGCAGCTTTTCCTCAAGTACACTCCAAGCCTTCTCACTATCTAAAGATTTCTTAGTTAAGACCAACTTCTCCTCTTGGTCATTTATTCGAAGCACCTTTAGTTCTAATTCGTCTCCTACTTGCAGAGCATCACTAACATTCTCGAGGTGAATATTTGATATCTCGCCGATCGGCAACGTTCCATCATATTTATACCCGATGTCGATCAAAGCTTGCTTATCTTCAATCTTTGATACCTTTCCTTTGACAATATCTCCTTTTTGTAACATTTTTACTTCACCAGCCTCTGAATTCATTTCTTCAACCATTACAATTACCCTCCTCAGATTAATATATTTCCACTACTTCTTTTTATCAAGACAGCATTGATCAATGTCTTAAAAGCTAATTAATATGGCAATAATTGTTATGAAAATAATAAGAGCATTTAGAGTACTCCAGACAATTAATTTAATCCTTTCAAGTGGATAGTCTTTTGCGATCAACCTTACCGCTAAAAAAGTGCCTGCTTTAAGAATTATCGCAATTAGGCTAAAATAGATTATCCCAAAACTTAAGATCTTCATCCTATTTGTATTCAGCAATCTGTCTTTGGATATGCAGCATGATTTTCTCCATAGCGGAGATTAGATCCTCAGAAGATATTTTTTCCTTCTTATATTCTATTAAAGAGATAGGCTTACCGACATTAATTATTATCGTTTTGAAGAATTTATAATTTGAAACAATGCCAATCGGGATTACCACGGCATCAGATTTCAGAGCAAACATTGCTGCTCCGGGAAGTCCCTTTCCGAGCTCTCCGGTTTTACTCCTAGTCCCCTCCGGGAAAACTCCCAGCACTTTACCGGAATTTAATAATTCCAGTCCCGTTTTTATCGCTTTACGGTCATTTCCTCCCCTTTTAATTGGAAAGGAACCAACCTTCTCAACTATTTTCCCCAAAATCGGAACTTTAAATATCTCCTCTTTTGCCAAAAAATGCACCTGCCGATCCAGTGCACAGCCGACAACCGGAGGATCGTAGTTACTGGTATGATTGGTGGCAAGAATGACTGCCCCCTCATTAGGAATATTAGCTAAACCTTTTACTCTGAATCGAAAAAAAAGTTTAAAGTAAAGCCGAACAATCCCTCTGACAAGCTTATAGAAAAACAAGCACTTGTGCCTCCTTTAAATATATTTCTGAATTCTTTTGACAACCTCTTCAATGCTTAAACCAGAGGTATCGATCAAAATAGCATCGTCGGCTTTTTTTAGCGGATCGACAGCTCTCTCCTGATCCTTTTTGTCCCTTAGAAAAAGCTCATTTTTTATTTGTTCAAGATTAGCTTTATACCCCTTTGCCAGCAGCTCCTGATAACGTCTCGATGCCCTTTGTTCTATCGAGGCAGTTAGAAAGACCTTGAGCTGGGCTTGTGGCAAAACGTTCGTTCCAATATCTCGACCATCCATCACCACATTAACATTTTTTGCCAGTTCTCTTTGCATAGAGACCATCGTCTTGCGAATTAAAGGGTGCGCAGAAACCAAAGAGACATTATTAGTCACTTCGGGAGTACGTATTTTTTCAGTTACATCTTCCGAAGCGATAAAGACTTTTTGCTGACCGGAGTCGCTCAGAAAACTAATTGGATGCTTAAGCAAATATTCATTAAGGGCAATTTGATCTTTTAAGTCAAAACCCAATTCCATAGACTTATAGGTTATGGCACGATACATCGCTCCAGTATCAATATAAAGATACCCTAATTCTTTGGCAACCAGCTTAGCAACAGTACTTTTTCCGGCTCCAGCCGGACCATCTATAGCTATATTAATCTTTTTCATCTTATCCTCTCCACAATACAAATAAAAAGCAGGCCATGCCTGCTTTAATCTTTTGGATATCCTAATATTTACTTAGAGCTAATAAACACTATCCAAGACAACGACGACACAGCATGTAGTTTTATGTATAAAAATTATATTCAGCACATAGAAATTTTAACACATTTCGCCTGAATAAATCAATTTTAAATCAATAAATATTCAAATACCGAGTGGATAAACTTCCTTCAAGCCTCTCAACCGGGACAAGCTTTGCCCGAATACCATCAATGGATAAGACTGCTTGAGATAAAATCAATAAGATAAGAGCAAATATTAACAGCTTGATGATGACTTTTTCAAAAAAATTCGAAAAGATGATAAATCGTTCTTCAAAGGATCTAAATCGTTTTAAATCTTTCAATGACCTCACTCCCTGTAAATATCTTTAACATTTTACAGGAAAGATATACCACAACCAATTTACCTAATCCTCTTTTTCATCGCCACCTGCTTCTCATAGCAAAATCGGACTATTTTTTCGCGCATTGTCTCCTGAATATTAGTAAACTTAACGGAAACTCTGTTTACCAAAGTGTTATTCTGATTAAAAACCCTTACTACCTCACCGTGGAACTTAATATGGTCGATAGTTCCGTTATTGAAGGGCAAGATAATCCAGCCCTCTAAAGCCTCCTGATCAGCAATATCGACACTCAGGGGAACAATAAGCTGCATTCCTCCTCCGCTGATGTCCATTGCCTGAACAACATGCCAATTCTTTTCTTCCTTGCCGACTATCTTTACAGCTAACTCCACAGTCGTTGGCACCCTAATAAAATCTCTTCTTTGAATCCGCTGATACTTTTGTGGTATCTCAATTACTAACAGGGGCACCTGCTCCTTGCGCAGCATAACAACCTTGGATTGAAAGGAGATCTGCCCACTATCCTCAGAATAATACATAAGATCAATCAGAGTCCCTTCAGGAAACACCCGCAATCTGCCTGTTCCTTCTTCAACCGGTAGTTCAATACTTAAGGTTAGTTTAGCAATATCTGCTACCCTCGCTTTGAATGGGTAGCTTTCTCCGCCATCCAGGCTTACATAAACTAGCTTGCTTATTGTCGGCAACAATTTGAATCCTCCCTCAAAAATCAACTGTGTTCTATAGCAGTATAAATACCTGTCTCAGCTGCCGCTTTACCAGCAACATAACCGGTTGTGAAAGCTGCTTGCAGATTATATCCTCCTGTATAACCATCAATATCTAATAACTCCCCCACAATATATAGCCCCTCTAAAAGCTTCGAGGAAAAGCTTTTAGGTTCTATTTCCTTAGTATTTATTCCCCCACCCGTTACGACTGCTTCATTCAATGGTCGTGTACCCTCTATCGCCATGGTTAGACCCTTCATTCTATTTACCAAAGAACGTAATTCTTTTTTGCTAACCTCGATCGTCTTAGTGCTCTTAATGGTGCTTTGTTCTTCAGCTAAAGTGTTCAGCACTCTTTCCGGCAGGAGGCCTTCCAACCCGTTTAAGACATATTTTTGGGGATGCCGCTCCAGTTGCTCCATAACTTTTGTGAATAGTTGTTCTGTAGATAATTCCGGAAACAAATCTATTCTTAACTGAAGATTTTGGTCAGCATTTTTCCTTAGTGCTAAGGAAACATAGCGGCTAATCCTTAGAGCAGCCGGACCAGAGATTCCGAAATGCGTAAAAATCAGATCACCTTTTTCTGCTTTTAGAAATTTTCCCTGATGATCATATAAAGATAATTCGCTATCCATTAGGGAAATTCCTTGCAGTAGTTTATTTTTTATAATTTTATCATTGCTGACCAGAGGGACGGAGGTCGGGAATGGCTGAATAAGACTATGACCTGCTTCAACCGCCAAGCGATATCCATCACCAGTTGAACCGGTGTGTTGGTAGGACAGCCCTCCTGTCGCCAAAACAACTGCAGAACCCCTGATTATCTGCTTGCCGGCAAGCTGAACCCCGCTAATTCGCCCATCTTCAATTTGCAATTCCTGAACAGCTTCGCCATAGAGAATTTCTACCTTAATTGCTTGTAAATATTTTGTCAAACCTTCAACAACCGTCCTTGAGTTATCGGATGATGGAAAAACCTTCCCTAATTCCTCTTCCTTAAGTCTAATGTTTAAGACATTTTCGAAAAAATCCTGCAAGTCTAGATTGGAAAACTGATTTAACCCACTATATAAAAACTTCCCGTTGCCAGGAATGTTCTCAATAATTTTCTGGATGGGAGCTGTATTAGTTAGATTGCAGCGCCCACCACCAGACATCAGCAGCTTCCTGCCTAAACTCTGGTTTTTCTCAATTAAAATTACTTTAGCACCACTATGTTTTGCGGAAATGGCTGCAAAAATTCCGGCAGGACCACCACCGACTACTATTACATCATATTTCATCTTGTTCTCCCGTCTCATTATTTCACACATTCCGATTTCTCTCTGCTAACCTCCAGTTAAGCGATATCTTGTTTTTCAACCTTTTGGATTTCCTCTTCATCTCCATTATCGGCATTTAAATAAATTCTATAATAGCTTTCTCCGAGATTCCCAGTTATCTCATAAGCAAGTACCTCTTCCTTAGCGAAATTTTTGATTAAAGCCAGACGAATCGACTTAACCTCAAGATTGGGGTTGACATTACTTAAGGCCTGTTCCTTGGAAATTTCAGGAACCGAGATTTGTCGTTTCTGATGATTAAATACGTAATCAGCGGACTGAAGCCCGATGATTTGCCCGTTATCAAGAGCAACTTTTACTGTTGCTAGATCAGAATAAACAAGAACATTATCCTGCTGATACGCAAAGGAGATAATTACTGAATTATCAAAATCGCGATACTCGAAAGGAACCATTGAAGTCATTTTATGCTCCTTTAAAAACTCCTCAGCCTTGGTAGTGGCTTGGCTAAAGCTTAATTTTTTCTCAGGAATATCCCGATTGATCATCATCCAAACAACATGACCACCAGCTTTGGTTATGTCTAAATAGATTTTATGATCCTGCTCTACTGTTAAACTGAAGGTCTTAAATTCTTGTCCTTTTCCATCCTGAAAAACCTTTATTTCTGCAGAACTGTCTAAACCAAGGAAAGATTGAGCTTGCTTTTTTGCCTCATCTGCAGTTATTGGCTGACCTGCCAGCCCCTGCGGTTTAGAAGTTGAACTCTTGGTGAGATTATTAACCCCGGGCTCCCATTCCAGCTCAGAAAATTCCTCTACCTTTTTATTTATTGTTTTAAAACCATCGATAATCGTATTATCTGTTTGTTTATCCTCAGAAGATAAAGCCAATTCCACATCCATCCATCTTAAATTATTACTAATAACCTTATCCTGCACGTTACTTAATTCCTGCTTTATTTCCTGAGAATTTTTATATAATGCTTGGAGTTGCTTATATTCACCGGCACTTAAAGGCTCCTTATTAAGATCCCGGATGGAAATGCGATAAGAGTAATCCGCAATATTCGCTAGAAACTCCTCAGTTTTATTAAAAGGCAGAAGAACTAAAGGAAGTTGTCCCACATCCGCCTGAGCAGCGTAAGCTAACCTCCAGACGTTTGCTAGGCAAGGAGTTAACTGCTTTCGAGAATTAACAGCTAAGGTTTTACCAATCTCCTCATTTAAGGCGTTTATATGAAAGTTCAAATCATGAAAGGCCCGTTGATACTGATTCTCTGCCTTAATTAAAATCGAGTTTTTTTCTTGATTTTCTTGATAACCCCAATACCCCGTCCCGATCACGACAACTGATAAGATGGTGATCACTATCCCGGTAATAATTCTAAACACGATACTCACTCCTTAAGTACTATTTTTTAAAAAAACCGGTACAAGGTCAGCATTTCAGCCTTGCAAAACGTTTTCTTCCTAGTACTTAGTTTGAGTACAACTAATATTTATTATACAATAGGGTTGCTGCTCTGGGAGATTTCTTAGACCTCAGTACTTTTAAAAGGGGACAATGAGGCAGCTATTTTCATTCTATTCAAGACGTACCGCCACATAAATATTAAAAAAGGAATCATTAAGTAGAACCATTTCGTATAGCTTTGTCCCAAGATAAAATTAAACAAGCTGTGGCTGAGTATGGGAATGATCAGCGAAAGCATTAAAAAATTATTGTTGCTTTTATTGCTGAATTTAGCTCTTCCAAAGAAATAACCCATTAAGATTCCGAAAATGGCATGACCAGAAACTGGCAGAAAGGCTCTAAGCAAAACCAAAGAAGGCTGAAAAGGATAAAATATTAAATAGCCGATATTCTCCAAAGTAGCAAAACCAATAGCGACGGTTACCGAATAAACTACGCCATCGTAAGGTTCATTAAATTCCACATGCTTGAATATTAAAAAATATAGCACAAACCATTTTAAAAATTCTTCAATAATCGCTATACTGAAGATAGTATGATACCAACCTAAATTGGCGAAGGCTTCTTGGAACATTTTTTCAAATACATAAGCCGGGAAAACAAGAAATAAACCTAAGATAAACATTTTAATAATCAGCTTTATCGGCTCAAGCTCGTATTTATCTTTTAGATAGATGAAGCTTAATATGGCAATACTCGGGGCAAGTGCTCCACTAACGACAGCAATCATTAAAAAGCTCCTTTAAAAACTTTTTTTATATCGTAACACGAGATTAAGGATTACTTCAACAGTATTTTAGAGGGAGGCACCCTTCGAGCACTAACGCTTATATTTCAAACGAAGTTATATTTGCCATAAGTAGCGACCATTATCTGAGTACTTCGTCGAATTGCGCCTTTGTTCGAAGAAAACCGTTGTGCCTGTGGTGCGACTTTTGGGAGTTGCTTTTCTACAACTTTTTCATTCTAGAAAAGCAACGGACGACGGAGCGCGTTGGCAAATATAACTTCCAGCTCAGAAGCTGATCAACGCTGTAGGAATATTTATAAGGAGGATGTTTGTGATGAATAAGGTAGTTGTAATAACAACAGGCGGAACTATCGCGATGGGAGAGGACTTTAATACCAAAACAGTAAAACCTTTAGACAAGGACACACTTGATAGTTTTATTCCTTATATTGAGGAATTTGCCAGCATTGAGATGGATCATTTTATAAATGTTCCCAGTCCACATATCACGCCAGAGCTGATGTGTAAGCTTACAGAGCGGATTCAGCATTATTTGGACTTAGAAGAAGTTAAAGGTATTGTAATAACCCACGGTACTGACACCTTAGAGGAAACGGCTTATTTTATCGATCTTTTAGTCTCTAGCAGCAAGCCGATCGTCGTTACAGGGGCAATGCGTAGCAGCAATGAGCTAGGAGCCGACGGACCACTTAACTTAGTTAATGCAGTTCGCGTTGCTGCCGATAGTTCATCGATTGAAAAAGGGGTTCTAGTAGTTTTTAATGATGAAATCCATGCAGCACGCTATGTAACTAAAACACATACAAGTAACGTTGCTACCTTCCAGTCGCCGGCAACTGGCCCAATTGGCACAGTTACCAAAAAGGGAATTCGCTTCTCACACGCACCCTTGTCCCGGGATAATTATCATATTAAAGCACCTGTTACTAATGTCGGATTAATCAAAGCAGTTGCCGGGATGGATGATTTGTTGATTGAAGCCTATTTGGAAAAAGGCTATAAAGGGTTGGTTATCGAAGCTTTAGGGCAGGGCAATCTGCCACCATTAATGTTAAAGGGGGTTGAGCGAGCAATTAGTCAAAGTATTCCAGTCGTTCTAGTCTCAAGGTGCTTTAACGGAATCGTCGAGCCAGTTTACGGTTATAGCGGCGGTGGTAAACAGCTCAAGGATTTAGGGGTTGTTTTTTCCAATGGTTTAAACGGACAGAAGGCCAGAATCAAGCTAATGATTATCTTGGGTTTGCAATCCGCTAAAGCTGCCAATCTCCAAAGTTTCTTTGACATCTAATTCTAAGTACTAGATAGTCAGTTCTATGATCAGCAAAGAGTAATAATTAAGCCCCTATGGAAGTCCATAGAGGCTTTTGCTTTTTAGTAAACTATACCCAACCGCGGAATCTGGAGGCTTCGGCCATTTTTCTAACTCCCACCATATAAGCGGCTAAGCGCATATCAATTCCTCGAGATGTGGAGGTATTATAGACACTATTGAAGCCCTTAACCATGACATCCTCCAATCTACTGGCAACCTCTTCCTCAGTCCAGTAATATCCTTGGTTATTTTGCACCCACTCAAAATAAGATACTGTAACCCCACCAGAGCTAGCTAAAACGTCGGGAACTAAAAGAATCCCTCTCTCCGTTAAAATCTTTGTAGCCTCGATTGTAGTAGGACCATTTGCCGCTTCAACAATTATTTTGGCTTTTATATTATGAGCATTAGAAGCAGTTAATTGGTTTTCTATTGCTGCAGGCACAAGAATGTCACAGGGCAGCTCTAAAAGTTCCTTATTGGAAATAGTATTACTAAATAATTTAGTTACTGTTCCGAAGGAGTCTCTTCTGTCCAATAAATTGTCGATATCTAGTCCGTTCTCGTCATACAAAGCACCATAGGCATCAGAAATCCCAACAACCTTCGCTCCAGCATCGTACATAAACTTCGATAAAAAGCTGCCGGCGTTGCCAAACCCTTGAACAACCACTTTAGCTCCTTCAAGCTTAATACCTTTCTTCAATGCCGCTTCCCTAATCATAATTGCTACTCCTTTTGCAGTAGCTGTCTCCCTGCCATGTGAGCCACCCAGCACTAATGGCTTCCCTGTAATAAAGCCCGGAGAATCAAATTCACGAATTCTGCTGTATTCATCCATCATCCACGCCATTATTTGCGAGTTGGTGAACACATCAGGAGCAGGTATGTCTTTGGTAGGTCCAACTAGCTGACTGATTGAACGAACGTAACCTCTGCTAAGTCTCTCCAGCTCCCGAAAGGACATTTCCCTCGGATCGCAAATGATTCCGCCCTTACCTCCACCATATGGTAAATCAACAATTCCAGCCTTTAGACTCATCCAAATAGAAAGCGCTTTCACTTCATCTTCAGTAACATCCGGATGAAAGCGAACACCGCCTTTTGTTGGCCCAACTGAATCATTGTGCTGGGCACGATAACCGGTAAATACCTTAACCTCGCCATTATCCATTCGGACTGGGATACGAACGGTTAGTATTCGTAATGGCTCTTTTAGCAAATCATACAAAACCTCTGGATACCCTAGCTTGTCAAGGGCTTCTTTAATTACAATCTGGGTAGAATGAAGCAAATTCAAATCCTCTTGTACCTCATCTTGCTTACCGGTTACCACATTATTCTGTTCCATTTTTAACCACCTCTAAAAAGGAAATTAGTTTCTTTTTATTTCATCGTTTAGTATACACCCTTCGTGCTAGAATGAGAAGATATTTTCTTAGAAAGTTCATTTTCGGAACTTTCTGAAAACATCACAAATAGTCCCTCTGCTAACTCCTTGAAAAAGCTCAGGTTTTCCTGAAAAAAAAATAAACTGTCACAAAAGGACAGTTTATTAGTTTCAACAAGACTCCATCTGAGTAAGTCTCGCTTTATCTTATAGCATGGGTAAAATTAATTATTATTTTTATTTAAAGTAATCTCTAC
>Ga0209346_1001212_pt1 | contig 15353 bp, 16 predicted proteins | sample AutmiccommunBRH9_FD_187381 | JGI IMG/M metagenome (GOLD analysis project Ga0209346, IMG submission 187381) | Deep subsurface microbial communities from Mt. Terri, Switzerland - Autotrophic microbial communities BRH/9 (SPAdes) (version 2) | ecosystem: Environmental > Aquatic > Deep subsurface >...
CAGTAGGACGTTTTTTTAGCTTATTTTGATCACATTTAGAATATTTACATTATAAAACAAATTTCGTTATATACATCCAAAACTATTAATGTATATAATTAGAAAAGATTATTTTAATTTTTGGGGGGGTCTTTCAATGAACAATATAGAAGCTGGAATGACTGTAACAAAGAAATTAACCGTTGAGGAAATACGAAGTTTTATAATTGAGGAAATGAGATACGGACAGAGTAAGAAAAATATCATTATGGCTCTTATAGATATGGGGGTTGAAGAGATTGAGGCAAAGAGGATGTTTGAGTTAATAAAGGGTCAAGCAATAAGCATTTTGGGGAGAGATAAATTAACGCTTAGTGCAACTATCCGTACATCATTTGGAGGGATAATTGCTGCTATTTTGGGTGGTATCGTTTGGGGATTAATAGTTATTGCAAGTAATTATGAATTTGGATTTGTAGCTTTAGGAATAGGTCTACTATCTGGGTATAGTGTGTTATTATTGGCAAGAGAAAAGAAAGGAATAACTCTTAAGATTATTGCTGTTCTTTCAAGTATTTTAGGAATTTTAGTAGGAAAGTACATAACCTATTATCATTTTGTTAATGAAGCTATCGTAAAAGATTATGGTACAGAAGCTGCTGCCTTTTTTTCAATTTATTCAATAGAAACAATTGAATTATTTATTCGGGAAATAAGCTATATGTTTAGTGTTATTGATATTGTGTTTTTATTATTAGCAATAACAGCTGCATGGAAAATACCAAAAGATTAATGTATAGGGGTTAATTCAATGGGAAATCAAGTTGAATTATTGTTTGGATAAGTAAAAGTGAAACCTGTGAGTGAAAATCAAAAGTACTTACCTATAAATGAATTAAACACTATCAAATTAGGGAAAAAATATAGACACTTTAAAGGAAAGGAAGCAAAAAATTTGGTTAGCTGTTTATAAACATTGCAAAATTTTTTCTTTTCTTGGAGGTTTTTATGAAATTCATCTTAATATTTGGTCCACAGGCGGTTGGTAAAATGACAGTTGGGCATGAATTAGAAAAAATAACGGAACTGAAACTTTTTCATAACCACATGACAATTGAGTTGGTCTATCCTTTTTTTGACTTTGGTACAAAGCCATTTAATAGATTAGTTAATTTATTTCGTCAAGAAATATTTGAGGAAGTGGCTAATAGTAATTTATACGGATTGATTTTCACTTATGTATGGGCATTTGACCAGCAAGAAGATTGGGATTTTGTAGAAAAAATTTGTAAGGTCTTTGAGTCAAAAGGCGGAAATGTTTACTTTGTTGAACTTGAAGCGGATTTAGAAAAAAGATTTGAGCGCAATAAAAGTCCTCACAGACTCGAACATAAGCCTACAAAAAGAAACATTGAACAATCTGAACAGAATCTAAAAATAACAATGGAAAAGCACAGATTAAACTCAAGAGATGGAGAAATCACAAAAGAAAACTATATTAAAATAAACAATACATACTTAAATCCAGAAGAAGTCGCTGTAATCATTAAGGAAAAGTTTCAATTATAGTGGAATTCTACTTTTAACCATCCGTTTTAGGTGAAAGTAATCATGCGCTATATCAGCGTAAGAAAAATAATTGAGATCATTTATCTCAACGGCGTTACTAAGACTCCCACTTCTATAAGTGGGAGTAAGTGCCGCCAAGTTTCGAAATAAGTGCGACTAAGATTCAGGTGGATTAAAAACTCCACCTGAACCAAGTCTTCTTTATTGCTTGGAGGGATTTTTTTGGAAAGAGAAGAAGTTTATAAGCCTTATAAAGGTGAAAAGGTATATATTCGTCGTCCTAAGTATGAGGAAATTAGTTATATTAACAGATTATGGTCTGATGAAGAAACAACAGGTGAATTAGGGGGACCGTTTTCCTTAACTGCAGAAAAAGCAAAAACATGGTATCCTAAAATGGTAAATCCTACAGATGGGAAAAACTTTTATTGCTTAATCTTTAATAATCATAACGAGCCGGTAGGTGAGGTGAGTTTTCATCGTTATGATACCAAAACAAAGACTGCCGAACTAAATATTAAAATAGAAAGTATATATAGAGGTAATGGTTATTCTACTGAAGCGCTATATTTATTATTAAATTATTATTTCTTTGAGTTTGGTGGGGAAACAATGAATGATCCGGTGTTATTAGAAAATAAAAGGGGTCAACATTTTTTATTGAAATTTGGCTTTGATCATATTGAATCAGAGAAAGATGTTTTTTTATTAAGGATGACAAAAGATAAATTTATTGATCTTTATGTTTGATATTTAGAAGTATTATTTCCAACGAGACCGCATGCTGTAGAATTAAGACACTGTCCAAAATGTCAAAGCCTAGCAAAAGAACAAACATTAATAGAATTGTCCAAAGATCCGAAATATCCTAAAACGATGTAAAGAAATCTTTCTAATTCATCATGAAAAAGCAAAAAGACTAACTTGGCAAGAATTATTTTTTAAAATAACTGGAATCGATACAGCATTGTGTCCTAAATGCAAGAAAGGAAAATTAATTCATAAACAGGAATTAGAACCTAAGTGTTTTTCTCCACCATTGCTATTATTAGCAAAATTTTTAAGAATCTCATAAGTAGTGAAGGGATGAGTCTGCCCTTTTATAGAAAAATCAACTAAAAACAGGTAAATTTTTTTAAAAAAAGAAGGGATTTTAAATGTAAATATCGAAATTACCAGTTAAAGTGAATCTGATAACAGGAAATTCTATTTTTTAAAGAATTCTAAGCAAAATATGGGTTATAGAAATTCCATAGAGTAAAGCGGCATCGTTCAACATAATTGCATCTGAAATTGAGTGGTAGATAATTGATTAGCTATTTATTAGTAATGTTACTAAGAGGATGCAGTAAGGATATTTTTTTTATGCTCAACATCAGATGCAATCTTAAACGTTAGCTAAAATTGCTAATAACAAAACAGGGGGATCATATGAATTTAGAGCTTATTTCTATTTTTGTTTTTTCAATAACAACTGTTCTTATTCATCAATACTTTAGAATGAAGCTGAATTTTATTTACTTTTCATTGAAGCAATTGATTGTTTCCGATTCTGAAGACATAAGTATCAGGGGAATTTTTGTTACATTCTTCCCAACTTTCATTTTCAGTTTCCTGCTTCCATTTATTTTTACTGATCACTATAGGGAAGTAGTAATTTCATATAGTTTTTTAACTTCTTTTTTAATAATCTGGCCATCAATTCTATATCCGAGATACATATTGCCACGTGAATTGTTTAGAAAAAAGAAAGCGTTATATTTTACTTATTTTGTTTATGTATTAATAAATTTAGGTGTCTCAATACTAGCATTAAATCTCTATAATATGATTCATAGCGAAAACCTTTTTACAACGAACTACTATAATAACTTTTTGAGTGAGTACTCTGCAATGCATCCACTTTATCAAAACATAATTGCTGGAATATTTACTGCGATTATTATGAGTGGCTTATTGTTTATGCTGAAATTTGTATTTAACAGAATACGAGGATAACATGACAAACCAACAGAAAAATTATTTATACTCTCTACAGATATATCATAGAAAGCGAGTAAAGAATTATAGAAAGAAATTCCATGAGTCACAATTAATTACAATTATATCTGGAATTGAGACAATAGAGAGAGAAAATAGGTTTTTTGTATGGAGAATTATTGAGTATATACTTTTAATTTTTAGATGGATTCAGCATTATTATTTAGGTAAACCTTTAATAAATTATTCTATTGGAAAGTACCAGTTAAAGTTAAACTTAATCTTAAGTGATCTATTAATCGAGTACGAGATCAATAAAAAACAGATCATAATACCTAATAAAATTCCAATTCGAGTACTTCTGGCATTGATTTATCGTGCCAACAATTATTATTGTATTGAAGGAATCTTAAAGTCAAAGTTTGATTTTAATTGGAATAAATTACAGACAAAACAAATTGAGGAGTTATCCCACTATTACTCAAGGAATATAGAGTTTAAGGGTGATTTTAATTATTTTTCCATATTAAGGATGTTGTATAATCAAGAATTTGAAGAGATATTCGAAGAAGCAAACAACTTCAGCTAACAAAATATCCCAGCTTCGGCTTAGCAAGGAGTAACTCATAAGAAGTAAGCCTCGGTCGCAAGAAGCTAGATTCATAGAAGAGAATCAGCGACACAACCCTTTCGCTAACTGAGGCGGCATTCCTGAGTCTAAGATAAGAACATTCCTGTAGATCTTAAGATTTCAACTTTGTAAAAAAGAAGATTCCCCTGTATGATGAGTTTTATAAGGTCGACATCCTTAAAACACATCGAGGAGGAATCTATATATGAAGTTTAAATCATCAAACGCAATTAATCAACGTATTGAAAGAATTACCACAGAACATTTGGTGGTAGGAATCGATATCGCCAAAGAAAAACATGTGGCTCGTGCTGTGAACTATCGTGGTATAGAACGTGGCAAATCTCTATCTTTTAACAACGATCATTGGGGATTTGAGATATTACAAATCCTGGGTACTAAAATTGCAGCGAGAGAACGGGTATTCCTCAGTCATTATTGGTCTTGAATCAACAGGACATTATTGGTTTAATCTTGCGAACTGGCTTGTTTATCAAGAAATTGACGTTGTTTTAGTAAACCCAATGACTACAAAGAGAAATAAAGAAAACCGAGATAATAGCCAGTCCAAAAACGATATAAAAGACGCTTTAATCATAGCGGATGCAGTTTCACGAGGGTACTATCGTGATTGGAATAAACAAGACGATTTTTTTCAGCAACTGCGAGTGATAGTTGATGAACGAGAGTACTGGTCTGATCAACAAGTTAATCTAAAGAACCGGATTCAACGATGCTTAGATATTGTATTTCCTGAGTACACCCAAATTTTTAAAGATTGGACATGCCCACGATCTATAGCTACCCTAAAAGCATTTCCATTGCCGGCAGATGTGAAGAACTTAACCGCTCAGAATGTGATTGAAGGATGGAGAAAAGAAGGGTTCAAGCGTGCCGGAGGAAATACAGGGAAACAAAAAGCAACAGATCTGATAAATCAAGCACGTTTTTCTGTGGGAAGTACCAGTGCATTGGAGGAAAGAAAAAAAGAGATTTCTAGATTGGTAGAAGAGTACGAGCGATCCATTGCTATATTGAATCAGATCAAACAAGAAATGATAATCCTTCTACAAAAAATCCCTATGGTTGTAGAACGAATGAAATCGATAAAAGGGTTAAGCCCATTGTATATAACTGTCATATTAGCAAATGCAGGTGATTTAAGTCAATATAAACATGGAAAGCAGTTTCTCTCTCAAGCCGGGCTCAATCTAGCAGAAAGCGCTTCTGGAAAAAAGAAAGGCCAAATTGTAATCTCAAAAAGAGGGCGGCGACAGCTGAGGAAATACTTGTACCTGGCTGTCATTGGGTTAGTAGTTAATAATCCAGCATTTAAAAGTTGGCATGAGTATAACATCAAAGTACTGAAGATGAAAAGACAAAGGTCTATCTTTAAACTGATTGGTAAACTAGCAAGAATCTTAATTGGAATGGCTCGAAATGAAGAATTTTTTAATCCAGAAAAAACATCAGCATTAGTAAAAGACATAGCTGCTTAATAAAGATTAAGAACATTTAACTGCAGAAAATAAAGTATATTGGCTCATTCGTAGGATTAATAAGACAAAGAAGCACGGAGTACCGAGAATAGATAGCAGAAGGGCTCAGACCCGCCATAAGAACATGATCGGCCTCCCACCTTGGATAGGTATAACGAAGGGATGTAAGGGCAATGACCCGTTGAGACATGGGACTTAAACCTCCAAGGAAGTTGTGGAGAATGTGTGAGTATAATGGTATGATATGGGAAATAAATACTTTCTTCTGTTCCCGTATGCCCTCATTCTCTTTTGAATGACTTTCTCTCTACTCTTTCGTTAAATCTATTAAATCCAATGGTATGAAATCCTGCGAATGAGCGAGTATACATTAGAAAAACTTTAAATACAGAGGGAGCTATCTAAGACTCAGAAATGCCTGTAAGCTCAAGGGCGTCAGGGATACGAGAACGTTAGTACGCCAAGCAAAGCTTGGTTCTTCTTGCAAGGTGAAAGTCCTTACAGGGTAAGGTCTAACCAGCCACCCATATCGAGTGTTGCGCTGAAACAGGCAACTGTTAGGTGAAGTGTACACAGAGAACCATATAGGCCACAGGGGAGACCGTAATCCCTGAAGCATATTCAGCCTCGTAAATTGTAGTCTGAAAACAGACAAAAGAACAGATGACGACGTTGTTAACGTAACGGAAGTCTATACAAAGAAGTCGCTAAAGGTGAGATTTCGGAGGGTCTGTCGGGGTCCAAGCACGTGGCATGTATGGAGAGAAGTATCAGGAACTTGGGAGACCCAATAGGTTCCAACAACAAAGAATAGTTGGTAGACCTATCCAATCGAAAAAGAGGACGGTCAAAGACCTATTGGGAGTCGGATACATCAATATTACTCTGAGGTCGGGAGAGCCGGCTACAAGGGGAAGGGGTGTACAGGAAAATGCAGCTTGCAAAGGAAACATATGCCGGACAGGTAGGACTGGAGAAACTTATGCAAACCTCACTGCAAGGAATAGCAATGAAGGCAACGAGAAACAAAGAGCACAGATTTCAAAACTTATATCAGTTACTAAACGAAGAAGCCATGCGATACTCTTGGAAGCATATCAACAAGAAATCAGCCACAGGAGCTGACAAACAAACAGCTAAAGCTTTCAAAGAACAATTTGAAGAGAACATAGCTACAATCGTAGAGCATCTGAGGAATAAGAAATACCGTGCAAAATTGGTAAGACGAGTCTATATCAACAAAGGAAATGGGAAAAAGAGACCACTAGGAATCCCGACCGTATCGGACAAACTGGTACAACACGCAGCAACCAAAATCCTAGAAGCAATATATGAACCTGAGTTCAGCAATCAAAGTTATGGTTACCGACCAAACACCGGAGCACAAAGTGCAATCAAAGACCTAAACCATGAACTTAACTTTGGGAAGTATAGCTACATCGTAGAAGCTGACATAAAAGGATTTTTTGACCACATAGACCATGATATACTGATGAAAATGTTAGAACAGAAGATAGCAGACAGAACCTTTCTCATGCTAATCAGGAAATGGCTCAAAGCAGGAGTACTAGAAACGGATGGTAAGGTCATCCATCCTATAACAGGAACACCTCAAGGAGGCATCATTAGTCCAATACTAGCTAACATCTATTTACACTATGCATTAGATATGTGGTTTGAAAAAGCTGTAAGACCACAAATTGAAGGCGAAGCCTACATAAGTAGATACGCAGATGATTTTGTGTGTGCCTTTCGATACAAGCGAGATGCAATAAAGTTTTATCGTAGTTTAGGGAAAAGACTAAAGAAATTTGGATTAGAACTAGCAAAAGAGAAGACAAATATTATTAGCTTCTCACGCTTTAGAAAAGAAGAAAACACCAAATTCGAATTTCTAGGCTTTGAATTTCGCTGGGGAACTAGCCGTAAAGGAAAAGACATCATAAAGAGAAGAACCTCAAGAAACAAACTTCAAAAATCCTATACTGCTTTCATAGAATGGAGCAAAGAGAATCGGAATAAAAGAATAAGAAGACTAATTCCAATGCTCAATGCAAAACTCCGGGGATACTACAACTACTATGGAGTGATAGGGAACTATAAAAGTTTATGGCAATTCTATTATGAAGCCATGAAAATATTATACAAATGGTTGAATAGAAGAAGCCAGAGAAGAAGTTTTAACTTTAGGGAATTTACAGCTTTACTAAAGCGGTATGGAGTAATACGACCTAGAATCACAGAGACCCGACACTACCAATTAAATTTTGATTTCTAAAGCTGGAAGTACGGAAGCGAATTTTCTTGAAGAGCCCGGTGCGGTAGTTCCGCACGCCGGGATCCATGCGGGGGACGTCGGGTAACCGACGTTCCTACCGTGACAGTGAAATGGCTATATCGGCGAGAAGCTTCGAAGGTATTGATTTAAAGATATTTTCTTATATTAGAGAGGGGTGAATTATGTGTTTAATTGGGTAAAAAATCACCAAAAAATAAGTATAGGAATAATAATACTCTTATTATTCTTTTTCATTATAATTATGCCGTTAATTCTTAATTGGTTATATTATGTAGATGCACCATTGGATTTTTTTGCAGTAGATTATGATATATCAAACATCCTAGTCTATTATAGTGCTGTATTGACTTTTATTGGTACAGTAAGTTTGGGCATTGTAACTGTTAGTCAAAATTATTTATCACAGAAAAAAACAGATGAAATTAATAGATTAACTCTAGAATTACAGAAAAAGAGTATGGCAATGGCAGAACAACGTTATGAAATGGAAAAGATAAAAGAGATTAATAAAAATACTCCTAAATTTGAATTAGAAAACAGAGGTTCCAACGGAAATTATATGAATCTAATTGCTGAATTAAAAAATGTTTCTGATATTATTGTATCAAGGATAAAGTCGATTTCATTTGAAGTATTTGAATCTGATAATATCGTAACAACTTCTGATAATGTAAAAAGTATAGAATCTTCACTTTTACAAGGTCAAGAGACAAGAATAGAATTTCATAATAGTGAACTTAGATCTAAAGAAATGATTAATTTACATGGACGGAAAATATATGATAGCTTGAAAAAATTTACTATGGTATGGAGGTTTCAATGTGATGATCCAATTGGCAATACACATTATTACATAGCTAAACTTTATTTAGAGGATAGTAATAAATTTGTCGGAGATTTTTGGGAGATAGAAAAAGTCGGTTAAAAATAAGGATATAACTTATTATTGATATATTAATGAAATAGAATGTGTGATTAATAATGTGGTTCATTTTTATACCATTTACCATAAAACTCTTAAATCAATTAGTTGCCACTTCACTTAACAAAATATTCACATTGCGGGCTAGCGCCCTTGGTTGCGGAAGCATGAAGCATGAAGTAATTCACGAAGTTTATCATGTAGCTACTGCCGCAACACATCCCCTTCGCTAACCTAGTCGGCATTCCCAAGCCTAAGCTAAGAGCTAGCTAAGGCTTGGAAACGCCTGTAAGCTCAGGGGGCGTCGTGAATACAAAACGTTAAGTTAAATAATTGCAAAAAAGGAGAAAACCGTGAAAATCTTCTTAAAGTTTGTATTATTAATTAGTTTAATCACACTAGCTATTGGCTGTCCTCAAGACATAAATAACAAAAAAATTACTTTAGATGTTAAAAAGGGAGTTGATATCTGGAATTCAATCAATTATGAGATAATATCGGATGCAAACACTATTAAAGAATTCGACTCATCCAGTAAGGGAACGGTGTTGATTAGCTTTACAATAAGAATAGAAAATAAAGGGAAAGAAAGAGCAGAATCATTTGTTGTAAATCTAATTGAGCCAAAACCATATAAATATGTTGATGCTTCAAGTAATAAGGGTATTGGTCATGGGTACTTGAATACCAATAAAGGCTACCAAATGAAAGGATATTATATTTTTAGTAATCTTTCAGATGCTGAGGATTTTATAGAAAATTCTGATGTAACAATTAACTGGATTGAAGAAAAGAAAAATAAAGAAATAAACCTGAAACTTCCTAGCAAGCCTACTCAATGAAGGCAATTACTCCACATAACACAGGGTTCCCCGATGCGGGCTTACGCCCTTGGTCACAAGAAGTGGAAAAGCCAAGAAGCATATTCTGGCGACACACTCCTTTCGCTAACCTAGCCAGTCGTTGCATTAGCCTACCAAGTTAGGCAAGGCATTAGCAACTCCTTGTAAGCTCAAGGGCGTCGGGGATACAGAGACGTTAAGTGCAATTGGTCGCAGAGCCGCACCGTCCGTGGTGCGGATTGTGAAAGAAGGGCTTCGGAGATTTCATTTGCTTTGTATTCGAAAGATAAAATGTTGTCTCATAATTCGATTTAAAGAGAGGGAACCAAAATGAGAAAGATACTTTTAACATCAGCTGGGTTCAATAATAAAAAATTAAAAAAGCTTTTTTTAGAGCAGATAGGCAAACCAGCAGAAGAAATAAAAGCAATTTTTGTGCCAACAGCTGCTATTAACGAAGATGCTAAAGCAATGTTGCCGTTTTGTATGCAGGATTTAACTGATGCTGGTTTACTGCCTGATAATATTTTTACATATGATCTTGATTATTTATTGTCATACGTTGAAGGCAAACTGTACGATGCTATTTATTTTTGTGGTGGTAGTCCTGCACATTTACTTAATAGGGTAAATGCTAATGGATTTAATCAAATATTGAATAAATTAGTTGATGAGGGTATGTTCTACATTGGTGTAAGTGCTGGTAGCATTATTGCTACAAGCAATATGTCAAACAATTTGGGTTATGTAAATTGTATTTTATCCGTTCATCGTCAAAATGGATCGCCATGTGGAACATTTAATGGTGGTGATAATGTCTATTTAACCGATGAACAGGCAATTTGGATTACCGGAGATAAGGTAGAAATTATTGAATAATAACCATTTTGAGTATAGCCCGTAGAGAAAGTAATACACGTCAGAAGGGTTTAGGGGGATATTCTAGGGGCCGCCGTCCTAGCGGCCTCTGGACAAGTAAGGCGACCAACTACACTTAACAATGCATTCAAGTAAAGGTTGCTGGTTTTTATTGTAAATGATAAAATATAGTAAGAGGTAACCAGCACCACATGTCCTCAGCAAGATAAGCTATCTAAGGGGAATCGACGTCAGGAACACAAAACGTTATAGGAAATAAGCGAAACAGAGATTAACATATACATCTATTTTAAATTATTTAAGGAAAGTAGTGTTAAAAATGTACATTCGCCTTAGAACTATTGAAGATTTATCTTATAGAGAAACAGTTGATAAAATTGTTGAACTTAATGAACATACTCGTAGTTTTTGGTCTGAATCTCAAGGTTGGGCGCCGATAGATGCTGCTAACCTACTCAGTAAATCAAGATTAGATTGGTTAGTATCTTTAAGTTACTCGTTATATAAATGGGAAAATGACCCTGAGCAAGAAGCACAGTATGGGGATCTAATTTTAGCATGGAGTAATCTTGGAGCATTAGTTGAAGGAAGCATGAAATTCTTCCTTTCTGTTTACTATGAGAACTACAAATCTAACATTAATATAATTAAAAAAAGCGGAAATCAAGTTGACCCAGATGGGGCAATGTTTGATGGTTTAAGAAATTTCTTCAAGAAAAGTGTTTGGGACTCTGATGAGCGACAGGGTAAGAATGACTGGCTTTCGGAAATTCAAGGTAAGAGAAATGCTATTCATTCATACAAGGATAGGCAAATTGATGACTTTAATTTCTTCAGAAAACAGGTGAAAAAATATCTCTCGTTCCTTATTGAATTATTGGAAAGAGTTCCATATCCAGATGAACACTATGGTCCGGACCTGAGTATTAGTTTATTGAAGTGAAAATTTGGAAAAGTTTCTTTAACAACCAAAGGTATATTAATGAATAAAAAATATGTTTAGGTTATTTCAGAGAAGTCGCTAACATACTATAATAGAATATCCCTACTGCGGCGTAGCAAAGAAGCAATTCAAATAGAAGTAACGCCTTGATTGCCCGAAGTAGGATTACATAGAAGAAAATTCAAAGAAGTTTGATAGATTAATCAGGCAACACACACCCTTCGCTAACCGGCCAGTCGTTGCATTAGCCTGCCAAGTCTGGCAAGACATTAGTAACTCCTTGTACGCTCAAAGGCGTCAGGGATACGAGAACGTTTATCAGAAATACCTGCGATACAAAAAAATATTCTGAAAGGATGAATGCTATGTTCCATTCAATACCACAAAACATGAAAGATAGAATGGATTATTTAAGTTTAATAGATCAAAAAGATCGAAATGATGGTACACCACGCTTGAGTAGATTAAGACAAATACCTGAAGAAACAGGTAAATTCATTTCATTACTATTTGCTTCATCTCCTGAAGGTAAGGCAATTGAAATTGGTACAAGTGCTGGATATTCAACATTATGGTTATCTCTAGCAGCTAAATTGTTAGGAAGAACTGTTATGACTTTTGAGTTACTTGAAGAAAAGATAGTTTTAGCAAAAGCCACATTTAAAGAGGCAGAGGTTGAGGACGTAGTTCAGCTCATTGAAGGCGACGCTTTAGAAAACCTTAAGAGATATAATAATTTATCATTTTGCTTTATCGATTGCGAGAAAGAAATTTACTCAGATGTGTATGAATTAGTTGTTCCTAGAATGGTAACTGGAGGGATTATTGTAATTGATAATATTATTAGTCACGGAGATTCTCTTAAAGATTTTATAGAGAAAGTCTTGAACGATAATCGGGTTGATAGCGTTATTGTTCCGATAGGTAAGGGAGAATTAGTTTGTCGAATAATATAAATACAGTTTTGAGTGTGAATCAAGAAGGCAGGTAAATCTGATAACAAAGTTTTCCCCGCTTCGGACTCACGCCCTTGGTCGCAAGAAGTAGAAAAGCCAAGAAGCATATTCAGGCGACACACCCTTATCGCTAACCAAGCCAGTCGTTGCATTTGCCTGCCAAGTCTTGCAAGGCATTATTCCCTGTAAGCTCAGGGGCGTCGAGTAATCGGCGTCTCTACCGTTACTAAGAAAGATCTGCCTCAACATACTGTGAATGTAATTCATTCACAACGTCCTGTTGCTAGAAGCTATATATTCATTCATGGCGTTTTTTAACACCCATGTGATAAACTTAAGTATGAAATAGTCCGATATTCGTTTATAATTATATTGAACGAGAGGAGATTGGATCATGTCTAAAAAAGAAGAAATTATAGAAATGATTAGAAAAATGCCTGAGAACACGAAAACAGATGACATCATGGAAAAGTTGTATGAACGAGTTAAGATTGAATCAGCATTACAACAACTTGATGAAGGAAAAGGAATCTCTCATGAAGAGGTTAAGGAGAAATTTAAAAAGTGGCTAAGTTAATTTGGTCGCCGGATGCACTTAAAGATTTAGAAAACTTAGCTGAGTATATTTCTTTAGATTCAGAAGAATATGCAGCAATAGTAGTAAGGCGAATATTCGACACTGCTGAGACCGTTTCAATGTTCCCTTATTCTGGACGAATTGTGCCGGAATTTGAAAAGGAAAAAGTCAGGGAAAAATTATATAAGAGCTATCGCATTATATATAGAACTAATGAGCCTGGACAAATAGACATACTAAGAATATTTCATCAGGCACAAGAATTATATATGGACATAAATTGAGACACCATGGTTTAGGCATACACCAGGGTGTTTTTGTTTGGTTATTACATAAATACGTAAGATTGGATGGACACTTTAAAACGTTATCGGAAATCAGCGAAAAAATAAAAAAATAAACCCTATAAAGTGCGTTTGTAGATCCTCAACTAACGTGCAGAAAATGGAATAAAAAGTAAGGAATTCTAAGATAAAGAGAGAAAAGTAGTGTAATGAAGTTTAGATAGCCTAGCCTAGAGGGGAAGGTATTAACATGGTTACTTCAGAAATCGGCGGCGGGCGTAGCGCCATTATGCCTATCGACGTTTTCAACGAATCGTTTACCGCTATTGGGACGCAAGAGTTTAATAATCAAAAAACAATACTTCACTAAATGAAACTAATGAAATACTGGGAGAGTGACGAGAGATGAACAGTAGAGAAAGGTTTTCCAACCGGGTTGATTCATATTTGAAGTACCGCCCGAGCTATCCGAAAGAGGCTATTGATTATTTGTACGACTTCGTCGGTTTGCGTTCGAACAGTAAAATAGCAGACATCGGTTCCGGTACAGGGATCTTTTCAAAGCTACTTCTGGAACGAGGGAGCTATGTGATCGGAGTCGAGCCGAATCAGGCAATGCGGGTAGCCGACGAGCAAATGTTAGAAAGCAATCCGAACTTTCAGACTATATCAGGTTCTGCAGAATCTACTGGATTACCAGATCAGTCGGTTGAGTTTATTGTCTGTGCACAAGCGTTTCACTGGTTTGATCGCTTAGCAGCGCAAACCGAGTTCCGAAGAATTCTACAGCCGGGCGGGAGAGTAATACTAATCTGGAATTCCCGTCTTACAAACGGTACTTCATTTCGTGAAGAGTACGATCAACTGCTTCATAAATACGGAACCGACTACGAAGAAGTCAATCATAAAAATATTTCTCAGACGATGATTCTCTCTTTTTTCAAGGAAAGTACGATGCATGAAGTGCGATTCAGAATGAGTCAGGAGTTCGATTTCGAGGGTTTGAGAGGCCGGTTGCTATCATCTTCCTACAGCCCTGTACCCGGGCATCCGAATTACAATCCGATGATGACTGAACTGCGAAATCTATTTGATAGGAATAATCAGGATGGTATTGTACTATTCGATTATGAAACTGAGATATTTTGGGGAGAAGTATAGATCAAGCTTCGATTATAGAGAAGCATTGTGCTAACGGGAAACGATAGTTGGAGAGCACTGTAAGTAATTCGAAGAAGTCGCTGAAATCAGAAGAGAGGTATCCCACATCTTGAGTGAATGGTTTTAAGCTAGCAAATTAGACATTTATTAACTTAAGTAAAATTGGGGAATTATATATGTCTAGATTCACTTTGGATACTTTATCAGAAAAAGAAGCAAAAGTGATTTGCTCGTGGAAATACGATGGAGATTGAATGTAAGGGCAATGACCTGTTGAGACATGGGAGCTTAAACCTCCAAGGAAGTTGTGGAGAATGGTGAGTATAATGGTATGATATGGTGCGGATTTAAGAGCCTTATCTTATTTTAGTAAATTGCGTAATAAAATTATATGCATATTAGGAGGTATTTAAATGAAGGTACTGATTCTAACAGGGAGTCCACTACAGCATTCCTTGCTGATGAGTTTTGCATTGGCGCAAAGGAAGCAGGACATGAAGTAGTTCGTTTTGAAACAGCAAAATTAGATATTCATCCATGTATAGGTTGCTATCATTGTCGCAAGAACGATGGAAGATGTGTATATGATGATGATATGTCACAAATTTATCCACACTTATTGACAGCTGATGCCGTTGTTTTAGTAACACCACTCTATTATTTTAATATGACAGCACAACTTAAGTGTACTATTGACCGATTTTTTTCTGTTAATCCTGTATTACGTGAGACACCAAAAAAACTTTTTTTAATTGCTGCTGGCAATGATAAAGATGATTGGGCAATGGATACTTTGAAAGTAAATTTCCATGCTATATGTCGTTATCTATAT
>Ga0209346_1001219_pt1 | contig 15260 bp, 10 predicted proteins | sample AutmiccommunBRH9_FD_187381 | JGI IMG/M metagenome (GOLD analysis project Ga0209346, IMG submission 187381) | Deep subsurface microbial communities from Mt. Terri, Switzerland - Autotrophic microbial communities BRH/9 (SPAdes) (version 2) | ecosystem: Environmental > Aquatic > Deep subsurface >...
CATAGAGGCATTGCCACCTTTCTTCTACAACTTTTTTTCAATATTAGTGAATTGAGTCAATGCTTTGGCATTGACTCAATTATATTATAACCTATTTCTGTCCACTGTGTTACTTACTTGCCTCTTGTGAAGCAATTGCGTCTTTTATTTGTTGAACTGCGGCATCAAGCGCAACCTTGGGATCTGTATTATCAGCCCAAATTGTCGAAAGCGCTGCACCCATTGGTCCCCAAACAGATGGCATTTGCGGAATATTAGGCATTGGTACCGCATATTGTGCTTGATTCAAGAAGCCAGCAGAAATCTCATCATTTTTAATAGTTGGATTATTTAAAAGTGTTGTTCTTGGCGGAAGCATACCGGATTTTTCAAAAAGCTTTAACAGCATTTCTTCACTTGAAGCAAACTTAGCAAAAAGTGAAGCCGCATCTGGATATTTTGTATAAGAGTTAACGTATAACGCCCGAATTCCTGAGAAGCTTGTCGGATTCTTTCCGTTATCTAATTTTGGTAATGGAGCAATTCCAAAGTTAACGCCGGCACTACGATGAGCGTCAACCGCCCAAGGACCGTCAAGGTTAAATAATAGTTTGCCCTCATTGAATAAGGATTGCTTTACATCGTAAGAGATATCTTCTACCGGCAATGGAAGAATTTCATTATGAATTCTCTGCATTAGCTTACCGGCCTGTACTGCTCCCTCGTTATTTAAACCTAGCTCGTTAGCATTAGTATTGTTGTCACCAAAAACATAGCCGCCATAGCCGCCAATTAACGAATAAACGAAATAGAAATTGCCGACTTCCATCATAAAGCCATAATCACTCTCAGCTTTATTAGTAAATTCTTTGGAGGTAGCAATCAATTCGTCCCAAGTCTCGGGAACTTTAGTTACTAAATCCTTGTTGTAGAATAAAGCATATGTCTCAATTCCTGTTGGATATCCATATAGTACGTCTTCAAAAGTTGTACCGGTTATTGCTGCATCCATATAAGCAGCTTGATACTCTTCCGGCCAGAAGTTCTCAATAATTAACCCGCCGGAAATCAAGGAACCCAAATGGTCGTGCGGTGCAGCAAAGACGTCGGCACCTAGTCCAGCTGGTCCGTCAGTTTGTAATTTTGTTGGTGCGTCAGTATGTCCAACCTCTTCAAAGGTTACCGGAACACCATACTTCTTAGTAAATTCAGCAGCAACATCCTGCATCCATTCACCAACTGCACCGCCTGATTCCCAAACAACCAGCTCAGCACCGGCTTCCGGAACAATCTCTTCAGTGGCTGCAGTATTCTGATCCTCTGATGGCTCAGTTACAGGAGCTGTGGAATCGTCAGTCTTTGTACCACACGCAGCCAAAGATACTACAAGTGTTAAAATAAGCAGTAAACCTAAAAGCTTTTTCATTTTTTTACCCCCTCTTAAAATAAATAAAAAGTTGTTCTACGAAAACGTTTGCATTGGGAACCAAAAAAAATTATCTCATCTGGCGATCAGTTAAATCGACAAATTTTTGCGCAAACGTTTTCCTTAACTTTATTATAGTTTATCGACTAAATAAATAAAAGAGTTTTTTTAATTTTTTTTACCAAAGCTTTCTTCTCCAATTATAAAGCAAGACTTATTCAGATGGAGTTTTTTATCTCCACCTGAATTTAGCGAGACTTATTTCGAGGATTGAAACAACCCCGTAATATCTCTGTTTGAGAATAACGGGGTTGTTGTTTAGTTAATTTTGCCAATTAACTATGACTGTTCCGGTAGAATTAATAGGCGTTGTGGATTGATGATTTAATCCACCCTCCCATATCACATTTCCACTTCCATCTTTTTTAATAAATTTAAACTCAATAGTTTTTCCTTCCGGTACACTTACATCAAAATACCAAGTAGGGTACTGGGCAATCACTTGATTATAAAATGGTCCAACGGCTTTACTCGGATCCCAATTTCCCAATTCATAAACGTTACCGACCAGATATACATTTTGTCCTGAACTGGTATAAGCATTGTTTACCATAAATCTCACTGATGCTTGATCTCCTGATACAACTTCAAATTTATCATACACATTACTAATTGTTCCGCCAGATTTAACAACAGTAATATTGTACTTTCCAGCTGCTACACTTGGTACTTTTACTTTTATCTGATTATCACTCCAGGAAACCACAGTAGCTGATGAGCTATTAAATTTAACACTTCCGGATGCAGTTCCAAATCCTTCTCCATCGATAGTTACAGTCTGATCGACTTGACCAACCATAGGACCAACATGACCAATCAATGGACTGGATTCGTTTATTTTGTATTCCCATACACCTACTTCTCCAGGGCCTAAATCAAATGGCGTTACTGCACCATTACTACTGACACTGATACTATTACCAGTTAATATTCCTCCAAGTATATCAGCGTAAGTCCCTTGAGGTAAAGCAGTATACAGTCCTGTAATATTATAAGAATTTGCAGTACTGCGGTTTACAGCTACAACGACTACATCTTTCCCATACTGTCGCTCGTATATATACACATTGCTATTTATCCAGCGCTCTTCAGTATCACCATAAGCCAATGCAGGATTTGTCTTACGTAAAGCTGAAAGCTTTTGAATCACTTTATAGGCCGTTGTCGTTTGATTAAACGAGGTCATAAACTTACGGTTATTTGGATCTCCATTACCATCCATATATTGTTCTGTACCATAATAAATATTTGGTACACCTCGGGATGTTAATGTTACCGCTAAAGCAATATCAACGTTGCGAGAATTAGCTCCCACATAATTGAAACGATCCATATCATGATTATCAATAAAAGTAACTTGGTCAATTACTTCATCATATGCAGTTGCTGTGTCTTGAATCATTTGATTGAATCCATACCAATCATCTGTGCCATTCCGTAATACTTGACGTAATTTTTGAGCAAATTGAAAATCTAATAAACTCATCCCGCTCTCATTCGCAAAGTAGTGGTTTGCGGAATCTACCTCCCCTTCAGATAAAAACCATTCACCAAACGTAAAAACCGGTCGATAATCATATATAGTATCCATAAAAGCTTTTTGCCAGCCTAAAGGCATATGTTTTACTGCATCAACACGAATACCATCTATTCCTTTATCTAACCATAATTTAATAGCATCTTTTAAGTATTGATCAATAAACGGGTTTTGGTGGTTGAAATCAGCTAAATCAAATAAATTGCGATAAATACCGTCTTCAATTGTTGAAAAATTTGTCCCGCCATTATGATGGAAAATGTTATTAGTATCATCTGAATATCCATTAATATAAGTTCCGTTATCATATAATCTACCATTTTCCATATAGGTTGAATCGGTTTCCATTGCCGGTGAGGTATGATTAGGAGCAAAGTCAATTATCACTTTCAAACCATTTGCATGAGCCGTAGAAATAAGAAGATCAAAATCTGCCATACTGCCAAAAAATGGATTTGTTTTTTTGAAATCACGTGCCCAATAACCATGGTAAGATGTTGTTCCTGAAGCATCATTCATAACTGCATAAACGTTTTCGACAGGTTGAGAAATCCACAAAGCTGTAACTCCCATGTTGGTCAAATACCCATCATTAATTTTATCGATTATACCTTGCCAATCTCCACCTAAATACTTTTTCAGATTTGATTTATCTGAACTGAATAAGTTACCGGTAGGATTATTTGTAACATCACCGTCATAAAAGCGATCTGTCATGATTTGATAAATAATATCGCTTGAGAAATTCACATCGTTTGCCACTTCAGGACCAAAAGCACCTACCTGATATATTGCCGGGAAAAACAAACTAGTAAATAAAATAGTAATAGCAAGTAATGATTTCCAACTTTTCATCTTTAATATTCCTCCTTTTTTTTGAATTGTAAACATTTACATAAAGCAACCTTTACCATAAAAAAACAACCCCTTTTCCTCAGTAATCGAGAAATGCGGGGTTGTTGCTTTCATAATAATCGAAAACAAAGCATGGCCCTTAAATTGTAGATACCGTTATGCAAACGTTTTCATCAACTTAATTATAATTTATCACTCAAATAATTGAAAGAGTTTTTTATTAATTTAGAAATTTTTTCATACCAACAATTTCCTTTCTCAGATTCTGTTTCGCAAACGGGATAGCGTAAATATTCTTCATATAAACTATCGACAAACAATTAAAAGCAATTAAAAAGAAGATACAATACAAGGAGTAATTATTTTAATTTTATGGATTTCGACTTTTTTTAAATCTTTCAGAATGCATTATTTTTGATGTTAATATAACTTTTTGAGGAATTTTATATGTAGGTAGTTTATCTTTACAAAATTCTTTCATTCTTTTTCTAAATTCACCTAATGTTTCGTTTGTATTTAATTTTATTATTGCTTTAACCATTTGACCAGTTATTGGATTTTTTTCACCCATAACAGCTACTTCTTCAACTCCATACATTAGTTGAATTACACTTTCTACTTCTACAGGAAATACTTTTTCCCCTCCAACATTTATTATATCTGATTTTCTTCCTAAAATTTTTATATATTCCCCATCCTTTTCAGCTATATCACCAGTAATTAACCAACCATCTTCAGTAAATGGATTTTCAGCATTAATGTAGCCAAGCAGAGAAAATAATGATTTTATTTGTAATACCCCATTAACAATTCTAATTTTAACACTTTCCTCATCTAATTTTACCCAAAGAGAGTTTCCTGATTTTGATTTAGAATTGAAAACACCCGCCTCTGATAAACCATATATCTGCTGAATTTTAACTCCCGGAAAAATTTCATTTAATTTTTTCAAAGTACTTTCTGCCATAACCTCTGATCCGTATGAAATAGTTTCTAAACTGCTTAAATCGTATATGTTATATGCTCTACTTAAAATAAGTAAGTTCAAAAATGTTGGCGACACGGGAAGGGCTTGAACTTTGTATTTTTCTATAACCCTGCATATGTCATAGGGTATTCTTTCTTTAACAACAACTAGACATCCATTACTAGAAAGAATTTGAAATAAAGTATTGATTCCTCCGATATGATCGAATAACATAAAGGAAATAACTCTTTTACCTTTTTTTGGGATATTAAATTTTTGTAAGAATAAAGAAAAATCGTGCACTATTGCTTTGCTTTTTCCAGTTGTACCTGATGAAAAAATAATTAGTCCTGGACGACGCTTATTTTTCAATTCTAGCAATAAGTTATTTCGAACAGATTTTTTCTCTTTCTCAATAATTTCAAAACTTTCACCATTAATTTTAATTACCTTCTCAATTTCAGTAATTTGACAATATTCACTTTTTTTAACATCGACCAATGAATCTCTAATAGGGACTACAATACAACCTAATTCAATTAAAGAAAAAAGGATTGCTATTGAATAAGGAGAATAATCTGCTTCAAGAGATATCACTTTACTCCTTATTTCTCCATTTTGATTAAAAATATTGATTAAATACTTTATTTGATATGTTAACCATTCATATGTATATTCTTTGTCACGCCAAATTATAGCTGGATTGTCTTTTTGTTTTTCAAATCTCTTAAGAAAAAAATCTATAAACATCTAATATCCCCTTTCAACCGGTTAAATTATTCTTTTCTTTTTGAATTAACATAAGTATATGTTTTACAAGCGATTCCACTGTTTCATACGGGTTGTAATCCACAGAGAGTGAATCAAGTTGCATCAAATCTACTTTTATACTAAATTCATTTTCAACTGCCTGTTCCATACAGACTAATAAAGAAACAAGTTCTAGTGAATCTAAATATCCTTCTTTATCATAAAGATGAGTATTTAGTCCATCTACTATTTGAATTTTGTTTTCAAATACTTCATTATTTTCTTCTAAACAATCAAAAACAATTTTTCTAACTGTTTCTTCATACATTTAAACATCTACCTCCTAAATCATCCTATCATTTAAGAACTGCTTGTTTCTTGGATATTGTATGTTGTTGTTTCTTCAATCAATATCATTTTTTCCCATTTACGAGACTGCCATCTCCTTAAGATAAAAATTCCTTTTATTAATTCATCTAAAATAAAACCAACATAAATACCTACTAAGCCATAATCAAAATAAATACCAATTATATATGCCAAAGTAACACTCACTCCCCAATTGCTTATAATTACTATATATACAGGGATTCTCGTATCACCAGTTGCTCTTAAAGAATTTATAATAATCATGTTCACAGCGCGTAGAGGTTCTAGAATAATACTTAATAGTAGTAATTTAGCAGCTAAATATATAACAGATTGATTATTTGTAAATAAACTTAGCAAGTTCTCTGATAAAATAGTAAATATGATTGATGCGCAAAACACCATCATTACTGCTACTTTTATACTATTGAAACATTGCTTATATGCTTCATTATTATTTCGGGCTCCAATCATATGCCCAATAATTATTTGAGTACCGCTTGAGATTGCACCAGAAAAAATAACTATAAGACTTATCAAATTGTATGTGTATATTCTAGCTGTTATAGCTTCTCTACCTATAATCGCCAGGAATGAAGTAATCAGGAGTTGAGCCATGTTTGAAGACAAATTTTCTCCCATAGAAGGAAGAGAAACTTTCATTATATTGCCAAAATGCTGTTTGAGAAATTTATAAAAATTTTGAAAGAATAATTTTTCCGGGATTTTAAACTTAAAAAAAACAAAAATAATTATTAATCCTATTAGACGAGAAATAACTGTTGACCAAGCAACCCCTTTAATACCTAAAACAGGAAAATTAAAAGTGCCGTATAAAACTAAATAGTTACCAATAATATTAGTTATATTAATTCCTATGGAAACATACATTACATATTTAGTGAATCCATAAGTTCTTGAAATTGATGAAAATGTTAACAAAAGCGCTTCAATAAATGATAAACCACCAACGATCTTGAGATAAGTTAACGAGCCTTCTATCAACATTTCTTGAATGCCCATAGCTTTAAGAAAAAAAAGACCAAAGTAGAATATGATGGAACTTATTATTAAGCCAATTATTACATTTAATGAAATACCTACAACAATAATCTCAGATATATTTTTATGAAGTTTTGCTCCTAAATATTGTGCTAAAATAATACTTATTCCTGTAGCTGTTACTCCATATAACGTATTGGACAAAAATATTATTTGACTAGCAACCCCAACAGATGCCACAGCATCATCAGAATAATTGCTTAACATTAATGTATCGACATTAAGAATTAGCATATGTAGTAACATCTCTAAGAAAATTGGCCATGTCAGGGCAAAAAGAGTGAACTTATTATTAATCATCACCATATCCCCTAATTAATGCAACATAAAACAAATAGTAATGCTTACTATAGATTCAGTTGCGCATACTTTTAATCGAAAATAATATTTTTTCATGTAAGTTAATTTCTTTTTGATAAATGTTTGTCATTTTTTCATTTAATTTTTTTAAAAATTCTTTCTTAGAAGTTGGTTTTGATATATTAAGTAATAAAAGCTTATATAAATCTTCTAATAGCTTAATAATATCTTGAAGTTCATTATTAATAATTAGAAATCGATTTCCTAAAATCATGTTTATATCATTGATTAAATCGTTTAAGAAGTATCTACTCCATCTTAAATCAAATATACATTTATTATACATAGATATAAGATTGTTAGATTTCTCTATCGCTTCATTTATATTATCCTTAAGCATTTTTGTAGCACTATTACCAAAATAATAAGTTTTAGATTCTTTTGAAACAATTTTCCCTTTAAGAAATTCATCAGAAACGGTATGCAATACTGTAAGGAATTTTTCTATTATATTATTTTCATTAAGGGTTTCTTTTATCATTACATCTAATGTAGAATAAGAAACTAGTTTCTCTACTCCTTCTGCACTTGCCAATTCAGGAATCCCTTTATTACCTTTCCAAAAATCAGAAAAATCTTTCAACGAAATTGCTCCTATGTATTTATTTGGAACCGGATCGTTAATAAATATATTTTCATTATGTAGTCCATAAACTGATAAATAATGATCCGTTACATATTTATTTGAATTCGATTTTACATGACTTTCAATATATTTAGGGTTTTTGTAATCTCTGCTATAAGGAAGGTAGTATGTTGTTCCCAGGGAAATAAAAAAATCGTTTTGACTTAAATGTTCATGAATACCATAGAGACCTTCTTCTAAACTTCGATAAAATTTTCTTTCCATTGTGTATATTTTAGGTTCAAGTTTTAGTAGAGGTGAATACCACGCCACAGTTGATACCGATGTTGTTCGATCAAAACGATAAGCTGGTATACTGTACAACTGATCACTTGCAAGCAAACTCAAGTAACTTAAGGAACTTTTAGCTATTAGTTTGTCATGAATTAGAGGAAAATAACAAGGATAATAATACGGGATTTCGCAAGTCATTTTAAAACTTATCAATTGCATAACACTAATCACCCTCTTTCCAAAATTTTAATTTTTACAATTCTCCCCAATTTTCAACTGTATAATTTAGCTCTAGATCATGAGTTGCTTCAAACTTCCTATTAGGAATATGATTTCCTTCTTTATCTACTTCAAACTTTCTAAACCCTCTTGTAAACTTAAATTCACAAGCTAAACCTCTTGGTAAAGTAAACTTACCAACATAATAATTCTTACTAACTTTATCCAATATCATTCCCATGCTCATATATAAATGTTCATTATCTGGAGTGTTTTCAGGTACAGTTACGGTGACTGTTACTTTTACAAAATCAGATAATGCTGAAACTACCGTATAAGTTTTAGAGATTTTTAAATTTTTTAATAAATAAGTGACAAGTGTGCTACCCTTTTTTTTAGGAATGATTGTTCCATCCTTCTTAATCTCTAATACATCCGGTTGTTCTACCATATATTGTCCATCAACATCAGTCATGATAAAGCCACTTTCATAGGTGATTATTGGGTTTGTATTAACTTTCACCCCTTCTATTCCAACAATATTTCCACCGAGCAAATTAATTGATTTCACTTTACCAATGTTTCCGAAAAAATAAATTATAGGAATGTGTACTCGTTTCCCCCAATCTTTTTCAAAATGGGCACTATTCTGGTCATGGTAATAGATTAAATCCTCTCCGCTTTTATAACCTAGGTTCAATAAGTAGTCGATTACCTCTCTTACGTGTCTAACTAAAAACATCCCTTCTGCGCCACCAATATCGATATAAATCTTTAAGGGCTTTTTTTCATTGAAACACATATATAATTTTTGTTCAGAATGATTAAAATCATTTACTTTTACAAAAAACGGAGAAAGAATCCCTACTTTACCAAATATGTTAGAACGTCTAAATCCAATATGGTACGTAGACAACCCCCCTGCCGAAGAACCGATAAGTGCAGTGTTTTCAGGATCATTTAATGTTCTAAAATTGGAATCAATATAAGGTTTTAACTCATTAACGATAAATTCCTCATACAACAGTCCTGAACACTGTATATGTTCATCAGGTGAAATAAAATGACAATACTCATTTGTATTAATTATCCGCTTATGTGCAATTCCAACTATAATTATTTCATGAATTAGATTTTCATCTATTAACAGGTCTACAGTTTTATGTACATTCCATGATTCATCATTTTCTCTTACTGGATCAAATAGCCGTTGACCAGCATGCATATAAAGTACAGGATAGCGTTTATTCAAGTTACCATTATAACTTGGAGGTAAATAAACATATATTTTTCGAGTATTATCTAATTTTTTCGAATAAAAACTTTCTATTGTAACAATTTTAGAGTCTTGCTTCATAAGTTTCCCCTTTTCCATATTTGAATTTTTTTTAAAGTTATTAATCATATATTAGAAAGATTTAACGTCATTTCTAGCCGAATAAAAAAACAACCCCTTTTCCTCAATATCTGAGAAATGCGGGGTTGTTGCTTTCATAATAATTGAAAACAAAGCATGGCCCTTAAATTGTAGATACCATTACGCAAACGTTTTCCTTAATCTTATTATAATTTATCGCCCAAATAATTGAAAGAGTTTTTTTATTTTTCATCCATAATTTTCAATGAAAATTACGTTATACCAAAGCTTTCTTTTCCCAAATCCGGCTTCGCCAGCGAAATAACATTAGAATACCTCTAAACCACTCATCCGCCGAAAAGGCTAGCCACATTCCAATCAAGCCTAAGCCAAAATAGATTCCCAAAACATAGGATAGAGTTACACTGACTCCCCACATCGAGATTACGCCCATTACCACCGGAAATGTTACATCACCAGTCCCTCTTAAAGAACTGATAATAACTAAATTAAAAGTTCGCCCAGGCTCTAGCAGCAAATTTAAGGTTAGTAGTAGTTTGCCTAGGCGGATTATCTCCGGATCATCCGTAAAGATCCCAAGCAGACTCCCCCCAAAAACTGCAAAAATACCGGCTAAGGAAAGGGAGACCACAAGACTGATTTTTAAGCTGCGAAGACAACTGCGGTATGCCTGATCAATTTGCTTCGCACCAACAAGATGACCTATCAAGATTTGTGTGCCTTGCCCTACTGCCACAGCAAATAAAAAGACAAACATGCTGATATTCTGTACATAGACCCGTGTTGTTAACGCCTGAGTACCTATTAAAGTAATAAAATAGGTTATCATTAATTGCGAAGAATTGTAGGCAAAATGCTCACCAGCCGAAGGGACGCCGATTTTGAGAATATTCAGGACATATTCCTTTTTAAAAGAAAAATAATCCTTGAGGGAAAAGGTTCGCTCTAAACGCTTTGCCAGAATAATTAACAGCAATATAAGACCTACCAGCTTACTAACCACCGTCGAAATAGCTACGCCGGTAACCCCTAACATAGGCACGCCGAATAGTCCGAAGATAAATAAAGAATTACCAAAAACATTTATAATATTAATCCCCAGAGTTATGTACATCGCATCTCTAGTAAATTGGTAGACCCGAAGCATTGCCCCGGCAGACATCATCGCCGACTGAATAAACAGAAATCCACCTACGATCAATAAGTAAGTGCTAGAATAGGCTTGTAGCTTATCCTCAATATTCATTAGCGACAACAGATTTTTCCCAAAAAGCACCATCAGCAGACTAATTGCCAGACCAAAAAGCAGATTAATTCCTATCGCGAGTGCTCCCACTCGTTGCGCCGCATCTCTTTTATCTGCGCCTAAGTATTGAGCAATAATGATACTTGCTCCAGCTGCAACAGTCCCAAACAAGACTATTATGACGGATATTATTTGGTTAGTTACCCCTACTGCCGCTACAGCATCATCAGAAACTCTGCTGAGCATCATCGTATCAGCGCTTCCCATCAGCATATAGAGAAATACTTCGATTAAAATCGGCCAAGTGATGGCAAATAGTGATAGATTCTTTTTTGATGTTAACGACATCGTTCCCCCTCCTTCTCTTTCCTATCTGGATCATTGATCAGCTTAAGCAGAAAAAGAACTGCATTTAGGCATACAGTTCTTTAACTTCCTCGGTGGTCTTCCGGTAATAAAGAAGACTTGGTTCAATTAAAATTGCAGGATAATTCCCGCTTCTCCCTCGATCTTAATCTTGACCACTTGCTCTTTAACCAAATATTCTTTACCGCTAATTAGCTCCTTAGCCTCACTAGCTGTAAACGGAAGCTCCACCTCGATTTCTTGTTCAATCGGCAAGGCATTAATCACAACTACCGCTTTTTCAGTGCCATAGCTTCTTATGAAACCATAGATTTGTCTGATTTCATCAACAATCAGGCTGCGAAAATCGCCTTTGGTCAGGGCAGAAGATTTCTTTCTGATTGCGATCAGTTTCTTATAGTAGGTTAATAAATCCGCATTCTGTTCTTTTTCATCCCAAACAAAAGTTTTTCGGCAATCAGGATCATTAAAGCCATCCATCCCAATCTCCGTACCATAATAAATCATTGGCATACCCACATAGGTCATTTGCAAAAGGGCTGCCAGCTTTAAGCTGTTCTCATTAAAACCACTGGAATTGATAAATCTCTCCGTATCATGACTATCTATTAAATTAAACATCGCAAAATTAGCTTGATCCTTATACTTCATTCTTGCCTTTGTTAATCTGGCGGCGAATGAAGCTACGCCAATTGATTTTTTGGCAACAAAATCATAAATAGCATCTCTGAATAAGTAGTTCATTACCGAGTCGTATTGATCACCCTCCAGCCAAGGAGCGGCATCGTGCCAAATCTCACCAATTATCAGAGCCTCTTTCTTTTCTTCTTTTACAGCATGTCGGAACTCTCGCCAAAAGCTGTGATCAACTTCATTAGAGACATCAAGGCGCCAACCGTCAATATCTGCCTCTCTAATCCAATAACGGGCTATATCTAACAAATAACTTCGGACTTCCTTGTTGGCGGTTCTAAGCTTCGGCATTGTAACTACATCATTTGCAAAAGTCTCATAATTAGGTCTTGGCTCGGTCTTGATCGGGAAACTCTCAATGTGAAACCAATCTTTGTACTCTGAATTCTCACCGTTTTTCACTACATCCTGAAAAGCAAAAAAGTTATTGCCGCAATGATTAAATACGGCGTCAAAAATTATCCTGATTCCCCGTCGATGACTCTCGGCAACCAGCTTTTTTACTGTATTTAAGTCACCAAAATGTGGATCGATTTGATAATAATCAATAGTGTCGTACTTGTGATTCGATGGTGAAGCAAAAACCGGTGTCAAGTAGATAACGTTAATGCCTAAGTCCTCTAAATAAGGCAGTTTTTCTATGATACCTGCCAGATCGCCGCCAAAAAAGTTGTTTGGCTTCGGCTTATCACCCCATTTAGCGAGATGCTTGGGGTCATTGTTCTGATCACCATTGGCAAAACGTTCCGGGAAAATTTGATAGATAATACCTTCTTTGACCCATTCAGGGACAGTAAATCGATCAGCCTCATTAATGTAAGGAAATTGGAAATCTCCAGCATTCTGCCGGTCTCTTGCTGCTCCTTTATCGCCGTACCAAATATCCCCTTCTCTTCCCACAATAAAAAACGTATATCTGAATCGCCGGGTCGGTAAATGCAAATCTACTTGAAAGAAGTCAAACAACTCATCAGCGTCTACTCTAACCATTTCGATCGCCAAATCCTTAGCAATCGGCTGATATCTGTCACCAAACAAGACCATTACCTTGTTAACGGCATTTCTCTTAATTCTTATTCTAATCCGCAAGGTATTCTCAGCTATCGGAAAAGCCAAGCTGCCAAACGGTTGATGTAAAATTGATTCAATCACATCGCTCACCCTCTCGCAAATCATTTTTTCTATTCCAATATTGCTCTATCAGCAATCGCGAAATCTCAAGGATTAACCGTGCACTACGTTTCTTCCCCGGTTTTCGCCAACAGTCCGGCGCCAATTATTCCGGCATCATTACCAAGCTCCGCTAAGACTAGCTCTGTTTGCTCCGCCAGTCGGAATGTGCTAAATTCCTGAAAATATCTTCTTATCGGCTGCAATAGAAGCTCCTGAGCCTTAGAAACTCCGCCACCAATTACAATTTTATCCGGGGCCAACGCCGTAGTTATTTGTGCCAAAGCCAAGCCTAAATAGTGTGCAGCATTATCAATAATTTCTAAAGCTAATCGATCCTTTTGCTCAGCAGCCATAAAGATCTCTTTAGCTGTTAAATCCCTTGTCAGAAGCGACTCTCTGCCCTCCTCAAGGGCTTTTTTCACATGGTTAATCATCGCTGTTGCCGACACCTCGGTCTCCAAACAACCGTATTTACCGCAGTTACATCTATAGGTTGACCGCGGATTGATCGGCAGATGTCCTATTTCCCCGGCCATGGCATTTTTGCCATGGTGAATCTGAGCATTGATTATTACTCCTGAGCCAACACCAGTGCCTATTGTTACACAAACTAAGTTGCTTACCCCTTTACCGGCTCCCTGCCACATTTCTCCTAATGCGGCTAAATTAGCATCATTATCTACATAGACAGGCAAAGAAAATTTTTTTTCCATATCCGCCTTCAATTGAACATTTTCCCACCCCACATTTACGAGGCTGGCAATCGAGCCGTCTTCAACATTTACAAAACCCGGAACACCGATGCCGACGCTGATCAACTCATCAAGGCTGATTCCGGTTTGCCCAGCCAGCTCCACAAAAAGATTCAAGGTTTTCTGATAGTCACCCTGCGGCGTAGCGGCTTCTAATTTGGCAATAATCTTCCCAAATTGATCGATTACCCCCAGCTTAATATTTGTTCCACCCAAGTCTATTCCCAGATAATATTTTTTTTCCATTTTTCCACCTACAATAAGCTCTTTTCATCTTCGGCGGAAAAAAAGTGAATCTTATTTGGATCAAGGAATAATTTTAGAACATCATTAATTTTAGCTTGCGAGCGAGCGTCAACTCGAGCGATCAGGGAACTCTTGCCAACCAAGATATGCAGGAATTTTTCAAAACCTGTTAATTCCGTTACCTCAATCTTGGCGTCAATTTGCAAGTCTGAGGATTCTAAGAAGATCAGCTCATCATGGATATCCTCTGGTCTGATGCCTAAATAAACCTCTTTGTTGACATTGCCCATCTCTTTTATTTTTTTGGCTTTACCTTCAGGCAACGGTAGTTCAATACCCTCAGCAATAAAAAATAAGCCGTCGCGATGATCAACAATTTTGCCTTTAATAAAGTTCATAGCTGGAGAACCAATAAACCCGGCAACAAACATATTCTCAGGTCTGTCATATACTTCCTGTGGAGAACCGATCTGTTGAATTACCCCGTCTTTCATAATTACGATTCTTGAAGCCATTGTCATAGCTTCGGTTTGATCATGAGTTACATAGACGAAGGTTGTCTGCAATCTTTCGTGAAGCTTGAGAATCTCTGCCCGCATTTGCACCCTTAGCTTAGCATCCAAATTGGATAAAGGTTCATCCATTAAAAAGACCTTTGGCTCGCGAACAATCGCTCTTCCTAGCGCAACCCTTTGCCGTTGTCCTCCGGATAACTGTTTCGGTTTTCTTTGTAGTAATTCTTCGATTCCGAGGATTCCTGCAGCCTCTTTAACTCTTTTGTCGATTTCTGCTTTAGAAAATTTCCTTAATTTAAGACCAAAGGACATATTCTCATAAACACTCATGTGCGGATAGAGGGCGTAGTTTTGAAAAACCATCGCGATATCCCGATCCTTTGCCGATACGTCATTTACTTTTCGATCATCAATAAACAATTCCCCCGCCGATATTTCCTCTAAACCG
>Ga0209346_1001225_pt1 | contig 15220 bp, 10 predicted proteins | sample AutmiccommunBRH9_FD_187381 | JGI IMG/M metagenome (GOLD analysis project Ga0209346, IMG submission 187381) | Deep subsurface microbial communities from Mt. Terri, Switzerland - Autotrophic microbial communities BRH/9 (SPAdes) (version 2) | ecosystem: Environmental > Aquatic > Deep subsurface >...
AACGCTGGCGGCGGGAATACAACGAGGAGCGGCCGAAGAAGGCGTTGGGCGGGCTGACACCCGCCGCCTATGCAAAGCAGTTACAGTGACCCGGACTCTAAACCGTCCCGCTACTCAAAGCGGGGGGACGTCGGCCTCAACGCACCTTCGCTCGACCCAACAACACGCACGCCTTCGCTAGTTTCCGCTACAGCGGTTGTGACCGCGCGTTGAGTTCTAGGACTCAACACTGACTGCAGTTCCTTCGCCCTCGTTAGCGCACTAGCGCCAACGACCAGGGACGCACCGCCCGCCGCATCGCCGGCCAATACGTCCCCCACTAAAGCTGTGGCTGCTGCAGGATTGGCAAGCGCCGCGAGTCCCACCTCAACTCCAACGACCCCAACTGCAATTACAGCTGCAGCACCGAGAGCTACCGTGCCGACGAGGCGGTCGGTGTTTGAGCGTGGGATTTCTGCTGCCGTTCTTGGAGCGCCACAACCTCCGCCATCAAGACTATCGCACGCTCGGCCATCCGGATCGAAATTCGTGTATGGATTGTTGTTGGCGTACCAGTAGCGGTTGAAGTTGCTGCCCGAGTTGGGGTTGGCTTCGACCGGGTCGGTGCTGAGGAACTGGCCGATGATGGGATCGTAGTACCTTTGCTGTGCGTAGACCAGTCCGGTGCTGGCGTCGTGGACGTGGCCGGTGTAGCCGGTGGTGTCTAGGCTTCGGTTGAGGGGTTCGCCGAAGGGTGCGTAGTAGGTTCGGTTGAGTGGGTTGCGTGCGGTGTCGGTCTCAACGACGGTGCTGCCGAGGATGTCGGTGTGGCTGTAGCTGGGGGTGCGGGTGCCGTCGGCCCAGCGCCAGAAGTCCTCGCCGACGCGGGTGCCGGCGAGGTAGACGGGGGAGCTGCCGCCGCCGCGTCGGTTGTCGGCGATGTAGCCGAGTTTGCCGTCGCGGGTGTAGACCTCGACCTTGGCGGAGCCGTCGCTGCGCCAGGTGGCGGTGCGGCGGCCGTGGCCGTCGTACTCGTAGGATTCGCTGTTGATGGCGGTGATCCGGTTTGCGCCATCGAAGCTGCGGGTCTGTCCGGTTCGGCTGGTCTGGTTGCCGCGCGGGTCGTGGCCGAAGCTCCAGACCAGGGTGCCGGTGGGGGTGGTGATCCGATCCAGTCGACCGGTGCTGGTGGCGTAGGTGTAGCGGTATTGCCGGCTGCCCTGGTCGGCGCTGCGCAGGTTGTCGAGCGGGTCGTAGGTGTAGGCGGCGCTGCCCCAGAGGTTGGTTGCGTTGGCGCTGATCAGGCGGTCGCGGGCGTCGTAGGCGAGGCTGCGGGTTTGGAGGCCGGCCTGGTCGGCGTCGGTGATCTGGGTGAGGTTGCCGTGCTTGTCGAAGGCGTAGCTGAAGTCGTGGATGACGCTGGTGCCGAACACGTCGCGCACGCGGCTGGGCAGAAGTCGGGCGTTCTGGGTGAGGGTACGGACGAAGCCGTTGCCGTAGGTGAACTGCTTGAGGCTGCCGTCGGGGAAGTAGCTGGCGGCGGTGGCGAAGAAGCCGGCGCGGGTGGCCTGGCCGAGGGCATTGGGTGCGTAGGCGAGGCTGAGGCCGCTGGGGGTGGTGCGGCTGCTGAGGTGGCCGAGGCTGGTGAAGGTGTAGCTGAAGGTGTTGGCGGCACCGGCGTGGCTGAGGGTTTCCTGGGTCAGCAGGCGGCGCTTGTTGTAGGCATAGGTCCAGACGCTGTTGCCCTGGCTGAGGGTGTGCAGTGCGCCGTCGGGGAAGTAGCTATGGACGGTGTCGGGTGTGGTGTCTGGGTAGTCGATGCGCAGCAGGCGGTTGCGGGGGTCGTAGCTGCGCTGGATGCGGGTGGCGAGCGGGACGCTGGTGCGGTCGCAGGTGGTGCCGGTGAGGGTGCTGCCCTCGGCCTGCCAGAGCAGGTTGCCGGCCGGGTCGTAGTCGAACACGGTGGCGCCGGATTCGGGCTGGATGCGCTTGCACAGGCGCTGCTGGCTGTCGTAGACGAACCGGCGGGTGGTGCTGAGGGTGCTGCCAGCATAACTGCCGGAGCGGGTGAGGGTGAGCGGTTTGCCGAACACGTCGCGGCTGACGGTGGTGGTCACGCCCTCGGGGGAGAGGATCGACACCGGGGCAGTGCTGTCGGGGCGGTCGAACGCCTGGAACTGACTCGTGGTGATGCGACCGAGTGGGCTGGTGGTGCGGGTCTGGAAGCCGGCGAGGTAGCTGGTGGTGGTGGTCAGGTTGCCGAGTTCGGAGGTCTGGACGGTGCTGGTGATCCGGCCGAGGGCGTCGTAGCTGGTGCGCAGGCCGGCGCCGGCGCAGGTGGTGGTCGGGCTGAAGCTGGAGAAGGCGGCGACCGGGTAGCCGGCAAAGGTTTCGCGGCCCTCGTGATCGAAGCAGCGGGCGAGGTAGCGTTTGCTGGCGGCGATGCTGGTGTCTTCCTCCAGGGTGAGCACGGGCCGGAAGCGGGCGTCGAAGTAGGTGGTCTTGCGGTAGCTGCCGGTGGATTCGGTGTGCCGCCAGTGGCCGGCGGGCAGCCCGAATTCGCTGGTGGCGACCGGTACGAAGCTGAACTGGGTGGCGGTCCAGGCGGTGCTGTCGGCGGTTGGGTAGGTGATGGTCCTGAGCCGGCCGAGGGCATCGTAGGCGTAGCTGTGGCTGAAGCCGAGTTCGTCGGTGGTGGAGGTGATCTGGCCGAGGGCATCGACCACGGCACTGCGGGTGCTGCCGTCGGGGAAGGTGAGGGTGCGCGGCACGCCCCGGAACCAGTTGCTGAGGGTGAAGGTGCGGCCATTGCCGTCGGTGACGGTGCGCAGGGCGCCGTCGGGGTGGTAGGCATAGCTCTCGATCAGCAGGCCAAAGGCGCGCTGGCTGGTCGGCAGAGCATTGCTGTCGTAACTGGTTTCCTGGGGGAACAGGCCGGTGCTGGCCTCGCGCTGGCTGGCGATCTGGCCGAGCACCCATTTGCTGGTGTTGTGGTGGTAGGTCGTGGTTTCGGTTCGACTGAAGCCGAGGCTGCTGGAGCGGACCACGGTGGTGGGGTTGCCGAAGGCATCGAAATTCGCCGGCACACTGGCGACCTGCCAGGTGAAGGTGGTGCCCTGCTGGACGGTGTCGCGGCGCTTTTCCGGGCGCAGCCGGGTGGCGGCGTACTGATCGCTGCGCGGTTGTGGGCTGATGCCGACGGCGTCGGGAAATGGCGCGGTTGCCGCTTCGGTGTTGCTGACGAAGGCGGTGGTGGCGCGGGCCAGTTCGACGCCGGTTGCGGTCAGCGTGCGGACCATCAGGGCCTGGCCCTCGGTCTCGCCGAACGTTGTGCCGAAGCTGTGCTCGCTGCGGCTGCCGTCGGGGTGGGTCAGGGTCACCACCCGTACCTGGCTGCCGGTGCTGTCGGGGGCATAGCTGCCGCGCGCGACCGGGTAGGCGAAGCTCCAGGTGTTGGAGAGCAGGCCGGGACCGGTCACCGTCTTGCGCACGATCGCCCAGGTGTCGCTGAACACTGGATCCCAGTTCCAGGCCGAGGGGCTGTTGGTTCCACCACCCACCTCGTCCTCGACGCAGTCCAGGCGCACGCGGGTCCGTCCGAAGCGGGTCGGCCGGAACGCGAACTCGCCCACCGCGCCCGAAGGATGAGTGATCCTCCCGACTCGGTCTTGACCGGGCAAGATCCACTTCATCCATGAACAGCCCAGCGACTTGTCCCAGTTATTCTGTTGGTCGAGACATTGAATGTGCTGGTGAGCGGTGAACGAGTTGTTCGGACCCAGGCACTCGTCGAGTTGCATCCAGGCGGCAGAGATCGACGCAAAATCGATCTGCCAAGCGCTGGAATCGGGTCGGGTCACCCTGGTCAATCGGCGACCTGTGGTGTCGTAGCTGTAGGTCCAGCTCCGCGACCCGTCAGAGATGCTCGCGATGCGGTTACCCGTATCGTAGACGCCTTGCCCACCCATGTTGAACTGCACATAGCTTAACGTGAGCACCCGACCGTCGCTGGCCCGCACGGCGACGAGTTTTTCGCCAACCCAGTCGTATTCAACCCAGTTCCCAAAGCGGTCTTCGATGCGCGTGGGGTACAGGCGCACCTCGCGGCGCAGCAACTGAATCTCGTTGGTCGAGGCATAATCCTTGCGAGAGGTGCCCGCTACCTGCTCGTGGCTCATCCAGTCGAATCGGTATTTTGTCCCGTCCGGCGCAAGTCCCTGGAAACCTTCACCGGCCTGCCCGCTGCGAAGGCTCGGCAGGCAGGAAAAGTGCCAGAAGCCCTTTGTGACCCAACGCCACGGCCCTCCCGTCGAGGGCTTTGTCGTGGTGCCCGATGTCCAAAGCATCTCACCGCCGCCCGAGGCGTTATTCAGGTGCATGCCTTGCCAGAAATCGAACGCATTGAAGCCATTGAAGCGCGGCGGCTGGGCCTGCGCTGCTGTGGCCGGAGAGGAACAACGCGCCGCAGGTGTGGCAGTGTTGACCCGCCAAGCCGCCACATCGCTATCCGGCCCAACATTGGACAGATAGGGAATATCCAAATCCCAGTCGGCGAACAGATACTGCGATCCGTAGACCTTGCGGTCTTCCATGACGAACCGGCGACCAATCGCTACCAACGGCCCGGCATGACTCGGCAGGCTGACGTCTGTGGCGCGAAACTCGGTACTGCCGGTAAACAGGTTGACTGTTTCACCGAACAAGTCCGTGCCGAGCGGCGCAATGGTCTGGGCGGCGCGAAGCAGCTTGCTGTGCTCCTCGCCGCGACTGGCTTCGGAGTCAGTGCCAGTTGTCGAAGTGGTGCCGATGTCGGTGTCGTCGCCAGGTGGCGGTGCTGGTTGCTCGGAACCGGGTCCCGATCCGGGCCGTCCGCCGCGATCCCCAGGGCCATTGTCGCCTCCAGCGCCGCCGGTCTGGCTCCAAGCCATCGTGGACAGGAGGATTCCGATCCAGACCGCACACAAGGTCAGCACTCGGGCCGACCCCCGGCTACCGCTTTCGCTGTACCGGCACTTCCATGGTTTGACTTGCATTTTCCTTCCTCCACCCAGATCCAGAGGCGAGTCCCAGCCTTGGGACTCACGATTTAATGGACCGGACCGGCACCGCGTGGAAGTGTCAAGCCGTCGTGAGCGCGGTTCTTGATTTGACGCGCGCGACTTGTCAAGCGTTTAAAAATGAACGGCGCAGGCGAAATCACCAACTACTCGATTTCGTTCGAAGAGGAACCCAGTGCGGCACCTGTAAATGCTCTGCCGCCAGCGCTCCACCGATCCGTGACGCGGGCTATGGCAGAATGTCGGGTCTATTGTGGCCACTTTTCTTCCGGAATTTCCGCATGCTGATCTTCGAGCAGTCCCAGCCCGGCCGCAGCGCGACCGCCCAGCTCCCGCCCGCCGCCGAGACGCCCGACGATCTGCCGCTGGGGCTGCGTCGGCGCTCACCGGTCGGGTTGCCCGAGGTGTCCGAGCTCCAGGTGGTGCGCCACTACACCAACCTGAGCCGGAAGAATTTTTCCATCGACACCAACTTCTATCCGCTCGGTTCGTGCACGATGAAGTACAACCCGCGGGTCTGCCATTCGGCGGCCATGTTGCCGGGTTTCCTCAACCGCCATCCGTATGCGCCGGATGCGCTGTCGCAGGGGTTTCTGTCGTGCATGCACGAGCTGCAGGAGATCCTGGCCGAAGTCACCGGCATGCAGGGTGGGGTGTCGCTGGCGCCGATGGCCGGCGCCCAGGGCGAGTTTGCCGGTGTGGCGATGATCATGGCCTACCACCGGCATCGCGGCGACACCGAGCGCACCGAGATCATCGTGCCCGACGCTGCGCACGGCACCAATCCGGCCACGGCGGTGATGTGCGGCTGCACGGTGCGGGAAATCCCGACGCTCGGCAACGGCGATGTTGACGTTGAGGCGCTGAAGAAAGTACTGGGTCCGAAAACCGCCGGCATCATGCTGACCAATCCGAGCACCATCGGCGTGTTCGAGCGGCGCATCGTCGAAATTGCCCGGCTGGTGCACGAGGCCGGCGGCCTGCTGTACTACGACGGCGCCAACCTGAATGCCATTCTCGGCAAGGTGCGGCCGGGCGACATGGGCTTCGACGCCATCCACATGAACCTGCACAAGACCTTCTCCACGCCGCACGGCGGCGGTGGTCCGGGCGCCGGCGCGGTCGGCGTGTCGAAGCGGCTGGAGCCGTTTTTGCCGATTCCGATGATCGGCAAGGCCGACGACGGCAGCTTCCATCTGGTGCGCAAGAAGGACCGGCCGCTGTCGATCGGGCGGCTGTCGGCGTTTGCCGGCAATGCCGGCGTGCTGCTGCGCGCCTATGTCTATGCGCGGTTGCTGGGCCGCGACGGCATGCGCCGGGTGGCGGAGTTCGCCACCCTCAACGCCAATTATCTGGCCAAGCGGCTGGCCGAAAAGGGTTTCACCCTGGCCTATCCCGAGCGTCGGGCCAGCCATGAGTTCATCGTCACCGTGCAGCCACAGAAAAAGGCCAACGGCATTACCGCGCTGGATTTTTCCAAGGGTCTGCTCGACTACGGCATTCACGCGCCGACCAACTACTTTCCGCTGCTGGTGCCGGAGTGTCTGCTGATCGAGCCGACCGAGACCGAGAGCAAGGAGACTCTGGACCGCTTCGTCGATGTGATGGCCGAGCTGCTGGAGCAGGCCGCCACCGATCCGGAGCGGATGAAGGCCGCGCCCTACACCACGCCGGTCCGCCGGCTGGACGACGTGAAGGCGGCGCGCGATCTGGATCTGGCCTTCCGGCCGGCCTGACATGGCAGACGGGAAAAATTCGATCGCGCCGCGCGGCCCGGTGGGCGTATTTCGCGCGGCCAAGTGGTCGATGCAGGGGCTGATCGCCGCCTGGCGGGTGGAGTCGTCGTTTCGGCTCGAAGTCTACATGCTGGCCGTGTTTGGCCCGCTTGGCCTGTGGTTTGGTCAGGGGCCGATCGAGAAAATCCTGCTGGTCGGCAGCCTGTTGCTGGTGCTGGCGGCCGAACTGCTGAATTCGGCCATCGAGGCGGTCATCGAGCGCTACGGCCCCGAACACCACGCGCTGGCCGGCATGGCCAAGGACATGGGTTCCGCCGCCGTCGCCGTGCTGATGATCAACGTGCTGCTGACCTGGGGCCTGATCTTCGTGCCGCGCCTGCTGAGCTGACCGGCCGTGTTCGACTGGGTGGGTAATCCCGAAGTCTGGGCAGCGCTGCTGACCCTGACCGCACTGGAAATCGTGCTGGGCATCGACAACCTGCTGTTCATTTCGCTGCTGGTCGGCAAGCTGCCGCCGGAAAAGCGTCGGGCAGCGCGTCGCTTCGGTCTGGCGCTGGCTGCGATCACCCGGATCGCCTTGCTGCTGTTTTTGGTGTTTCTGTCGCGCATGGACACGGCGCTGTTCAGCCTGCTGGGGCAAAGCTTCTCGGTTCGCGATGTGGTGCTGATCGCCGGTGGCCTGTTTCTGCTGGTCAAGGGCACCATGGAAATCCACGATCAGGTCGAGGGCGCGCCGTCCGACGAGGCGGTCGCCCGGGCGGCCGGGCGCGCCGGTTTCTTGCTGATCATCATGCAGATCGCGGTCATCGACATCGTGTTCTCGATCGACTCGGTGATCACCGCGGTCGGCATGGTGCAGCAGGTGCCGGTGATGGTCGCCGCCATCCTGATTGCCATTGCACTGATGGTGCTGGCATCGGACGCGATCGGCGAGTTCATCGATCGTCACCCCACCGTGCGGATGCTGGCACTGTCGTTCCTGATTCTGGTGGCGGTGGCGCTGCTGGCCGATGGGTTCGAGTTTCATATCGACCGGCGCTTCATCTACTTTGCGATGGCGTTCTCGGCCGGCGTGGAGGCGCTCAACATCCTTGCCCGGCGCAAGCAGGAGCGTCGGGCCGGCGGCGACCGGCGGCGCAACGCGGAGCGCCGCGAGCAGCCAGGCGAGCAGCAATAATCGCAGCCGCCAGCGGGCTGAGCCGGTGCGTTCAGTCCGGTGCGCCGGGCGATGACGCATCCACTTCGGCCAGCCGCCGGGCGATGTCCGTCGGTTGCCGCACCGGCGGCAGGCAGTGCGTACCCTGGCAAACGTAGGCGACTCCCTCGGGTGTGGCCGGAAAGTTCGGGCAGGCGGTGTCCTCGGCGGCCAGCAGTACCGCCTCGGTACCGCGGGCCGCCGAGGCAGCGGCCGCCGCGTACCACAGCGCGGGGTCGGCGGCGCTTGGCAGGCGGATCACCACGTGGGCCGACGGGTTCAGCCATTCGCGGAGTGTGGCCAGCATCTGCGTGCAGGCCTGCGGATGCCGGTTGAACTGCGCCGATGCGGCGGTGAGTGTGCGCTCGGCGGCGTCCAGGTAGCGGGTATCGCCGGTCAGCCGGCCCAGGCGCAGCAGCGCCCGCGCGGCCACGGCATTGCCGCTGGGCGTGGCTTCGTCGGTGAATGGCTTGAGCCGGGCGATCAGGGTTTCGTGATCGTCGGCGGTGAAGAAAAAGCCGCCCTCGGCGCGATCCTCGAAGCGCGTCAGCAGGTCGTCGGCCAGCGCGCGCGCCCAGTCCAGCCACTGCGCTTGCGGATGCAGGGTCATGCTGTCGAGCAGCGACTCCAGCACAAAGGCGTGATCGTCGAGGTAGCCCCGGAATCGCGCCACGCCGCCCTGATGGCTGGCATGAAGCCGGCCGTCGATCCACACCTTGGCGTACAGGAAGCGCAGGATGGCCTGGCCGCGTTCGGCCCAGTCCGGTCGGCGCAGCCAGCCTGCGGCACGAAACAGGCCGCTGGCCAGCAGGGCGTTCCAGGCGGTCAGGCGCTTGTTGTCCAGGCCGGGTCGGGGCCGCTGCGCGCGGGCCTTCAGCAGGGTGTCGCGGATGTCATCCAGGCGCGCGGCAATCTCGGCGTCGGGCTGCTTCAGCTGGTTCGCCAGGTGGTCGGTCGAGGCGGCCAGCAGCGGATTCCAGTGCTGCGCTTCGAAGTTGGCTGGCCGGTCGAATCCGAACCGGGCGGCGGCCAGGGCAAAGTCGGCGTCCGACAGCAGTGACCTGAGTTGTTCCTGCGTCCAGACGTAGAACGCGCCTTCTTCAGGGTGTCCATGCCCGGCGTCGCTGTCGGCGTCCAGGGCGGCAAAATGGCCATCGTCGTCGGCGCGCATCTCCCGCGCCAGCCAGTCGACGATGCCCTCGGCGGCATCGCGGTGGATCGCCTCGCCGGACAGCGCCGCCGCGCGGGCGAATTGCGGCAGCAGCAGCGCGTTGTCGTAAAGCATCTTCTCGAAGTGCGGTATCTCCCAGCGGGCGTCGACGCTGTAGCGGCAAAAGCCGCCGCCTAGCTGATCGTGAATGCCGCCCTCGGCCATCCGGCGCAGACTGAGCAGTGCCATGCGCCGCCAGCGCTCGGCATCGGCCGGCTTGTCGCTTCGGTCAGCAGCGTCGAGGAGGAAGCCGATTTCGCCGCTGTGGGGAAACTTGGGTGCGCCGCCGAAACCGCCCCATACGGCGTCGAAACTGGATTCCAGCGAGCTCAGGGCGGCATCGATCGGTGCCGCCTCCAGACTGGCCGAATCGATCCCGCTGGCAGATGCAGGGGCCCGGCCGGAATCAGCCAGAAAATCGGCCAGTGCGGCGTTCTGCGCGCTCAGGTCGTCGGGATGGTTGTCGACCCAGTCGCGTACCCGCTCCAGGATGGCAACGAAGGGCGGCAGTCCGTGGCGGGCGGCCTTGGGGAAGTAGGTACCAGCGAAGAACGGCAGCCGGGACTGGGCATCGAGGAACAGGGTCAGCGGCCAGCCGCCGGCGCGCTGGGTCAGCGCCTGATGGGCCAGCTGGTAGATCCGGTCGAGGTCGGGGCGTTCCTCGCGGTCGACCTTGATATTGACGAACAGCCGGTTCATCACCTCGGCGCTGGCCTCGTCCTCGAAACTTTCGTGGGCCATCACATGACACCAGTGACAGGCCGAGTAGCCGATCGACAGCAGTACGGGCTTGCCGGTTTGTCGGGCCTGGGCGAAGGCTTCCTCGCACCAGGGCCACCAGTGCACCGGGTTGCCGGCGTGCTGCAGGAGATAGGGGCTGGATTCGCGCGCGAGTCGGTTCACGACGAGGGGCTTTGCAACGGAGTGGCAGTCCAGCGTACTCTCTCGTGACGGCGGTTTCAGGCCTCCACTCCCGCCACCCACGCCCTCAACCTGCAAGTGACGACAGGGAGCTTGTCGCAGGTGACTGAACCTTCGGATCACCAACTTCATACTGTGCCGCACGGCGCATTACCGAGCTGGGCACGGCTCAGGGATGCGCTTCTGGATCTCAGCCGGCAGGATGAACTGGACGAGAGCGCCTCCATCGCGCGCCTGTTGAGCATTTCCGCCCAGGCGCTTGGGGTCGATCGGGTGAGCTTCTGGCGACTGGATGCCGATCGCCGCTCGATCACCCGCGAGCAACTCCATTGCGCGGGGAGCGAGCCGGACTACGAGCGGCTGGTGCTCACCGCCGAGCAGGCACCGCGCTATTTCGAGGCGCTGGACGCCACCCTGACGCTGGCCGCCGAAGACGTGCGTACCGACGATCGCACCCAGGAGTTGCTGGCCGACTACATGACGCCGTTGGGCATCGGCGCGATGCTCGATGTCGGCGTGCGCCACTCGGGCGCGCTGGTCGGCGTGATCTGCCATGAACACGTGGGCGCGCCGCGCGAGTGGAATGCCGAGGAGCGGATGTTCGCCGCCGCCATATCGGCGTTGGCCGCACAGCAACTCGAGCATGGCGAGCGCATGCTCGCCGAGACCGCGCGTAGGCGCGCCCTGTTGACCGACCAGCTGACCGGCCTGCCCAATCGAAGCGGTCTTCTGGACAACCTGAGCCGGGCGTTCTCCGGGGCGCCTGGCGCCCTTGGCTCGCTGGTTCTGATCGATATCGATCGATTCCACCGGATCAACCATGTCTACGGCGCCGAAACCGGCGATCGGGTGCTGGTGGTGTGCGCCGACCGGCTGCGTGCGCTTTATCCGGAGGATCGTCTGGCCCGGCTGGGCAACGACCAGTTCGCCATCATCGTTACGCAATCGGCGCGGTCGGCAGAGGAGGAGGCGCTGCAGCACGCCGAGCGCGCGCGCGATGCGCTCCAGGTTCCGGTCGAATGGCGCAACCGGCGGCATACGCTCTCGGTGAGCATGGGCATCCTTCCCGAGCTGGCTTCCTATCCAAGCGCCGACCACGCGCTGCGCGATGCGATGATCGCGCTCGATACCGCCTCTCGCGGACCGCGCGGCAACCTGGCGGTATTCGATGCCAAGGTGCGGGAGACCGTCGCCGAGCGGCTGGCGCTGGAAACCGATATCCGCCGCGGCGCCGAGGCGGGCGAGTTCGAACTCCATCTGCAGCCGATACTGCGCGCCGGCGATCGGGTACTGATCGGCGCTGAAGCCCTGATGCGCTGGCGTCATCCCGGCCGAGGCCTGCTGGCGCCGGGGCAGTTCATCGAGGTCGCCGAGGAGACCGGTCTGCTGGCCGGTATCCAGGCCGGCTGCCTGCCCGCATTGTTGCGCAGTGTGGCGGCATGGCGGCAGCGCCCCGGCTTCTCCCGGTTTCGGCTCGGCCTTAACCTGGCGGCGGCGCAATTGTCGGACCGGATGTTCAGCCGGCAGCTCGAGCAGGCCTGCAGCGAAGCGGGGCTACCGATCGATCTGCTGTGCCTGGAGATCACCGAGAACACCCTCCTGGAGGCAGTAGAGCATGTCGAGCAGACGCTGATTTCGCTCAGCGATCTGGGCACCACCCTGGCGTTGGACGATTTCGGCACCGGGCATGCGTCGTTGCGTCACCTGATTTCGCTGCCGCTGGCGGCGGTCAAGCTGGATCGCTCGTTCGTCAGCCGTTTGGGTCAGGGTGGCCGGGTCGCGGAGATCGTGCGCGGCATGATCAAAATGGCCCACGCTCTGGGCCTGACCACGGTTGCCGAGGGGGTCGAAACCGGCCAGCAGCTTTCCTTGCTGGAGGAAATGGAGTGCGATGCGTTGCAGGGCTACGCCTTCGACCCGGCGCTGTCGCCCGACCAGTTCGAAGCACGCTGGGTGCCGTCGGCACCCGACAGCGAGCGAGGGCCGAGTACCCCGGAGTCCGGCGGGGATCGGCAAGCGGGGTGATGACGGGCATAATCACGGGCCAGTCACTTTTGGCTCAGGCATGACCCGATTGCACGACATCGACCCGATCGCCCTGCCGCTGCCGTTCTGGCCGCACGGCATTCACTGGTACGGCCTGATGTATCTGGCTGCCTTCGCCACCGCCTGGTGGCTCGGTAGCCGCCGGGTCCGCCAGGGGCGGTTGCCCGGCGTGGACGGCAACGCGTTCAGCGATTTGCTGTTCTACGGCATGTTCGGTGTGGTGCTGGGCGGACGGATCGGTTATGTGCTGTTCTACGCCTTCGACGACCTGTTGGCCGACCCGCTCATGCTGCTACGCATCCATGAGGGCGGCATGAGTTTCCATGGTGGCCTGCTGGGCGTGATGGTCGCGGTTGGCTGGTGGTCGTGGCGGCAGCGCATCCATCTGTTCGACACGCTGGATTTCGTGGCGCCGATCGCGCCACTGGGCTTGGGCTTCGGGCGGATCGGCAACTACATCGGCGGCGAATTGTGGGGGCGGCTGACCGGCGGAAACGGCGGCGTGGTGTTTCCCGATGCGCTGCCGCCGCCCTACGTCGGCATGGACATGGCCCAGCTCCGGCAACTGCACGCCAGCGGCGCGTTGGATGAGTTCGCCCGCTACCCGTCGCAGCTGTATCAGGCGGCGCTGGAAGGTCTGGTGCTGTTTGGCATTCTCTGGCTGCTGTCGCGTCGGCCGCGCCGTCGTTATCTGATTTCGGGCGCCTTTGCGTTGTTCTACGGGGTGTTCCGCTTCGCGGTCGAGTTTGTTCGTCAGCCCGATGCCCATCTCGGTTATCTCTACGGCGACTGGCTGACCATGGGCCAGGTGCTGAGCATGCCGCTGATCGCCATCGGCCTGGGCCTGATGCTGCTTTCGCGCCGCTCGCCGATCCTGCGTCCGACCGGCTCCGGTTGAGCCGCTTCCTGGAACGACACCGATCATGCGCCAGTACCTCGAACTGCTTCGCCACGTGCTCGAACACGGCACCGAAAAGGACGACCGGACCGGCACCGGAACCCGCTCGGTGTTCGGCTGGCAGATGCGCTTCGATCTCGCTCAGGGCTTCCCGCTGCTGACCACCAAGAAGCTGCATCTGCGCTCGATCGTCCATGAGCTGCTGTGGTTTCTGCGCGGCGATACCAACATCGCGTACCTGAAGGAAAACAAGGTCGGTATCTGGGACGAGTGGGCCGACGCCGACGGCGAGCTGGGTCCGGTCTACGGCCGGCAGTGGCGCTCGTGGGCGGCCGCCGATGGCCGATGCATCGACCAGATGCGCTGGCTGGTCGATGAAATCCGCCGCAATCCGGATTCGCGCCGTCTGGTGGTCAGCGCCTGGAATGTCGGCGAGCTGGACCGCATGGCGCTGATGCCCTGCCACACGCTGTTCCAGTTCTATGTCGCCAAAGGCAGGTTGAGCTGTCAGCTGTATCAGCGCTCGGGCGATATTTTCCTGGGCGTTCCGTTCAACATCGCCAGCTATGCCTTGCTCACCCACATGGTGGCCCAGGCCACCGGCCTGGCACCCGGCGATTTCATTCACACCCTCGGCGACGCCCACCTGTACCGCAATCATTTCGAGCAGGCGCGCCAGCAATTGGCCCGCCAGCCTGGGCCGCTGCCCCGGCTACAGCTCAATCCGGCCGTCGACGACCTGTTCGCGTTCCGGTTCGAGGACATTGCCTTCGTCCACTACCACCCCCAGCCGGCCATCAAGGCACCGGTAGCGGTGTGAGCCGGCCCAGTCTTTCGGTGATCGCCGCGCTGGATCGCAATCGCGCGATCGGTCGTGACAACCAGTTGCCCTGGCGTCTGCCGGACGATCTGAAGCGATTCAAGGCGCTCACCCTGGGCAAGCCGATCCTGATGGGCCGGCGCACCGCCGAATCACTGGGACGTGCGTTGCCGGGCCGGCGCAATCTGGTGCTGACCGGCTCTGGCCACGCTCCGTTCGCCGGGATGGAGCCGGTGGCTTCGCTCGCGCAGGCGCTCGACTGCGCCGAAGGCGGGCAGTTGATGGTGATTGGCGGCGCGCAGATCTATGCCCTTTGCCTGCCGCTGGCCGAGCGCATGTACCTGACCTGGGTGGATACCGAGGTGAGCGACGCCGATGCCTTCTTCCCGGCGTTCGCGGCCGACGACTGGCAGGAACTGTCTCGCCAGCCCCACCCGGCCGACGCTCGGCATGCGCTGGGCTTCGATTTCGTCGACTACGGGCGCGCGTTGCCGCTCGATGCGCTATCGGCCTGCTCGTCGTCGCCGGATGCCCACCGCTAAACTCTCGGAGCGGGGTGTGGTTGAAGTGCCTGGATCCGTGCGGCAGCCACCGGGGCGGCGTTCGCGACCGAGTCCCTTCTTCTCTTGGGGTGCCGGCTTGGGTGAATTTTTAGCCAGCGGTTCGGCGCGACTTGGGGGCTGATTTTTCCAGCACCTCCGCCATGCGCGATTGCCAGCCCGGCCCGGTGGCCTTCCACTGGGCAATCACCTCTGGAGGAAGGCGCAGCGACAAAAGCTTTCGCGGATTGGCAAGCTTCGGGCGCCCACGGCGCACAAGCTTCTGCCCGTGGTACAGGTCAGCGCCGGCAATCCACTCGTCCGTGATTTCCGGCGGGGTATCCGGGTCAGGAGAGGTAGGGGAGGAGTCTTTTCGCTTCACGTTCATGGCAGTGCCTCATGCTGATGATGCGCCTCGCGGTGCCCCGAGGGGTGAAAGCTAACACCTGAGTTACGCCGAGCCGCGAAGCGGCGTCGGCTTGAATGAATTGTTGAACCAAGCCGCTACGCGGCAGCTACGTACCCTCATCTGGCACACCCCTCGGTGTGTCCGCCTCTGGCGCGGGTTCCGCCAGCGAGGGTACCGCCATGGATCATTCCGAACAACTCCGAGTCTTGTCCAACGAGGTATGAGCCTGAATCCCCCGGCCTGATTCCAATGAGGTATGAGCCTGGAGGGGGCGGCAGCCGGGCGGCACACCGGGTCGATCATCACAGCCATGGTGATCGACATGAACGAGTCTCAGGTACGCACGTTGGAACAGGTGCGCCAGGTGCTTGCGGGCACGACAGCGCTGGAGTTCGGCTGCTCCCAGGACG
>Ga0209346_1001235_pt1 | contig 15133 bp, 13 predicted proteins | sample AutmiccommunBRH9_FD_187381 | JGI IMG/M metagenome (GOLD analysis project Ga0209346, IMG submission 187381) | Deep subsurface microbial communities from Mt. Terri, Switzerland - Autotrophic microbial communities BRH/9 (SPAdes) (version 2) | ecosystem: Environmental > Aquatic > Deep subsurface >...
ACCTGAACCCGATCGAGCAGATGTTCGCAAAGCTCAAACTGCTCCTGCGCAAAGCTGAAGAGCGCACTGTTGATGCAACATGGCAGCGCATCGGATCACTCCTCGACGCCTTCCCACCACATGAATGTGCCAACTATCTCAGAAACTCAGGATATGCTTCAATTTAAGTGAAAACGAGTCTAGAGCTCCATGAGGCGCGCAATGCCCACCCTCAAACTTTCGGATTTCGTTTCCTACCTTCATAACGAGGCAACCCAAATAACTCTGCTTCCCAGTCTCCACGCTTCATGCTTATCAGATTCGCTTCCTCGCCTGACCATTCCAGCGAAAGAACTTTCCCCAGTCCCGGGATCCACAGATTAAGAAGATTCTCGAGCGGCTTTCTCGCCTGTGCGCGGACCAATGCATGGAGATAGCTCGGGGCAGCAATGCCATCGGATGGGAGCGGGTTGAACGGAGTGTTTAAGCTGGCCTCCCAATCACTCGTCTTGATTTTCAGACTCCTCATTCCGGCTTGATCGTCCCAGCATCTTTCTGCAGATTTCGTATTCAGAACGATATCACGAATTTTCAAGGCACGGTCCAGACGTTTCATAGCAACTCCTTTTGCTCACAAATTATAGAGTAAGACGGCTTTCAAGTCGTCAGAGGGAAGCGCACGTTCGGATTTTTTCTCACCATCAAAATCAATAAAGCAAACATCGCGGCCGACCGCATCCCTGCATTCACACCCCGCTCCAGGGGTCATAGCCCTCGGGTACATCGTCGTCGTCCTCCCGCTCGGAATAGTTATCGAGCATCTCTTCGGGGCCGGCAATGTGAACCGGCGCCGGCTGAGCATCCTGTTCGCGCACCCATTCAAGCATCTGGGTCAGCGCATCGACCTGATCCATGTAGCGAACATTGGGGAACCCAAGCAGTTCTGACTTGAATTCTCCGAGCCAGGTCGATTCAAAAGGTACGAACAGGCGCTTGTTCTCGACGATCGGACTGATGCCGTTGGCCCTGGTGACCTTGTCGGTGGTAGGCACGCATGAGTGGGGCCACAGCGAGCGGTCCAGTTCCTTTCGCAGCAACAGGATCAATCCTTCACCCGAAGCCTTGTCCTCTATGAACAGGTGATCGGGACGATATTGATGGGCAAGTTCTGCAGCCTTGCGAACCAGTTCCGGCATTCCAAGCCGTACCCTGCAGATATCGACTATGTAGATCAGAGCGTTGCGGTAAATCGCTGTAATGCAAACCGACCAGGCATTGCTCTCGCCCGTCTTGTTGCCGGTGTCCCATGACTGGAGAATGACCCCGCCATACCGATCGCGGTTGAGCGTTGCAGGATCATAGGACTGGATCCAGTCGCGCTTGAAGATAAGACCGTCGGCAGGCACGGGCATCTGCTGATATTGCGCGGTAAACACATTGGTGCCCATCTCGGTCCGCAGATGTTCCAGATCGGTGAGGGATTCGCGTGTCGGATGGAGTGCCTCTCCGGCTTTGCGCCTGAACACGCGCCCACCGGTCAGCCGTATGCGCTCATTCTCGGTAGCGATCGCGGCAAGTTTGAGATGGCGCCACAGCCCGCTCTCGATCATCAGGCCTGCCAGGTCAAACTGGTGGAGGCGCTGCATGACGCAGATGATGGCTCCTGTGCGCTTGTCATTGAGGCGCGAGGTCAGGGTTGAGCGATACCACTCGTTGACCGTGTTGCGCACGTTCTCGGAGAAGGCCTCATCGGGCTTGATCACGTCATCAAGGATGATGATGTCGCCCCCGCGGCCGGTGAGGGTTCCGGTCACCGATGTGGACAGACGCCCGCCGCCGCGGGTGGTTTCAAAATCATCGGCCGCCGAGCGTTTGCGGGAAATGATCGTCCCCGGGAAGAGCTCCCGGTACCACGGTGACTGCATGATCGACAGACACCGCCGACCGAACTTTGCGGAAAGATCATTCGCGTAGCTCACGCAAACAAAGTTCATGGTCGGGTCCTGGCCGAGGCACCAGGCAACGAATATGACCGTGATCAGGTTGGTCTTGCCGTTCCGGGGCGGCATGGTGACGAGGAGCCGGCGGATATTGCCGCGGCGCACCTCGTCGAGCACATGCAATATGGCATCAATATGCCAGTTCCACGAGACCGGCTGCTCGCTCTCGATACACATCCAGGCCTTCTCGACAAATGCCTCGAAGTCTTTCGACATCAGCATGCGCAGCAGCGCCGGGCGGTTGTTGATCAGCGGCGCCCTAACCATCGGAGCCTCCCGACCCCGGCTTCCGGGGCGCCCGCGTCCCGGGACCAGGCTTGCGCGCCTTGGGATCGGTCTTGCGCTTTGGCCTGCGCTGGACCCTAGATTTGCGCGGCGTCTTTTTACCTGCGAGACCCCATCTTTCCATCATGCGATCCAGCATCGCGTCGTCGGCTGCGCTCAATCGGTTGGTGTCAACATCCTGGTCCTCAATGCCCAGGACTTGCAGGATGAGAGGCAAGAGCTGGGCTATCGCCTTCAGATCTCCATGAGAACCGCGCAATGCCAGCGCCTCGAGCATCAGCCACTGGCTCCGGCCCGTAATCTCCTTGCCGTTGATTACAATCGTGCGAATAGTTCCAAGAACCTGTTTGAGATCGGTCCTGAGGCCTTTTGAGCCCGGCGGGCGCCCCCTGGGGTTCCCGGATTTTCCTTTCGGGAACTGGTGCTTCTTTGGAGGATTGCGGTACCCCACCTTTTTCGGATCATAGGGCCCTTTTGGCGGTTTTCTGGTATGTCGCGCCATGACTCAATCCTCCACACTGATGCCGCGGGTCGCAGCGATTTCATTAAAAGTGCGTCCATCGCCCTCGAGGATAGGTTCAATGCCTGTCACCGCTGCGAGCCGTTTGACGGCGACATCGACATAGAGCGGATCAATCTCTATACCGACGCAGACCCGGCCCGTTTTGTGCGCCGCGGCCCCGGTGACACCTGATCCGAGGCATGGATCCAGAATGAGTTCGCCGGGGTGCGAACAGTCGCGGATGGCATCCATCACCATCGGGATGCTCTTGGGCGTGGCATGGCACGCCAGTTCCTTGGCTCGCCCTTTGCCCATCGCGCCGATTCCGGGATATGACCACAGATTTGTTCTGAATCTTCCGTGCTGGCCGAGGCCAAATGTGTTGGTGTGCTTGCCCCGACCCGACTTGAACACGAATATCAGTTCATATTGCGACCTATAAAATGAGCCGAGTCCCCCCGCCTGCTTGTCCCACACAATTAATTGCTTGAACTCGGTGTAGACGCCGTCCGCGGCATCGAGAATTTCCCGAAGATGCCGATTATCCATGCACTGGAAATGGATCGAGGCCGGCTTTGAGAACCGGACGCAATTGCGGAAGATCGCGCGCTGGAACGCGGTAAACTCAGGTGGGGTCATCTCGCCGGATGCAAAGGCGAACTCGCGGAAGCGGTTTTTGCCGCCCTTCCCTCGGACAAAACCGTCTACTGGCAGGTTATAGGGCAGGTCCCCGAACACCATGTCGGCCACGCGGCCTTGCAGCCCCTTCTCAAACGGTTCCGCCTGCTGGGAATCACCCTGGACGATAATGTGCGGGCCAACGCGCCAGGCATAGCCTGGCTGTGTTACCGCGTGCTCAGCGATCGGCGGGATGCTGTCATCCTCTTCTGCATTTTGAGGAACCGGAGCGATAGTGAGATCCTTGGTCGAGAAACCAATAGTCTCGATCTCGAAGCCGACATTGAACAGGGCATCAAGTTCCTTTTGCAGGAGCTCCGGGTTCCATCCGCTGATCTCGGCGAGCCTGTTCTCTCCGAGTGCAAACGCTCGCTTGTCGGTCTCGCTGAGGTGATCGGCCCGGATGCAGGGTACAGTCTCAAGGCCCATACGCTTGGCAACTTCGAATCGTGCATTGCCTGCCAAAATCATAAGATCGGCATCGACCACGATCGGCACGAGCCAGCTGAACTTGCGGATGGCCGCCTCCAGCGCAGCGTACTGCTTGTCATCATGGGTGCGGGCGTTGTTGGGGTTCTCCCGTAGCTCCGAGGTCGGGAGCTGCTCGATACGCGGGTGGTTCATGATTTGCGGATCTGCCGGCATCGCGGCAAGCGGGGCCTGGTTTGGAGGGCTGCTTTGAGGGGAAGGCTTGGTCATGGTAAATTCTCCTTTTCTATCGAAAAAAGAGAACTTATCACCGCGTTGCAGAAACTCCGGAATTCCAAATTAAACGCCAAAACGGGCGTTAAAAAATTCGACGTCAGTCCTTTGCCGTCAGGTGCGTTAAATTGCCGCCTGTGAGATCATACTCGGGATAGGCTTGCTCCAGCTGGTCCCTGTGGAGCCGCTCCAGCTTGATGATCCGGTTTGCCACATTGTTTTCGGTCACACCCTCTATGTGCTTGAGTAGCATCCAGATAGCTTCTGCTTCTTTCGAAGCAAGCCGGGTTGGCCGGTCATAGCGGTCATCACTAGCACGGGCGTGGGCAAGCTTCCCCGTGGCATCCCGGATCCGCAGCATCAGGAAGGACACATACCGTTCAAACACTACATCGACTTTGTGCCGCTTCAGCTTTGCTGTTTTAGATTTTGAAATGATACCACTCAACTTTTGAAGGCCTTCTAGGAGCCCTTTCCAATCGTCGCTCGAATATGGGGGATCCTCGAGGTTTTGGATCATCACCCGGATGTCTGGCCGAAGAGCTTGCATGCTGGATTCTGCCTTGTTGAGCAAATCGGTAAGGTCGCGCAGCTGATCCATGACTTGATGATCAGTAGCGTACGCCTTTTGAAAGGCCCGTGCCATTTCGAACGAACAGACCGTGCCATGAAGAAAATCGCCATGTGCCTTGCGCAGCTCCGGCTTTTTAACTTCCAGCAAATCGAGCACCGAAGTCAGTGTCTCGGGAGACGGGCCAGTGATTTCGCTGAACGGACTGATTTTTGCCTTGGCCATTGGCTGTTCACCCTGTGCTTTGTCGCTGTTACATTACATAGCGATTTCTGGCTTCAGAGTCGCGGAATACCGATCATATGAGTCAAATTATGTAACCGCTGGGCCGCAAAACTGCCAGAAATCGCTGTAGAGTCGCTGTTATGCAGGGATCTAGGAACGAGACCAGTTCGCTACGGACTGCGTCGCGCACCAGACAGTCTTTGAATGTCATCCAGAATCGACAGATTTCAGCGGTCTCCGTCACAGTCCCGCATTTGCGGCGCTCTTGGCAGACCGATCGATAGCGATTGTGGCGGGAGACCAGCGTTGAGCAGGACAATCTGGGCCAACTTACGGTTCGATCGCAAACTCAGGATTTCGTGACAGATATCGAAAACCGCGCTTCGACAGTGGGTACTCGACGTTCCGCAAACTCAGCGAAAGCGAACAGACGGCGCCATACCGAGGCGGATCACCTCAGGAGACGAATGGAAGTAGCGAAATCGGTCGTAGGACTTTCTTATCCAGGCCAATTAGCAGCGCGTCGACTGATCAGTCCCTTTGATTTGACGGTACCGCCCATCCAGACTGCCTCTATTGACCCTTGTCATCGGCAATGGCGCGCCCGTCTTTTTCTTCCTCCATCAGGGCCGCATTGGCGCCCATTGCGGAAAGGCGCACGCAATCCTTCTCGATTGCCGCGACCATCCCTGCAGAAATATAGTGATGATGGGCCGAATGAGAGCCGCTGTCCGCCCTGACAAGTCTTATGCGGTCTCGCTCTATCGCATCGACGGTACCAACGTGAACACCATCGGCGCCGATGATTTTGATATGCTCCCTGATTTGATTCAGATCGACCATAAGCATCTCCAAAGTTCATTCCGTTCCCTTAACCGTTCAGCCATGGAATGGTTCCGCAAAACAATATTTCGATCGCGGGCGTGCTGCGAAAGACACGCGGAAGTCGGTCCCGGTGCGCTGCCGAGAGAATAGTTCCGGCCCCAAACCACCCCGGAACCTTCCTGCCGATCGCACGTTAAAGTTGTTCTCAAGATGAAGGAGTCAACATGCTTAAAATCGCTGCCCTCGGGGCAATCGCCTATGCCGGATATAGATATTTCCAGTCGAACTCGGATCAGAGCCAGAATGACAACGCCAACAAGCTGCGGACTGCATCAGCATCAGCTGGCGGATCGCCGACCGGAAATGCCCCTGTTCAACCGACGGTTCCCAATCCTACCGGGGTTCGCTAGACTTTCGGCTGGCGCCCGATTTGGGACTTCCCTGCCCGGCAAGATCGAGGGCGATCGCTGCTCGCCATGCCGCACAGGCGGCACCATCGGTGATCGCCGATCATGGATCCGACTGGCGGAGCGGCTCGACCCGTTCCGCCAGCGCGTCCGGCGTCCGGTCCCATAAGGCAGCGACCGCTTCCCGTTCTCCCGACAATGTTCGATCCATCGCCTTATAAAACAGCGGTACGATCGAACCGCCGAGCAGCAGCAGCCGGATCGCGGTGAGATGACCTTCACGCCCCGGTTTGTGCAGTGAATGTGGAAGCGAAGCAGGCGAGCGACCGAGAATATGTTTGACTAGCCGGGCCCCGATTGCGACACTTGGGCCACCGCGCGTCGGTTGGATGCGCAGTCCCAAAGCGGTTGATGATACCGCTCCCCCCTCACAGAAAGGACAAGATATGCAGAATGCAAAGCAAGGTGATACGGTCATAATCGACTATGCCGTTCGGACAGGCGACGGCAGGGTCGTCGGTGATACCAGGGAGACGGGTCCCCAGGAAATCAAGCTCGGCGATGGCGCGATTTTTCCCAAGGTTGAAGAAAAGCTTGCCGACATGAAAGTCGGCGACAAGGAAACGGTCGCGATCGAATGCGAGAACGCCTTCGGTGCCCGGCGCGAAGAGATGGTCATCGACATTCCCAGACAGAATCTGCCTGCCGACGCCGATCCACAGCCGGGCATGGCTCTCCAGGCACAGCAGGCGGACGGTTCCGCTGTCACGCTGTACATAGTCGATGTCGGCGAGCAAACGGTGAAAGCCGATGGCAATCACCCGCTTGCCGGGGAAGATCTGTCCTTCGACGTGACGCTCCGCGAAATAAGGGATGCGGCTTAACATTAAGGGCGGTTCGGACCGGCCGTATCGGCGGGCCGAATCGTCCACTTTCCCGCCCGCTGCTGGCCGTTCGGGCGCCTGGAATCGGGCGCGCCGAACGACCGCTTTCGGGCACAGGGCTCCAGGAAAGCGGCCGTTCCCTTCTCCTTGCAGGCTCAGGGACAATGCGTATCCGTAGGGAACGCCCAAGCGGCTAGACGGAAGAATAGCAACTTCGGGCCAGGGGCAATTCCGGTTCCAAGCCTGGCATCGGGAGTGATGATCATCTGCTTTTCTGCAAATGCCAGTATCCTCGCCGGCGTCGCCCTGCTGGGGATTGGCACCGTCACCATTCGGCGAGCGAATGGATGGAGACAGTTGCCCTACGCGGCAATACCGGTTGTGTTCGGACTGCAACAACTGGTCGAAGGATATTTGTGGACGGCTCTTCCCTCTCACGCCCCCGCTGGCGATGCGATGACAACCATCTATTTGCTGTTTTCCCATGTGTTCTGGCCGATTTTCGTGCCGCTGGCGATATTGATGATCGAGCCGGTCAATGCGCGCCGCAAATTGCTTCTTGCGCCAATGGCGGCAGGCAGCGTGGCGGGTATATTTTTCCTGATTGCGCTGCTTACGCAACCTGTTTCGGCCCTGATCGAAGGCAGGCATATCGCCTATCATCTGCCGCATCGTCACCAGGCCCTCATTCTGACGCTCTATATCATCGGCACCTGCGTCACCCCCTTGCTATCCAGCCATAAAACCGTCCGCTATTTCGGGATGGCCATCACGGTTGCGCTGATCGGCAGCTGGGCGGCCTATCTCAACTGGTTTGCTTCGGTCTGGTGCTTTTTCGCGGCGCTGATGAGCGGTCTTGTGTTGCTGCATTTCCTGCAACAGCGGCCCTCCGACACTCCTACGTAGGTTCACTAGTCCGTATGTTTCCGAATTGGCCCCGACGGCGCTTCTGGCGATATGTCCAGCGTCTCGTCGGAGCCTTGCGCATGACTCCAACTCCCCCCTTATGCATTGATTCGGCGGGACACATTGAAATGCTCTGCTGATATCGCCTGATAGCGCCCGAAAAGGGTGCCGATCCCCCGGCCTCAAGTTTCGCTATCATGCCGCCAGAGAATCAGCCCGCCAGGTCTCCGGCAAAGGCGAGCGCGATTTCCTCGCGCCAGATAGCGTAGGGGGGCGTGTCGCCGGCGGAGGAGATGGCGGACTGCCGCATCGTCTCGACCCTTTCCGCCAGTTCTTCCGGCGGCATATTCCAAAATTTGGCAACCGCGTCGCGGGTTTCCGGGAGCAGCGACTGATCCTTCACGCGCGCGGTGGAGGCGATGGCGACTCCCGTCGCCAGATTGGCAGCGCAGGATCCGGCCAGCTGTCTTGCCGCCAGAAATTCCGGCGGACCGCCGGGCCCGGCATAGCACAGGGCCAGTCCCACGCCCGCCCACAAATCGGCGTGGCGGTCGGCGGGCATCGAGGCGATGGTGGCGGCGGCCTTGCCGACATCGGCACCGCTGACAAACCAGATGCCGCGCCCGGCCCCCTGATCATAGGCGCGGGATGCATAGCCGGCGAGGACGCGCTTCGGCCCGACCAGGGTTTTTTCCGCTTCGAAATACATATTGTGATAGCCGAGCCCGTCATAGGCCAGCCAGCGGTAAAACGGGTCCAGTTCGGCCATTATCCCCAGTTCACGCCAGGCCAGTTTGGAGATTGTCAGGCCGACGCCGGCGTGCACCAATATCGGATATTGCCCGGCAAACCGCTCGATATAGCGCGGCAGCATTGGCTTGCGCAGCGGCAGGCTGTCGACCAGGGCGCTGCCCATCGCGCCGCCCTCGACAAAGAAGCCGCGTAGCAAGTCGGTTTCCTGGTCCATGGCCTGACCGAATTGCGCGAAGGAACGCGCCGACAGCGTCAGATTATAGCCGCGCAGAAAAGCCTTGCCGATCGATTCCAGCCGCTGCTCGTGACTCTTGTCCGCGAGATCGAAGCCGCGAACGCGAAATTCGACGCGCCGGGGATCGAGGGCCAGGAATTTCCGGATCAGGGCGGGTAGCGGTCTGAGCCGATCGGCATGTTCGCCGGTCTGATCGTTGCGGCTGTTCCCGGTCATCGGTGGGTGCTCCAAAATTATTGTGCCTTCTGCGGCTTCGCATAGCCCAATGCAGAGGCTGCGGCAAAATATCTTGACCGATCCGGTCCGCCAAAAGCGGCGTTTGCGGCTCGGGTTTGTCTTTATCGGCCAACCGCTGTCATCAAAGCTGAATTTCTTAACCAGCATGGGCTGATAAGCCTACCAAGCTTATTAGGAGAGGCTATGAAGAGCATATTGGTGGTGGGCGTTCGCGGCCTCCCGGAAGTGGAGGGCGGCGTCGAGAAACATGCCGAACGCCTGTTCCCGCTTGTTACCCGCCAGGGCTGGTCGATATGCGTGGCCGGGATAAAACCGTTTCTGAAGACCGGCCAGTATCGAGGCGTCCGGCTGTGGCGCGCGCCATGGCTTGGAATACCGAGTGTCGATCGCTGGCTATATGCTGCGTGCACGCTGGTGAAGGCATTGCGGATGCGCCCGGACATCGTGCATTTTGCCCGTCTGGAATCGGCGGCGCTGTTGCTCGCCTACAAGCTGATCGGCTGCAAGACCGTGGTGCGCTACGGGGCCGATTGTGATGCTCACCCGTGGAGCGGGCCAAGAAGATGGGTCATGCGCTGCGCACAATTTCAGTTGCGCTGGGCCGACAGCATCATTGCACTGACTCCGGCGCTGGCCAGGAAATTGCAGGCCGCTGGCCAGACCGGGAATATCCACGTCATCGGCAATGCGCTCGACCAGCCGGAGCATTTTCCAAAAGGCCCGAGGGCTCCGGTCGGCGGCGACTATATCCTGTTTGTCGGGCAAATATCGCAGAAGAAGAATGTCCACCGCCTGATCTCGGCTTATCGGGTATTTTCCAAAAGACATCCGCAGGTCAAGCTGGTGATCGTCGGCAAATGGGGCAGAAGGGCCAAGCGGAAACAGATCGAGGCGCTGGAAGATGACCGGATAATCATGCTCGGTGCCCTGCCCCGGTCGGCACTGGGGCCGCTCTATCGCGATGCCCGGTTTTTCGTGAACCCTTCGATCCGCGAGGGCCATTCCAATACCCTGCTCGAAGCGATCAGCGCCGGCTGTCCGGTGCTGCTGAGCGACCTGCCGGAAAACCGCGATTTGCGGCTGGAGGCAAAACATTATTTCAATCCGGCGGATCTGCGCAGCATGGTCAGCGCGCTGGGTCGCGCTCATGCCAATCCGGATGGCTATCGGGTTGCTCCGGATCGCTTTCCGCAATGGACGACAATCGCCGAGCAGACGATCGCCGTCTACCGGAAGCTGTCCGCCGGCGACATGGCCCGGCACGGATCGCAAGTGAAGCGCTCCGGAATCTAGCGCTTCCCGGCTTTCGGCTTGTCGCCCAGGCTGTCGGTTCTTCCCACGAAACAGCCGCGCCCTGGGGGCACGCAGCCGCAGATTTCCGCCGGAAACACAAGGCAAGCTGCCCGCTCGGTTCGGAACTTGCGTGGTCCGCGCGCTGATTATTGCACGGTTGCCGTTCATCGAAAGACCGTCGAATTTGGTCGAAACCGCCTCATCAGCTTCCCTTTGTTGCCTTAGGTCTTCTCCCGCACAGCGAAATTGCCGGTGTCGGGACGGGAGAAGCCTGGATGAGGGATAGCGAAGAGCAGAAAATGTCCGACCGGTCTGGAAGGAAGTCCAGGCGATGACCCTGACCAACATCGCGCTGCGCTATCCCGCCGCAATCGCTGCCGGACTGGCGCTGATCGCCCTGATCGGGATCGTCTCCGTCTTCACCACCCCGATCCAACTGTTTCCCAATATCGAGCGGCCGCAACTTTCGATGCAGGCGAGCTGGCGCGCTGCCAGCCCGAAGGAAATGGAATCGCAAATCACCATTCCGATCGAGGAGCAGCTGCGCGGCATCCCCGGTCTGGAAACGATCAACAGCTGGTCCAACAACGGCAATGTCTGGTTCAATCTCGAATTTGCCCTCGGCACCAATATGGACAAGGCCTTTGCCGAAGTGTCGAGCCGGGCACAGCAGGTCCGCAACTGGCCGCTGGATGCCGACCGGCCGATTGTCGGCGGGGCCAATGGCCAGCAGGGAGAATCGCTCATCTACCTGTTCCTGCAGGCGCTGCCGGACAGCAACATGGACAGCGAGGCGCTGGCCCGATTTGCCCGCGACACGATCATTCCCAAGCTGGAAACGATCGAGGGGGTGCAGGGCGTCGACCTGCAGGCCCCGACCGGGGAACGGATATTGCGGATCCGCTTCGATCCCTGGCGGCTGGCGCAGCTCAATCTGACGATCGAGGAATTGTCCAGAGCCGTGGGCCGCTTCCAGGATGTCGGTGGCGGCACGATTGATGTCGGTCGCCGCGGCTATGCCCTGCGTTTCGAAGGCAATTTCACCGCCGAGCAGATTGGCGAGCTGACGGTCGCCCAGCGCGGCACCACGGTCATCCGCATGCGCGATGTCGCCGACATACAGGTCGGGCCGGACAAGGCCTTTGGCGCGACCTACCAGAATGGCAATCCGGCGATCGGCATGCAGGTGATCCGCGAACCGGGCAGCAATACGCTGGATGCGATCGACGCGGTGCTCAGCGAAGTGCAATCCTTCAACCAAAACGAGCTGCGCAGTGTCGGCGCGCGGATCGAGAAGAGCTTCGATCCGTCGGTGTTCATCAAGCGGGCGCTGTCCTTCCTGGGCGGCAATCTGCTGCTCGGGACGCTGCTCGCCGTCGGCCTGCTCTGGCTATTCGTCCGGCGCGCCCGGGCCACCGTGATCATCGCCGCGACGGTCCCCGTCTGCCTTCTCGTCACGCTCGCGGTTCTGGGCATGGCCGGGCGGACGATCAACGTGATATCGCTCGCCGGTCTCGCCTTTGCCACCGGCATGGTGCTCGATGCCGCGATCGTGGTGATGGAAAATTTCGTGCGTATCCGCAAACAGGGCACCGCCCCGGGACCGGCCGCGCTGGAAGCGGTCGCGCAGGTCTGGCCGGCGCTGTTCGCATCGACCGCGACCACCGTGGCCATCTTCATCCCGATCATGTTCATCGAGGATGTCGAGGGGCAGTTGTTCGCCGATCTGGCCCTGACGATTGCCATTTCTGTGATCGCCAGCCTGATTGTCGCGGTAACCGTGCTGCCGGCCGCAGCACGCCATTTCGCCGGCGATCTCGACATGGATGACAAGGAGCGCCGCTGGGACGGCTATGCCGACCGGATTTTCGGCCTGATCGACAGTGATCGCAAACGCAGGATCTGGATTCCATCGCTGATTCTCGCACCATTGGTCATCTCCTATCTGCTCTGGCCGCAGACCGACTATCTGCCGGACGTGAAGCGCGATGCCGTCGATGCGTGGGTCGGCCTGCCGTCGGGCCAGACGCTGGCGGCGGCGCGCACCGAAATTGCCGAGGAGATCGTGCAGCGGCTCGACCCCTATCTCAAGGGCGAGAAGCAGCCCGAGTTGCTCAACTATTATCTGTTCGTCAATCCCTGGGGCCTGAACACCGGAATCCGGATCAAGGACCAGTCGCGGATCGAGGAGATGACCGATATCGTCAACAACGAGATTCTGGCCGGTTTCCCCGATGTCCAGGCCTTTGCCCAGCAGGGCAGCCTGTTCGGCAATTTTGGCGGTAACGGCAGCATCGAACTCTATCTGCAGGCCGAGGATGACGAGGCATTGCGACAGGCGGCGCTGGTCGCCACCGATTCGATCAACGCCGCCATCCCCGGCGCGATGGTCCGGCCGAATCCCGATCCCAATGTTGTCGTCCCCGAACTGCGGCTCACCCCCAATGACCGGCGCATTGCCGAACTGGGCATGACCCGCGAGGAGGTCGGCCGGGCGGTGCGGGCCATGGGTGACGGGCTTTACCTCGGCGAATATGTCGCGGACGGCGAGCGGATGCGCGTGATCATGCGTGGCCTGGAAGCAAGCGATCCCGAAGCGATCGAAAGCGCGCCGATCGTGACGCCCAATGGCGGCGCGGTGCCGCTCGGCGAAGTCGCCACCCTGTTGCGCGGCGTCGGACCGACGCAGATTGCCCATGTTGATGGCCGCAAGACCCTGACGATCAATGTGGCCCCGCCGCCGGGAATGGCGCTCGGCGAAGCGCTGGAGAAGATCGAGGCGCCGGCCGAAGCCCCGATCCGCGCTGCTCTGCCCGCTGGTGGCACGCTGCGCTACGGCGGCGATGCCGATGCCCTGCTGCAGGCGATTTCCTCGCTGAGCAGCAATTTCCTCCTGGCCGCGGCGCTGCTGTTCGTCATCATGGCATCGGTGTTCCGCTCTGCCAGGGATTCCGTCCTGGTGATCATCGCGCTGCCGCTGGCCACGGTCGGCGGCGTGATCGGCATCCAGATCCTCAACCTGTTCAAGCCAACACCGCTCGACCTGCTCGGCATGATCGGCTTTGTTATTCTGCTCGGGATCGTGGTCAACAATGCGATATTGCTGATGGCGCAGGCGCGCGACAGCGAGGCCGAGGGCATGACCCGTTCGGAAGCTGCCCGCGCAGCGCTCAGGCTGCGCCTGCGGCCGATCCTGATGACCACCGGCACCTCGGTGATGGGCATGCTGCCGCTGGCACTAGTCCCCGGCCCGGGCAGCGCCATCTATCGGGGTCTTGCCGTCATCATCGTCGGCGGGGTGCTTGTTTCAACCATTTTCACTCTGGTCCTGCTGCCGGCGCTGATCCAGCTGGGCGGCAGCAGGTCCACCCGACCCACGGACCAGAAATCGCCGCCGCCATTTTCCGGTGAACCCCTGTTGGAGCCTGCCGAATGACCTTTGCAATGCCCGATCTTTTCAGAGAAAATGCCCGCTGGTTTGTCGTCGGCGGCGCGGTGCTGCTTGCGGCCCTGGCCTATTTCCTGTTCCTTGCACCGAGCCCGGCAGACGGGCAGCAGGACGGGGCGGGCGGGCCGCCGCCGGCAATCGTGACGCTGGCAAAAATCGAGCGGTCCGCTCTCACCCCCAATTTCACCGCCCCCGGCGATATCGTCGCCGACCGCGATTCGATCGTCGCGTCCGAGGTCGCCGGCCGGATCCAGTCGACCCTCGACATCGGGGCCCGCGTCGGTCAGGGCACGGTCATAGCCGTGATCGACAGCCGCAGCGCCAGGCTGGCCCGCGATCAGGCCGCCGCGGAAGTGCGGCGGCTGCAAGCCGATCTTACCTACCAGAACCGGCTGGTCGGTCGGCTGCAGCAACTGCTCAGGGAAGAGGCGGAGTCCGAAGCCTCGCTGGACGAAGCCGTTTCGTCCCGTGATCAGACCCGGGCGCGGCTGGCAGCAGCACAGGTGGCGCTGCAGACCGCAAATTTCGATCTGTCCCGCACCCGGATCCGCAGTCCCTTTGCCGGCCAGCTGGTCGAGCGCAAGATCGAGGTCGGCGAATATGCAACGCCGGGCCGCGAAATCGCCCGGATCATCGGCCGGGCCGGGTCGGAAGCGCGGGTCCGCGTTCCCATCGCCACCGCCGGGTCGCTGGCCGAGGGTCAGGAGATCACGATCCTGTCCAATGGCGAAAGCCGGACATCGCGCATCCGCTCGGTCATCGAAACCGGCGACGAGGTCAGCCGGACCCTGGAGGTGCGTGCACCGATGGGCACGCACGACATGAAGATCGGCAGCGCGATCTCGATCACCGTGCCCACCGGAGTGGAGCGTCAGGTGCTGACAGCACCGCGCGATGCACTGGTGCTGCGCGACAGCGGCATATTTGTCTATGTCGTCAATCGCAAGGACAAGACCGCCAAGCGGGTCGACGTGCAGGTCGGCGAGCCGGACGGTGACCGGGTTGCCATTTCCGGCAAGATCGCGGCCGACGACCTGATCGTGGTACGCGGCGGCGAACGGCTGCGCGACGGCCAACCGGTGACCTGGGATGAAAAGGACAAGGAAAATGCCGCTGCCATGCCCAGAAAATCGGCAGGATAGCATCGCATGAACCGGCATTTTGCATCCCTCACCCTGCTGCTGTTGCTATCGGCCTGCGCCA
>Ga0209346_1001236_pt1 | contig 15102 bp, 19 predicted proteins | sample AutmiccommunBRH9_FD_187381 | JGI IMG/M metagenome (GOLD analysis project Ga0209346, IMG submission 187381) | Deep subsurface microbial communities from Mt. Terri, Switzerland - Autotrophic microbial communities BRH/9 (SPAdes) (version 2) | ecosystem: Environmental > Aquatic > Deep subsurface >...
CAAACGGGGAGCCGCCCTGTCCAGTTCGGCACGGCGGTGAGCAGGAAGCCCGCCACAATGGCCGAACCATAGCCGAACACCATTTCATGCACATGGAACACAAGGCCCGCCTCCACGGGCAGTGCGCCCGGACCAAGGGCGTAGGTGACGATCCAGAGCGGTACGGCAATCGCCGCCCAGATCGCCCCGAGCAGGAAGAAAGGCCGCAGGCCCAGGCTGAACAGAGCCGGTCCCCTGTAGGCACGTATCCGTTCAGCACTGGTCGCCATGGCAATCATCCTTTCTGCTTTCTAACCACATTTCGAGTGACCGCAGTCCAGACAGGTGTCGCAGCCCTCCTTTCGGATCAACGCCTTATGACCGCACTTCGGACAACAAGCTGCATCGGAGCGGCTGACAGGTGTGGTGTCCGTCTCCCCCAGATCGCCAAGATGCTCGGCCACAATCCGGCCAATGGCGGCCGGCAGCGAGGGCACGTACCGCCCATCCATAAATGCCCCGCCCTGCGGATCGAATACGGCCTGAAGCTCTTCGGCGACGAAGCTGACATCGCCGCCGCGCCGGAAAACAGCCGAGATCATCCGTGTCAGCGCCAGCGTCCAGGCATAGTGGTCCATGTTCTTGGAATTCACGAAAATCTCGAAAGGCCGGATACCCTGCCCCTCATCTGTATCGTTGATCGTCACATAGACGGCATGCGCGCTCTGCGGCCATTTCAGCTTGTAGGTTGCGCCTTCAAGCCTGCGTGCCCGCGGCGCGAGCGGCACTTCAAGCCGGTCCGGCGCGCGTTGCGTCTCGGCCACCGAGAGGACCGAGCCGGTAATGGCGTTCGGCCTGTACGTTGTGAGGCCCTTACAACCAAGCCTGTAGCCCTCGTGGTAGACATGCTTGAAATCCTCAAAACTGATATCGGAGGGGCAGTTCACGGTCTTGGAAATCGAGCTGTCGATGAAGCGCTGCGCACAGGCCTGCATGCGCAGATGATCCTGGGGCGTCAGGGTCTGTGCACTGACGAATACGTCTTCCGGCGGGGCGGCATCTCCGTGAAGCCTCTGCCAGGCCCGAAGCGCATAATCCGTGACGGGCTCCTCAACATGCGAGCCATCCGCCTGGCGCACTTTTCGGGAATACGAAAAAGCGAAAACAGGCTCGACGCCTGAGGAGACATTGTCGGCCAGCAGGGACGTCGTGCCCGTCGGGGCGATCGAAGTCAGGCAGCCGTTACGCAGGCCATGCACCGCGATCAGCGCGCGGGTTTCCTCGTCAAGTCCCACGAGATTGGGCCGGTCCAGAATGGCCTTGTCGTAGAGCGGATAGGCCCCCTTCTCTGCCGCAAGATGCGCCGAGGTGCGATAGGCTGCACGCTTCATCGCCGCCATCCACTGCTCGGTCAGCGAGAGGGCGGCGTCCGATCCGTAGGCCGCGCCACAGAATATCAGTGCATCAGCGAGCCCGGTTATGCCGAGACCGATCCGGCGCTTGGCGCGGGCCTCCTCTGCCTGCGCTTCCAGTGGAAAGCGGGAAATGTCGATCACATTGTCAAGGAAGCGAATTGCGGTTTCAGTGAGCACTTCGAGTTCGGTCTCGTCGATTCCGGCGTTCGCTTCGAAGGGGGAGGCGACCAGCTGCGCCAGATTGATCGAGCCCAGGAGGCAGGCCCCATACGGCGGCAGCATCTGCTCGCCGCAGGGGTTGGACGCGGAAATCGTCTCGATGCCTGCCAGATTGTTGAGCGCGTTGACCCGGTCGATGAAGATGACGCCCGGCTCGGCAGCATCGTATGTCGCCTGCATCAGCCGGTCCCAGAGTTCAGAAGCCGGGATCGTGCGATAGGGCTGCCCTTCGAAGGCAAGCACCCAGTCCTTCCCCGCCTCAAGCGCATCCATGAAGGCGTCCGTCACCAGCACCGACAGGTTGAAGTTGCGGAACCGCGCGCCATCTCGCTTGGCATCGATGAAGGCTTCGATGTCAGGATGATCGATCCGAAGGCACCCCATCATCGCCCCGCGCCGTTGGCCGGCCGACATGATGGTCCGGCACATCGCGTCCCAGGTGTCCATGAAGGATAGCGGCCCGGAGGCCTGTGCCCCCACGCCCATGACCGGTGCCCCTGACGGGCGGATCGTGGAGAAATCCATGCCGACCCCGCCACCCTGTTGCATCGTCGTGGCGGCTTCGCGCAAATGTTCAAAAATGCCTGGCAGGCTGTCCGGGATGGTTCCCATGACGAAACAATTGAACAGCGTGACATTCCGCGCCGTCCCGGCTCCAGCGAGGATGCGCCCGGCGGGAATGAAGCGGAAGTCGGCTAACGCCTCGCGGAACCGCGTCCGCCAGACCTTACGGTTCCTTGGCTTCTCCGCCTTGGATACAGCGTCAGCAACGCGGTCGAGCGTGGCGGCAAGGTCGGCATCTTCGCCCGCATCGGAGCGGAAGCGGTATTTCTTGTCCCAGATTTCTTCAGCGAGCGGCGTGTCGAAGGGCATGGCAATCATCCTTGTCGTTGGTCTTCGGAAGGACGATCAGGCTCTGTGATTCGGTGCGGCGTGACGCAGGGCGCGCGAGCACTGGCGCGCCCCGACAAGTGCCGCATCCGGATTTGACAAGGATCAATCACGAGACACACTTTACTGACGACCTGATGCAGCTCGCGTATAGGTCGCCATATCGAAATAATCGCGCCAGACCCGAATCTTGCCATCATGCATTTCGAAGATGCCGCAACAGGGCAGGTCTACGGAGTGCTCGCCAAGTTTCGTGCGGTCCAGCCGCTCGGCCACCACTGTGTCGCCGGCGCTGATCAGGGTCAGGATTTCCCAGTCCGTCCTGGTCCAGTCCTTGACGAAATTGGCGATGAACACTTTCAGCTCCGCATGGCCATTGACCGGCTTGAACGGCATGTTGTGGTAGACACCATCGGCCGCAAAGTAGCTGACAATTTCATCGACATCGAGCCGGGACCAGGCCGCGATGAAGTCCCGGATAGTCTGTTCGTTGTCCGTCATGAGTGTCTCTCATTCCTGTTGTTCAAGGTTTCAGAACGGTGCGAACACCACCGTTGCACCGGCCGGCTCCGCTTCCGCGCCCGGCCGTCTGCGGATGAGCGCATCCGAGGCGGCGAGCGATCTCTGGCTGCCGGAGTCCTGCGAGTCTGCGAGGACGAGCCCCCTGTCGGTCCGGCGCGCACGCAGGAAGGTTTCCCGATCACCGCAGGCCGGTAGCGGGTCGGCGCAGACCCCTGTCTCGAAAACAACCGCCCCGGACGCATCGCCGCCACCAAGTCCCTGAAGCAGCGGCGCGAGGAACAGGCGCGCAGTCACCAGTGCCGAGGTCGGATTTCCCGGCAGACCCATGACCAGCCGCCCGGCCACTCGCGCCAGCCAGACAGGTTTGCCCGGCTTGATGGCAACTTTCGGGAACACATAGTCGGGGGCCGGGCCGAACACGGAGCGCGAGTAATCGCGCTCTCCCACCGAAGCCCCGCCGATCATGACGGTGAGATCAACCTCCTCAAGCGCGCGCGCAGCAGCTTCTGCCAGCGCGTCCGGCCTATCCGGCAATCGCTCGCGGCGCAGCACAAGGCCGTCTTGCAGACCCACGAAGGTGGCGATGCCCGGCGAAACGCTCTCTGGGATCGCGCCCGCGCGGGCATGAGCCTCTCCCGGCGCGGCAAGTTCATCGCCCGTAGCAAGGATCACAACGCGCGGTTGGCGGTAAACGGACAGCTCGGCCTGATCGGCTGCCGCCGCCGTCGTCAGCGCCCGCCAGCACAGCCGCACGCCCGCTGGGATGAGAACTTCACCCGTCTCAAAATCCGAACCGGCCGTCCGGATGTTGCGGCCGGGCCCATGCGGGCGAAGAAAGGTGACGCGATCACCTTCCCGCTCGGTGTTTTCCTGCACGATCACGCGGTCCGCGCCTTGCGGGACCGGCGCGCCGGTAAAGATGCGGAAAGCTGAGCGGTCTGGCAGTACCTGCCCCGGTGACGCGCCGGCCGCAGCCTCTCCGGCGATCGGCAGGCTGAACGGCACATCGCCGAGATCATCCTCGCGCACGGCATAGCCATCCATGGCCGACACATCCGTACGCGGCATGGCAAAGCGGGCCGTGACCGGCTCGGCGAGCACCCGTCCCGATGCCTGCTCGAGCGGGATCGTCTCGAAACCGAGTGGCTGCGCTATAGCTATGACGCGGGCCAGTGCCTCCTCGAATTCAATCATGGCGCCTCAACTCCGGCGACCCAGTCACCTGTCTGGCCGCCGCTCTTCTCCTCAAGGCGGATGGCTTCAATCACCATACCCTTGTCGACTGCCTTCAGCATGTCATAGAGCGTCAATGCTGCAATGCTGACCGCCGTCAGTGCTTCCATCTCGACACCTGTCTGCCCGGTCAGGCGCACTTCGGCTGTCAGCCGGAAGCCGGGCAGTTCATCATCCATCACAATGGTGACGGCGATCTTGCTGAGCGCGAGCGGATGGCAGAGCGGGATCAACTCATGCGTGCGTTTCGCCGCCATGATCCCCGCAAGCTCGGCCGTCGTGATCACCGCGCCCTTGGGCGTGCGCCCCTCGCGGACCATCGCCAGCGTCCCGGCCTGGCAGCGCACGCGTCCGCTCGCCACGGCGCGGCGCACGCTCGCGGCCTTGCCGCTCACATCCACCATGTGGACTCGGCCTTCGCTGTCGAGATGGGTGAGCACGGTCATGGGCAGATCCCCCGATAGCGTTCGATCTGCCCGACCAGCGAGCACGGCCTGAACCGGCTGTCGAACTCCAGTGCGAAGACATTGTCCCAGGCATCCCGACAGGCGCCCGTGGAGCCCGGCACACAGAAGATGAAAGTCTCGCCCGCCTGTCCAGCAAAAGCGCGCGACTGCAGGGTCGAGACGCCGACGGTGCCGAGGCTGACCTTGTGGAAGACGATCGAGAAGCCGTCCATCTCGCGCCGGAACAGAGGCCGGATCGCTTCCGGCGTCACATCGCGCGGGGAGAAGCCGGTACCGCCGGTCGTCAGCACCACGTCGATCCCCGGATCCGCGATCCAGCGCGAAACGACGGCACGAATGTCGCTGACCTCATCCTTCACGATGGCACGATCCACAAGATTGTGACCGGCCGCCTTTGCACGTTCGATCAGTAGTCCGCCCGAAGTGTCGGTCCCTTCGTTCCGCGTATCCGACACCGTCAGCACGGCAATATTCAGCGGGTAAAAAGGAAGGCTCTCGTCAATACCCGGCATTTTCTTCATTCCATCTCTCCCGATCTTCAGTGTCTCTTTGTGTGGGCTCGATCCAGCGCTCGCCGAACGGGCCCTGTTCGCGTTTCCAGAACACGGCCTCGGTCTTCAGCCGGTCCATCAGATAGTCGGCGCACCGGAATGCGTCTCGGCGATGATCGCTCGCCACGGCGACCAGTACGATGATCTCGCCTGGCACCATGGCTCCGGCCCGGTGCACGACCGAGAGCGCGCGCACATCAAACCGCGCTGCCCCATCCCTTGCAATCCTGTCGAGCGAAGACGCCGTCATTCGCGGATGGTGGTCAAGGACCAGCCGGTCGAGCGCCTCGCCCTGCTTCGTAACCGGGCGCACAATACCTTCGAAGGAAACCAGCGCGCCATGGCCCACCGCGCGCTCTCGCAATTCCAGCAACCACACGGCAGCATCGATTGGTACGAAGGCGAGTTCGGAGCGGACAATCTTCTCTATCGGCATTTCATTCATGGACCGCTCTCCTCAGTACAGCGCGCCATGGGCGCCCAGAACCAATGTGATCACTGTAACCAGGCTGAGCGCCAGCAAGACGAGGTGCCCGCGTCTGACTAGCACCATGGTCCGTTCCGGCGCACGCTGCGTCGCTCGACAAACCAGCGATGCAGGACGAGGGGTTCGAACACGAACAGGACCAGCGTAAAGATGAGCCAGACCGTGACCATTGAATGCATCCACCAGAAGCCGGAATCGAGAAAACGGCCCCACGCGGACAGACGGTGGGTCATGTAAAAGCCTGTCAGCCCGGCCAGCGTTACGGAAATCTTCGCCTGCCGGGAAAAAGCGCCTTCGACCTGCTTGAACAGGCGAGCCCTGTGGTTCTGCCAGATTGCGCACACCCGGCAGGAATACCAGCGTCACGAAGGACACGCCCCCGATCCAGTGGACAATAGCAGCGACATGGATCGCCCGGGCGAGGGTCAGATCATCCATGAACCCTCTCAGCCACCGGAGACCGGACTCATGAACTCGACCGTATCAACCGGATAGACAATATGCGTCTCAAGGACGATCTCGTCATTTACTGCCGCGCGTACGGTTCGCTCTAGGATCGCCTCGGCCTCATAACGCCCCGCAAGGAGGCGCCGCAGGGCTGCCACGCTCATCCCCACTTCCGGAACACTGATTTCGGCGGGGCCGCCAAATGGCCTTTCAATCTGTCCGTAGAATCCAACTTTCATGACCGCCTCTGATTTCCGGTTAAGATGCGATTCCGTCAGGTCGCCACTTGCATGGCCCCCTGCTTAGTACCCGCAATCCTTCCGGTGCATGACATTCATCAGGCCGGGTGCAGTTATTTTCAGCCCGCAAGCGCGATCATTGTGGTGTAGCGAAGCCGACAAGACGCATAACATACAACACGTTGCCTGGACTTCTTGAACATTTCCGATATGCCCCTGCTCCTCGTCGCCGCCTTCCTGATTACGGCACTTCTTTATGCAAGCGTCGGTTTCGGCGGCGGCTCAACGTATAATGCGCTCCTGGTCCTGGGCGGCGCAGACTACCGCCTCATGCCGTCGATTGCGCTGGTCTGTAATGTGATCGTGGTCTGTGGCGGCGTCTGGCGCTTTGCTCACACCGGCGACCTCTCAGTAAAGCGGCTCCTGCCCTTCCTGGCAGCCTCGGTTCCAGCGGCGTGGATCGGCGGCCGCATTCCGGTCAGCGAGATGCATTTCATCGGCCTGCTTGGCGGAGCTCTCCTCCTGTCCGGGCTCCATCTCGCATTTCAGAAGACCAGCGGCGACCCCGAAGTTCCGCATGGCCGTTCAAGCCCGACGCGCCTGCTTCTCTCCGCCAGCGTCGGCGGTGTAATCGGTCTCCTCTCGGGTCTGGTCGGAATTGGCGGCGGCATCTTCCTGGCGCCCGTGCTCTATTTCATACGTTGGGGAACCCCACGCCAGATCGCAGCCGCCAGCAGCCTGTTCATTCTGGTCAATTCGCTCTCAGGACTCTCTGGTCAGGTCGCAAAGCTTCAGGATATGGCACTCCTCTCTCAGGCGGTGCCGTACTGGCCGCTGCCGATCACGGTCTTCATCGGCGGCCAGATCGGTTCCTGGCTTGCCGGCTACAAACTCGATCCAGGCCTGATCCGGCGACTGACTGCGCTGCTCATCCTGTATGTTTCGGCACGCCTGGTCTGGCGCTGGATAGGGATGATCTGACATCGAATGGCAGCCCGCCAGTCCAGTCCTCGAAGCGACAGAACTGGATATACGACTCATCATGCTGCCACTCCAAAATACCGAGCGCATCCTGAACAATGTCGGTGTGGAAAGTTTGTTTGGAAAGGAGCGAGGCTCGGCGACTTGAAAAAGTTCGAAGACATCATTGGTGAGGTCGTCGGCGTATATCCAAAAAGTTATGGTGCACGGCGAGATGAACCGCCCCGTCAGACCAGACCGTATAAAGCGTCGCCGACGACAGTCCGGAGGTTTGCCTGGAGATCGAGGGTCTCCGCCGTGTTCGCGGAACGGCTGTCGTCGGGACCGCCGCATTTCAGATCGGCAACGATTTCTGATTCTGGAGCAGCTGGCATTGTCATCTCATGCATGGATGCATCTTGACGCGACACTCAGGCGAATGGAGGCGCCGGTCGCGTGCGCCTCAGTTCGAAGCCTCTTGCACGCTCGCGCCGGCGCCCATCGCCTGATAGAAAGCGGCGCTGTCGACGAGGCGCTGCGCCTGCGCGCCGATCAGCTCGATCCGCACCCGCCCCGCCGCTTGTTCTGCAATCAGTAATTCGACATAACTCGCCGCGCCGAGCGCGTATCGTCGGCGCTTGGCGAGAACCGATTCTTCGGCGGCGGCGTCTGCGCGCGCGAGCGCCGCCAGCCTTTCAGCGTCATTTTCGAGCGCGCGCAGAACATCGGCGACATTGCGCAAAGCCAGCAGCACCACGTTCTGGTAATTCGAGGCTGCGGTGTCGAAAGCAGCGAGCGCCGCGCGCTTTTCCGCCGGCAGCCCGGCGTCGAAGAGCGGCTGCGTCAATTGTCCGACGACATTCCAGATCGCCGAGCCGCCGCCGAACAGGGCGCCCGTGGTCAGTGCCTGTGATCCGAGATTGGCGCTGACATTGATCTGCGGATAGAGGTTGGCGACGGCGACGCCGTAATCTGCATTGGCGGCGTGCAGTAAAGCCTCCGCCGCCTGAATATCCGGACGACGACGCATGAGATCGGACGGCGGGGCGAGCGGCAGATCGGCAGGCAATGAGAACTCTGCAAGCGTGAAAGCGGGCGCGCCGCCCTGCGTCGGCGCGCGGCCGACCAGCACGGCGAGCAGGTGATCGTTTTCCTGGCGCTGCTGGCTCAATATGGGGAGTCCGGCGCGCGTCCTCTCAAGATCGGTTTCCAGACTTGACACTTCATCCGGCGAAGCCTGGCCGAGGCGCAGCCTTTCGCGCGCGATCGCCAATTGTTCATCCAGACGGCGGATAATCTCTTCCGTTGCGGCGATCTGGGCAGCGAGCCGCGCCTCCGTCAGCGCAGCGGTCACAATATTTCCGGCGAGCGTCAATCGCGCCGCCTCAAGCTCATAACGCTGATAATCCGCTTTTGCGGCGAGGGATTCGAGGGCGCGCCGATTGGCGCCGGCAAGATCGAGTTGGTAGTCAACGCCGACGCCGGCGTTGTAGAGACTGAATTCCGTCGGGTTCGAAGTTTGCCCGAGCGAACCCGGATTGAAACGCTTTCGTTCGGCGCTGAGGTTGGCGTCGAACCGGGGATAAAGCGTTGATCCGGACTTCGCGTCGTAGAGTTCCTTCGCTCGTCGTAAGGTCGCTTCGGACGACGCAAGCGTCGGACTGTTCTGCAAGCCTTCGGCGACGAGCGCATCAAGCCTCGCCGAGCGGAACGCCCGCCACCACTCCGCGCCAGCTTCGATGCCGTCGCTAAAACGCTGCGCCTCGCCGAGAGGTCCCACAGAAGAAGCGGTCTCCAATGGCGTTGGCGTCGCAGTATACCCGGTCACGGCCGACGCGGCCGGCATATTGAAATCGGGACCTGCAGCGCATCCTGCGAGAGTCAGCGCGATCAAAGCTGCAGACGATCCGGCGGAGCGGCTCATAACGAACTCTCCACCGGCGCCGGATCGGTGTCCTCAAAATAGCGCGGATAAAGATCGAGCGCTTCACTGATCGTCCGAACGCCCTCAATCGACGGCTCCGGCTGCGACAGGATATCGGCGCCGGCGAGCATGTCGCCGATCAGCACATGCAGCGCGGCGTCGGCCCTCGGTTCGAGGTGGCAATTGATGATGAGAATATTGACCTCGTCCCGGACGCCATCGGCGACCCTCGCAGCCTCAATGGGGTCGAGACGCTCTCCCTCCCTTTTCGCCGCCAAAGGCGCGACAAGCGCCGCGATCCGCGCCATTCCGCGCCGCAACGCCGCATCTGTCTCCCATTTCTTTCCGTCGTTGAGCGTCAGCACCGGCTTGTCGGAATGATCGTGCACGCCATGCGCCTCGCCCGGATCGCGAATGTGCAAGGCGAATACGACGACCGCAACGCTGACGATTCCGAGAATGCCCGCGATAAGCCATATGCGTTTGCCAGAGCCTGAAGACATGCTGAAAGTCCTTTTCAATTTACAGCGTCGGTCATGCGACGGCCCGACCTTCGCCGACCTCCTCATGGGTGACGCCGTCGCGGATGTGATAGATGCGCTTGAATGTCGGAATGATTTTTTCGTCATGCGTGACGACGATGATCGCCGTTTCGAACCGTTTCGCCATATCGTTGAGGATGCGAATGACGGCCATGGCGCGCTCGCTGTCGAGCGGCGCGGTCGGTTCGTCGGCGAGAATGACCGGCGGGCGGTTGATGAGGCCGCGGGCGATCGAGACCCGCTGCTGCTCGCCACCGGAAAGCTGCGAGGGCATCGCGCGCGCGCGATGATGAACGTCAAGCGCCGTCAGCAACTCCATCGCCCTTGCGCGTGCATCCGAATTCCTGGCGCCCGCAAGCATCGGCAGCAGCGCCACATTGTCTGTCACGTCAAGAAACGGAATGAGATAGGGCGCCTGAAAGACGAAACCGATCTTGTCGCGCCTGAGCGCGCGCAAATCGCGAACCTTCCAGCCCTCATCATAAATGACTTCATCGCCAAGTGTCATCCGCCCCGCAGTCGGGTCGATCACGGCGCCGAGGCTTTTCAGGAGCGTACTTTTTCCGGATCCGGATGGACCTATGAGTCCCACCACTTCGCCGGGCGCGATTTCCATATTGACGCTCTTGAGCGCATCGACGGCGGTGTCGCCTGAGCCATAGCGCTTTTTTAGTCCTTCGATGCGGATGCCTTTCGCGCCCATGTCAGCCCCCGATCGCCTCGGCCGGATCAACTCTCAGCGCCGTACGGATAGCGACCAGGCTCGCGAGAACGCAGATGACCAGCACCGCGAAGAAGCCAGCGATGGAATCGCCAGGCAGCAGCAGCACATATTTCGGAAACAGCGGCGCACTGTAGGAGGCGGTGATCTTTCCAACCACGAACCCGATGAACCCGAGCGCGACGGCCTGCTGCATGATCATGGCGGCGATCGTGCGATTGCGCGTGCCGATCAGTTTCAGTACGGCGATCTCGCGGATCTTGTCCATCGTCAGCGTATAGATGATGAAAGCGACGATGGCGGCGCTGACGACAGCGAGGATCACAAGAAACATGCCGATCTGCTTGGCGGCGGTGGCAATCAGCTTGCCGACGAGGATTCTTTCCATCTCCGGCCGCGTAAAGGCGGTGAGGCGTTTCCAGCGGCGAACCGACTGTGCGACTGCTTCCGGCTCGTGGCCGGGCTCAAGCGTCACAAGCACGGCGTTTACTGACGCATTCGTGCTCTGAGCCGCGATCACTGCGTCGAGAAACCCGGGCGCGCCGGGTCGATTGAAGGCCGGGTTGGCCGCAGTGCGGCGCCGGCTCTCGAGGATCGCGTCATTATCCTTGAGGAACTGCGCCTCCTGCGCGTCCCGCAAGGGGATGAACACCATCGGATCGCCGTTCGAGGAAACCATGCGGCGGGTGAGACCGACGACGGCATATTGATTGCGCCGTATCGTCAGGCGGTCGCCGATCTTGAAGCCAGTCGCGATATCGGCGACCGCTTCATAGTGACTGCGCGTGATTTGACGGCCGTCGACGAGATAAGGCGGCCAGCCCGGCGTTCCGGCTCCGCCGGGCGCGACGCCGACCACCATCGCGCGCACATCGCGCTCACCCTGGCGCACTTGCATGGTCAGATACGTGACATTCACGGCGTTTGAAACGCCCGGCATGGCGAGAACGCCGCGATAGAGATCGTCGCTGAGACTTGATGACTCCGCATAAGGACCAAGCGTGTCCTGCTGCACGACCCACAAATCAGCGCCGCTATTGTCGAGGAGCGCCTTGCCATCGTCGACCATGCCCCGATAAACGCCCGCCATGGTCAGCGTGACGCCTATGAGCAGCCCAAGGCCGAACCCGGTAAAAATGAACTTGCCCCAGGAATGCAGGATGTCACGGCTGGCGAGGCTGATCATCGCGTCGCCTCACGAATATTGTCGACGACACGCACGCGGCTTCGCGCGTCGAGCGTCCTTTCGCTGTAAACGACGATCCTGTCGCCGATTTCAACACCTTCACGCACTTCGACATTACCGTCGAGATCAGCCGCGCCGAGTTTGACCGGTGCGAAGCGCAGGCCGCCATTGACGATCCGCCAGACGCCGATCTTGTCGCCGATGCGACTGACGGCTGCGTTCGGGATGACCGGCGCAGCGGGACGTTGCGGCAGACCGATCGTGACTTCGGCGAGTTCGCCGATCGGCGGCAACGGCGCCGGCGCCGCGTCAAAAGCGACTTTGGCGAGCGCTTCTTCCGTAATTGGATCGGCCACGGGTTCAACCCGCAGGACGCGCCCGGCAAGGGGTTCGCTATCGCGCGAGCGCAGCACGATACGCGCGGCGAGGTCAGGGCCAAGCCCTCCGGCGCCGATTTGATCGAAGCGTGTGTTGATCCACAATTTGCCAGGGTCGATCATTTCGATCACCGCTTCGCCTGCGAAGACCGTCGTTCCGGGATCGGCCTTGCGCAGGATGACGACGCCGTCAACCGGCGCAACGAGGCGCAGATTGCTGCGCTGTGCAAGGAACCCTTCGTGATCAAACCTTGCACGCGATAGATCTTCTCGCGCGGCGGCGAACGCGGCGTCGGCGATTTTCAGTTCCTGCCGCTTTGCCGCGAGAATTTCTTCGCTAGTCGACCGCGCCGCGTACAGCTCTTCGTAGCGTCGCGCTTCTGACTTCGCATAGGTCTGCCGGGACTGCGCTTCCTGCAACGCCGCCTCGGCGCGCCGCAAGGCCGCCCCTTGCGACCGCACGCGGTCATCGAGATCGACAGGCTCCATTTCACCAAGCGTTTGTCCGGCTTTCACGGCATCGCCGACATCGACATCGAGCCGCGCGATGCGTCCGGCGAAAGTCGGACCGATTTTGTATGTAGCGCGCGCCTCAACCGTTCCGACGCCGAACAGCGACGGAGAAATCCGCCGCGCCTCGACGCGCGTCTCCGTCACCCGCACGGGCGCCAAAGGTCCCGAGCGAACGGCGACGAAGGCGAAGAGCGCCAGCAGCGGGACGACGATCAGCAGCGGAGCGATCATGCGGCGTTGTATTATGCGGGTCATGACGCGCTCCGCACGCCGCGTCGGTAAATCGCGAACACGCGCGGTGCGTCTTCGCGAATGCGTGACACATCGCCAGCGAGCATTGATTGCATGACCAGCCCCTGTATCGTGCCGATGAATAGCGTCGCCGCCGCCTCGACATCGAGATCGCCAGCGAGTTCGCCGCATACCTTGCCCTCTTCGAGGACCTCGCGCAGCCTTTGGCCATATCGATGCAGCAGCGCTTTCGCGATGCGCTTGGCCGGAGTGACTTCGGCGCGCTGCAGTTCTCCGAACATGATCTTGGGGATGCCGGGATGCTCGGCAGCGAACTCGGCGTGAGAAAGAAACATCGCCTCCAGCGCGGCGAGCGGTGAGCCTACGCCGAGAGCGGCACGCTCAATCCGCCCCATCAGGCGATCCGTCGCCCATTCCATGACCGCCTGCCAGACAGCCGCCTTCGACGGAAAATGCCGGAACAGTGCGCCTTGCGTCAGGTTCATGTGTTCGGCGATCGCTGCCGTAGTGATCGCGCCCGGGTCTTGAGAGGCGGCAAGTTTGACTACAGCGTCGACCGTGACGGCGCGACGTTCATCAGACGGCAGGTATTTTGCGCGGGGTCTCACCGATCAATCTCCAAAAGAAAGTAATTAATTACTATCTTTTGGAGGTAGCGACGGCAATCCGGAATCCTCAGACGTGTCAATCGACCGCACATGCAATTCGCGCTTATGCGGCCCAACTCGCTCAAATCGAAGAAAATCTGCTTTCAGTTGGCCTACTCCCGGCAAAGTGGTTCGCTATTTAAGTTAGTCGCGGCTACGATTGTGCTCATCCGGACTTTGGTCCGACCTTCATGCGACTTTTCGGGCTGAATGACCGCTTCAGAAACGATTTTCTCCGACCTGTTAAGAACCGCCTCCGGATCGTTAACACTTCCGAGGGTCCAGGCCGCAAAAGTCTCCTTCATTGGCACCTTGATTGCTTCCTCCCTCCGGTAGAAATTCGTGCTGGAGCGGACACATGAGAGTGCCAGAGGTTGGACTTCCCCCATACGATTATGTCTGGAAACTTTCCCGCAGCCGATCGGCCTAGGAATTCCTGAGACGCAATCCGGACTTCCTCGAGGATGCGCGCCGCCATGGGCCGGATGAGTTGTCGGTGCGCGAGGCATGTCGCAGGATCACAATCATCCGCTCACGTATCGATCAGTACGATGCAGAGCGCTGGGGGCTGGCCTTTATCCAAGATAGGTACAAGTCCAGGTGGGGTCTCGCGCGCCCGGTGAAGTCTGCGACATCTATGAAAAGACGACGAGCATCTGCCGCATCTTTCACCTGACCGACACATCCGGCCGGGAACTCCTGCTTCTGAAAGGTAATGGCTGTGTCGTTCAGGTGCGCTGTACCGGCATGTCCCTGCTCGCCATGGAGCCCGTCAGGATGCGGTTCCTGATCGATGGCGGAGAGAGCCTTGAGTAGAAATACCGCATCCTGAAGGAAGCTCACCGCATCTACGGTGATGGTTCGGTGCAGGAACCTGTCACCTGGAGCCGGGGCGCACTAATCCTGCGCAACGCGCTGATTGCCTTCGACTGCCATGCAGCCGGCCTGTCGCTTCGCGACACTGCTGCAGTGGTCTATGGAAAGGACCGCGCGGACGACGCCTGGGCAGGCCCCAGCCGGTCGATGAAGGACGAAATGCGCCGGGCGCGCGATCGAGGCATCGAACTCGTGGGGAGTGGCTATCGCGAGCTCCTCGTTCAGTCTCCGAAGATTCCGCAGGCGGCGTAAGCGACATACCTGTCCTTATCTGTGAAAGGACCACGGCGAGGCTGCTTCCAGCCACTGTGTCGGCTCCAGACACAATTCGGAGTGTGAAGCAAATCGCGAGCATCGGGCGGGCATCACCCTCCCCCCGGCCCGCTCACGCGGGGCTGTTCAGGCGGCGAGGGCGCTCTTCGTATCGTGAATCTTCGACTGGACCGGCTCGTCTCCGGTCACCGGCCCGCCCGTCCGGGCGCACCGGCGCTGCGGGGGCTCGCCGGCCGGGGGCCGCGCTTTGCTTCCCACTGGCCTTGCGGCCAGAGGGGTCATGCGCGCGTGGCATGCGACAGGTTTCAGGAGGCTTCTTTCCTGGCCGCCTCCGGCCTGGCTTTCAGCCATTTGCCGTAGACGGTCACCTGCTGACGTTCA
>Ga0209346_1001238_pt1 | contig 15097 bp, 16 predicted proteins | sample AutmiccommunBRH9_FD_187381 | JGI IMG/M metagenome (GOLD analysis project Ga0209346, IMG submission 187381) | Deep subsurface microbial communities from Mt. Terri, Switzerland - Autotrophic microbial communities BRH/9 (SPAdes) (version 2) | ecosystem: Environmental > Aquatic > Deep subsurface >...
GTGTTGCAGAAGATCAGCGTCATCCGGTTGGCGCGGATCTGCTGCATCACCTGCGGGATCGCATAGGCGCCGGCATGGCCGGACCAGGGCACGCGCACCGGATCGCCTTCCGGCGTTTCCGGCAGCATGATCGACAGGTCGGCCGGCGCCCCTTCCGCGCCGAGCACATGAGTCACCGTGTCGATATCGCCATAAGGCGCAAGCCAGGCGCGAAAATCATCCGGTTCGGCCACGGTCGCCGACAGCGCAGCGCGGCGCATGTCGGGCGCGATCTTCTGCAGCCGGGCCAGCGACAGCGCGAGCAAATCCCCGCGCTTGCCGGTGGCAAAGGCATGGACCTCGTCGATCACCACTCGCCTGAGACTGGCGAACAGGGTGAAGCTTTCCGGCTGGCTGAGCAGCAGGTTGAGCGACTCGGGCGTGGTCAGCAGGATCTGCGGCGGCTTCACCCGCTGCCGTGCCTTGCGCCCCGCCGACGTGTCGCCGCTCCGCGTCTCGACCGTGATCGGCAGCCCCATTTCCTCGATCGGCGTCAGCAGATTGCGCTGCACATCGACGGCGAGCGCCTTGAGCGGCGAGATATAGAGCGTGTGCAGGCCGCCCCCATCCTTCCGTTCGTGCTGAGCCTGTCGAACCATTTGGCCTGGCGCGCTGGGCCCTTCGACAGGCTCAGGGCGAACGGATTTTGCGTCTTCCCGTTCGACCAGATCAACCAATGTCGGCAAAAACCCGGCCAGCGTCTTGCCCGCCCCCGTCGGTGCCGTCAGCAAGGCATGACGTCCCGCCCGCGCTGCCGCGAGCATCTGCAACTGATGCTCCCGCACCGCCCAGCCGCGCGCGGCAAACCAGTCGGCGAGAATAGAAGGGATGCTGTTGGCGATCAGCGTGCTCCTGCGGAGGCAGGAGCCCATCTCCTGCCATGGCTTCCGGGTGCGATCTCAGGTGATCGATCCCAGCCTTCGCAGCTACACAAAGGCTGACTAAACCGAAAAATTCAAGCTATTGCTTCAACTCCGCCATCAGCCCGAACAGCTGCACGACATCAGGCGCCGCGGTATCGCCCGAATATTCCCGGTACAGCGTCGATACATTGACCGCGATCCGTTCGCTGTCGCCCCAGCTGCCGAAATCGCCAAGTCTTATGTCATGCGCGGCGTCGCGCACCGACAGACCGGCATCGAACCGCTTGCGCGCTTCCTGGTCGATATAGCGCAGATAATCCTGGACCCTCCGCACGCCGTGGATATCGGTGATCGGGCCGTGACCGGGGACGATGGTTTCGGCCTTGAGGTCGATGATCCGGTCACAGGCGGCGATCCAGTTTGCGACCGGCCCCGCCCACATGATCGGCGTGCCCTCGATGAACAATATGTCGCCGGTAAAGACGGTCTTGTCGCCCGGCACATGGACCAGAATGTCGCCCGCCGTATGGGCCGGACCGACCTCGATAAGATCGACCTTCTTGTCGCCGACCATCAGGCTATATTCGCCGCTGAAAGTTTGCGTCGGCAGTTTTTCCGCAACATCGGTGAAGTCGAAGCTGCCGAAAATATCAACCAGATATTGCCCCGCCGGGCCCATCGCCCGGGCCTGCGCCATGATTGCGGCGAGCTGGCTGGCCGGCAGTTCCGACATTTCGCGCGCGCTGGCTTCGGAGGAAATCACTTCGGCATGCGCGCAGCAACCATTGCCATGGGTATGGTCGCCATTGGCATGGGTGTTGACGATGGTGCCGATATCATCCGCGGCGACCCCGGCCGCATCTGCCATGACGCCAAGCATCTCGCGGGTCAGGCTGGCATCGAACAGCGTGTCGACCAGCAGCGATTCTCCGCCATCGGTGATCAGGCCCGCATTGGACCAGCCCCAGCCGCCGTCGGGCTGGAGATAGGCGTATAGGCCGAAGCCGGTCTCCACCAGTCCTTTTTCAAAGGGAATTGCCATATATTGTCTCCCGCCTTTTGCGCCACATGCGATTCATTGTCGCAGCTTTCCGCTGATTTGAACAGAGCTGGCGAACAAGTGGACCGGCAACTGCGGCTGATCCTTGTGCGCCCCGGAATATTGCCGTATCTGCGGGACAGAACAGGATCAACGCGTTCGCGACAGCAGACCCATTGAGAGCGACAGATGATGGACAAGCGAGTATCTTCCGGAAACCGCGTGGAATGGGGTTTCCTGATCGCGCTGCTGGTGATCGTGTCGTTGGCCTTCGCGATCCTGATCGAACCCTTTTTCGGCGCCATCGTCTGGGGCGTGGTCGTCGCCGTGCTGTTCCGTCCGGTCTATGAAGGCTTGCTGGGCTATCTGCCGGGCCGGGCCAATCTGGTCGCCGGCATCACACTTATCCTTATCCTGTTGCTGGTGGTGGTACCGACGATATTGCTCGGCATGGCGCTGGCCCAGGAAGCGGCGAATATTTACCTGCGGATCGAGGACGGCGACCTTGATTTCGGTGCGGCCTTTGCAGCTTTTGAACAGTCCTTGCCGAGATGGATGCAGGCGCAGCTGGCCGCTTATGGCTATGGCGATCTCGACAGTATCAGGGCAGAGATCGAACAGTCCATTTCCGCGATCCTCCAATTTCTGGTCGCCCAGCTGCTGAGCGTCGGCCAGGGCGCCTTCCAGTTCATCCTCGGCCTGGGCGTCATGCTCTACCTGACCTTTTTCCTGCTGCGTGACGGCCGTGCGCTGACCGAGCGAATCGGACAGATGATTCCGCTGGGCGAAGAAAAACGCGACATCCTGTGGGACAAATTTCTGGTTGTGATCCGGGCGACGATCAAGGGCAGCCTGATCATCGCGATCATGCAAGGAGCGCTGGGCGGTTTGATATTCTGGGCGCTCGATATCCGGGGCGCATTGCTGTGGGCGGTATTGATGGGTGTTTTTTCGCTACTTCCGGCGATCGGCACGGGGTTCGTCTGGGCTCCGGTTGCGGTCTATCTGTTCGTCACCGGCGATGTCTGGGAGGGCATCGTGCTCATGCTTTGCGGCATATTCGTGATCAGCATGGTCGACAATCTGGTGCGACCGATTCTGGTCGGCCGGGATACGAGAATGCCCGACTATGTGGTGCTGATTTCCACGCTCGGCGGACTGCAGCTGTTCGGCATCAACGGTATTGTCATCGGGCCGCTGGTGGCGGCGCTGTTCATCGCGATCTGGAGCATCTTTTCGGACATGCACCGGGAATATAGGTCGCCGGATCCGACCAGCGAATAGGTCTCAGCGAACCGCCTCGTCCGCCATCGCGATCATCGAACGGGCATGGCGCAAGGCAACCGCGCGATGGTCGTGGCCATAGCCGCCGCCGAGCGCGCTGGCGACCGGTATGCCCCGGTCCCGCGCCTGGCGGACGACCATCCGGTCGCGTCGGTCGAGACCGGCGTCGCTGAGCGCCAGCCGCCCGAGCCGGTCATCGACATGCGGATCGACCCCGGCCTGGTAGAGCAGCAGATCGGGTTGGAAACCCGCCAGAATCTCCTGCAGGACGGCATCGAGCGTCGCGAGATAGGTTTCGTCCTCCACTGCGTCGGGCAAGGCGATATCCCGGCTGGACCGGGCCTTGCGGGTCGGGAAATTGCGCTCGCTGTGGATGGACAGGGTAAAGACATCGTCGCGGCCGGCCAGCAACGCGGCGGTGCCGTCGCCCTGATGGACGTCGAGATCGACGATCAGGATCCGGCGCGTATCGCCCTCCGCCAGCAGCCGGTTGGCGGCAATTGCCAGATCGTTGAACACGCAATAGCCGGCGCCCGTCTCGGCCAGCGCATGATGGCTACCGCCGGCGCTGTTCGCGGCATAGCCATGCTTCAGGGCCAGCCGCGCGGCCAGCCAGGTGCCGCCCGACGTATATTGGACGCGGCTGGCAATTTCTGCCGACACCGGAAAACCGATGCGGCGCTCCTTGTGGCGGGGAACCGTTGCGGTCAGTACTTCCTCGACATAGGCGGCGTCATGCACCGCTTCGATCCACGCGCGCGGCATCTGCTCGGGCGCGTAAGCCCGGTGCCGGGGCGCATGTTCGCGGATCGCCTCCATCACCAGCCGATATTTGTCGAAGACAAAGCTGCCGCTTGCCGGGCGCGGCGCGACATAGTCGGGATGGTGCACGATATGGAGCATCGGTGCGCGGGCTTACGCCCCGCGAATCAGCTGTCCCGGCCGGGCTCCGGTTGACTGGTCAAAGCGCCGGATGATTTCCCCCGACACGATGGTTGCATCATAGCCGGTGGCGCGCTGGTGCAGCCGCTGGCCGCCTGCCGGCAGGTCCCGGACGATCTCCGGCAAGTGCAATTCCAGCCGGTCTATGTCGATGACATTGAGATCCGCCTTGGCTCCGGCTTTCAGCAGTCCACGATTATTGAGGCCGACCGCGCAGGCCGCCTTGTGCGACAGCATATGCACCGCTTCGGCCAGATCGAACCGGTAGCCATTGGCCTTCTGGACATATTGTTTCAGCAGATAGGTCGAGTAGCTGGCATCGCATATCGCACCATAATGGGCACCGCCGTCGCCGAGGCCCGGGATGCAGTGTGGGTGGCTGAGCATTTCATGGGCGCTGGCCAGCGTGCCATTTTCATAATTGCCGAGCGCGGCCAGAAACAGGCCCTTGCCATTGGTCTCCAGCAGCCGGTCATAGGCAATCTCCTGGGGGGTGCAGCCCCTGGCTGCGGCCTGACCGGCCATGCTCATCTCCTTGGGCGGCGCATAATCCGGCGGATCATCGAGCGGGAACAGCCAGTTCCAGTCGCGGGCCAGTGCGTTGAACGGATGGCCGGGCTCGAATTCTTCGCTCAGCAGGGCTTCACGCATTCCGGGATCGCGCATCGCCGCGACCTGCTGGTCCACGGACAGATCGGCAATCTTGGCCCAGCTCGGGCAAAGGATGAACGGGTGCACGGTCAGTTCCAGCCCCGCGATCAGGCCGATCGGACGCGGCATGATCTGGGCGGTGGCCTTGCCGCCGGCGGCGTTGGTGCGGTCGAGCATTTCCAGAACCCGGCGCCAGCGCGGCGGGCCATCATTGCCGGATGCCAGCGTGAAGGTGGCTGGCCGACCGGAAGATTCGACGACTCTTTCGATCACCTTATATTCCTTGTCCCAGCCGACAAAGGCATCAAGCACGACCTGAAAAGTGCCGGTCCCGGCATCCGCCATGCCGCCACAAATCGCTTCCAGTTCGGCGATATCGGCCTCGAATGTCGGGATGCTGCCGCCATCTGCGGTCTTGTGAATCGACAGCCGCGATGTGGCAAAGCCCAGCGCTCCGGCGTCCATCGCCTCGCGGCACAGCTTGCGCATCATCGCCAGATCGTCGGCCGTGGCCGGTTCGCGCGCGGCGCCGCGTGCGCCCATGGCAAAGACGCGCAGCGGCGAGTGCGGCAGATAGGCGGCGACATCGATATCGCGCTTTCCTGCCGCCACGACGTCGAGATATTCGGGAAAGGTCTCCCAGTTCCACGGCAGGCCATCGGCCATCACCACGCCCGGGATATCCTCGACCCCTTCCATCACGTTGATCAGCATGTCATGATCGGCCTTGCGGCAGGGGGCGAAGCCGACGCCGCAATTGCCCATGATCGCGGTGGTCACGCCGTGCGACGACGAGGGGCTGAGCTCTTCCGCCCAGATCGACTGGCCGTCATAATGGGTGTGGACATCGACAAAGCCGGGGGTGACGATCTTGCCGGAAGCATCAATTTCCTCGCGGCCGTTGCCGAAGACGTTGCCGATCGCGGCTATTTTGCCGTCGCGGATCGCGATATCGCCATCGATGAGATCACCGCCGCTGCCATCGGCGATGGTGCCGCCGCGGATTACCAGGTCATGTTCGCTCATGTATATTGCCTCTCAAGCTTGGTACCAGCGTATAACGCTGCCGACCAGCGAACCCAGCACAAAAATATAGATTGGCGGCATGCTCGCATAGAGCCACCGCAACCGTTTCTCCGGGGCCTTGTGGTAGCCCAGCGCATAGCCGACCCGCATGAACGGCCAGATCAGGCCGATGCCGGCCGCCCAATGCGGGCTGACGACATAAGCGAACAGCCACAGGCCGGGCAGGAACAATACCAGATGCTCCAGCGTATTCTGATGCGCTCGCACATAGCGTTCATATTCGGGAGGACCGCTGTGCGACGGCACCGCGATCTTGAACCGCCCGCGCGCCAGGCCCGCCATCAGCAGGGTGAAATAATAAGCCAGCAAGGCGAGAGCGCTGACAAAGGTGACGTAGATATACGGGTCCATGTTCGGCATTCCCCATCCCTTGATCACCCTGTCCTGAAGCAATCATGGGGGCCTGACCATACTGCATTTCGATAAGATTCGGGTGCAATGCTCAATCGGTGCGGCGATGATTGGCTGTGCGTCCTTCCCCAGCTCAACGCAGCTACGGCATTGCTCCATAACACGCCATGGCCGAAAACTAATTTTTGGGGATTTTTCCTACTAGTCGGCATCAGGGGAGCGTGCATTCTGATCGAAATTATCTAACCTGTTGAAATAAAACAGTATACATAAATTGGCACGGCTCATGCAGAGCTGTTGTCATCTTCGCCAACAGGAACCGCGAAGGACCATTTAGACAAAAGGGAAATTCAAAATGACCAATGCAAATATCCAGAACCATGTCGCCGCCGCTGTCGCCGCTCTTCTCTCTGCCGCCATCCTGGTTGCCGCGAGTGTCGGCCCAGCGGTTCAAAATTCAGCTGCCTTGATCGCATAGCCAGCCAGGACGAAGGAAATTATCATGCCCCGCTTCACGTTCCGTCAGGAAATCGCAGCCGGCCTCGCCGCCATGATCTGTTCGGCACTTTTCATAATCTCTGCTGTCGGTCCGGGTGCTTCGACGACCTTCATTTGACGTCCGTCGACCCCGTGTATCGGCCTATTGGCGGCGGGATTAATGCCCCGCCTGCTCGCCGCGCTCCAGGCCTGACAACGCCAGTTGCTCGTCAATCTGCGCCATCAACCGGTCTAGCCCATCCTGCGACTTGGCCTCGGCCCGGGCAACCAGAACGTCCTGCGTATTGCTGGCCCGCAGCAGCCACCAGCCGTCTTCGGTATTGACCCGCGCACCATCGGTGTCGTTGACCTTCGCGCCACTCGCCGACAGGCGCTCCAGCACTTCGTTAATCACCGCGAACTTCCGGCTTTCATCGACCTGGAAGCGCATTTCCGGGGTGTTGATCATCTCGGCCATGTCGCTGCGCAACTGGGTCACGCTCTTGCCGATATTGGTCGCCGCCTGGATCAGCCGGACCGCGGCATAGGGGGCGTCGTCAAAGCCATAATAGTCATGCTTGAAAAATACATGTCCGCTCATTTCGCCGGCCAGCGGCGATCCGGTTTCCTTCATCTTCGACTTGATCAGGCTGTGCCCCGTCTTCCACATCAGCGGCTTGCCGCCGAGTTCGGCGATCCGGTCGTAGAGCGCCTGCGACGCCTTGACGTCAGCGATGATCGTTGCGCCGGGCTCACTCTTCAGCACATCCTCGGCATAGATTTGCAGCAGCTGGTCGCCCCATATCACCCGGCCCTCGCCATCGATCGCACCAATTCTGTCACCATCGCCGTCAAAGGCCACGCCGAAATCGAGACCTTTCTCTGCCACCAGGGCCTTCAGATCGGCCAGATTCTTTTCCTCGGTCGGGTCGGGATGGTGGTTGGGAAAACTGCCATCGACTTCGGTATAGAGCAGATGATGCTCGCCCGCTCCGCGCTCGGCGAGCATCGCGGTCAGTTTCTCGATCACCGGTCCGACTGCGCCGTTGCCGCAGTCCCAGCCGATCCTGAACGCGCCGCCGGTGAAATTCTTTAGCAGGCGCTCGACATATTCGTCGATGATATCATGGGATTCGGACGTCCCCGTGCCGCTATCCCAGTCGCCGCTCGCGGCCATCGTGCCGAGCCCCAGAATATCGGCTCCGAAAAACGGGCGGCCCTGGAATACCATCTTGAAGCCGTTGTAATTGGCCGGATTGTGGCTGCCGGTGATCATGATGCCGCCCTGGACCTGATTTAGTACAGATTCGGCATAATAAAGCATCGGAGTGGGGCCCATTCCGACAGAAATTGCATTGATTCCGGCATCATTGAGACCCCGGATCAGCGCCGCTTCGAGAATCGGCGAACTCGTCCGCCCGTCATATCCGGTAGCAACGGCACTGCCCCCGTCGCGCCCGATCAGCGTCCCGAACCCCCGACCGATCGCATAGGCGTCCTCCTCACCCAGCGTCTCACCGACTATGCCCCGAATATCATATTCGCGCAGGGAAGTGGGGTGGAATTCATGGGATGCTGGAATGCTCATGTCTGCAACCTTGGCTGATGGTATTGGCCGCCATCTTTAAGAGGCAAGTGCTGGAAAATCCAGTGCTACTGTGGAATTGCGACAGTAATCTTACCGCCGCTTGGATGCTTCCAGTTCCTCCAGCAACAGGTCCCGCGCCCGGTTGATCATCTTGGCCAGTTGCTCATTCCCACCATTGTCGGGATGATGTTCCTCCAGTCGCTGTTTCCAGGCCGCATTGATTTCGATAAAGCCCGCGTCTTCCCTCACTCCCAGCAATGAACGTGCCCGATCCAGTTCGAAACTGCGCGGCTTGCGCTTCGGCTCCTCGTGGTCCCGCGCCGGGATCAAAATCCGCCAGCCGCTCAAAAAGGCGGCTCCCGCCAGCATCGCCCCGCCCATGAGCCAGCTGCCCCCGCGCAGGAAATTGGCGCCAACCAGTGCGATAGCGAGCGCCAGCCATTGATTGGCGGTCATCATCCTTGCCTTGCCGGACAAGACCAGCCAGGCCAGGACGGCACCGCCGAAGATGAGCAATGGCAGCATCGTTCAGGCGACCAGCTTGGGCTGGACCAAGCCCGTGTCGCTCGGTGCTGCGCGGGCGCCTTGCGGCAGAGCGAGATGCTTGATCAGCTCGCGCAATTCCTGGCGCGCCGCCAGATGGCTGGTGGCCAGCCGGCCAAGATGGTCCTTGTCGAGCATGGTGAGGCCCGACGGGAAAAGCTCGCGGTAAATGACCCGCTCGCTGAGTCCCGGGATCATCCGGAATCCGACGCGCTGCGACAATTCGCCAAGCGCGGCAACAATCCGCTTCATATTGTGGGCCTCGACATATTGGGTCCGGTTTCGGAGCAATACCCAGTCAATCGTTGCTCCGTCGGCCTTTGCGCGGGCCTTGCGTGCATCCCAGATCAGTTCGGCATAAAAACTCAGCTTGCGGACCTTGTAGGTTTCCGGATCGACTTGTCCGATCAGATCGAAATCGACAAAACTGTCATTGATCGGCGTGACGAGTGTATTGGCGCGAGTGGCGACGAAGCGGGCAAATTCGTCGTCCCGTCCCGGTGTATCATAAAGCAGAAAATCCGCCCCGTGACTCATCCGTTCGATCAGTTGCTCGAGCCGCGCGAGATTGTCATCTTCGAATACATCATAGGCGGGTTGCGGAATTTCGATATTCAGCCGCTTCATCGTTGCGTCACGATTTTCCAGATAGCGGTAGGAGGTGCGCTGCCGCGGATCGAGATCGATCAGGGCAACCTTGTGCCCCTGATAGGCGAGGGCCACCGCAACATGCACCGCGGTGGTTGACTTGCCAGTGCCCCCTTTTTCGTTGGCGAAGACGATATGATGCGTATTCTTGGTCACGTCTGGAGCGTTATCCCTGTTCTTGGCCCTTGCGAAGGTTGAGCCTCCGTCCCATAGCTTACCCGAGCCGTAGGGCAAAATCTAAACGCAAAGAGTGATGCATGCAAATTGTTCGACAGCTTGACCCGCTGCGGGACGCTTTGGCGAAATTTCGCAAGACGGGATTAACAGTGGGGCTGGTGCCGACGATGGGCGCTCTGCACGCGGGACATATGCGACTGGTAGAAGTGGCGAGGCAACAGTGCGACGCGGTGGTGGCGTCGATCTTCGTCAATCCGGCCCAGTTTGGCGAAGGCGAGGACCTGGATGCCTATCCGCGTCAGGAAGCCGCCGACGCCGCTCTGCTCGAGGCCGCCGGAGTGGAGTTGCTGTGGGCGCCCGCGGCGGATCAGATATATCCGGCCGGCTACTCCACCCAAGTCAGCGTCAGCGGTATCAGTGACGGCCTGTGCGGCGCGGCGCGGCCGGGCCATTTTGACGGCGTCGCGACGGTCGTCGCGAAACTGTTCAATCAAATCCGCCCCGATGCGGCTTTCTTTGGCGAGAAAGACTATCAGCAACTGGCCGTCATCCGGCGGATGGCGCGCGATCTCGACTTCACCCATGATATTGTCGGTGTTCCTACGGTCCGGGATCCCGACGGCCTCGCCCTGTCGTCGCGCAATGCCTATCTGACCGATGCGCAGCGGGCCCAAGCCGTCGCACTTCCTCAAGCGATGCAGGAAGCGGCCGGGGCAATCGCGGCCGGGGGTGAAGTCGGGGAGATATTGGCGGACGCGAGGGGCCGAATACTTGCCGCCGGTTTTCAGAAAATTGACTATCTCGAACTGCGCGATGCCGAAACGCTGGTGCCTGTCGATGATCTGGGACGGCCGGCCCGGCTTTTTGCCGCCGCCCATATTGGTCATACGCGGTTGATCGACAATATCCCCGTTTCCTAGCGATGCTGCACAGTACCGTTAACCGAGAAACTGTTGGAATATGGCTGATTTTCCGGGTTATTAGAGCTGTTGAGCAGACTGCCTGCAATTTCCGTTAACCATTTCTTTAGGACATTGCGCTGATTGTCCTTCCGTCGCTGCACGTCGCGGCAACAGAAACAGGGACTGAACATTATGGGCAACAGCATGAAAAGCGCCGCCTTTCTGATCGAAAGCCGCCTCGTCGAGGCCGCGCAGGGCAGCAACAATGCATATTTCGATCTGGGTGTGATCTACTCAACCGGATCAGAGGGCGCCGACGTCGATCTGATCGAAGCACACAAATGGTTTAATCTGGCGGCATTGTCCGGCCATGACGAGAGCAAGATTTGCCGCGCGGAAATATCGCTGGAAATGACGGCTCGCGAAATCGCCGAAGCCCAGCGGGAAGCGCGCAGCTGGTTGCAGGACCACGCCCGCCGCGCTGCTTAGGCCGACTTTTTAAACGGCCCCATTTCGGCCAGAAATTCGATATCGGCAGCAACGGCTTGCCGCTCGCGTTCGAGATAGTCCGAGATCGCCGCGCGAAAGCCGGGATCGACGATATAATGCGCTGACCAGGTCGGCACCGGCTGATAGCCCCGCGCCAGCTTGTGGCTCCCCTGCGCTCCGGCTTCCACCGTTTTCAGTCCCCGCGCAATGGCGGCGTCAATCGCCTGATAATAGCAAATCTCGAAATGCAGAAACGGGATATTGCGTGTGCAACCCCAATAGCGTCCATAAAGCGTATCCGTGCCAATGACATTGAGCGCGCCCGCCACCGGAATATCGTCCTGCAGGGCAAATATCAGCAGCAGCTTGTCCGCCATCTTCTGGTGCAACAGATCAAATGCACTGCGCGTCAGATAGGGCTGCCCCCATTTGCGCATCCCGGTATCCTGATAAAATTCCCAGAATTGGTCCCAATGGTGCGGTTCAATATCATTACCGGTCAGGTGGATGATTTCCACGGCTTCCTGCGCCTTGGCCCGTTCCCGGCGGATTGCCTTGCGTTTCCGGGAGGACAGGGCGGCCAGAAATTCATCAAAGCTGGCATAGCCATCGTTGCGCCAGTGGAACTGGCTGTCGGTCCGGATCAGCCAGCCTGCCTCACGAAAATGGTGGAGCTGGTCTTCATTCACAAAGGTCGCATGAACGGATGAAATCCCGTTATTATCGGCCAGTTGCTCTGCCGCGCGCAACAGCGGCACAGCAAGGGATTGGTCGCGCAGCAGCAGGCGCGGACCGGGAACCGGAGAAAAGGGCGCGGCAATCTGGATCTTGGGATAATATTGGCCGCCAGCATTTTCAAAGGCGTGCGCCCATTGCTGATCGAATATATATTCGCCCTGGCTGTGTGACTTGAGATAGCTGGGCAGACAGGCAGCAATCTCTCCCGCGCCATCTTCGATCAGGATCGGCAAGGATTTCCAGCCCGTACCTGGGCCGACACTGCCCGATTCCTCCATCGCCGAAAGAAAGGCATGGGAAACGAATGGATTGGCCGACCCGGCGCAGGCGTCCCACTGGTCCGCGGGCAGACTGGCGATATCATCGGCAACGCGGGCGAGAATTTCTGCGGAGACAGCTGGAGAATCAGACATGGTCTTCCATGCTATCAGCTCTGCGGTATCTCATAAACCGGTTCGTCCGCATAACGTAAGGCGGTTTTCTCCTGTTCGGCAGAACGGACCGTCCAGGTAACAACCGGAAGCCCGCGGGCCCGCTGGGAGCCGGCAAAGCATGATGGCAGATCGCGAATATCATAGGCCAGGAAATCCGGCTTCGCGATCCACAGATTGCGGTGCCGAGCAATGCGGCCGCGCCAGTTTTTGCTATTTTCTTCCGTGACGACAAGTCCCCGGACAACATGCGCTGCGTTGCTGCGGAACCAGCTTCCGACCAGGGGATTGAAGGACATGATGGCCGCCTTGCCGCCATATCCCTCCAGTGCCCGGCGGACCGAGAGACACAAGGGCCCCACGCGCCGGTTGCGGGATTTGATCTCGATCAGAACCGGCACCCGTCCGGCAATCTGCTCCAGGGTTTCACGCAAGCGCGGAATCTTTCCATGGCCATCGCGCAACGAAATCTGATCGATATCCTCCGGGCGCAGATTGGCGATTGGTCCCGATCGGTCCGTCAGCCGATCCAGTTCATAGTCATGAAAGACAAAGGCGCGGCCATCTTCCGCTGCCTGGACATCGCATTCAATCCCGTGACCCAGCTTGATCGCGGCCTTGAAGGCGGCAGGGCTGTTTTCCAGCACGCCATTGCCGTGCAGGCCGCGATGCGCATAGGGCTGGCCCTTGAGAAATGCCACCCGGCCGGGCGCAGGAGCCGGCGCCAACAGATTGTTAAGCAGAGTGGCAATCACTCGGGTTTCAGGGCAATGATCGCGTCCACCTCGACCGCGACACCGAGCGGAAGGGACGACACGCCCACCGCGCTTCGGGCGTGCTGGCCGGCGGCCCCGAAAATCACCTCCATCATGTCGGAACAGCCGTTGGCGACCTTGGGATGGTCGGTATAGTCGGCGGTGCTGTTGACGAAAACGCCGAGTTTGACGATGCGCTCGACCCGGTCGAGCGATCCCGCTGCCTTCTTGATCTGCGCCGCTATCATCAACGCACAGGCCTTGGCCGCCTGCTGGCCTTCTTCCAGCGTCATGGTGTCGCCCAGACGCCCGGTAATCAGCTTGCCGTCGTTCATCGATACCTGGCCGCTGATATGGAGCAGGCCATTCACTTCCACGGCGGGAACGTAAGAGGCAACGGGAGCAGCCGGCGTCGGCAATTCGATGCCCTTGGCGGTCAGGGCTTTTTCAATATGGTTGGTCATGGGACAAAACTCTCATGCATGGTTGGTAGGGTCAAGCTCTTGCGACGGCAGGTCCATCGCCGGAGCCGGTTCGGCATTGTCGAACTTGTGCGATATCCAGGCCACCGCTTCGCTCCAGAAGTCGATACGCGCGTGGGCGGCAGGATTGGTCTGGATATGTTTCGCCATGATCGGTTCGCCGACCATTTGCAGCCGCCAGACATCCGGCGCATGCTGGGCGACGCTGCCGTGCTGATGGCCCAGATCGTCGACAAAGACGGTCACGGAGGGGTCGAATTCCGCGATGATGCTGTTCAGCAGTTCGCCCTTGCCGCCCTGGTTGGTATAGACGGGAAAATCGATGCCGACCGCCTTGAGCTGTTCCGCGCGCGCTTCCCGGCGATCGTCCAACAGGTTCGTCAGTATGACCACGTCGGCCATCTCGCCGAGCAGGTTGATGGAGTCGACGGCGCCCGCAATTGCGCCCTGCCGGTGCATTTCGCTGTCGAAAAATTCCTTCAGCATCGGCCAGATCTGCTCTGGCAGGACTTGCGTACCGTCATGCTTATGGCGCAGGGCGTTGGCGAAATCGCTGCCATTTTCCAGATCGAAATGGATATGCTTGTCGCTGTCGAGCCACTGCTGGAATGGCACAACCATGTGCAGCAGGACCTCGTCGCAGTCGCTGATCAGAAGCGGCTTTTTACTCATGAAAATCTCCGGTGGAATTCAGATGATGAGCTGCCACCGCCAGTTTGGCGGGCGCGATGCCAATGGCATCGGCGCAGGCCAGCAGATCGGGCTCGTGATTGGCCAGAAAACCGAGCAGCGATGCCAGCATCGACGGATCCTCCAGGCCAGATCTGAGCTCGCGCGGATCGAGTCCGGTCAGGGCGAGCAGGCGTTCGGCCCGGTCCTGATCCTGCAGCACCCAGCCGAGCGCCTGCAGGGCGATGATTTCGCTGTCTGGCCCGAGATTGGGATTTGTTTCCATTGCCGCTTTCGCCTAATGGTTCGGCGGCAAGTTTGAAAGGGTAAATCTGGTCGTGGCAAAAAGAGTATTGGTGGTTGAGGACAATGAACTGAACCTCAAGCTATTCTGCGATCTGCTGCGGGCTCATGGTTTTGTGGTTGAGCCGGTCAGCGATGGCCGGGAGGTGCTCGAAAAGGCGCGCAGCTTCGTGCCCAATCTGATCGTTATGGATATCCAGTTGCCCCATGTCAGCGGTCTGGAACTGATTGAACAGATCAAAAAGGACGGCCAGCTCAAGATCATTCCGATCATGGCCGTAACCGCTTATGCCGGCAAGGGTGATGAAGACCGGATATTGAGTGCCGGCGCGGACGCTTATGTTTCAAAGCCGATATCGGTCGCGAAATTCATCGAATCGGTGCAGCAAGCCATGCACCGCTAGAGCCTAGCCAAAAGCGGCTTATTTGATTTTGGCTTCTTTGAATTCGACATGCTTGCGCACGACCGGATCATATTTGCGCTGCACCATTTTTTCAGTGAGATTGCGGGGGTTTTTCCGGGTTACATAGAAAAAGCCGGTGTCCGCGGTGCTGACGAGTCTGATCTTTACATTGGCTGGTTTCGCCATGGTGCATTCCTTAAGGCAGAAGCTGAAATAAAAACAGCGACGCAATCCGG
>Ga0209346_1001240_pt1 | contig 15071 bp, 15 predicted proteins | sample AutmiccommunBRH9_FD_187381 | JGI IMG/M metagenome (GOLD analysis project Ga0209346, IMG submission 187381) | Deep subsurface microbial communities from Mt. Terri, Switzerland - Autotrophic microbial communities BRH/9 (SPAdes) (version 2) | ecosystem: Environmental > Aquatic > Deep subsurface >...
CGGTCACGAGCACACCCTGCCACGCGAGGGCGAGGAGCAGGTACTGCACGATCGGGAGCAGCATGAGGAGGAAGATGATCACCGACGACAGCAGCACCCAGAACAGGTTCGGCAGCTTCACGCGGAATACGCGCTCAGCGAAGGCCCGCAGGTTCGAGGCGCCGAGGTAGTAGTTCGCGGTGTTGATGCGAGTCTGCGAGGTCCACACGACGAGCAAGCCGAGGAGGCCCATCATGGTCACGAGTCCCCCGGCGATGCCGGTCTCCGAGGCCTCCATTCCGGGAATCGTGAAGGTAAGGAAGATACCCACGACGGCCGAGAAGCCAAAGGCCAGCACGTAGAAGACCGGACCAAAGGAGACCCACTGGTGAAACTTCGTGTCCTTGCGCTTGCCGAGAGCCGCGAAGTCCATTGTGAACATCATGAGGATCCATACGCCCATGTACCCGGCGAAGGTTGCGAGCCAGCCCGGGCCACCCATGGCGAACGGAACCGGCATCTCAGGTGCCTGGGTGAGCCAGTTGTCGCTGAATCCGTAGACCACGCCCGCCCAGATGACCGCTGCGATCAGGCCGAAGAAGTAGATCGGCAGCAACCAACCGTTGAGCTTGTCGAGGAAGCGACGCACTCCACCGATGATGAGCGGGGTTGAGTAGGCCACAACGATGAGGCTCCACATCCACATCTCGCCGCCGAATGCGGTCATGAATGCATAGGCGACGATCGAACCCTCGAACACGGAGTAGTAGATCGCGATGAGTGCGAAGATAATCGTCGCGATCGAGGAGCCAGCGGTCCCGAGGATGGTGCGGGAGAACTGCGCCACCGTGGTGCGGTTGTTGATCGCGTACTTCGACAGAATGGCGTTAATCACGCCGTACACGATGATGGTCAGCACGATGCCAATCAGCGCGTTCACGGTGCCATAGGCGACGGCCATGGCCGCGCCGACGTAGACATAGAACATGGCGCTCGCGACGCCGTACCAGGCCATTGACAACGAGCCGCGGCTCATCTGGTCACTGTCGTTGCCCTCTCGAGCCAGAGCATCGGTTGCTTCGACGTCGTCGTTGCTCCCGGTTAGGTTGAGACTCACTGTCTGTACCTCCATTGGTTTTTCCAGTAGATGCTGCGGGATTCAGCCCGTGTACTCGCGTCGGTGCGTGCACACGTCCCTGCAGCGGGGGATTTCGTCAACGGCCGGGGCCGCGGCGAAGCTGGTGCGTATTTCCGGGAAAAAATCCCAAAGTTCCGCGTAGCCATCTCATTGTTGTCAGTGGATCCGCCGAGAAGTACTGGGCATGAGCCGGAATGAGCGGCGATATTTCTGTCATTTGCACAAATCTATGTTTCCGGAATGGATCGCCCGTACGGGCGACCCATTCCGCGCAAGCGTCAATCTTGGCGCTGCACCGAGGGGCTAAGCGCCCCAGTGGTCTGCCGAACGCCGCTGCATCTGCTCGCGATGCTGACGCGTGGTCTCCTCAAACAGCTCGCCGGTGCCCCAGTCGAGGATCACGCCGTGACGCCGGATGACATCAAGGAGGTCGAGATCGCCAGAGCGATACTTCTCGGCAACCTCGGCCGGGTCGGTGTGCAGCCACGCGGCCCGGTTGTCCCGGATCCACGTCCGCTTCGCACGCGTCGCATCCTTGTCGATCTCGTACTGGTCGAGTTCCGGGTCGATCTCGCGAATGACCACGCCGTAGTCCTCGGCCGCGCGACCGATCGACACGTAGTCGTCAATCACATCCTCGAGCACCTCCTCCGGGGTGCGCTCGAGGGGGTCACCGAACCCGCCACCGCCAGCAGAGGGACGATAGAACGTGTCGCCCGGCTCCACGGGAACCGAGGAGAAGATCGATCCGAGGAACCGCTCGCTCTCGGTGTCCTTGTTCATCCAGACCCCGTGGGGAATCGAGGGCAGACCGCCCTCAATACCCCAGGTGATCGAGCGAGCGCGGTCACAGCAGTAGCTCATCACGGCCTGTTCGGCATCCGTGAGGATTCCGCCCTTCTCGATACCGCAGCCTCCGCGGAATCGTCCGGGCCCGCCGGAGTCCGTGCCGATCTGGAGCATGGTGGTGATCACCGGCGACAGCCGCTCCTGGCCCTCGCACGGCTGCACCGCGAGTCCGACGCCGAATACGGGTGCCGTCGCGCTCGAGCCATCCTTGCTGACTCGGCCGCCCCACCCGCCGGCCATCCAGTCGTACCACATGAAGTACGGCTTCGAGTCGGTGCGGGCGTCTCGGCCACCCACGAGGAGGTACTCAAGGTTGAAAGCGCAGGCCATCGCGCGCTCGGGCATGATCTGCGACCACAGCTCGAAGATGCCGTTCATCAGCTTCTCGTACGGGCCAGACACGGTGCCGGTCACCGCGTAGGGCCAACCGGCGTTGACGACCGTACCCTCGGGCCCGATGTCGGCCGTTACCGCTGCGTAGAAGCCCGAGTTCAGCGGGACATCGGGGAAGAAGGTCTTCGTTCCGGCGTAGATCGCCGAGAAGGTCGTGCCGTACCCTGAGTTCAAGAACGTCTTGATCGCCGGGCCACCCTTGATGTCGTAGTGGATCCCGCTGCCCTCGAGGGTCATTTTGATGCGCACGGGCACGAGCGATTCGGGCGCACCAGGGTCGAGGTCGAGATAGTCGACCGTCTCCCAGGTGCCATTCGGCAGCCCCTCCAGACGACGCCGGACGGTCCGCTCCACGTAATCCTGCGTCTCCTGCATCGCCGCTTCGACGGTTTCGGTGCCGTAGCGGGCGACCAGGCGCTGAATCTCACGCTCGCAGACCGCGGTGGCCTCCGACTGGGCATGCAGATCCCCCATCGCCTGTTCAGGTGCACGGGTATTCGAGACGAGCAGCTGAGCCACATCGTGCAAGAAGACGCCCTTCGACCAGATTCGCACCGGGGTGATGCGAAGGCCCTCGCCGAAATGCTCGACGGCCTCAACATCGAAGGAACCCGGGACCCGGCCGCCGATATCTGCCCAGTGGCCCTTGTTCTGCGCGAAGGCGATAATGCGACCCTCGGAGAACACCGGCCGGATGAATGACACGTCGTTGAAGTGCGTGCCCCCGCGGTACGGATCGTTGATGGCGAAGACATCATCGGGATGAATGTCATCGCCGAATTCCTCGATGACCGCCTTGCACTGGAAGTGCAGGGTGCCCACGTGCACGGCGATGTCGCCAGAGCCCTGCATCACGGTATTCCCCGTGGCGTCACACAGCGCTGACGAGAAGTCACGGGAGTAGATCACGAACGAGTAGCACGTGCGCAGAATCTGCTCACTCATCAGGTCGACACTGGTGGCGAAGGCGTTTTTCAGCACTTCGAACGTCACCGGGTCGAGGGTCGTTTCCCGTGCGGTCGCTACCGGTCGGGCGAGTGTTTCACTCATCAGTTGGCCTCCTCAAGGTGGATGCGAATGTTCAGCCACTCGTCAATCTCGGCCCGGGTGTGCGGGGGAACGACTGTGGTGGAATCGAGCTGGTTGACAATTGCCGGGCCGTGGAAGTAGGTTCCAGCGGCAAGTTTCTCGCGGTCGTACACGGGCGTATCGAGCCATCCGTGCCCGCCGAAGTAGACCGGCCGACGCTCGGCTGGGCTGCCCGGTGGCTGCGGAATCACCTCAGCTGGCCGGAACGCGGGCTTCGGAGTCTTGCCGACGGCCGCGAGATGCAGCTGGTACACCTCAACCGGAGCATCGTCCTGCCGGAAGGAGAACTCACGCTCGTATTCCTCGTGAAAGGTGCGAACGGCCTGCTCAAGCGCACCAGGCCCGCTGCCCATGGGCACCTGGAGTGAGCGCCACTGCCCGGAGTAGCGCATTGAGATCTTGCGCTGCAGCATGGCGTTCTCGTCAGAGACACCCTCGTGACGCAAGCGAGTCGAGGCTTCGGTCTCGAGAGCGACAAACGCCTCCTCGATGCTGTCCTCGTCGGCAGCCGCCGCCAGGCCGGTGTACATCTGGGCCAGGTCGTGACGAATATCGACGAGCAGGCAGCCCATGGCCGACGTCACCCCGGGGTTCGGGGGCACGACGACGGTGGGGATCCCGAGTTCGCGCGCGACATCCGCGCCGTGCAGGGCACCGGCTCCGCCGAAGGCAAGGAGCGCGAAATCTCGCGGGTCATATCCGCGACGAATCGACACCAGGCGAACCGCGTCCGCCATATTGGCGTTCGCCACGGAGACAATGGCCTGTGCCGCTTCCTCCAGGCCCATCCCGAGGGGCTCGGCGATGACCCGGCGAACCGCCCGCTGAGCCAAGGACTTTTCGAGCTGCTTCACTCCGCCCGCGAGGGAGGAGCCGAGGCGCCCCAGCACAACGTTCGCGTCAGTGTTCGTCGGCTGATCGCCACCCGTGTCATAGCAGGCCGGGCCGGGATCTGCGCCGGCCGACTGCGGGCCGTTGCGAAGGGATCCCGCAATGTCGATGTGTGCGAGTGATCCGCCGCCCGCACCGATCGTGAGCACTTCGATCGATGGGAAGATGATCGGGTGGCCATACTCCACCTGCCACTCCTGGGTGATGCGCAACTCTCCGTCAGCCACGAGGGCGATGTCGGTTGAGGTGCCGCCCATGTCTAGGCTCACCGCGTTGTCGTATCCGCACTGCTGCGCGATGTGCTTGGCAGAGATCGCACCGGCCGCGATGCCCGAGGCAGCAAGCCGCACCGGAAACTTCTCGACGAGCCGTGGGGTCATGGATCCGCCGCCAGAGTGCAGCAACAGGAGGTCACCCTTGTAGCCGCCATCCCGGAGCTGATCCGAAAGCCGGTTGACGTACCCCGACACGAGCGGCGCCAGAACCGCGTTGGCGACCGCCGTATTGAATCTGGGGTACTCGAAAATCTCGGGCAGGATCTCTGCAGAGGTCGAGACCGTGGCCTCGGGGATGACCTCTTCGAGAATCTCGCGCATCCGGGTTTCATGAGCGGGGTTTGCATACGAGTTCAGGAAGCAGACCGCGATGGTGCTCACCCCGCGACGCTTGAGCAACTCGGCGAGTTCCCGTGCTTCACCCTCATCGAGTGCGGTGAGCGTGTTCCCGGAATAATCCACGCGCTCGGTCACCTCGAAGCGATCGCGCCGGCGAATGTAGGGTGCCGACACATCGTTGTAGGCGTCCCAGAGATCATCCTTGGTGCCATCGCGAATCTCGAGCACGTCTCGAAATCCGCGCGTCGTCACGAGGGCGGCAGCCGGAAAGTTTCGGGTGATTAACGCATTCGTCGCCACGGTGGTGCCGTGGGAGAAGAGGGAGACATTGCTGAGGTCAATCTCGCCACGTTCGACACCATTCATCACCGCGATCATCGGATCGTGAGGGGTGGATGGCACCTTGGTGACGCGCATCTGTTTCGTCTCGTCATCAAAAATGCAGACATCGGTGAATGTTCCACCGACATCGACTGCTACACGGACTGTGCTCATTGGCTCCTCCAGAAGTTCAACGTTGAGCTCGGGTGTTCTCAACCTTCGTCCGCTCACCCGCGGGGGTCATTAGAAAATTCGAAGCATTATCGAAGCCTCGTTGTAATATCCACAAAATTAGACGATAATCAACACACGAAACATCCAGTTCACACAATTTCAGGAAGACTTGCGTGCCAACTTCTTCAGGGCCACCGTCGGAGCTTGAGCGTCTGCGCGACACCATTGAGATAACAAACACCCTTCTCACCGCGATTTCCTCGACGGAACCCGTGAATACGCTGGCGAATCGCATCGGCGTCCTGTGCCACGGAACCGCCATCATTTACGATGTCGACGGCAAGATCGTCGCAAGCACGGGCACTGCTCCTGCCCAACTCATCTGGAACGAGATCGCGGCAACCAACCAAAGCGATCTTGCGACGGAAATTGGGCGCTGGCACGTGCGCAGTCGCCGCGTCGCGCTGCGTGACGGGATCCACGTCATCGCGATTGCGAGCCGGGGGCCAGAAACGATCGAGCACCTGGGCGAACTCATTCTCGACACCTCTGAGCGACTGCTCGGTGCGGTGCACGGCATTCAATACGGAGCAATTCGCAGGGATCGACGCGATAACGAGCAACTCATTGCCTCACTGCATGACGGAATCTTGCCCTCTCGAGAGCATCGATTTTGGAGCCGCATGACCCAGTTCGATTTCCCTGCGTACGCTCCGGTTCGAGCGGTCGAGCTGGCGCCGTTTGGCAGCGAGTCAGCCCGGGAGTCCCAGGTCTCGCAGCTAGTCACACAGGCCCGATCTAGCGGAACTCCTCTGCTCCTGATGCTGCATCGCACCGACCGCGAGGCCCCGGCTGCCATCGCCGCGATCGTCCCTGAATCAGCGAGCGGCGAAGCCTGGCTGAAGGCGGTGTCTCGCCGCTACCTCGTGGGCGTGTCAGGTCCGTTCGACGCGCTGAGCCGAGTTCCCGAAAGCGTGAGGGAAGCCGAGACGGCGCTTGACATTGGTCGGCAATGGGCCGCCGCGTCTGACGACCCGGCGGTCATCGGACCGATCTGGATCGACCGCATCGATCTCGCCACCTGGCTGCTTTCACACGTCGATCCGAAGCAGCTCGAGGCCCGGATTTCAGCCACACTCGCTCCTCTGCACGACCCGGGCCTGCGGGAAACGCTCGTCACGTATCTCGCTTCCGAGCAGCACATTGGACGCACCGCCGAGGCGCTCTTCGTGCACCCAAACACAATCAGGTACCGGCTCGGAAGAGTCGAGGAGGCCCTGGGGTTGCCGATTACGTCGGCTCCGGCGCTGGCCAATCTGGTGCTCAGCCTGCGCCCTGAGATCGCGGCGACTCAGCTTCGTGCAACGCGAGCCAATGGCACCGACCCACATTAGGCTGTCCCAAACAGTCACTTTGCCGAACCCACTGAAGGAGACCACATGACTACCGGAGCACACAGCGAAACCCAGCTCGAGAACGAACACTTTCGGGTGACAAAGTGGACGATTGATCCCGGCGGAGTCATTCCGATGCACGTGCACGAACACGAGTACGTGGTGGTGCCCATGGTCACCGACACCATGCACGTGACCAACGCCGACGGCAGCGAAATCGTGGCAGAACTCACCGCGGGCGTCAGCTACACCCGGCCCGCGGGCTCCGAGCACCAGGTCGAAAACCGCACCTCCGCGGCTCCCGTCGTGTTCGTCGAGATCGAAAAGCTATCGTGACCGACGTCGTAGTTCGACCCGTCGCGGCAGCAGACCGCGACGCGTGGGTGACCGCCTACCGCGGCTATCGAGATTTCTACGGGATGCCCCACGACCCTCAGGTGTTCGAGACCGTCTGGGAATGGCTGATGGATCCACTCCACGAGACTCGCGGGCTGGTCGCTGAGGCCGGTGGTGCGATCGTCGGCCTTGCCCACTATCGCACGTTTGCGCGCCCGATCGTCGGGGCCAGGGGCCTCTTTCTCGATGACCTCTTCACCGCCCCCGCGGCCCGCGGACAGGGCGTGGGGTCGGCACTGCTTGTGCGGCTCGCCGAGATTGCTCGCGATGAGCAGGCCACCGTGGTGCGGTGGATCACCGCTGGCGACAACGAGACTGCCCGAAGCCTTTACGATCGGGTCGCACGCCAGACCCCCTGGGTCACTTACGATCTGAGCCCGGCAGCCTCCAGCTGACACAGACGGACTGACACCGAACGGGGTTGCGCCGAGCGTTCCGCCCTGGGCTCAATCCCGTCCCGGAGTCGACTACACCGACGGCTTGAACGCGAACGCGCGCACGATCTGCACCGCGCCCATCACGATCATCGACAGGCCGAGCAGCAGCCACAGCGTGATGGCACCGAGCAGCGGCGACAGGATCAGCACGAGGCCGGCGACTACGCTGATGATGCCGTAGACGATGGTGAGCACGCGATGGCCCGACCCCTTCAGCGTGGTGAACGAGAAGATGCCCTCGATGATCCACAGCACGCCGATCATGATCGACAGGAACGCGGTCAGAACTGCGGCCGTCGCGGCGAGGTTTGCGAAGATGATGACCGCGCCGACGATGTAGAGCAGGCCAAGCACGACGTTGCCGGTGCGCGGCCACCCCTTCATGGTCTTCGAAAAGAGTGCCGAGCCGAGGTACACCACGCCCACCCCCGCCGCGTACAGCGCGACGATGACGGAAACGATCTGCATCATGACCGCGCCCGACTTCACCGGGTTCACAAGGATCAGGATGCCGACGATCAGCGCGACGAGTCCACCGACTCCCAGCATGGTACGGATCGAATCGACCGCGCGGTTCTCGACGGCTGGACTAGTTGACATGGCATGCACCTTTCTCGGAACCGCGCCAATACAAGCGCCTGGGAGCGGGGAACATGTTCACATCATGCACGCTGAAAAGCTCTCCGAGAGGGACCCACACCGGACGTCGTCTCAAGTTTTCTGCACGGCACCCAAGAATTTACCCGTGCGACTGCCGCGCCAGTCCCAACCCACGGATACGCTCCGTGCCCACTGTGGGCTCGGCATATCCGTGCGCCTGCGGCCGCCCCTCGGCATCGACCGCCACAAACACGATCTCCTCCAGGGTCAGCACCTCCTGACCTGTGACAGCATTCTCGACCCGACATGTAATCGTCAGCGAGCTACGCCCGAATTTCACCACCCGGTACTCGAGTTCGAGCAGGTCGCCGCGATCCGCCCTCGCCACAAAATCGAGTGCCGAGAAGTGCCGAGTGACCACGTCGATCGTGCCCAACTGGGTCACCGCGACGATCGCGGCCTCCTCATCGACCCACTGCAGGAGGCGACCGCCAAACAGCGCGCCGTGTTGGTTCAGGTCTTCGGGCTTCACCCACTTGCGCACAATATGGCGAAAATCGCTCATGCAATCGCCCTACTCTTCTTCGTCTGCGTCTTCCTCGTCCGCGACATCATCGTCACCCGGCTGTCCCGACTGAATGTGCGTGGCGGGCCCGAGGTGCGAGGCACCGCCCTCCTCGCCCCACCCATCGTCGGGGGTGTGCGCTGGATCCGACTCGTGATCGTGCTCGCCAGACTCACTGTGTGCGTTCATGGTGGCTCCTCTCATGACGGGCCGCGGAGCTCCGGGCCCTCATACCCAGCGTACGCCCGCACCCACCCGGCTCGCACCCACCCAGCGCACCTGCCCCTGCACTACGCTCAGAAATACAGTGGATCGCGGCCGCCCCCGGCCATCACCCGACGAATGGAGACCGCCGAATGAAGCGCGTGCTCACCTACGGCACCTACGACCTCCTGCACTGGGGGCATATTCGCCTGTTGCAGCGCGCCCGCGCCCAGGGCGACTACCTCGTCGTGGCCCTGTCGACCGAGTCGTTCAACGAGGGCAAGGGAAAGAAGACCTACCACGACTTCGAGACCCGCAAGAAGATGCTCGAGGCAGTGCGCTACGTCGATCTCGTGATTCCCGAGGATTCGTGGGATCAGAAGATCAGCGACGTGAAGCGCTACGAGATCGACGTCGTCGTGATGGGCGGCGACTGGGAGGGTGACCCGCGCTTCGAGATCCTCACCGACTATTGCGACGTCGTGTACCTCGATCGCACCGAGGGCATCTCGACCACCAAGATCAAGCGCGACCTGGGCATCAACGCATGAGCGCCCAGCCGACCCTGCGCGGTCCCCTCGTCACCCTGCGCGACCCCGAAGAGCGCGATGTGGATCCGCTGGCCGCGATTCTCGTCGAACCCGAGGTCGCGGTGTGGTGGGTGGGATACACCCCCGACCGGATCCGCGAGGAGTTTCTCGCGCACCCTGACACCGCCCGCATTATCGAGGTCGAGGGGCAGACCGCCGGCGCGATGTTCGTGCTGCGCGGCGAAGATCCCGAGTACCCCACGACCGTGATGCACATCTTTCTCGGCACCGCCTTCCGCGGGCGTCGCATTGGCGAGGAGGCGGTGGCACTGGCCATTCGTCACGAGTTCGGCGAGGGGATCACCCGCGTCACCCTCGACCCGAATATCCACAACGAGGGCGCGATCCGCAGCTATGAGCGGCTCGGATTTCGGCGCATCGGTGTGCTGCGCGATTACCAGGTGCGCCCCGAGGGGCACCTGGAGGACGCGCTGTTCATGGACCTCACTCGCAGCGACTTCCCCGACGGGCCTCCGCTCCCCCCGCGCGACTAGACTCGAACACGCAATCGGCCCCGCACCTCTGACCGAGGTTGCGGGGCCGATCCACTGTTGCGTGCAGGAATCGTGCGTTACAGCACCTTCGAGAGGAACGCCTTCGTGCGCTCGCGCTGCGGGTTCGCGAGCACCTCGGCTGGGTCGCCGGATTCGACCACCACGCCCCCGTCCATGAAGGCAAGCGTGTCGGCTACTTCCCGCGCGAAGCCCATCTCGTGCGTCACGACGATCATCGTCATGCCGCTCTCGGCAAGACCCTTCATCACGTCAAGCACCTCGCCGACGAGTTCGGGGTCGAGGGCGGAGGTGGGCTCGTCAAAGAGCATCAGCTTCGGCTCCATCGCGAGCGCCCGGGCGATCGCGACGCGCTGCTGCTGCCCGCCCGACAGGTGCGCCGGGTAGTAGTCGTGGCGCTCGGCCAGACCCACGCGCGAGAGCAGCTCCATGGCCTTGGTCTTCAGCTTCGCCTTGCTGCCCTTCTTCAGCAGCATGGGCGCGGCCATCACGTTCTCGAGCGCGGTCATGTGCGGAAACAGGTTGAAGCGCTGAAACACCATGCCGATGTCGCGGCGCTGCTTCGAGGCCTCGGCGGGGCGCAGCTCGTAGATCTTGTCGCCCTGCTGACGGTAACCGACGAGCTCACCGTCGACCCACAGCCGGCCCCCGCTGATCGTCTCGAGGTGGTTGATGCAGCGCAGAAACGTGGACTTGCCCGAGCCCGACGGGCCCACGAGGCAGAGCACTTCGCCCCGGTTCACCTCGAGCGAGATGCTCTTCAGCACTTCGTTCGAGCCAAACGACTTCGAGACGGCCTCGGCTTTCACCATGGGGGTCTCGCTGGCGGATCCACTCATCGTCCATCACCTCCAAGTGCGGGTGGCGCTGCTGGACCTGGGGGCGTCGCGGGTGCGCCACCGCCTGCGTCGGTGCCGAGCGTGCCAACCGTGCTGGCCCTACCGCCACGGTTGCCCGTGCCCGAAGCGACACCGATTGTGCCGGTCTCGAGCGAGATCTTCGGCGTATCGGGGCGCGCGTCAACGCCCTTCGCAAAGTGTCGCTCGAGATAGTACTGACCGACCATCAGGATCGAGGTGATCACGAGGTACCAGATCGAGGCGACGATCAGCATGGGCACCGGCTTGTAGGTGACTGATGCGATGTCGCGTGTGCGCGTGTAGAGCTCGAGCGTGAACGGCACGGCCGTGACGAGCGATGTCGTCTTCAGCATCGAGATGACTTCGTTGCCGGTCGGCGGGATGATGACGCGCATCGCCTGAGGCAGGATCACGCGGGTCATCGTGTGCCCCCAGCCGAGGCCGAGAGCGGTCGCCGCTTCCTCCTGGCCTTTGTCGACCGAGAGCAGGCCGGCCCGCACGATCTCTGCCATGTAGGCGGCTTCGTTCAGGGCGAGACCGATGACCGCGAGCACGAAGTAGCTCAGCAGATCCTGCGTCTTGAACGAGAGCCACGGCTCGGTGAAGGGAATGCCGATATCGATGCTCTTGTAGATGACCCCGATGAGGCCCCAGAACACCAGCTGCACGTAGACCGGGGTGCCGCGGAAGATCCACAGGTACGCCCACGCCACCGACCGGAAGACTGGGTTCGGCGAAAGTCGCATGATCGCGAGCGTGACACCGAGCAGCACCGCGATGATCATCGAGTACACCGTGAGTTGCAGGGTGTACCCGATCGCCTCGATGACGCGAGTGTCGAAGAGGTACTTGCCTACCTCGCCCCACGAGTACACGGGGCGGTTGAACGCTGCGTCGACGATGAACAGCACCACGAGCAGCAGGAGGACGGCGGCAAACACCGTGCGCCACGGGTGCCGGAGCTTGATCGCTACGATCTCCTCCGGCACCGCGTGGCTGTCGGGCCGCGGGGCACGTGGCCCCGCGGCCGGGGACTGCGTGTCAGACATGACTCGCGAATCCGGTTCGACTACTCGGTACCGGCGTTGATCGTGGCCGATTCCACAGCGCCCGGGGCGATACCCGCGGCCTCAAGGATTTCGAGGTAGGTGCCGTCATCGATGAGCGACTGCAGCGCCGCCTGAACCGCCATGGTCATGTCGCTGCCCTTGAGGGTGGCGAAACCATAGGGTGCCGCGTCGAAGAGATCGCCGACGAGCTCAAGCTCGCCCTCGAGCTCGGTCACCGCAGCGCCGGTCACGGGCGAGTCGGCGGAGAATGCATCGGCCTGACCATTGACCACGGCATTCGTCACTTCGGGCTGACCGTCGAACGGCAGGATGGTGATCGCTTCCTTGCCAGCAGCGACGCACTCGTCGTTGCGTGCGGGCAGTTCATCGGTGTGCTGGATCGTGCCAGCCTGCACGGCCACGGTGAGGCCGCAGGCGTTTTCGGGATCCACATCGGAACCCACCGGAGCGGCCCACTGGCTACCCGCGTTCAGGTAGTTGACGAAGTCGACCGTTTTCTGACGCTCGACGTTGTCGGTGAACGATGAGGCGCCGACCTGCAGCGCCTCTTCTTCGATACGGGGAAGGATGCTGTCGAAGGGCAGGATCTCCCACTCGGGCGTGAGGCCAAGCTTCGCTGCGATCGCCTCGGCGAGTTCGATGCCCCAGCCAACCGGCTTGCCCGACGCGTCCTTGTATTCGTTCGGCGGGTACTCGGCGTCGGTGCCCATGACGAGCACACCTGATTCCTTCACTTCTTCGGGCAGCAACGCCACCGCGGCCGTGTCGGGCTCGATCCCGCTCGCGTCGACGCTGGCGGTCGTGTCGCCCTCGGTGTTCGTGCAGCCAGTGAGCGCAAGCGCAGCTGCTGCGGCGAGTGCGGGCAGTACAAATCGAATCTTCATCGATCCATATCCTCTTCTGTCGTTGAAACAAACATTCATGCTTGAACGGGCCAGGCCCGCATTACATTTGGAGCCTACCGCGGGGCCACCCTGCGATGGAGTGTCGGCCCGTTTTTGGGATCATTCCGAGACGTTTGGGCGATCCACCGTTGCAGCGCTGTGGAGGTTGTTCAACGGGTCTCGCGGTGAGCGCCTAGACTTGAGCGTTTAGGCAAGAAATCGGAGAGATGTGTGTTGAGCGAAGGCACGACCGAGACCCAGGGACTGACCGGGGACGGGGATGCGGAGACCGGATTGTCGGAGGCGGCACAGAGCGATTTGCTGCGGCACGCGCCCGTGGGCCTCATGACGATCGACATGCAGGGCACCGTCGTCGCCCACAACCTCATGCTCGCGTTGTGGCGCGGGCACCCCGCAGCCGATGCGGCGGGTGCCTTGATTGGAGAGAACGCTCTGGATTGGCTGTCGGCCGATTCGCGCGCGCGCTGCGTGGCGTTGCTTTCGGCGGAGGAGCCGGTCGAGCAACAGTTTCGCGAGATCATCATCGATGGCCGTGCCATGAATGGCGGATTCTCGCCCATCATCTTGAATGCCGACCTTGTTGCCGACGCGAACGGTCAGATGCGACTTCACGTCGCGCTCATCGACGCGACCGAGCGGGGCCGGTTCGAACGCGAACTCATCGAGGCGCGCCACAGTGCGGATCGCGCCAACGACCAACTGCACGACCTGCAGGAGCGACTACGCCACCAGGCGCTGCACGACCCCCTCACCGGTCTGGCGAACCAGGCGCTTCTTGAAGAGCAGTTAGGACGGATCCTGCTTGCGGCAACCCGGTCGGAGAAGCCGTGTGCCGTGCTCTACCTCGACCTCGACGGGTTTCGTGCCATCAACCAGGAGTGCGGGCACGCGGTGGGTGACGAACTGCTGCGCGTTATCGCGGCTCGACTCCAGACCGTCTGCCCGGAAGGCGGGATCGTGAGTCGACTCGGTGGTGACGAATTCGTGCTGGCCGGGGGCCCGACCGACGAGGCATCGCTGGCTCTGCTTGCCGAGCGAGTCCTGGAGCAGGTGCGCCTGCCCCTGCCCGAGCTCATTGGCGATCGGCCACTCTCTGCCAGCATCGGGACAGTGCTCTGGTCGCCGCGCCCAGGCGAGGGTGCGCCGTTTGCCCGCGACTTCATCGCTTCCGCCGATCAGGCTATGTACAGGGCCAAGCTCGCGGGAAAAGACACGGTTGCACGGTGCCACTGGAGTGACATCGTCAGTTGAGCGGTGTCATTCGAAGTGGATCAGTGGCCTCTGTTTTGGCGCTGAGCGCCCCCTCTTGCTAAGCTAACTGAGTTGTCTAGTGATGTTGTGCTGGGTGATGACTCGCGCGAGTGGCGGAATGGCAGACGCGCTGGCTTCAGGTGCCAGTGCCCGCAAGGGCGTGGGGGTTCAAGTCCCCCCTCGCGCACGCGGGTGGGGTCGCGAAATTAGCGGTCCACCTATCGTGAAATTGGAAAATGGCTCGGATCAGCACCCTGATCTGAGCCATTTCTCGTTTCAACGCCGCTCACCACACCGCCGCGCACCCCGAAATGGTGACGCCGGCAGATCCAGCTGTAACGCAGAAACGACGAATAACCCTTTCGGGCTATTCGTCGTTCGAGATATTCAGTTCAAGAATGTCGGAGTGTGATTACTCCGTCGCGACTTCGGGTGGTGCCGCCTCGGCAGCGCTCAGCATTTGCGTTTCCGTGTTGTGGTTCAGTCGGCAGCCGCGGGTATCGCGCCGCTTCCGCACACGGTGCTTGGGCTGACCGTCACTATCGGTGGCGTTGAGCTTGATGAGGCCCTGGATGATGCGACGGATGTTCGTCGCGACGGAAGCGATCATCGACGCGAAATAGTTATACGCGTACCCGCGACCCGTGCGCACCACTTGCTGAGCAAGGTTCGTGCTCCCTGGTCGCTTCAGCAAGGGTCTGCTGTCGGTTTGGTTGAGTCCAAGACTGCATAGCTTTTCGGGGCTGTGCTGGAAGGATGATGATCATGCCGATCAAGTACAGCGAGGAATTCAAGCGTGACGCTGTCGCGCTCGTGGAGTCCGGTATCGCGCAGAAAAC
>Ga0209346_1001248_pt1 | contig 15031 bp, 13 predicted proteins | sample AutmiccommunBRH9_FD_187381 | JGI IMG/M metagenome (GOLD analysis project Ga0209346, IMG submission 187381) | Deep subsurface microbial communities from Mt. Terri, Switzerland - Autotrophic microbial communities BRH/9 (SPAdes) (version 2) | ecosystem: Environmental > Aquatic > Deep subsurface >...
CGGCTCGTGGAACCGCAAGCCGCTGGCTGGCTATGACGTGGTCTATGTCAATTTCAACCAGCGCGGCGAGCCGGTGGGCAAGCCGGTCACTATCCTGAGCGGATTTGTCGACAATGAGGATGATGCCCGGGGCCGCCCCACCATGGTCGCCTTTGACCAGACGGGAGCCCTGCTGGTCAGCGACGATGTCGGCGGGATCATCTGGCGGGTATCGCGCAAGGGCGCTGCCAAAGCCGATGCGGCGGCCGGAACCTAGGCTAGGCCAGAGAACGCCCGGCCCGGCCGGCCAGTTCGACAATATATTGCCAGGCCACCCGACCCGACCGGCTGCCGCGCTGCTTTGCCCAGAGCAGGGCATCCTCGCGCCCGAAGTCCAGCCCATGGACCTCGGCATATCTCGCGACAATCGCCAGATAATCGTCCTGCGAGGCGGCATGAAAACCCAGCCGCAAACCGAAGCGATCGGACAGCGCCAGCTGGTCATCGACGGCGTCGCGCGGGTTGACCGGGTCGTCCTGCTCGCTCATCTGGCGTGACAGGATGTGGCGGCGGTTGGAGGTAACATAGAGGCGGACATTGGCCGGGCGCTGACTGGCCCCGCCCTCCAGCATCGAGCGCAGCAGACGCGGCTCGGCGCTGCCTTCGGCAAAGCCGATATCGTCGATGAACAGGACGAAATTGCGCGGCACTTCGGCGAGCATCCCGAACAGGTCGGGCAGCTTTTCAAGCTGGTCCGACGGTACCTCGACCAGAGCAATATCTTCCCCTCGCGTCTGCAGGGCCTTGACCCCAGACTTGGCGAGGGCAGACTTGCCCATGCCGCGCGAACCCCAGAGCAACACATCATGCGCCGGAAGGCCGCTGGCATGGCGGCTGCTGTTGTCGAGCAGACGCGCCTTCTGTTGATCGATGCCGGTCAGCAGGTGGATGTCGATCGGGTCAAACGGTGATACCGCCCTGGCGCCGCGACCATCCCAGAGAAACGCTTCGCCGGAGGTCCAATCCGCCTTGCTGACGACTGGCGGAGCAAGGCGTTCGAGCGCGTCGGCGATGCGGTTCAGCACATCCCGGTTGTCCGTGTCCGGCATGATCAGCTGGCCAGCGCCGCGCTGTCGAGCTGGTACAGGATATCCGCACCGGCCATGGCGGCGGCCTTGAGCCCAAGCGCTTCCGGCACGAGATGGTCGAGATAATAGCGGGTAGTGACGATCTTTGCCTTGAGAAAGGCGTCTTCGCCACCGGCCAGCTCGGCGGCAGCAATCCGGTGCTGCTTCTGCATCAGCATGCCGCAGGTTGCGGTCGCCAGCATGGTCATGAACGAATAGCTGCCGGCCAGCCTGTCGTCGATCGACGCGTCGCCGCTCGCCATCCACTGGCGGACATCTTCGCAGGCATTGGCGAGGGCCATCAGGCTGCTGTCTTCCGGCGCCTCGGCCAGGATTTCGGCGATAAACGCCTGCATCGCTTCGCCGCCATCCAGCCCCAGTTTGCGCCCGACCAGATCGGCCGCCTGAATGCCGTTGGTGCCTTCGTAAATCGGCGCGATCCGGGCATCGCGGAAATGCTGGCCGGCACCGGTTTCCTCGATATAGCCCATGCCGCCATGCACCTGGATCCCGATCGACGCTACTTCATTGCCGATGTCGGTGCCATAGCCCTTGATCAGCGGGGTGAGAATTTCGGCGCGCCCCCTGGCGCCTTCGATACCGAGAGTGGCGCGGTCGACGCTCGAGGAGGCATAATAGAGCAAGGCTCTGGCGGCCTGGGTCAGCGCCTTGGAGCGCAGCAGCATCCGGCGGACGTCGGGATGCTCGATGATCGGCACCGGTGTCTTGTCGCCGCTGCCGGCACGCGCCGACTGGACACGTTCCATGGCGAAGCGGCCGGCCTGCTGGGTGGCGCGCTCGGCGATCTGCACGCCTTGCGAGCCGACGTTGATGCGGGCATTGTTCATCATCGTGAACATCGCCTTCATCCCGCCAAATTCGCCGCCGATCATCTCGCCGATACATTCTCCCTGCTCGCCATAGGCCATGACGCAGGTCGGCGAGGCGTGGATACCGATCTTGTGCTCGATCGAAACGCAGCTGACATCATTGGGCGCGGCGGTCTTGCCGTCGGCATCAAGATGGAATTTCGGGACGATGAACAGCGAAATGCCGCGGGTCCCTTCCGGTGCGCCCGGGGTGCGGGCCAGCACCAGATGGATGATATTGTCGGTCAGGTCATGTTCGCCGAAGGTGATATAGATCTTCTGGCCCCTGATCCGATATTTGCCCTGATGTTCGCCCTCGGTGATCGGTTCAGCGGTCGAGCGTAGCGCGCCGACGTCGGAACCGGCCTGCGGTTCGGTCAGGTTCATCGTGCCGGTCCAGGCGCCGGAGATCAGATTGGGCAGATATTTTGCCTTCTGTTCGTCGGATCCATGGACATGGATCGCCTCGATCGCACCAAAGCTGAGCATCGGGCAGAGGGTGAAGGCGAAATTGGCAGCACCGCAGGTCTCCAGAATCAGCGCCGACAGCGAATAGGGCAGACCCTGACCGCCATATTCCTCCGGCCCGTCGATCGACGCCCAGCCGCCTTCGACGAAATTCGCATAGGCCCGCTTATATCCCGCCGGTAATGTTACCTTGCCATCGTGCCACTGGGCACCTTGGGTGTCACCAATCCGGTTCAGCGGTGCAAATTCGCCTTGGGCAAACTGACCGATGCCCTCGACAATCGCCTCGACCATGTCCTCGCTGGCCCCGGCAAAACGGTCATGACTGGCCAGTTCGCCGATGTCGGCGATATGCCTGAGGACAAAATTCTGTTCGCGACCGGGGGCTGTAAAACTCATCTATTTGCTATCCGTTGTTGCCTGAATTTACGCCGGGCTATAGCGCAGGGTCATGTCCGGCTCAAATGATCATATTGGCGCAGCATCCTGGCGCTACGGCGAGGCGACGATTGACGAAGCGGTCTCTCGGCTGCGGGGTGGCGGGCTGGTCGCGGTACCGACGGAAACCGTCTATGGACTGGCGGCCGATTCGACCAACACGGCTGCGGTGGCGGAGATATACCGGACCAAGGGACGGCCGGATTTCAACCCGCTGATCGTCCATGTTCCTGATCTGGAAGCGGCACGCAAGTTGGGGCAATTCAATCAACTGGCGGTTCGATTCGCGGCCGCTTTCTGGCCGGGGCCGCTGACACTGGTGGTACCCAAAGCCGACGATTGCCCGGTCACCCCGGCGGTAACTGCGGGTCTCTCAACCATTGCCTTGCGCTGTCCGGCTCATCCGGTGATGCGGCAGCTGCTGTCGGCTTCCGGCCTGTTTCTGGCCGCGCCGTCCGCCAACCGCAGCGGCGGTATCAGCCCGACCGCGGCCGCTCATGTCATGTGCAGCCTGGGCGATGCGGCACCGCTGATCCTGGATGGCGGTCCCTGCGACACCGGCATCGAGTCCACGATTATCGCCGTCAATGATGGCGATTACCGAATACTGCGACCGGGTCCGGTGACGCCGGAGCAGTTGCAGGCCATTGCGGGAAAAGCGGCCACGACTGCGGGCGGCGGCAAGATCGAGGCTCCCGGGCAACTGGCTTCCCATTACGCGCCATCGAAGCCTGTTTCTCTGGATGCGCGGACGGCCCGGGGCGATGAATATCATATTGGCTTTGGTCCAATTGCGGGGGACAGGAACCTGTCTGAAAAATCCGATCTTGCAGAAGCCGCCAGCCAGCTGTTTGCCGCCCTCCACGATGCGGAGGTGAGCGAAAAGCCGAAGATCGCGGTAGCACCCATTCCCGATATCGGGATCGGACTGGCACTGAATGACCGTCTGCGCCGGGCCGCGTCGCCGAAATAATCCTTGAAACTGGAAACTTGGCCCGCACCAACGCCTGTACATTCTGCAAACCGGAAACGGGGCGGATGAAAGACGGCCTGTCCGCCTGAAACTGACACTTTAATAACACAATCGCGGGGTCGGCTTTAACAATCCGGTCCATTCTGGTTTCATTTTGCAATTTTATGTTGGTCAACGCGGAATTGAGACTTTAGACGAACGCATTAGGGGTGGAAACGCGCGATATGACGCTTGGCAGAACGATGATATCGATTTTGACCGGTCTGGTTTTTTTGACCGGGTGCAGTGCGAGCGAACCACAATCCGAGCCCAGTTCCGAAGATCCGATTCCCGCTGCGGTCGCCGTGGTCCAGCCTGTCGGCGACAAGGAAACGCTCACTGCCGCGGGCACGGTGCGTCTCCGCCGGGAAACGGCGCTGGGGTTCACCACCTCCGGCCAGGTGGCTTCGGTCCGCTATGACGAGGGTGATCGAGTGAAGCGCGGTGCGCTGCTGGCCGCTCTCGACTCCAGCACTGTTGCCGCGAATCTCGATGCAGCGCGCGCCGAGCGCGATCGCACCGAAGCGGAATATGCCCGCGTCGAGAAATTGTACAAGGACGGCTGGGTAACGAAATCCCGGCTGGAGCAGGCGGACGCAGCTGCGCGGGCGGCGAGATCAGCGGTCGAGTCCGCCGGATTTACCAGCCGCACAGCGCTTATTCATGCACCCAGCAACGGCATATTGTTGACGCGCAATATCGATGCGGGGCAGGTTGTGGCAGCGGGCGAGACAGCGCTGGTGTTGGGAGAAATCGACGAGGGCTTTGTCTTGCGGGTGCCGATGACCGACCGCGATGCCTCCCGCTTGCGGGTCGGCATGCCCGCTGTGGTCCGGATTGGCAGCTCTGCCACCGATTCGATGCGCGCGGTGGTCAGCGAAAAAGACGGTCGGGCGGATCAGCAAACCGGTACCTTCGAGGTGAGCTTCCGGCTTCCCGCCAGCGACCGGCTTCGTTCCGGACAGTTGGGTAGTGTCGAGGTGCAAGTTTCGCGCGATGCTCCCGGCAGCTTTGCCGTGCCGGCCAATGCCATTTTCGGCATCCGGGCAGGGGAGGGCCTGGTATATGTCGTCGATGGCAAAAATCGCGTGAAGCAGCGTAATGTGCAGATCGGAAAGCTGAACGACAAGAGCCTCGAAATCGTGGCCGGGCTGTCCGAAGGCGAGGTGATTGTAACTCGCGGCATCGAAAAGCTTCGTGATGGCGAATTGATAAAGCCAATCCGGGTCGCAAGGTGACCGCAGCAATCAAGCCAGAGGAATGTCGGCGCTGATATGCTTGCCCGGTTCGTAATCTCCCGCTGGCAACTCAGCCTGGTTCTGTTCATCCTGCTGGTCATGCTGGGCATATCCGCCCTCGCCAATATCCCCAAGGCCGTCGATGCTCATTTCCCGATCCCTGCGGTCAACATCATAGCGATCCAGCCGGGCGCCGATGCCCAGGAAATGGAAGAGACGATCGCCAAGCCAATCGAAGAGGTGGTTCAGGGTCTCGATGATATTGTCAAAGTGCAGTCCACGAGCACCGATGGCGGCACGATCATCAATGTCGAGTTCAGCGAATGGTCGGGAGACGTCGACGGCTATTACGACGACGTGGTGCGTGCGGTTTCGGCCATTCGCGACCGGCTTCCGGAGGGATTGCAGCGGCTTGAATATCGCAAGATCCGGACCACGGAAGCGGCCGTCATGCAGGTGGCTCTGGTCAGCGAAACCGCTTCATGGCGGCGGATGGAAAAATATGCAGACGATATGGCAGACGTTTTCATGCGCAATACAGGGGTACGGGAATCGCGAATTTTCGGTCTTCCGCAGCCGGAAGTCAGCGTGGAAGTCAATGCCCAGAGGCTCTCCGAGCTGCGCGTTCCGGCAAGCGCCGTGGCCGATGCCGTACGGCAGGGCGGCACCGAATTGCCCGGCGGCGCCGTCCAGAGCGGCGAGCGACGGCTGAACGTCGAGGCGGGAGGCGCCTATCGGGAGCTGGATGCGATACAGGGCTTGCCGCTGCGGGCTTCCAACGGATCGTTATTGTCCGTCGGCGATGTTGCGCAGGTGAGATGGGGCGCCGCAGAGCAGATTTACCGCGCTCGCCATAACGGGCAGCGCGCGGTATTCCTGACTGTCACGCAAAAGGACGGGGTTGATGTCAGCGGGCTGAAGCGCCAGTTGGACAATGAACTTGAGCGACAGCGATCGATTCTGCCGCCTGATATCAAGCTGGTGATGCAGTTTGACCAGAGCCGGGACGTCGAGCGGCGCCTGAACGAACTGACCCGTGATTTCACCATTGCCATCGTCCTCGTGATTTTCACGCTGCTGCCGCTGGGCCTGCGGTCATCGGCCATCGTGATGATCTCGATCCCGCTGTCTCTCGCATCCGGCTTGCTGGTGCTTTATGCCGCTGGCTTCAACCTCAGCCAGCTCTCGATTGCCGGCTTCATTGTCGCCCTCGGCCTGCTGGTAGACGACAGTATCGTGGTGACAGAGAATATTGCGCGGCATTTGCGAATGGGCAAGACGCGCACCCAGGCTGCGATAGATGCGACTCTTGAAATCCGGGCAGCGGTCATCGGCTCCACATTCGTGCTGGTATTTGCCTTCGTGCCCTTGCTGTTCCTGCCCGGTGGTGCCGGAGCCTACACCCGGTCCTTCTTCATCGCGATTATCGCGACCGTGATTGCGTCGCTGGTGATTTCGCTGTCGCTTATCCCGTTTCTCGCCAGCCGCATCCTGCGACGGGACGAGGATCCGGAGGGAAATGCCGCGCTGCGCTGGGTCAACGACAAGATCCAGCGGTTCTACAGACCGTTCTTGCATATATCGCTGGAGGCACCGGCCAAGACCGTGGGGCTGGCCATGGTCCTGTGCCTGTCTGCCTTCGCGCTGGTCCCGGTGCTCGGCTTCTCGCTCTTCCCGTTCGCCGATGCGCCCTATTTCCGGGTCTCTGTCGAAGCGGAACAGGGCAGCAGCCTGGACCGCACCGATCGGCTGGTTGCCGAGGTTACCCAAATCCTGAAAACCGAACCGAGCATAAAGGTGCGAGCGGAAAATATCGGCAACGGCAATCCGCAAGTATTCTATAATGTCGGCCCCCGGGCTGAACGCGTGAATTACGGTGAGGTCCTGGCCGTGCTGGACGAGTGGGACACCAAGGAAGGGCCGAAGATGATCGACCGATTGCGCGAGCAGCTGGACGAGATTGCCGGCGCCCGCGTGAAGATCGAACTTTTCCAGAATGGTGCACCAGTGGAAGCGCCTATCGTGATCCGCGTCGCGGGGCCCGAACTGGACAAGCTCAAGCAATTGTCTGGCCAGGTCGCCACCGTGTTGCGGGAAACTCCGGGCGCGCGCGATATCGTCAACCCGGTCGAGACCGACAAGGTTGATCTGGATATTGGTCTGGACGAAAGAAAGGCAGCGTTGCTGAACATAGCTTCGGGCGAGCCGCGGCGCGCCATCCGGCTGGCGCTCAGCGGAGAACGGGCCGCATCTTTTCGCGATCAGGAAGGCGATGATTATCCGGTGGTGGTCCGCTTCCCGTTCGAAAGCAACCTGCCCGTATCGGTCCTGGACAAGGTTTACGTCGCCACGCGTGCCGGCGACCCGGTGCCGCTGGCGCAAATAACCAATCCCAGATTGATCAATGTGCCGCCGCAAATCCAGCGCTACCAGCTGCAGCGGACGGTGCTGGTCACAGCCCAGGTTGATTTTGGCCAAGTCCCTTCGACGATCAACGATCGAGCCGTCGAGAAGTTGGAAAAGATCGACTTTCCCGACGGCTACCAGTGGTCGATTGGCGGCGAGTCGGAAGCGATAGGCAATACGTTCGGTGATTTCGGCCCGCTGATCATCACCGCAATCATGCTGATCTTTGCCATTCTTGTCGCCGAGTTCCGGCGGTTCCGGGAGACCATCGTAGTGGCGGGTGTCATACCGCTGGGTACCTTTGGCGGACTGCTGGCGCTTTTTGTCACCGGCAATTCGCTCAGCGTGATGGCGATAATCGGGTTCATCGCGCTGATCGGCATTGAAATCAAGAATTCGATATTGCTCGTCGACTTTACCGCGCAGCTGCGGGCACAGGGCATGGGCCTGCGCGAAGCGATCGAGAAAGCAGGCGAGGTTCGTTTTCTGCCGGTGCTGCTCACGTCGATCACGGCCATCGGCGGCCTGACCCCTCTCGCAATCTGGGGTGGTGCGCTCTATGCGCCATTGGCTGCCATCATAATTGGGGGATTGATCAGCTCGACCCTCTTGTCTCGCGTGGTAACACCCGCCATGTATCTTCTGGTCGCAAGAGGCGATGAGGAACGCAAGAACGCAATGGCCGGGGGTGATGCCGCCTCCGTGTAAAAGGAGTCTATATGGCACAGCAGGAAGCAATTTTTGCCGGTGGCTGTTTCTGGTGCACCGAGGCGGTGTTTACCGACATCGCCGGCGTCCATTCGGTCGAGAGCGGCTATATCGGGGGCGCAAAGCCGAACCCCAGCTATCGCGAGGTCTGTTCCGGCACGACCGGGCATGCCGAGGCGATCAAGGTCGAATTTGACGATACGGTGGTCAGCTATTCCGACCTGCTCGATATTTTCTTCGCCACGCACGACCCGACCCAGCTCAATCGGCAGGGCAATGATATCGGCACCCAATATCGGTCAGCAATTTTCCCTCTCGACGATGAACAGCGGGCCGACGCGGCGGCGGCAATATTGAGGGCCGGCAACGATCGCGCTGAACCGGTTGTTACCACGATCGAGGGGCCGGCGGTCTGGTATGTTGCGGAGGATTACCATCAGCAATATTGGGCTGATGAAGGTCGCGGCAATCCCTATTGTGTCGCGACCATCCCGCCCAAGCTGCAGAAGCTGCGCACCAGTTTTGCGGACAAGTTGAAGGGCTAGGGAGGATCTATGAAACCGATCAGAAAAGCCGTCTTCCCGGTTGCGGGCATGGGCACCCGGTTCCTGCCGGCGACCAAGGTGATGCCCAAGGAACTGTTTCCGATCGTCGACCGGCCGCTGCTGCAATATGCCGTGGATGAAGCGCTCGAGGCCGGGATCGAGCAGATGATCTTCGTGAACGGACGGGGCAAGGGGATGATCGAGGATCATTTCGACATGGCCTATGAACTGGAGCGCACCATGGAGGATCGATCAAAAGACCGTTCGGTGCTCGAGGGAACGCGCTTGCGGCCCGGCGATTGTGTCTTTGTCCGGCAGCAGGAGCCGCTCGGTCTCGGCCATGCCATCTGGTGCGCGCGCGATATCATCGGCGATGAGCCTTTTGCGATCTTCCTGCCCGACGAGTTCATGGTCGGCTCTCCCGGCTGCATGTCACAGATGGTCGGCGCCTATGAGAAGCTGGGCGGCAATATCGTCTGCGCGCTGGAGATCCCGATCGAGGCCACGCCCTCCTATGGTGTGATCGATCCGGGCTATCGCGACGGTCCGATTACCGAAGTCAAGGGTCTGGTGGAGAAGCCGGCGGCCGGCACCGCGCCATCCAATCTGATTGTGCCGGGCCGCTATATTCTGCAGCCGGAAATAATGCGGATACTGGAGACGCAGGAAGCAGGGGCCGGGGGAGAAATCCAGCTGACCGATGCGATGGCGCAGATGATTGGCAAACAGCCGTTTCATGGCATGACCTTCGCCGGCAAGCGCTATGATTGCGGGTCCAAGCAAGGCTATGTCGAAGCCAATCTGGCGCTGGCGCTGGCCCATCCGGAGATGGGCAGCGAGATCCGGGCGATCGCTGAGCGGCTGCTGGCGGAATGAAGAATTTTGTTCAGCCTGACTTCAGTTGACGGCGTACAGACTATTTTCAAGGAGAATATAATGCGCGCTTTGCCAATGCTGCTGCTATTGTCGGTACCGATTGCCCTATCCGGCTGCGTTGCGAGCAAGATCGTCACTGCACCGTTCCGGGCCGCCGGCACGGTGGTCGAGACGGCGGTCGATGCGACCACCCAGACCCGGTCCGAAAAGGAAGAGGATCTGGGCCGCAAGGTGCTCGCCGATCGCAAACGTCAGCTGGAACTGTGTCTGGACGAGGCCCAGACCAAGCAGGAGCGCCGCAATTGCAAGGATGCATATGATGACTATGACTAGGTCATTCGGATTCGACCAGTAGCGGCGGCGCATATTTGCCGTTGACCGTCTGCATTTCTGACATTTTCGCTATTTCCTCGTCGAATAATTCCACCCGCTTTTTCCAGCGGTAGTGGGTTGAGGCGGAGAAAATACCCTTGCCATGTTCCTTGCCGTAGCGCGTCCAGAAGCGGACGGCCGCTTGCGGATCATAGCCGGCATTGGCCATCAGCCAGACCGACAGCCGGTCTGCTTCGATTTCGGTAGCCTTGATCCGGCTTGCACTGGCGCCAAACTGACCGAAAAATCCCCGATTGACCTTTTGCTCGTCGAGCTGTTCGCGGTGTTTCAGCAGATTGTGAGCCAGTTCATGCGCAACGACCGCGGCAAATTCGTCATCGCTGAGAAAATATTCCGCCATCCCGGAACTGACCGATATGATTTTCCCGTCGGCCGATGCGTTGCGATCGGCGCTGACCGTAATCTGGAACCGGCTGGGGCAGGCAGGCCGCGATTTCACTGTCACCTGAACCTGTTCGCCGCCGCGCAGGATATCGAGCGTCACATCGCTATCGGCCAGCGCCTGTTCCAGCATGTCGTTCACGGCAGCGATTCGCCGGTAATCCTGCGGCTCACTCGCGATGGCCGGGTCGTCGAGGGCAATGTCCTCGACCTTCTTTCCCTCTATTGCCAAGATATCATCTCCCGGCAAAAGGCCCGCCGCCGCCCCCGGACTGTCGGGTGCCACCGCACTGACCGCGACCAATCCATCAATGCCCAGCGCATAGCTGGCCACCGCATGGTCGGGATATTGATCGATGCCGTGCAACAGCAAGCCGGTCTGTGCTGTTGGGTCAGTGCAGAAGGGGCTGTTGGCCTCAACCAGACGATAGCCGATCGCATTCATCCGATGGTCCAGCAATTGCAGGCCCTTCAGTGCCAATATCGTTTCAGGATCGAATCCCCGGGAAGGAGCGTCCTGCGCACGCAGGGGATTCGCCAGGACCAAAGCCAACAGGGATAAAATGATCCGGACCATCTTGTTCATTTACCCCATCCTGCCTTGCGCCAGGTTGAACGCGGTCTGCATGGCATCATCGGTCAGGTTCCACCATGCCAGTATCAGCGCCGCGGCTATCAGCACGATCGCGGCAATCTTCTGAAACAGGGGCTGGGCCTGATCGGCATGGCCGAGCTTGCGCGCTCGCGATGCCAAGGTAGCGTAAAAGGTCAGGCCGGTGGTCTCGGTAATCACGGTCAGTCCCGCCAGAATGACAAATTGCAGCAGCAACGGGCGATCGGGATCGATGAACGGCGGGATGAAGGCGGTGTAGAACAGGAGCGCCTTGGGATTGGACATATGTACTGCCAGTCCGTTGAGAAATCCCCTGCCGAAGCTTGCGCGCCTCGCCGATTGTCGGGCAAGCGCGCTGGTCCCCGCCTGGAACATCCGAAAGGCCATCCAAAGCAGATAGGCGACACCGACCCAGCGGAGTATTGAATAGGCGGTCGGAACCGCCTGGATCAGCGCGATCAGACCAAAGGCGGTCAGTCCGTACCAGATGAAATTGCCGACATTCACGCCGACGATCGGGCCGAGGGCGCCGCGCAGCCCCCCTGCCGGGCCGTGCGGCAAGGCATGGCTCACCGCGACCAGGGTTGCCGGCCCCGGGGTGAGGCAGAACATCATGTCGGCGACCAGGAATAACAGGATGGTTTCGAGCGCCATTAATATTCGAGCCTGCTTTCCTGATGAACTTTACAAAGTTTACAGTGTAAGAGAAAAAATTGCCCTGTCTCCGACATTCGACAGAAACCGGCCCATTGCGGGATCGGAACAAGCTTTTGGGCAGACGTCTGCGGCCATGATGATCTCCGTTTGGTTGCCGGCCAGAATATAAGAGACAGACCATGTAGGACAGCAAAAATGGCCATCCTGGTTTGCCCTTGCCCGGGCTAGCGCAAATTGTCCTTCAGAAAGTTGACCAGCGCATCCACTCGGGCCGGGCGCAAGGGCGATGGAGGCATGACGATGTTCAGCGCAATATCGCCCATACGCCAGCCCGGCAGGATATTGACCAGTTCGCCTGTTTCCAGGGCCTTTTCACACAGAAAGTCGGGCAGATAGCCAATCCCGCGTCCGGCGACCAGCGTAGGAAGCATGACATCGCCATTGTTGCTCTGGAACCGGCATTTGGGGTGCAGGCTGATCGTCTGACCATCGGGGCTGGTGATTTGCCACAATTCGGGGTTCGGGGTGTTGGAATAGATGAAACAATCGTGATGGCTCAGGTCTTCGGGGGTTTGGGGCTGGCCCATGCGTTCGAGATAGGCCGGAGCGGCAATAAAATAGCCGTCGACGGGGCGCAACTTTATGGCCCTGAGGCTGCTGTCGGGAAGCGCTGCAATGCGGATGGCACAATCGAAACCTTCCTCGACCAGATCGACCCGCGCATCGTTGAGCTGCAGATCGACCGTGATTTCCGGGAACGCACACATGAAGTCCGCGATCACCGGCGCCAGATGAGAAAGGCCATAGCTCAGCGGTGCCGCCAGGCGCACCTGTCCTTTCAGCAAGTGGGTGGTATCGCGCGCCGCCTCCATCGCCGCTTCGCCGTCAAGCGCGATTTGCCGGGCGTGGGGCAGCAGGGACTTGCCAGCGGTAGACAGGGAGATTTTGCGAGAGGTGCGATGGAACAATACCGTGCCGAGCGATTGTTCCAGTCGCGATACCGCTTTCGAAATCGTCGGCTTGGAGAGCGCCAGCTCCCGGGCAGCGGCAGTGAAACTGCCCAGTCGCGCGACCGCCTCGAAAATCGCCCATGCTTCATAATCGGGTAAGGCCATGACCTTCTATTAGAGTCTAATCGGAAACAATCAAATTCTATATTGTCTATTTATGAAACAAAGAGGTCGTCCTATTTCGTTTTCATACGGAGCGGTTGTGAAACCACTTCAGCAGGAGACAGACGATGATAGAGAAACGGGAATTCAAGGATCTGGCGCATGTTGACCACGAATGGCTGCAGGCCCGCCACCATTTTTCCTTCGGCAAATATTGGGATCCGGCCCGCATGGGTTTTGGACCGATTCGGGTCTGGAATGATGACGAAATCCAGCCAAAAACCGGATTTCCGATGCACGGGCACCAGGATATGGAGATCATCACCTATGTCCGCGAAGGGGCGATCACCCATCGTGACAATCTGGGCAATGAAGGGCGCACCGAGGCTGGCGACGTCCAGGTGATGAGTGCCGGTACCGGCGTGATGCACAGCGAATATAATCTCGAGGACGAGCAGACCCGTCTTTTCCAGATTTGGATCGAGCCGCGTGCGGCTGGCGGCGCTCCGCGCTGGGATGCAAAAGCCTTCCCCAAGGGCGATCGGTCCGATCAGCTCGAGATTCTGGCCAGCGGGTTTGACGAGGACATCGAAAGTGGTGCGCTGATGATCCGGGCGGACGCCCGGCTATATGGCGCGTCGCTGAACGCAGGAACGACCATAGAGCATCAAATTGCCGACAGCGCCCATGTCTATCTGGTCGGGTCGGTCGGCCAGATCCGGGTCAATGGCGAAATTGTCGGTGCCCGCGATTCGCTGGCGATCAGGGATGTTGCATCGCTGCAGATAGAAGCGGTCGACAATGCCGAATTCGTGTTTGTCGAGGCCTGGGAATCCCTGAACTGACCCCCTCGACAGAAGGGGCGCTCTCCTCCCTCCCTCGCGAGAGCGCTCCTTCATCCCTTTGTCCAATGGCTTTCCTACAGGAGACAGAATCATGACCCATGCCCCGTATATCCTTCGCGTCGACGCCAGCGCCCGGCGGAACGGTTCGTCGTCCCGGGCGCTCACCGATGCCCTGATCGCGCGTCTGGGAGCGGCAGCCGTCGTTTCCCGGGACCTGACGGAGGCGCTGCCTTTCGTCACCGAAAACTGGGTCCATGCCAATTTTACCGACGCGGCCGAACGGACCGAGGAGCAGAAAGCCGAACTGGCGCTATCCGACTTGCTGGTCGCGGAACTGTTCGCGGCCGACATTCTGGTAATCGGCTCCCCGGTCTACAATTTCGGTATCCCGGCGGCACTGAAGGCCTGGATCGACATGGTCGCCCGTGCGCGCAAGACGTTCCACTATACCGACAATGGTCCAAAAGGCTTGCTGACCGGCAAGAAAGCCTATGTGCTGATGGCGTCGGGCGGCACCGAAATCGGCAGCGAGATCGACTTTGCGTCCGGCTACTTGCGGCATGTACTCGGCTTCATCGGCATTGACGATGTGACGATCATCGCAGCCGACCAGCAGATGATGCGGGGTGAAGATGCGCTGAGCCAGGCGATGGACAGGATAGAGGCGCACTGAACGACTGGTTGGTCCCGAGCAAAACTGAACCTTTTGCCGGTTCGGGTCGTTATAACAGCAGAGGCGGGCTTTTTCATGGCCTCTGTCCGAGGAGGGTGGCGCCCTCTTGAAGGAATGAAGATTTTGAACCCCGGATGGAGCGGCGCGCACGTGCATTGCGGCGCCTTTCGTTTCCCACCCAAGGAGAAAGAAAATGGCTAAAATACTGGTACTTTATTATTCCTCTTACGGGCATGTCGGCGCACTGGCGGAAGCCATTGCCGAGGGTGCGCGCGATGCCGGCGGAGAGGTGACGATTGGCCGGGTTCCCGAAACCGCGCCGCAGGAGGTGGTCGAGTCCGCCGGCTTTTCCGCCAACGAGGATCACCCTGTGATCGAACCCGATGCGCTGGGCGACTATGACGCGATCATCGTCGGCTGCCCGACCCGCTATGGCCGCCTGTCAAGTCAGATGGCATCCTTCTGGGACCGCACCGGCGGACAGTGGATGAAGGGCGTGCTGGTCGGCAAGGTCGGCGCTTCCTTTACGTCCACCGCAACCCAGCATGGTGGTCAGGAAACGACCCAGTTTTCGATCCTCAGCAACCTGTTGCACCACGGCATGGTCATTGTCGGACTGGATTACGGATTCAAGGGACAGATGAGCGAGGATGCCATTATCGGCGGATCGCCATATGGCGCGTCGACGGTG
>Ga0209346_1001250_pt1 | contig 15020 bp, 12 predicted proteins | sample AutmiccommunBRH9_FD_187381 | JGI IMG/M metagenome (GOLD analysis project Ga0209346, IMG submission 187381) | Deep subsurface microbial communities from Mt. Terri, Switzerland - Autotrophic microbial communities BRH/9 (SPAdes) (version 2) | ecosystem: Environmental > Aquatic > Deep subsurface >...
ATCCTAATCCGCTTGATGCCAAATTCCGTGCCTTTAACTGGCATGTAATCATGATTGACGGTCATGATTTCCAGCAGATTAATCAAGCGATCGAAGAAGCAAAGCAAACAAAAGGAAAGCCAACGATAATTATCGCCAAGACGATCAAGGGTAAAGGCGTTTCTTTTATGGAGAATCAAGTAGGTTGGCATGGGACAGCACCAAACGCTGAGCAGTTGGCACAAGCACTACAGGAATTGAATGGAGGGAAGCAGAATGCTTAAAATTGCTACTCGCGATGCATATGGCAAGGCTTTAGCGGAATTAGGGGAGAGTAATCCTAATGTAATTGTCCTTGATGCAGATTTATCTAAGTCGACTAAAACAGTAGATTTCGCTAAAAAATTCCCTGAACGGTTTTTTGATATGGGTATTGCTGAGGCGAACATGATAGGCACAGCAGCTGGCTTGGCTACAGCAGGCAAAATCCCTTTCGTCAGCACCTTTGCGTTGTTCGGCAGCCTGCGGGTTGGTGATCAGGTTCGCAATTCCATTTGTTATCCGAATTTGAATGTAAAGATAGTTGTCACCCATTCTGGGTTGACCCTTGGGGAAGATGGGGCTTCACATCAAGCGGTAGAGGATATTGCGATGATGAGGGCAATTCCTAATATGACAGTAATCGTTCCTGCCGATGCAGAAGAAACTAAGCAAGTTATCAACTTGGCTGCAAAATATGACGGTCCGATGTATATCCGTTTAGGCAGACCGCAGGTACCGGTAGTGTTTGATGAAAGCTATCAGTTTGCTATCGGTAAGGGGGCGGTAGTCCACCAAGGTTCAGATGTTACAATAATTGCCATGGGTGTGATGCTGAGTCCGGCACTTGAAGCGGCGAAGGAGCTGCAGAACGCCGGTATTTCTGCCCGAGTAATTAATATGTCCAGTATCAAGCCAATTGATAAAGAGCTGATTATCGAGGCTGCTAAACAAACTAAAGGGATAGTAACAGTTGAAGAGCATAATGTTTATGGCGGTCTTGGCAGTGCTGTGGCTGAGGTTGTCACTGAATTTGCTCCTACCATTGTTAAGCGTATTGGAGTTGAAGATACCTTTGGGGAGTCTGGCAAGCCTGATGAGTTATTGGTCAAGTACGGTTTAACGAAAGAGCACATTATTAAAAGAGTTCAAGAAATCCTTTAGAATGTAAAATTAGATATTTGTCACGACCTCAGCCTCTGATAAGGTTGGGGTCTTTTTTATTATTGCTTCTTGACATTTTTTTATAAAAAAGCACCTATAAGTATAGACAAAAAGTGGATAGAAGATATATAATAGCATTAAGACTTTAGTACTATTAATTGCTAATTTTAGACAGCAAACAAATACATATTTAGGCAAACCTATCGAAAGGTAGGGACGCAAAGCTATGGGGCTACAGTTATTCATTAACTATGCCTGCCAGGTTGCATTTTAGAAGCTTTTATTATGCAATCTTGCAAAAATAAAGGCTTTTTATATTTTAAGGGGGTTCTTAGAATGGGAATATTATTTATTTTGGTTCTTTTCTTAGCAGTGACTTTTTTGCAGAAAAGCAATAGGGAGGCTATTGTAGAGTCGATAACCCGAACTAAGGAAGGATTTAACGAACTATTTTTCTCGGATTATTCAGGGCTAACCGCTACCTGGAGCTGGGAAATTGAGTCTGATCTACTAATGGTAGAATATGCGGAAAAAGTTTTTAAGTTTGACCTGTGGAATGTTAGGCAAACAAAGGATTTTTGGGTAAGTAAAATCCATTATGCCGATAGAAGGGTATTACGTGCAATAATAAATAAATGCCTTGAAGAGGATATAAATCAGTATAAGCTCGAATTACGGGTTAGAAATCGTTTTTGGAAATATATTCCTCTAAACTGTAGCGGAAGGGTTCATCAAAATTCTGAGGGCAAGCCTACAATGTTGACGGGCATTTATACTGTTAAATAGTGGTCATGAAAATAAGTCAGTAGATATGTTAACCTAGAATGATTGAATGGTTGACAAAAAACGTAGCTCTAAACTATAATTGCTCTATGTACTTTTCTAAAATCAAGAAAAAGTGAGGAATTATACGATGGCTACAAGAAGGATGATTTTTGCGGGACTATTTGCTGGGCTAGTTGCAGTGCTTGGCTATTTTCCTCCGATACCGCTGCCTTTTACTCCGGTTCCCATTACCCTGCAGACGCTTGGAGTAATGTTGGCTGGAGGGATTCTGGGGGGGCGTTTAGGCGGAGTGAGTATGCTGGTTTTGGTTTTGCTCGCGGCAGTAGGGGCACCGGTTCTCTCAGGGGGTGGCGGGGGCTTGGCACGTTTATTGGGACCCACAGGAGGTTACATATTTGGCTGGATTTTTGGTGCATATTTCATCGGAATTTTGGTCGAGAAAAGTTTTAGGAGCTTAAGTCTTTTTAAGGTATTTATCTTCAATATAGTTGGCGGAATCATTATTATTTACGCTTTTGGTATTCCTTATTTAGCTTATGTAACAGAGATGTCACTGCCAGTCGCTTTTACAACTAATCTAATCTATCTTCCGGGAGATTTGCTTAAGGCTTTTGTAGCCGCGCTTATTATTGTAAGAATTAATAAATCTTACCCAATAATCAAACGCGGGTAAAGTGGAGACAAAGGGACGTTTCTCTTGTCTTTTTTGTTTGTTGTTATAGCAAGACGAAGGGACGTTTCTCCTGTCTTATTAAGAAGACAGGAGAAACGTCCCTTCGTCTTTACCTTCGTTTTTATAATTATTTTTTTAAAAAAACAATTGAATTAATATGCTTATCGTCGTATAATAATTCATAGTTCTTAATAAGTATAAGTAAGGTGTTTGCAGTAGAAGAAATTTAGATAGAGGGTGAGTATAATGAATGTCGCAGTTGTTGGGGGGAGTGGCTATAGTGGATTGGAGCTTATCCGGATCATCTTGCTGCATCCTAAGATTACTCTTACTAATATTTATGCACACACTCAGGAATACAACTCGATATTGGAGTTATTCCCTCATTTAAGCGATTTGCTGGATCTTCCTTTAGAGCTGATCTCAACTCTTACAGATAATAAAATTAGGGAGCTAAAAGAAAATGTAGACGTTGTTTTTCTAGCGACGCCCTCCGGGGTAAGCCTAGAGTTAGGAGCAAAATTTTTGCAGCAGGGGTTTAAGGTAATTGATTTATCGGGGGATCTGCGCTTGAAGGATCCCGCTATTTATCAAGAATGGTATGGGAGAAAGGGAGCTGACCCAGAAATGCTGGAGCAGGCTGTCTACGGTTTATCGGAATGGTATCCAGATAAGATAAGGACGGCTAGATATATCGCTAATCCCGGTTGCTATGCTACAAGCATTTTACTAGCCCTAACACCATTATTTCATCATTGTCTGCCAATTAAATCAATCGTCATTGATGCCAAGTCCGGGGTTTCCGGGGCTGGGAGAGGCTATAGTAATAATACTCATTTTTCGGAGATAAATAATAATTTTAAAACCTATAAAGTTGGTATTCATCAGCATATTCCTGAGATAGAGCAGATTCTAGAAGATATAGGTGGCAAGAAAACTACTATTCAATTGATAACTCATTTGGTACCGATGATTAGAGGTATCTTTTCCACTATTTATGTGGAGTTTGCTGAAGAGACCAGTTATCAGGAAATAAACGCTTTATACCGTCAAGCTTACCTGAAGCAGCCCTTTATCCGGCTGCGACCAGAAGGGGAGTACCCGGAGACAAAGCAAGTATATGGCACTAATTATTGCGATATCGGTTTATTTTTTGATCAAAGAACCAAGAGATTAATCCTTTTTTCAGTAATCGATAATCTAGTGAAGGGTGCTGCAGGTCAGGCAGTGCAAAATTTGAATCTAATGATGGGCTGGGAACAGGATCTAGGTTTAACCTTTATTCCGCTCTATCCTTAGATGAGGGAGAGAGAAAAATGTCAGCAGATTCTAATGGACAAACGATAAAAGAAATAGACGGAGGAAATATTGCCTCTCCACGAGGGTTTGTGGCCGCGGGATTGCATTGCGGGATAAAGAAGCGGAAGAAGGACCTAGGAATTATTCTAAGCAAAACTCCAGCTGTATGTGCGGCTGTTTATACCACAAATACTTTTTCGGCAGCCCCACTTCAAGTGACGAAAGAGTCTTTAAGCAAATCTGCAACACAGCAAGTGCTAATTGTAAACAGTGGCAATGCCAATGCTTTCACTGGGGAACAGGGACTGCAGGATGCGATTAAAATGCGGAAGTCAATTGCGGAGCACTACAGCTTATCTCCTCTTGAAGCTATTGTCTCCTCCACAGGGGTAATCGGCGAAAAAATGCCAATGGAAGTTATTCTGACAGGCATTTCTAGATTCCCAAAGGAGCTTGCGGCAGCCGAAAGCGGTGGATTAGATTTTTGCGAAGCAATCATGACAACAGATACTGTTATTAAAGCGCTAGCGATCGAGCTGGAGATTGATCAGAAAAAAGTAGTAATCGGAGGAGCAGCCAAAGGTTCTGGGATGATCCATCCGAATATGGCGACTATGCTGGCATATATCACAACTGATGTGAATATTTGCAAAAACGCTTTAGAAAGAGCTCTTCGTCAAGTAACGGATCAAACCTTTAATATGATTACTGTTGATGGGGATACCTCGACCAACGACCAGGTTCTCGTAATGGCAAACGGTTTAGCCGGGAATGCCAAGCTTGATGAACAGCACCCGCAATGGTCAATCTTTTATCATGGTTTAAGCTATGTTGCTGAGCAGCTGGCCAAATTAATTGCCAGGGATGGCGAAGGAGCAACTAAACTAATAACTGTCAAGGTTGCCGGAGCGAAAACCAGCGAGATGGCTAGGACAATTGCCAAAAAAATAATTGGTAGCAACTTAGTTAAGACGGCGGTTTTCGGTGCTGATGGCAACTGGGGCAGAATAGTAATGGCGATTGGCAACAGCGGCTTTGCAGTTGCCGAGCAACAACTGGAGATTGCCATAGGTGGAATAACTGTCGTCAAAGGTGGTCAATCGACAAACTATCTTGAAGAACAGGTAACGGAAGCCTTACAGAATAAGGATGTATTGATCGATGTTGATTTTCATCAAGGAGAAGAATCAGCGACAGCGTGGGGGTGTGATTTAAGCTATGATTACGTCAAGATCAACGCTTCCTATCGAACCTAATCTTGTGCAGAAAAATCAAGCGAAGAAGCTGATTGTGATTAAAATTGGTGGAAGCATTCTAGCTGACTTGCCCGATGGTTTCTTTCAAGACTTACAATACCTGTTGAAAAATGACTGGTTTCCGATCATTGTCCATGGTGGAGGACCGGCGATAACTACGATGCTCGACAGACTGGGAATTAACGCTCGTTTTGTTAATGGCTTAAGAGTAACAGATGAGCAAACCTTAGAAGTTGTGCAAATGATTTTAAATGGTAAGGAAAATTCCGAGCTGGTTAAAAGGATTCAAAAGGCTGGAGGAAAAGCACTTGGTCTAAGTGGAATAGATGATCAGATGATTCTGGCAGAGCCTCTCAATCCAGCATTGGGGTATGTGGGAAAAATAACTAAAATTTCTTTTCCGCTGTTAAAGTTTTTACTGGCGGAGAATATCATCCCGGTTATTAGCCCGCTGGGAATTGATCAAAACGGTCAAGTATACAACATCAATGCCGATACTGTTGCCGAAGCAATTGCTATCGAGCTTCAGGCTAAGAAAATCTTTTTACTGTCGGATATCCCGGGTATCTACCAGAATAATCAGGGGCAGAAGAAGATCCTCCATCTATTGACACCGGAGGACATTGAACAGTTGAAAGCTGAGCAGCAATTTTTCGGGGGAATGCTTCCTAAGGTGGATGCCTGCCTGCAATGTTTACAGGAAGGTATTGAAGAAATCTATATTTTAGACGGTCGAGAAGAAGAAGTAATATCTAAAGTATTTGCCAAGCAATTGATCGGCACACGAATTCTTAGAGCAGAGGTGGTTTGATGAAGGCGAAGGCAATATTTCCGACATACCCTCAAGGCTTAATCAAGCCTGTGAGGGGAAATGGCAGCTGGCTGTGGGATGAGAATGGGAAAGAGTATCTGGATTTTACCTCAGGTATCGGTGTTTGTCAGCTTGGTCATCAACCAGATAGAGTTAAAGAAGCTGTAATAACGCAACTGGATAAACTCTGGCATACCTCCAATCTGTTTGAAATCGAGCCCCAGCTGCAGCTGGCAGAGCGCTTAAGAGAGCTAAGCGGACTGGATTACAGCTTCTTTACCAATAGTGGCGCTGAGGCGAATGAAGCAGCGATCAAGCTCGCCAGAAGGTACCAACAAAAGATAAAAAATGAAGATAGATATACAGTTATCACCTTCCAGAATTCCTTTCACGGAAGGACATTAGCAACCTTGACCGCAACCGGGCAGCAAAAAGTAAAAGAAGGCTATAATCCACTGCCGGAAGGCTTTGTCAGCGTCGCTTATGGTGATATTTCCGCCTTACGGGAAAAGGTTAATCAACATACCGCAGCAATTATGCTAGAGGTTATCCAAGGAGAGGGTGGAGTTAATCCGGCAGATACCTCGTGGTTGATCGAGGTAGAGAGGATTGCTAAAGAGCAGGATATTCTGCTGATAATTGATGAGGTACAGACTGGAGTCGGCAGAACAGGGAAATGGTTTGGATTTCAGCATTATCCAATCAAGCCTGATGTAATAACCTTGGCAAAAGGCTTGGGGAGTGGATTTCCGATTGGGGCAATGATTGGACAGCAAAGGACTAAAGAGGCCTTTAGTCTAGGAAGCCATGGTTCAACCTTTGCCGGGAACTTCCTGACAACCACTGCTGCTTTAGCGACGTTAGCAGAAATTGAAAATAAAGAACTTTTACAGGAGGTTGCAAGTAAGGGCAGCTATCTACAAGAGGTCTTGGGGCAAAAATTAACTGGTTACCCTGAATTCATAGAGCTTCGCGGAAAAGGTTTATTGTTGGGAATTGAATGGGCTAGACCAGTAGTTGAATTAGTTGAACTCGCCAAAAAGCAAGGATTGTTGGTTTTAACGGCTGGCGCTAATACGTTAAGGCTGCTGCCGCCGTTGAATATTTCGCAAGTTGAGCTAGAGTTGGGAATAGAAAAATTATTAACAGCCATTGATATCTGGCTGGACTAGAAGTGAGAGGTAAGAAGTTCGAGAATTCCTTCTATTCTCACCTCTTACCTCTAACTTCTAAAATCGCAGATAGTAGACAGGAGTGAAGTGGCATGAAGGGCTATCTTCTTTTAGAAACAGGTGATTGGTTTAGTGGAACGTGGATTGGTGCAGATGTGGAAATGTCCGGTGAGGTAGTTTTTCAAACAGGAATGACCGGATATCAAGAGGTTATAACCGACCCCTCATATGCCGGACAAATTGTTAATTTTACGTACCCTTTAATCGGCAATTATGGAATTAACACAATTGATGACCAAAGTATTAGACCGCATATTCAGGGAGTAATTGTTGCCGAGTTATGTCGGCAGCCAAGTCACAGTCAATACTCGCAGACCTTTGAAGAGGTTTTGCAGAAACATCACATTCCGGGGCTTTCTGGTATAGATACTAGAGAGTTGACCAAGATAATCAGAAAACACGGTTCACTAATGGGAACGATCAGCCGGACTAACGATCCCGAAAAAATCGCCGCTTTAAGGTCTAACAAGCTGCACGATGCAAGTAAAATAATTAACGAAAAAGAGCCAATAGTGGACCAAATAACGATAAAAAAACCACACTATTATTCGGGCAACGGTCCACATGTTGTAGTAATAGATTACGGAAGCAAATTTTCCATTATTGAATCCTTAAGAAGCTTAGGCTGTGCAGTAACGGTTGTGCCAAGTTATTATTCGGCTGAGGCAATTAGAAGTATACAACCTGACGGAATTGTATTTTCGAATGGACCTGGTGATCCAAAGCAGTTAAAGGATCGACTTGAAGATATCAAACAATTGGCACTTAACTATCCGACACTAGGAATTTGCTTAGGGCATCAGGCATTAGGTTTAGCCTTTGGCGGGGATACTCAAAAGCTGCCTTTTGGTCACCGTGGGGTTAATCATCCGGTGATTAATCTGCGAACAAAAAAGGTTTGGATTACTTCGCAAAATCATGGTTATATAATCAAAGAAAATTCGCTAAAGAACACTGATCTATTTGTTACACATCGAAATGTTAATGATAAATCAGTGGAAGGGATGAAGCATCGCTATTTGCCGATTCAATCAGTACAATTTCACCCCGAAGCGCATCCGGGTCCAGTTGAGGCATTTGCTATTTTTCAGGACTTTGTCGATCAATGCACTGTAAATAAAGGAGTTATCCAGTATGTTTAAAGCAGCTAAGAAATACCGCAAAATTTTAGTAATCGGTTCGGGGGCAATCGTCATTGGGCAGGCCGCAGAATTTGACTATGCAGGGACACAGGCTTGCATGGCTTTAAAAGAAGAGGGAATGGAGATTGTTCTAGTAAATAATAACCCGGCCACAATTATGACTGATCAAGAGATCGCCGACTATGTTTACTTTGAACCATTAACGGTGGATTCCCTGACAAAGATTATTGAAAGAGAACGACCGGATGCCCTGTTAGCTTCGTTGGGCGGGCAAACCGGCTTAAATCTGGCATTGCAACTGGATAAATTAGGGGTTTTAGCTAAGTATCATCTAGAGGTCTTGGGAACCTCGATATCCGCTATTGAAAAAGGTGAAGATCGCTTGCTTTTTAAACAAGCGATGGCGGAAATAGGGGAGCCTGTCCCCGATAGTATAATTACTAACAATGTTGAGGAAGCGGTTCACTTTGCAGAAAAAATCGGCTTCCCTGTAATAGTTCGCCCTGCTTATACCCTTGGAGGAACTGGGGGAGGCAAAGCAACGACAGTTGAAGAGTTGCGAAGTATTGCCGCGAGCGGTCTTAAGGAAAGTCCAATTCAGCAGATCTTAGTTGATAAAAGCTTGTTGGGTTGGAAAGAGATTGAATACGAGGTGATGAGAGATAAAGATGGTAATTCGATCATCGTTTGCAACATGGAGAATATCGATCCGATGGGCATTCATACCGGTGACAGCATCGTAGTTGCCCCTTCACAGACCTTAAATGATCGGGAATATCAACTCTTAAGGACGGTATCCTTAAAGGTGATTAACCACTTAAAGATTGTTGGCGGCTGCAATATTCAATTCGCTCTGAGCCAAGACGGCAAAGAGTATTATATCATTGAAGTCAACCCGCGGGTTAGCCGCTCTAGCGCCTTGGCGTCTAAAGCTACAGGTTATCCGATTGCCAGAATAGCGACAAAACTTGCGCTAGGGTATCGACTTCATGAGATCAAAAACCCGATAACTAAGCATACCTATGCCAGCTTCGAGCCGGCGTTGGATTATTTGGTCGTAAAAATCCCTAGATGGCCCTTTGATAAATTTCCTTATATCAATCGTCGTTTAGGTACACAAATGAAGGCAACCGGAGAAGTAATGACCATTGACCGAACCTTTTTAGGAGCTTTTTATAAGGCGATTCGCGCATTAGAAATCGGAAAATATGGTTTGTTGGATCAGCAATATAGCACTTGGAGTGCTGAGCAATTAGCAGAAGGGATTAAAAACGCCGACGATCGCCGACTATTTTTAATTGGCGAGGCTTTTAGACGGGGCATTACTGTCGCGACGCTTAATCAATGGTCAAATATTCAGCCATTCTTCTTAAGCAAGTTTCAGCAAATGGTTAAGCTGGAGGAAAAGCTAAAACAGTTAAACGCCGATGATCTGTCAGAGGAGCTGCTGGATGAGTTAAAAGCAGCAGGTCTCTCCGATAAATTAATCGCCGAGCAATTAAATGTATCACAGCAAGCCCTCTGGGAAAAGTGGCGACAATCAGCGATGCTTCCGGCATATAAAGCTGTTGATACCTGCGCCGGAGAGTTTGAGGCAAAAACACCTTATTTCTACTCCACTCGTCTGGGAAAAGATGATGAGAAGAAACTGCAGGGTAAAAAAATCGCTATACTAGGTTCAGGTCCGATCAGGATTGGTCAGGGTATCGAATTTGACTATTGTGCAGTGCATACCTCCTTAGCGTTGCAAAAAGAAGGGATCTTCTCAGTGGTAATCAACGATAATCCGGAAACAGTCAGCACAGATTACCAGATGTCCGACCGCCTATACATGGAACCACTGGTTATCGAGGATATCCTGCCGATTTTGCAAAAGGAGCAGGTGGATGGGGTTATCTATCAGGTCGGTGGGCAAACGAGCTTGAAGCTAGCTAAAGAATTGGCAGGTATTTTTCCATTGCTCGGCACACCAATTACGACGATTGATAAAATGGAGGATCGGGAACAGTTTAATCAGTTCCTTTTCCAAGCAGGAATCAGCTTAATACCGGGCAAAATTATTTGGAACTCTCGTGATTTGTCGATGGCGACAGCAGAATTGGGTTTTCCAGTATTAGTCCGCCCTTCCTTTGTAATCGGTGGGCAGTGGATGCGGATCATTGGGAGCTCTGCCGAACTGGAGCTATATATAGAACAATTGCAGGAATCCTTACAAGATCAAGCAATCTATCCACTATTGATAGATAAATATATTAACGGTAAAGAGGTCGAGGTTGACGCCGTAACCGATGGAACGGATTGGCTAATCCCGGCGATTATGGAGCATATTGAGCCGGCAGGAATTCATTCAGGAGATAGTGTAGCAGTTTTACCGCCCTTTTCACTCACTCCAAAAGAGAAAAAGACGATAATTGCCACTGTGGAGAAAATCTTAAAACAGGGAAAATTTGTTGGTATTGTTAATATTCAAATGATAGTTACGGCTAAACAAGTCTATGTGCTGGAAGTAAATCCTCGAGCATCGAGGACAGTACCGGTAATTAGTAAGGTTACAGGGATTCCGCTGATTCAGTTTGCTACAAAGGTTCAACTGGGATATCAGCTAAAAGAGCTGACCTACCCGCTTGGAGTCTTACCGGAAACAGCCTACTATACTGTGAAAGCGCCGGTTTTTTCTAACAGCAAGCTACCGGGAATTGGTAAAGAGCTAGGTCCGGAAATGAAATCGACCGGGGAGATTTTAGCATTAGGTTGGACACTGGAGGAAGCGCTGGAAAAGGTCAAAGCAAATCCTGATTCGACATTGGTTAATCCACGCACCTTACAAGAATATCGCAAAAGTGCCTTGAAAGGAGAAGTTGGCTATGATACTTAAAGAAATGAGCAAAGAAAAGATCAATTTACAGAGAAGAAATTTTTTAACCCTCGCTGATTACAGCAGGGAAGAGATAGAGCAGCTGATAATGTTAGGAACTGAGCTGAAGCGCAAGTTAAAGAAAGGTTTACACTTTCAACCTTTGAAAGGGAAAACCTTGGGAATGATCTTTGAGAAAGCATCGACAAGAACCAGAGTTTCCTTTGAGGTTGGAATGCTGCAACTAGGAGGTCATGCTCTTTTCCTGAACAAAAACGATATGCAGATCGGCCGCGGTGAAACCATCGCCGATACCGCAAAAGCATTATCTCGTTATCTCGATGGAATTATGATGAGAACCGACGATCATCAAAAGCTGGATGAACTGGCTAAACACGCCACAATTCCGGTAATTAACGGTTTATGCAACTATTTTCACCCGACTCAAGCAATTGCGGATTTTATGACAATTTATGAAAAAAAGGGCAAGCTTAGCGGGTTAAAACTGGCATATGTGGGCGACGGAAATAATGTAGCAAACTCTTTGATGATTGCCGGAGCGAAACTGGGATTAGAGGTAGCAATTGCAACACCTCAGGGATACGAACCCGATTCCCAACTTGTTCACCTAGCAGCACTTGAAGCTGCGAAGCATGGAGGTAAACTGCTAATTACCAATGATCTTCACGAGGCAGTCCACAATGCCGATGCTATTTATACTGACGTCTGGACAAGTATGGGACAGGAAAAGGAGATCGAGCAAAGGTTAAAACAATTCCAAGATTACCAAATTAACACTCAGGTTACCAAGCTGGCGAAAAACAACTATATTTTCCTTCATTGTTTGCCGGCTCATCGCGGAGAAGAGGTAACTGCCGAAGTAATTGATGGAACCAATTCAGTAGTCTTTGATGAAGCAGAAAATCGCTTGCACGCCCAAAAGGCGATATTAGTTTCCTTGTTGGGATAAAATAATACTGCAAATAAAGTCTTTATTTTTTGCCGCAAATGTATTATTATACTTTAGTGTGAATAAATATCGGTAATTTCGAGATAGGAGCTGTTAAAGAAATGGCAAAGGAAAAAATTGTTTTAGCATATTCCGGTGGCTTGGACACTTCAGTCGCCATAAAATGGCTACAGGAAAAATATAATTATGACGTCATCGCAGTGGCGATGGACGTTGGTGAAGGAAAAGATCTGGATTTTATCAAGGAAAAGGCCTTAAAAATCGGCGCCATTAAATCTATTGTCTTAGATGTCCAAAAAATATTTGCCGAAGAATATCTCTTACCTGCTCTTAAGGCAAATGCGCTGTATGAGGGAAAATATCCTTTAGTCTCAGCTTTATCTCGTCCTCTGATTGCTAAGCTGCTGGTTGAAACAGCCAGAGAAGAGGGTGCAGTGGCGGTTGCTCACGGTAGTACGGGTAAAGGGAATGATCAAGTAAGATTTGATGTTTCTGTGCAAGCATTAGCACCTGACCTAAAGATTGTTGCCCCGGTTCGGGAGTGGGCAATGACAAGAGATGAAGAGATTGCCTACGCTGAAGAGCATGGTATTCCCATTCCAATAAAAAAAGAAAACCCCTTTAGTATTGACCAGAATTTATGGGGTAGAAGCTGTGAAGCCGGTGTTTTAGAAGATCCATGGGTTGCCCCTCCGGAGGAAGCCTATGACTTGACTAGTTCGGTAGAAAAGGCACCGGAGCTTCCCGAAGAAATAGAAATAACCTTTGCTAAAGGAAAACCAATTGCCTTAAATGACCAAGCATTGGAATTAGATCAGTTGATTGTGGAATTGAATAAGCTTGCCGGAAAGCACGGGATTGGCAGATTAGATTTAATAGAAAACCGGTTAGTTGGAATTAAGTCTCGGGAAATCTACGAAGTCCCCGGTGCCATGACCTTAATAACGGCGCATCAGGCTCTAGAAAGCCTTGTCCATCCACGAGAGATTGCTCATTTTAAGCCGTTAATTGAACAGAAGATTGCTAATGTGATTTATGAAGGCTTGTGGTTCTCACCGCTGATGGATAGTTTACAGGCTTTTGTTGAAGAAACGCAAAAGATGGTCAGTGGCAAAATTCGTCTAAAACTCTACAAGGGTCATGCTACTGTTGTTGGTAGGAAATCTGCTCAATCCCTCTATTCTTTTGAATTAGCAACTTATAATGAAGGTGATCAGTTCGATCATCAAGCAGCAGTTGGTTTTATCAGTCTCTGGGGTCTATCTACCAAAACCTATGCGGTGGTAAATCGGGGGCAGGGGAATGAGTGAGAAAAAGCCTTGGGGCGGTCGCTTTACCAAATCAACTAACCAGTTAGTTGAGGAATATACAGCCTCAATTCAATTTGATCAAAAGCTGGCTAGTGAAGATATTCAAGGGAGCACCGCTCATGCCAAGATGTTAGCTGCTCAGGGAATTATTACTCCTGAGGAGCAGATAGAAATAGTTACCGGACTTCAGGAAATTAAGCAAGAAATAGATGCCGGTCAGCTGGAGTTCTTAGTCAGTCTGGAAGATATTCATATGAATATTGAGAAGCGGCTTATCGAGAAAATCGGCTCTGTCGGTGGGAAACTGCATACCGCCAGAAGCCGCAATGATCAAGTTGCTCTGGATATGCACTTATATTTAAAAAAATGGGTTAAGCAATTAGCTGGTAGTCTGACGGAGTTGATCCAAGTATTTATCACAAAAGCAGAGACCAATCTGGACGTAATAATACCTGGTTATACTCATTTGCAGCGAGCGCAGCCAATCCTTTTTTCCCATCATTTAATGGCCTATGCCTTCATGCTGCTAAGAGACCTTGAGCGACTGAAGGACAGCTACAAGCGGATTGATATCATGCCGCTTGGGGCAGGTGCGTTAGCTGGAACAACCTTTAATATCGATCGACAAATGGTTGCTGATCAGTTAGGTTTTCAAAGAATTTATGCTAATAGCATGGATGCGGTGAGTGATCGAGACTATCTAGTGGAATTTCTGAGCAATTCCTCGCTAATTATGATGCATTTATCTCGCTTGGCAGAGGAACTGATCCTTTGGTCGAGTAGTGAGTTTCAATTTATTGAGCTGGACGATGCTTACTGCACAGGCAGCAGTATCATGCCGCAGAAAAAAAACCCCGATGTCGCCGAGCTGATTAGAGGAAAAACCGGCAGGGTTTATGGACATCTAATCGCCTTGTTGACTACCCTCAAGGGCTTGCCGTTAACCTATAACAAGGACATGCAAGAAGATAAAGAGGGGATGTTTGACACTATCCAAACATTAGATGGCGCTTTAAAGCTAGCTGCGGGGATGATTGAGAGCATGAAAATTAATCGAGAGAAAATGACTCAAGCAGTAAAAGCGGACTTTTCTAATGCAACAGATTATGCCGACTATCTGGTGACAAAAGGTATTCCCTTCCGTGATGCCCACGAAATAGTCGGCAAAACCGTCTTATATTGCTTAAATAATAATAAATATTTATTAGATCTAACCTTAGCTGAATATCAGCAATTTACAGATTTAGTATCAGAGGACATTTATCCAAAACTGCAACCTGAACAGGTAGTAAACGCCAGAAAATCCTTTGGTGGAACTGCTAAATCCGCTGTTCTCAACGCTATAGTCGAAGCAAAAAAAGAACTAAAAGACACAGGGACGTCAGGCTGTGTGAAAATCTTGTTTAAAATCAATTAAAAAAGTCAGCTGATTGAGATATCTCTTATATTAATACTCTTTTTTAAATTTTATAAGGAAATCGGCGTCTTATACCAGCGCCGATTTC
>Ga0209346_1001255_pt1 | contig 14877 bp, 19 predicted proteins | sample AutmiccommunBRH9_FD_187381 | JGI IMG/M metagenome (GOLD analysis project Ga0209346, IMG submission 187381) | Deep subsurface microbial communities from Mt. Terri, Switzerland - Autotrophic microbial communities BRH/9 (SPAdes) (version 2) | ecosystem: Environmental > Aquatic > Deep subsurface >...
TAATCGCCTTCTTGTTTACAAGAATGGGTCTATTACGGGAGACAACGGCCAACAAGGCTGTGCTATTCTCGACAACGATTTTCTTGTCTGGCGGTATTATCGGTACCTTCCATCACCTGTACTTTACTGGAACACCGATCGGTGTCATGGCCCTTGGCGCAACCTTTAGTGCTCTGGAAGTTGTTCCCTTAGTATTGATTGGTTTTGAAGCCTACGAGAACCTGCGGCTTAGTAAAGCAAAAAAATGGGTTGAAGAATACAAATGGCCAATTTACTTCTTTGTTGGCGTGGCCTTTTGGAACCTTGTTGGAGCTGGATTGTTTGGCTTCTTTATCAATCCACCGATTGCCCTATACTATATGCAGGGTCTAAATACTACACCGGTTCACGCCCATACCGCACTATTTGGTGTATACGGAATGTTAGGGATTGGCTTGATGCTGTTTACCCTAAAGGGTTTGAATGTGAAAAATATCTGGAAAACAAAGATTATCAGCTTTGCTTTCTGGACAATAAATATTGGTCTACTATTGCAGGTGTTGCTAAGTATTCTGCCAATCGGCATGATGCAGGCCTGGGCTAGTGTCGAGCACGGGATGTGGTATGCTCGCTCCGCCGAATTTCTCCAGCAAGACGTTATTCAAACATTTGTTTGGTTAAGGATTATTGGTGATACAATCTTTGCCATCGGATTATTTGCCCTAGCTTACTTCGTTATTGGTTTGAAAACAGGCTGGTCGGTGGTAAAGAAACTTTCTTAATAACAGAACAAGAAAGCAGCCCTTTCTCAATAGAGAGGACTGCTTTTTTTATATTTTTTCAAAACTATGGATAAACAAAGAAAAAGATGATATAGTTGAAGAAATGGATAAAAACTCCAAAATATAGAGAAATATTTCAAGACTCATTAATTATTTGGGAGGAAACGATGGGGAGTTTAAAGAGGTTTAGCTCAAAAATTATCAAAATTATTAATCTTCAAGAGCTGTTGATTGGATTACTTATTATTCTCTCTGTATCAATGGTCGCGTCATATGTTTACAATAGAATTAACCCTTTTCAAGAGCTTGGCATCTATGCTAGACAGTTGGTTAACCTAAATTTCGGTGAGTATATGCCCAGTATCAGGATTATGAATCAAATCTATCTGCCTATCTTCCCGGATCTTCTTCATTTCTATCTTAATTCCATGGCATTGTTACTTGCTGCATTAGTCTTAGGCATTACAATTGGCTTAACTATAGCCGTTTTACTTTTTTTTATCAAAAGGCGCTTGAGAAAACCGATTCTTTTCTTTAATTACCTCCTACTATCTTTTCCGGATTTTATGCTGATATTGGTTTTACAAGCAATTGTTATCTGGGTATATATTAAAACTGGGGTTAAACTGGGTAATGTTATAGGTAGATATGATCATCCAGCAATCCTCCTACCCCTAATCAGTCTGAGCCTCTTTCCGATGATTTACACAGTGAGGATGAGTGTAAATGCCTTCCAAGAGGTTTTTTCACAGAAATATATCTTATTAGCCTATTCTAAGGGTTTAAACAAGGCTGAAATTATTTTCCGCCACGTCCTGAAAAACTCCCTTCCAGCCATTCTGGCAAATCTACCTAGTATAATGCAGATAACCATTTCTAATATGTTTATAATTGAAATCCTTTATAATGTGCGGGGGGTTATGTACTTTCTCTATAATAGTGGTAGATCTATCGCAACAATACTACCTGCTCTTTTAATTATTTGGCTAAGCTATTTTTTCATAAATCGTATAATTCAGCTATTTGTTGTTAGATTTAAGGGGGAGGGATTAGATGCGTAATACAAAAAGTGGTTTATTTAAAATCGGCATAGTTCTCCTGATAATGATAGCTATACTAACAATATTCGCCCCGTGGATTGCACCGTATGGTGTGAATGAGATGGATCCACCTCGTTTACAAGAAGATGGCAGTTGGAGGGCACCTCCTTTTCCGATCTCCGCTAAGCATCTACTAGGAACTGATACCAATGGTTACGATATTTTAAGCAGATTATTGTATGGAGCAAAATATACAATAGGTTTTTTAATTGCGACAGCTATCTTGCGTTTGATTATTGCTCTGCCAATTGGAATGTATCTTGGATGGAGTGAAGGTAGAATGGCAAAATTATTAGTTCGGTTTTTTCAGGTATGGACTACACTACCTATGATAATAATTGCCTTCTTTTTATTAGCTACTCTCATGACCATTGATTCAATCATCTTAAAAATTACATTCCAAGCAGTTATATTGACAGTTGTGGGTATACCGATATTATCCAACACTATCCATTTACATACTAAGGAGATAAAAAAAGCTGAATTTATTGAGGGCGCTAAAGTGTTAGGGGGGAATGGCCTCCATATCTTACACAAGCATATTTTTCCGCATCTAAAACCTCGTTTATTATTACTCTGGATAATGGAACTAGTACAGGTACTTTCAATAATGGGTCAACTTGCTATTGTAAATGTGATTATTGGCGGAGCACAAAGGAGTTCTTTTAACGGTATCCTCACAATAAAGCCTAACATACCAGAATGGACAGCTTTAATAACGATAAGTCGCTACCGAATTTTTCAATCTCCTTATCTTTTGCTAGGTCCTTTAGTAGCCTACGCCTTAGTTCTTATAACTTTAGTATTCATATCAGAAGGGCTAAAGGAAAAAGAGGATTTAAGTGAAGCTTCCTACGAATTAGATTAATTGTCAGGTGGAGTTTTAACTCCAACTGAATTTTTTAGTTGGCAGTTAGAGTTTTTTCCGCGACCTCTCTTCACTATAGTCAAAAAAGCAAAAAGTACCGTCTCCTCAATCTTTGCAATCAGAGGGGACGGTACTTTTTGCTTAAAATGAACTGCGAAATTTAGACGATTTATTGCCTCTACGCAAGAATCATCGCTAAAAGTTAAAATAATATAGCAAAATATTCGAGATTATTGTTTTGTAAGCATTCCATTGAATTTAAATATTTTTGGTACTATATTAGATTTTATATCGTTTATTAAAGCTGACGATTGATTCATCAACGAGGAGGATACAAAAATGCTTTTCTTAATCTTAGCACTAGTACTGCCATTTGGAATTTCATTATTGATTGTCCATTCTGTTTATAAAAATAACAATAAGTTCATTTGGATTGTACCAGCTATAACTTTTTTTATATTTTTTATTATTCTTATTTTTGATATCTACTCGATCCCTTCAACTGATACTATCAAAGAACGCATTGGATTATATTTTCTTAATGATGTTTCTATAAGCTTTTCCTACCAATTTCTCTTTGTATTAGCAAGTATCATAATAACTTTATTTTATTATTTAAAAATGTTAATATCCTCTCTTAAGCAAAAAAATAACTTATAAATAACGAAGACCATTCTTAGAAAGCAAAAAGTACCGTCCCCTTCCGTTGCTTCTATAAATAACGGAACAAAAAAAGCCACCCCTTCTTCTTTGAAAGGGCGGTTTTTTTCTATATTGTAATCTGATAATAGTTACATCGCATTTTGGAAAATTTGCATTACATCATCCAATGTAGCGATCCGGGGATTAGTAAAACTGGTAGCATCCTTCATGGCATTTTCCGACATAAGCTTTATATCTTCTTGTTTAACACCTAAAGAAGCTAACCCTTTCGGGATGCCGACATCAGTTGATAATTTTTCGATGGCAGTTAGAACTTTTTCTGCGGCATCTCTTACTGAGAAACCTTCTACATTTTCACCCATGGCTATTGCAATGTCAACAAAACGATCCGGATTGGCAATCAAGTTAAATCTCTCAACGTGTGGTAGAAGGATTGCATTACAAACACCGTGAGGCAGGTTATATAATCCACCAAGTTGGTGAGCCATAGCATGAACGTAACCTAAGCTGGCATTATTAAAGGCCATTCCTGCGAGAAATTCAGCATATGCCATTTTATCTCGGGCTTCAAAATTACTTCCGTTGGCAACAGCAGTACGGAGGTTTTCAGAAATTAATTTAATAGCCATTAATGCTGCTGAATCTGTTACAGGAGTTGCAATAGTTGATACATAGGCCTCTACAGCATGAGTTAAGGCATCCATACCTGTTGCAGCAGTTAATGACGGAGGCATTTTCATCATAAGTAAAGGATCGTTAATTGCTACAGTAGGAGTACATCTCCAGTCCACGATAGCCATTTTAACACGATTGCTGGTATTTGTAATTATGCAAAAACGGGTCATTTCGGAAGCAGTTCCCGCAGTTGTATTTACTGCAATGAGTGGCGGCATCGATTTAGAAGATTTATCAATTCCTTCATAATCTCTTATGTTGCCGCCGTTACCAGCAACAATTCCCACACCCTTAGCACAATCATGAGAACTGCCCCCACCAAGAGAAACGATCATATCGCATCCATTATCCTGATAAACCTTAAAACCATTATGGACATTAGTATCCGTAGGGTTAGGTTCTGCACCGTCAAAGATTATTACCTCTGCTCCCGCATCCACTATGTAGCCTTTAATTTCATCCGCCATCCCTACCTTATTTAAAAAAGCGTCTGTAACCAGTAAAACCTTTGTTCCTCCCAAAGTCTTTACTTGCTCGCCAACTTTCTTGACTGCACCGGCACCCATTAAGTTAACTGTCGGCATAAAATATCCATATACTTGTTCACCTAAAGCCATATTTGCAACTCCCTTCCTTAATTTTCCCCTTTATTATTACCAAGATTGCGATAATTATTTTATATTTTTGCAAAAATAAAAAATCTAATCTGCATTTTTTCTGATTGGAGTCGGAATAATAAAGAAATAAAAAAGGAGTTGAAGCAGCATGAAAAAAAATGTCGGTACTTTTGATGCAATTATGCGTATCTCAATGGGATTAACGGGAATAGCATGGGGAATTTCCAGAATGGTTCGTCATCCTAACCGAGGTACTCCTTTACTCATAACAATGCTGTCATCTATAAAGGTGGCCGAAGGGATAACTCGCAGTTGTCTCATCTTTAATTTATTTGGAATCACTACAATACAAGAAAATGATCAGAAGGAAAAAAGGTTACCTGTAGATCAAGCCGGAACCGAATATCAAATGGAACATTAAAGCAAAAGGTACCGTCCCCTTCCGTTCCAACTCGTCTCCCATCTAAAGAGGATGGGAGACTTTTTGGTTAAAATCGATTAAGCTCAACAAAGGATTTCCCATTAAAGAATGGTTCAACCTCCGCCGTTATTCCCATGGGTACTTATCCATCACTAAACGGTCAACTTCCCGCATTGTTTGAACAGAAATACTGGGCACTAGCAAAAGATTACTGGTATAGAACTGCATTGTTATTCAGCCCCTTAATGTTTGCTATATTTTTCGCTAATTATACCCTTTTATACAAAACATGCCAAGGAACAGGATGTAAGTTGTCCTCTTACGGTATCACTCTAGATTCAGCTCCCACGTTTCACCAATTAAATCGTGACCAAAGCTATGATGCTGCTCTTCGGCAACAATTTTAAACCCTGTTTTTTCGTAGATATGACGAGCTTCTTTTAATACGCTATTAGTCCATAACATAAGCTTGGTATATCCCGCCCGTTTAGCAAAACGAATACACTCCTCAACAAGTTTTGAACCAAGCCCCATTCCACGAGCTTTCGGATCAACTAGAAGCAGACGCAGTTTGGCAACCGTTTCACTAGCTTGTACAATAAGTACAGAGCCCGCGATTTCCCCATCCATTTCCGCAATAAAACAACGCTCTTTATTAGCATTGTATTTATTAATAAAATCAGCTACGATTTGGGAAACCAGCGCTTCAAATCGTTCGTCCCATCCATACTCTTCGGCGTAAAGAACTCCATGTTTATGCACAATCCATCCCATATCACCTGGTTCGTTCTGTCTTAAGAAGTACGGTTCAGAGTACTTGAAACCCTTACCCACTAATAGACATTGGACTGTTTGCATTGCTGAAATTAATCGTTGCTGCTCCCTCTCGGATAGTTCATCTAGCAGCTGAGCCACTTCATCGTGTGAACGATTATTCAACAGTATAAAATCCTTCTCACCTTCAGCAGTAAGCTTAAGAATTCGTTGACGTCCATCCTCTGCTGAACGGACTTTTTTAATAATCTCCCGCTCTTCAAGGCCTGCCAAAACACGACTAAGATATCCCGCATCTAACCCTAACTCTTTGGTTAAAGTAGAAGCTGTAAGCTTCGAACTATTGGCTATTTCAAATATTATCCGTGATTCAGTAAGAGAATAAGGACTATGAAGCAACCCCTCTCTCAATGCCCCAATTTTTCGCGTAATAAAACGATTAAAATTCCGAACAGCATTGATTCGGTCTTCCAAAACATTCTCAAACATAACTACACCCCATTTAGTTGCTTTTGCCATATATTCTATCTTATTTAATTGCTTTTAGCAACTAAAAGAGAAAGCTTATTGTCCACTGAATGGTGGCTTTATAAAACTCTAAAATCCCTTCATTATTAAAATGGCTGCTTTTTTGTTTTTTATATTATAAAGTCTATAGTGAATTTGTATACCTACTATCTAGGTAAATATTACTTATTAGGCTGTTACCAGACAAACAACCTGTCCCCTAGTCTTTTATAAATTTGGATTTTCCCAGCCCAATCATAAATATCCTGAAATATATAATTATGAATGCTCTGTAAATGCTTCAAATCAAACATTCCTTTTATTGGCTGATCTAACAGGTCTGAAATTCGTAGCATTGTCAACTTTTTTTCTGCTTCATATAACACATCAAGATTTCTAATATTTAACTTATTAATTAATACATCAGAATTCGGATAACAGTAAACAGTATCACTCATGTATTTTTTCCTGCTTATAATTAGCAATCAACTTATTTCTGATTTCTTCAGCAGATGACTTATCACTTCTATATGCGTTAAGTAAAGCAATATCATCAGCAGACAGTTTCATGTTTTCCATAGCCAATGTAGCATCGATTTCAGAAATTATATCTTCCTCTGAATAAATGTTATTATTCAGTTTTACTGCAAAAGGAATGCTCTTGGTCATAATAATCTGTTTTAAAAGCATATTAATAACTGCAGAAAGATTAGTTCCTAATTTATCTAATATTTCCGATGCCATTTCCTTATCATTTTCATCTGCTCTTACTTGAATATATGACTTTGCCATATCAATCACCTCAATATTATTATAGTACATCGTCTTAACATTATCAATACATTGTAAATGATTATTGCAACTTGTTCTTTCAAGTAAGAGTTAAATAAATCAAAAAATAAAAAACTTAATTCCTCTTATAAGTGAAATAGAAATAAAATATAAAATTGTTCCAAGAAGAAAAACTACATCTAAACGGGGAGAATACTGTTTGCAATCATAATAACCTCTATGCTTTCGGCGTCCTTCAGTTTCAGATTGAAAATAAAAGGCTTGATCCAATATACTATATTTTTGCCATACCAAGGTATCGATCAAGTTGCTGTTCCTCCAGTGAGGCTATCATATCAGCAAAAGTAATCAAGTTTTGGTTTACTGCATATGCTTCCAAAGCATTAAAATAATCTAATCGGTTTTCCTTGGCAACGGAAATTGGGAAGAATCCATTAGCCATAAGTTGATAGTTCATAATCAACCGTGATGTTCTGCCATTACCATCCGTAAACGGATGAATTTTTACGAACTCCGCATGCGTCCATGCAGCAAGTTCTATCACGTTTGGAATGTTCTTTTCAGATAAATCCTGATAAAATGTTTTTACCTGACGGTACATTTCATTAGGTGACGGCGGGGTATGAGCTGCTCCAGAAATATAGACATCCACATTACGATAAACGCCACCTATTATAATTTTTTCCATTAGTATGGCGTGGATATCCTTGATGATTTCTTCATCAAGAGACAACCCCTTTGCAATACAAGTTTTCACATACTGAAACGCCTTGTTATGGTTGATAACCTCATAAATCTCCCGAAGGTTCTTCCCGCCAACGGATAGCCCTTCCTCTAGTACTACTTTCGTTTCCAACAGCGTAAGAGCATTTCCTTCAATAGCTGTAGAATTATGTGTATACTCTAGATCAAACGTCTGCGCATAACTTTTGATAGTAATCTCCGGGAGTGTATCTTTAATCTGTTCGTACAGATTTTTTTTTCTCAGTAATTCCTGATAATCCACACTACTCACTCCTCTTTTATATTTCTTTGTAAAATTTTGCCGATATTCATCAAATCATTTTACTAGATTATAACACTAAAATCAATCTCAAATAGTGATAGTCAAACATTATTAAAATCCAACATATTAATTGAAGGCTTGTCTCAATTGTTTCCTGTGGATTTAGAAAAAATAATAAACCAAAAGACTAATAAAGGGCTGCCTTTTTGTTTTTTTATATTATAAAGTCTACACTTTGTGGATCGTGCTCCTCTTTCTCGGCAGATAGAAGACTATCTTTACTTGCAGTGTCAACAATTGGTCCACTCGCAACTGCTAAGGTTAGTAACAATGCTGAGATCAGCAATAATTTACTTAATTTAATCATGTTCTCATTCCCCTTTTATATTTTTATATGCATCTATAACCAGCTCATAATAATAACTGGTTTGTTTATATTTTTTTAGATCTTTATAGTATTTTGCAAATTCCTCAGAACTAGGCAATACGTAATTCCACATTTTATTCTTCAGAAAATAACCAATTGACTCTTCCATTAGTTGTTCATATAACTCTAAATTGTTATTTTTAATATTATATTTAGCCTCTAGCACCTTTAAATGATAGATATCAATTTCTTTATTAATTTTTTTTCGTGCTTCTGTAATAGTTTCGCTGGCTTTTTCTAAATCTATTTCCAAATAAATTTCTATTATTGAGCGATAAGTTACTAAGGTATCAAGTCCATACTCGATTTTTTTCTCAAGGCTTTTGTTGAAATACTCTATACTATTTGCCAAATCCCCTGCTTCTTTATATTCCACACCTATGTTGTTAAGTATTTTATCCTCAAGATGATGTAATATAAAGGTACCTACTAACCCCAATGCCATTTGATAATTACGCATAGCTGCTTCTGAGTTATTATCTTCGGAGTAGAGCATCCCTAACAAGTTATGAGTTCCAGCAGCTTTCTCCCATTGCTGTTCTCTTAGATGCAAATTAAGGGCTTCCTCTGCAAAAGGAATTGCCTTAGATATTTTCTTAATTTTATATAAAGCTAGTGCAATATTGTTGTTAGTGATTGCTTTGGAAATACCATTGTTTATTAGTGGTAGTTGTTTTAAATAGTAATTATAGCTCATCTCATAATCTTTCTTAAAATAGTGATCAAGTGCTTGCATATAATAATATGTCTCTTGAAACTCCAAAGGTAATTCTTCTAACTTAGCAACCTCAATCAAGAGTAATTCATTTGCAAGCATGCTAAAGGCTTCATTTTTTTTACCAGACTTGTAAAAATTGCTGCTCTGTAAAAGGTAAAACAAGCTTTCTTGATAGATTGAAGAAATATAAGGGTATTTTGCTTTGATCTCATTGATAATTCTTTCAGCTTCCGTTAATTCTGATTTGTCTATACTAGTTTTTAGAGAAGCTAGCAATTGCTTAAGATTGCTGTCCAGCTTTTGATAGTTTAATAGATAGTCTGCAGGAACGTTTAATTTATTAGCTATTGCTGTTAATATATCATCTGGAGGTGTATATTTCCCAGTCTCATATTGACAATAATGAGGGTAGGATACAATATTTTTTGCCATATTTCCCCTGTTAAGTCCAAATGAATTGCGTATTTTTTGTAATCTCTTGCCGATATGCATTATTTTATTCCTCCAACCTTAAATGAAATAGCCAAATAATTATAATTATTGTTTTATAGCCATTTTATTGCAATTAATTTATTTTAGCAATATAGTAGTTAGTAGATTAGCGCTAATCGAAGAAAATTAAAATTTCAGGAGGATTCGTAGTTATGAAAAAACTTAGAATAATTTTTACTGTATTGCTTTTTATTGGAATATTGTTGCAATCATTTGTTTTAGCAGAAGAAGGTTATAAAACTGCTAATTTGAATGATATTATTAGCAAGGAAGAATTAGCCAAATATAAGTCCAAAGAAAATAAGACTTATCAAGAGTTATTTAACGAATATAATTTGAAGTCAATATCTCCCGAAGACGTTCCAGAAGATGTTATTGTTATAAAAATTGATAATGTCGAAGACTTACAATCATACTTGAATATGAATAAAAGTGCAATTGATAATCTAAATAAAGATAAGGATAAAAATGACAATTATAAAGATACACAAACTGGTACTAACAATGAAATTTCTATCCTGACTTGTACTAGTGGTACATCAAGAAGATCCGACGTTGGATTTAATTCCATTTCTGCCAAAGTAACGTTATATGCAGATATCCAGACTTGTTATGATGGTTCTTTCAGATGGATTACTGGTAGTAACGAATGGACAACTTTTTCTGGTGTAACACTTGGGATGTCCTGGACAGAGGAATATAAGTACCATACAATTGGTTCTAATCAAACTACAATAACTATAAAAGCTGGTGGTACAGTTACTAATTATTTATGGATTGAAGGTATACTTAATATTTACTCAACACCTGTAAACATGGAGATTAATTATTCTGTTTATTAAAATATTGAAAGGAGCAGTATATGGTAAATTTACTTCCATTTTTATTACAAATATTTAACGCTATTGCATTAATAATTCTATTTGTTGCAATATTTTTTATCATAAAGTATATAAAAGACATCAATGAAAAGTTAAAAAATATTACAAATAAATCAAAAGAATAATAACAAAAATAAATAAATAAATAAAGAAGAGGGACTGTCTCAATGTTTATCATTTTAAATAGAGTCAGTCCCTTTATTTGATAATATTGGTTTATTTGATGCTAAAAATGTTGAACAGGTTATCTCCACAGTTGCTTCTTAAGCTTATTTATTTTTATCCTTTATCAAATGTTTACTAGAGAGGATGTTATGGGTAAGGTTATGGGAATTAGAGTATTCTCAACACAATCGCTAAGACCTATCTCCAAAGTAGGGGGAGGTTTTTTAGCAGATCGTTTTGGGGTTAAATATTTTATGATGCTATCAGGAATATTGGTACTGATTAATGGATTAGTTTTTTATAGTGAGCAAATAAAGAAAAAAATAGAATAGTAAAAAGCCGCAGGAACTGATAGGTGACTTTTAAATCAAAATAACTGTTATATTATGCCTGTTCATATGATAGAATCAAGATTGAATCTAGATTTAGAAATGAGGGGAAGAAATGGAAGAGTTATTACATAAGTTAGATTTACTTAAAGAAAATCTGAATAAAGTAATTATCGGGAAGGGAAAACAAATAGAATATATCATTGCTGCATTGATTGCTGAAGGTCATGTCTTGCTAGAAGACTTGCCCGGCACCGGAAAAACTCTGCTAGCAAAAAGTCTGGCAAAATCATTAAAAGGTTCCTTTTCCCGCATTCAGTTTACCCCGGATCTCTTACCAAATGATATTATTGGAATTCATTATTACAATCAAAAAAGTCAAGATTTTCAATGGAGACAGGGTCCGATCCATGCCAACATTGTATTGGCTGATGAACTCAATCGTACAACCCCAAGAAGTCAATCTGCCTTATTAGAAGCAATGGCTGAGAAACAGGTGACAGTAGATGGTAAATTAATTAAGCTGCCATATCCTTTTTTTGTGGTTGCAACGCAAAACCCTATTGAGACAGAAGGGACTTTTCCCCTACCTGAAGCACAGTTAGACCGGTTTTTGATTAAATTATCCTTAGGGTACCCTACTGAGGAAGAGGAAATAAATATCATTTTCCGCTACATAGAAGATAATCCTTTAGACAATCTGGAAGCTGTTATTTCGGCTGAAGAAATAATGGAATTACAAAAAGAAGTGAAAAAAATTCATCTAGAAGAAGAACTAGCTCAATACATTACTAAAGGATTGGCAATGATGAGAAGTCATTCGGAAATAGAGGTAGGTCCAAGTTCTAGAGCTGCCCTTGCCCTAGTCCGCTTTTCACAATCGTTAGCTTTACTGCGAGGACGTCAATTTGTCATTCCCGAAGATATTCAAGAGGCCGTGCTACCTGTATTGGAACATCGAATTATCTTAGGTATGAATACATCCTTGCAGAAAATGACAAAAGACGTATTAGAAGAAATCATGGAAAAGGTTCCTGTGCCTTTAGAAGATATTGGGTGATGATATGGTAAATACAGTTCTTAAGTATTTAAGTATAATTTTTTTCCTTATCGGTTTTATCTATAACAAATTAATGCTGCTGGGTTTGTCTGTTTTTATCATTATATTGCTATTTATAATGAAATGGTGGATTCATACGGGAAAAAAACAATTAAAAGTTAAAGTAAGCGGCAGAGAAAAAGCTGGTTATAAAGGAAACATCCTTAAGGTCACATATACAGTCGAAAACTATTCTCTGCTGCCGTTTCTAAATCTTCGTATGCTGATTAGTCTCCACCGGAATATAGAAGTAAAATATATTCCTGTAAATAAAAATGAAGGCTATTACAATAATTACGAGCTCATTTTCAGTGTGCCTCCCAAAAGCAAAGTAAGCCAAACAATTACTTTTCAAATCAATCAGCGCGGAAATTATTTTTTTGGTGATACTCAACTAACCGTTTCTGATCCTTTTTCCTTAAATATAAACACCTTAGATTTTATTCAACAAAAAGAAATTAGTATTTACCCGGACCTGCATTCCGTACCCGCATTTCATCAACAACAATTTCTACAAAATTCTGATGGAAGAAGAAAATCAAGAGTTCAGTGGATGGAGGAGAGGATATTACCAAAAGGAGCAAGAGAATATAGTTCAAGCGATCCTTTTTATAAAATAGACTGGAAGCAAACAAGCAAAACCGGTCAACTATTTACGAAACAATTTGAACACAGCATGAAACAGGAAGTATGGATATTAGGCAATTTAAGAACTACTGACAAATTATATCTTTGGTCAGATAATAAAAAGGTTGAACAGGTTATCTCTACAGTTGCTTCTTTAGCTTATTTCTTTTCAAAAACCGGGGTTTCTTATAATATTATGTTTAATGCAAAACTGGTCAAAGTAAGCGAACTATACCATTTAAATGCTAATAAGAAAAATGATTTAAAAAAAGTTCTTTATGAACTGGCTAAATTAGGCAGTTACACAACTGTGGATTTCGGTCATACGTTTCGTTCAATAAAAAAATCCGGCTCTTTGAATCCGATTATAATTGTCGTAAGCTCATATCTGTCTGAGCAATTGGAGCAAGTCATTAGCAGTTATCGAAAGCAGAAATCTCGGGTGATTTGGATCAATCCTTTTCATGAAAAAACGGAGGGGAGCATTAATGAATCGTTGGACATTTTGGACAACACTGGCAGTTAAATGGAATATTTTCATTATCGAAAGCTACATTTCGTTAATGGCAGCAACTATTGTTTTTCACGTGTTTTTCAAGGCAGAGTTTTCTTTATCAGTTTTTGAAATTTGGCTTGTGTTCTTTCTATTAACTATTCCTAACATAATATCTAATATAGAGAGTAAGTGGTTGTTTTACTTGATTTTAGCAGCTGTCTTTATTTTAGGATGGTTTTTTCTTCAGTTATCTGTATACGCTTGGATATTTACGCTTATTTTTATCTTATGGAGAATCTATAATCTGGAGCAATTCAAAGGTGAAATATATGACTATGTAGAGCGAATCTATTTTTATCTTATTATGGTACTTATCTATTACCTTACAAACAGCTTTTATCATTTCCCCAATAACCAAACGGTATATTACTCTTTTGTAATTGTATTTTTTTCCTTTTTATTAGGGGGGATGCTTCTACAAACATTTTTCTTTAGCAAAGAACTGCTCAAATCTTTTGCATTTCTGTTAAGCTTCACGATAATTGGAGTCAGTTTATTTTTCCTCATTTTTACTTTTTTTAGAAATCCAATCTTTTATACTATAGCTAAAGTAAAGGAAGGAATTGAATTCATTTTATATTGGGTTGGGTACTGGCTTAATGTATTAAGAGAGTTTTTATTAATGAACAATAAAGGATCTGGAAATGAATCATTTTCGGATTTCAATCCAAAAAATCCGGAAGAATTATTACCGCCTTTAGTTCAACCGTATGACATGCCTCTTTTCATTAAAATTATTGGCTATTTAGTCGCTGCTATTGTAATTATCGGCATCTCTTTGTTTGTAGTACGTTTGATAAAAGGAATTATTGCAACCCGGTCTGAAAAAATTGTCAGGAAAGAGGCAATTATTCAATCATTAGACAAAAGAGAACGGAAAAAAAGAATAATACCTATTAATATTTATCGAAAGCTATATCAGGATTTTTTACTTTGGCTTATCCGCAAGAAAAAAATAATATATGCGAAATCTGATACACTGCAAGTCGTAACGATAAAAATTCTAGCGATTTATCCTGATGCTTCTCAGGAATTAGATTTAATTACAAAAGCATATCAACAGGTTCGTTATGGGAAAATCCAACCCGATATAAGTCAGAAGGATTATCGCGGTTTAATTAGAGAGTTAAAAAAAGAAATGCGCTCTTTGGAAAGAAATAAATAACAACAAATAAGCAAAAGGTACCGTCCCCTTTGATAGAATAGAAAAAGTCACCCGAAAAATGGGTGACTTTTATTTAGTTAATGGCTTTTTGAGCAATGTCTGTTCGATAGTGGGCGCCAGCGAAGCTAATCTCTTTTATTCCTTGATAAGCTTTTGTTTGCGCCTCTTGAATTGAGGGAGCTAGAGCGGTGACGCCTAGGACTCTGCCTCCGGAGGTAACTAGTTGGTTATTAA